>Ga0302202_10001316_pt1 | contig 30667 bp, 29 predicted proteins | sample II_Bog_N3_3_FD_194579 | JGI IMG/M metagenome (GOLD analysis project Ga0302202, IMG submission 194579) | Peat permafrost microbial communities from Stordalen Mire near Abisko, Sweden - II_Bog_N3_3 | ecosystem: Environmental > Terrestrial > Soil > Wetlands > Peat | place: Sweden: Abisko...
TTACTGGCGCACAACGCCGCGTTCGACCAGAAGTTCTGGGATTACGAACTGGGTCGGATCAAGCGCACTCGGTTGCAGAACTTTGCCTGTTCGTTGCTGCTTGCGCGGCGCTTGATGCCGGCGGCGCCGAATCACAAGCTGGGTACGCTGACCGCGTTTGCCCGCTTGCCGCACACGGGGCAGGCGCACCGGGCCATGGCCGATGCCGAGATGGCGGCGAACCTGCTGGCGCATATGGCCGGCGAGTTGCGTGACAAGCATGGGGTGCAGGCGTTGTCCCATGATTGGTTGTGCAAATTGCAGAAGGTGCCGGCGGCGAAGATTGGCGAGCATTTGAAGCGCTATCGGGGCGTCTGAGGACGCTGCGGTGATATTGCAATTTGTCGTGTGGTTTTTAGGAAATGTCGTACTGCGGGTGGCGATCTGTGCTGTCTTTTCCGAGCGGTGCAGTGACGTTAGCCTTTCTCCTGTCATCGCCAAATCGGTGACAGGGCGTAGGAACCCTTGCAATTGACTCTTTCGATACTGAACAGCCACCATACTCGCTGGTTTTGTCGCCAGTGTTCCCCTCATGGTGGCCGTGCGCGGGCACGTTGATTCGTGGCCGAGTGTCCGAGAGAGCTCGGTTCCTACCCCGCGTACGGCTGCCACCCAAGTCCGTAGGAAGGCTTTTATGGCAGCTCCTTGAATCTCTCGGAGTATTCCAAAATGGAAAAAGTCATTCTCGAAAGCCACGCTGAAACCATACAAAAACATCTTGATGACGGCGGTGCTACTGATGCGTCAAAGCCGCTTGGTCTTGCCGTTAACATTGCTTTCGAACCACGCATTTTTACCCGCCATCATCTAAAGCTCCGGGCCTTGCTCCTGCATGACGAAGCCTGGTTCTGCGCCCGTGATATCGGGCATCTGATGGGAATCGAGTGGCATGAACGCAAAGCCATCAAGCTCGATCCAGATCAGCGGTGAGTGCTGAAACTCAAGGGTAGCGGCCGATCTGAAGATCACCTGATGCTCAGCGAGTCCGGCGTCTACGCGATGCTGGTCTATCACTACCTGCCGGAGAATCGCCACCTGCGCCAATGGCTGACGCACCAGGTGCTGCCGATGTTGCGCGGCCAGCCGCAGCCGGCGTTGACCCAAGCGCCGAGCCTTGGAATTCTGGAGTGGGATGGCGGAGCATTGAGCCTGCTGCACTGGCGGAAAGAACCGTGGATTCGGCTGCGTGATATGCCGCAGGTGGTGCCGGTCAGTGGGTGTGGCAGCGTCTGGTAGCTAGCGACCATTTGAAAGCTGAACGCCGCGCTGGGAACAGTGCGGCGTTTTGGTATCCGAGCACCCTAGTTGAGATCTTTAACCAGGCAGTAGTGCACCAACCAGTCTTGCACGTTCTGGACTTGATTCAATATCAGGTGTATGACGGCGACGTCGTTAATGGTGTCGTAGCTGTAGATGACACGGTAGGGGTTGTAATTCAGTTCCCGGTACTGCAAAGCGCCCAGTTCTGCCGCTTGTTGGCAGAGCTGCCCAGATTGAGGGGGATCGCTGAGTCGCCGGTCTATTTTATCTTCAAGATCACCAAAGTATTTTGAAGCGGTCTGAATGCCTACTTTGTCGGCGAGATAAAACTCTTGCGTGTCGATTGAGCTGATGGCCGTGTTAGTGAAAACGATTTTTGTCATTTTCTGGCTCTGCGGGCCCGCATTTCATCAGCTGTCAGGAACTTACCTTCCGAGTATTCGCGGGAGCTGATTGCGAGCAGCTTGACCAGCGCCAATGCCTCGTCTCGACGGACGCGGTCCTCATAGGATTCGATGACGTAAGCGGGCTTTCCATTCTGCGTAACGATCATTGGTTCTTGAAGATCCAGATCGGAGGCATGGGATTTCAGGTAGCTGATTGTCTCGACTCGCATGAGTGGGTATCTCCATCGCGGCACGAATATTTGCGTTAGATAGTCAGGTTGGGCTCTGGCACGTTGCGCAGTATGACCTGAATTCGGCCTGAATTTGAACCGTTCGTAAGATTTTCTCCCGAACCCATCATCCCTTTGTTTTTCCATTCATGTCCAAATGCCCCAACGGCACCCGCCGCTCAATCGCGCTCGACAGCACAATCGAGGTCTTGCTGAAGCCGAACTGGGCTATCCGATTGATCAACTGCTCCAGCTCCGCCATGCTCCCCACCGCCGCTTGCAGAATCACGCACGGATCCCCGGTCACCCGATGGCATTCGGTAATCTGCGGAATCTGCGCCAGGTCGTCGTAGACCTGTTGCTTGCCATGCTGGTTGAGCCGCAACTCGATCACGCACTGGATCGGCAAACCGATCTTCTCCAGGTCCACCTTGGCCTGATAGCCGGTGATGACCCCGCTGCTTTCCAGCTTCGCCACCCGCTCCGCCACCGCCGGCGCGGACAGATTGACCTTGCGCGCCAGTTCGGCGAACGAGGCGCGGCCATTGTCCAGCAGCTCACCCAGGATCAAACGGTCGTATTTATCCATCCACAGGCTCTCTATTCCGCGGGCTTTCGAAACAATGGCAGAAAGCCCTGATATCCATGCTTTACAAAGTGTACTGGCCTTATAACACGGTTTTGTAACTTATTATTTTCCAGGCGCCTTTCTAGAATAAGCCTCCCTTGCCCTGCCTGGATCTGCCCCCCATGTCTGCCCCACGCCGTTTTCCGTTACCGCTGATCGGTGCTTTTTTTGCGTTGTATTTCATCTGGGGCTCGACCTACCTGGCCATTCGTATCGGCGTGGAATCCTGGCCGCCGTTGATGATGGGCGGTATCCGTTTCGTGATCGCCGGCAGCCTGCTGTTTGCCTACCAACGCCTGCGCGGCGTCCCGGCGCCGACCTGGCCGCAATGGAAAGGCGCGGCGGCCATTGGCGTGCTGCTGCTCAGTTTCGGCAATGGCGCGGTGACCCTGGCCGAACACATGGGCGTGGCCTCGGGGGTTGCCGCGCTGACGGTGGCGACGGTGCCGCTGTTTACCTTGCTCTGCGGCTTTTTCTGGGGCAACCGTAATACCGGTCTCGAATGGGCCGGGATTGTGCTCGGTCTGATCGGCATCGCTTTGCTGAACATGGGCTCCAACCTGCAAGCCAGCCCGCTGGGTGCCGGCCTGCTGTTGCTGGCCGCCGCGACCTGGGCCTTCGGCTCGGTGTGGAGCAAGCATTTGCCGCTGCCCCAGGGCGGTATGGCCAGTGCGGCGGAAATGCTGGTGGGCGGCGTGGTGTTGCTGATGGCCAGCTTTGTCCGCGGCGAGCGCCTGGCCCAGATGCCCTCGACCGACGGTTGGATTGCCCTGGCCTATCTGACCGTCTTTGGCTCGATCATCGCCTTCAACGCCTATATGTACCTGTTGAAGCATGTGCGCCCGGCGGCGGCCACCAGTTATGCCTACGTCAACCCGGCCGTGGCGGTGTTGTTGGGCATCCTCTTTGCCGGCGAGCAGATCGGCTGGCAGGAGTGTATCGCCATGGGTGTGATCATCAGCGCCGTGGTGTTGATCGGTTTACCGCAGTGGCGCAAGCCGAAAGAGGCCTGACAGGGTAAACTGCCGCGCATTGCTTCACGGCGCTGACACTTTTCCGACGGTATTTCCATGACATTCGCCACACTCGGCCTGATCGAACCCCTGACGCGGGCCCTGGATACTCTGGGTTACCAGACCCCCACACCGATCCAGGCCCAGGCCATTCCCGCCGTATTGGCCGGTCGCGACCTGATGGCCGCGGCCCAGACCGGCACCGGCAAGACCGCCGGTTTCGCCTTGCCGCTGTTGCAGCTGCTGACCCTGGAAGGGCCGAAGGTCACCGCCAACTCGGTGCGTTCGCTGATTCTGGTGCCGACCCGCGAGCTGGCCGAGCAGGTGCATGAAAGCGTGCGCCAGTACGCCGAGCACCTGCCGCTGAGCACCTATGCGGTGTACGGCGGCGTCAGCATCAACCCGCAGATGATGAAGCTGCGCAAGGGTGTCGACCTGCTGGTGGCGACTCCGGGCCGTCTGCTCGATCTCTATCGCCAGAACGCCCTCAAGTTCAACCAGCTGCAGACCCTGGTGCTCGACGAAGCCGACCGCATGCTCGACCTCGGTTTCCAGGAAGAACTGGGCAATATCTACAAGGCGTTGCCGAAAAAGCGCCAGACCCTGCTGTTTTCCGCGACCTTCTCCGACGCCATCCGCCTGCTGGCCGGGCAGATGCTCAACGATCCGCTGAGCATTGAAGTCAGCCCGCGCAATGTCGCGGCCAATACCGTCAAGCAGTGGCTGGTGACGGTGGACAAGAAGCGCAAGCCGGAGCTGTTCGTGCACCTGATGCGCAAGCAGCACTGGAAGCAGGTCCTGGTGTTCGCCAAGACCCGTAATGGTGTTGACCAACTGGTGGAAAAACTCCAGGGCCTGGGTATCAATGCCGATGGCATCCATGGCGACAAACCCCAGGCTACCCGCCAGCGCGCCCTGGACCGCTTCAAGGCGAGCGAGATCCAGATCCTGGTGGCCACCGATGTGGCGGCCCGTGGTCTGGACATCGAGGACTTGCCGCTGGTGGTCAACTTCGACCTGCCGATCGTGGCCGAGGACTACATTCACCGGATCGGTCGTACCGGCCGTGCCGGCGCCACTGGTGAGGCGATTTCCCTGGTCTGCGCCGATGAGGTGAATCTGCTGTCGGCCATTGAGACCCTGACCCGTCAGACCTTGAAGCGCCAGGACGAAGCCGGTTTCGAGCCGGATCACCGGGTGCCGGACACCGATGCTTCGGGCAGCGTGATCAAGAAACCGAAGAAGCCGAAAAAACCGAAGGCCGCTGGTGGCAAGCGCAACCTGGGCAAGTGGGTCGACAGCGGCGAGAAGCCGGAAGATGTGGTGCAGTCGATCAAGCCGGTACGCAAGGTGCCGGTGTTCAATACCGGGCCGCGCAAGCGCAAACCGTAAAGCGAACATCGATGCCGTGTTGGCTCCAGGGTCAACACGGTCATTTCAGGAGCCGGCTTGCTGGCGATGGCGTCCTTGAAATGGATGCAAGGCCCAAGGGCCTCATCGCCAGCAAGCCGGCTCCTGCAGTTGTCCGCGTTATCCTGGGATGACCTTGTCCCGGGTCCGCTGCTGCAACCACTCCACTATCCCTTGTCCCGCCACCCGCCCGCTGGCAAAGCAGGCCGTGAGCAGGTAGCCGCCGGTCGGCGCTTCCCAGTCAAGCATCTCGCCGGCACAGAACACGCCGGGCAACGCCTTGAGCATCAGTCGCTCGTCCATTGCCTCGAACGGTACGCCGCCGGCGCTGCTGATGGCCTCGTCCAGCGGACGCGCCTTGACCAGCGTCAGCGGCAACGCCTTGATCGCAGCGGCCAGGCGCGCCGGGTCGGCAAAGGTCTCGGCATCTGTCAGTTCCCGCAGCAACGCCGCTTTGATCCCGTCGATCCCCAACTGGCTGTGCAGGTGCTTGGCCATGGAGCGTGAGCCGCGGGGTTTGGCCAGTGCGGCCTGGACCTTGTCCACAGGCTTGCCGGGCAGCAGGTCGATCTCGATCGTCGCGTTGCCCTGTTGGTTGATCTGCTCGCGAATCGGCGCGGACAGTGCGTAGATCAGGCTGCCTTCGATACCGCTGGCGGTGATCACGCATTCGCCCAGGCGCGGCGTGCCGTGGGGCAGGGCGATGGCGACGTTCTTCAGTGGGGCACCGGCAAACTTGCTGCGCAGGACTTCGCTCCAGGCCGCGACGTCAAAGCCGCAGTTACTTGGTTGCAAGGGCGCGACCGTCACTCCCTGTTGCTCCAGCAGGGGCAGCCAGGCCCCGTCGGAGCCCAATCGCGCCCAGCTGCCGCCACCCAATGCGAGGAGGGTGGCGTCGGGGCGCAGGCTTTTTTCTCCATCCGGGCTGTGGATAACCAGGCTGCCGTCGCGCCAGCCCAACCAGCGATGGCGGGTGTGGATAACTACCCCGGCTTCCCGCAGGCGCTTGAGCCAGGCGCGCAGCAGCGGGGCGGCTTTCATATCGCTGGGGAACACCCGACCGGAGCTGCCGACGAACGTAGTTATCCCCAGGCCGTGAATCCATTCGCACAGCGTATCGGCACCAAAAGCCCGGAGCATCGGAGCGATCTGTGGTGCACGTTCGGCATAACGGGAGAGAAACGCCGGGTAGGCCTCGGAATGGGTGATGTTCATCCCACCGACACCGGCCAGCAGAAACTTGCGCCCGACCGAAGGCATACCGTCGTAGAGATCGACCTGGATACCCGCCTGGCTCAGGACCTCGGCGGCCATCAGGCCGGCGGGGCCGCCACCGATAATGGCGACGTGAGGGGCGGTGTCAGGGGCTGGCTGGGTCATGGCGGGCGGCGAATTGGCTGAACGAGCCGGGCATTCTACGTTTTTCCACCGAGGATGTGGTGGCCGCGGACCCTTGGGCTGGCTCGCTGCTATCCCCCAATCCTGTGTTTGACATGGCCCCTTGGGACTGGCTGGTGGTTGTCCCCCAATCCTGTGTTTGACGCGGACTCATGTAGGAGCCGGCTTGCTGGCGATAGCAGCCGGACAGACAACACAAGGCTCAGGGGCCTCATCGCCAGCAAGCCGGCTCCTACAGTCGATCGCATTCCCCTGTAAGGGGAGTGGTGGCTTCAGCGGCACTGTACGAAAAACATACAGTCTTCCACAGCCCTTTCCCCATAAGGCCTGCAGCGTATTTCACTCAGGTTATCCACAGGCGGTTCCACAGCCATTGTGGGTAAGCCCAGGCTTCAATGACAACCTGATGACGTCCAGACCTTTTGCGCGCTGTGGTGCAGGATCCCGTGGCGCCGGGCCAGGGCCTGGCGGTCCTTGCTGTAGCCGCCGCCAATCACCCCGACCACCGGGATATCCCGGCCCAGGCAATGGCGCAGGACACGTTCATCCCGGGCGGCCACCCCTTCATCGGTCAGTTTCAGGTAACCCAGGGCATCGTCCTTGTGTACATCCACGCCGGCGTCGTACAGCACCAGGTCCGGTTGGTAGAGCGGCAGCAGGTAGTTCAGGGCGTCATCCACCACCTTGAGATAGTCCGCGTCACCCATGCCCATCGGCAAGGGAATGTCCCAGTCACTGTGGGCCTTGCGCGCCGGGAAGTTTTTCTCGCAGTGCAGGGAGACCGTGATGGCGTCCGCGGTGTCTTCCAGGATGCGCGCGGTGCCGTCGCCCTGGTGCACGTCGCAGTCGAAGATCAGTACCCGGCCCACGCGACCGCTTTCCAGCAGGTAGCGGCTGATGATCGCCAGGTCGTTGAAAATGCAGAAGCCCGCCGGGTGATCGTAATGGGCATGGTGGGTGCCGCCCGCCAGGTGGCAGGCCAGGCCATGTTCCAGCGCCTGTTCGGCCGCCAGCAGCGAGCCGCCGACCGCACGCACGGTGCGCCGCGCCAGGGCCTCGTTCCAGGGCAGGCCGAGGCGGCGCTGGTCTTCGCGGGACAGTTCACCCGCCATGTAGCGTTCGATGTAGCCACGGTCGTGGGCCAGGGCGAGGATATCCACAGGGCAGATGGCCGGGCGCAGGAGATCGGCGTCCCGGGTCAGGCCGCTGTCCACCAGGTGATCGCGCAGCAGGCGGAACTTGTCCATGGGAAAGCGATGGTCCGCGGGGAAGTCCGGGCTGTAGTCATCGTGGTAGATCAAAGGCAGCGGCATGGCGAATTCATGTAGGAAGAAGTGAAGGATCTTATCAGCGCGATACACTGACGAGCAGGGAGTCAGCGTTGAAAGAATCCGGAGGGAGAGAAAGTGGAACCGATACTGCAACTTGAGAGTGCACGCTTGCTGTTGCGTCAGTGGCGCGACGAGGACTTGCCGGAGTTTGCCCGGATGTGTGCCGATCCTCAGGTGATGCGCTATTTGCCGACGGTGCTCAACCGTCTGGAAAGTGCCGCGCTGATCGGTCGGATTCGCGGGCACTTCGCCGAATACGGTTTTGGTCTCTGGGCGCTGGAGCGCAAGGATACCGGGGCCTTTATCGGCCTGACCGGGCTGATGCAGGTGAACTTCGAGGCCACCTTCGCCCCGGCGGTGGAGATCGGTTGGCGTCTGTCCAGTGAGCACTGGGGCCTGGGTTATGCCAGCGAGGCGGCCTGGACCGCTTTGCGCTGCGGTTTCGAGCGCCTGTCCCTGGACGAGGTCGTGGCCTTTACCAGTGAGAGCAATACGGCGTCGCAGAAGGTCATGCAGGCCATCGGCATGCATTACGATCCGCAGTCAGATTTCGCGCATCCGAAGCTGGCCGACGATCATCCGTTGCGCCGCCACGTGCTCTACCGCATCAGTCATGCGCAATGGCTGCGCACCCTGCAAGGATAACCCCGGGGTTGGCCGATCCGCTGCACCGCCGGGTGCGACAAAGGCTGTATCATTCGGGGCCTATGGCCAGCTTGCTGGCCACACAAGCACGGATGGCTTGATATCGTCGTTAAGTGAACAGTATTGCCCTGTGTGAGGAGCGTTTGAATGAGCCAAGTGCTGGAAGACCTGGTCGACTTGCTGACCCTGGAACCGATTGAAGAAAACCTGTTTCGCGGCCGCAGCCAGGACCTGGGCTTTCGCCAGTTGTTCGGTGGCCAGGTGCTGGGCCAGTCGTTGTCGGCGGCCAGCCAGACGGTCGAGGAAGCGCGGCATGTGCATTCGATGCACGGTTATTTCCTGCGTCCGGGCGATGCCGGCTTGCCGGTGGTCTACTCGGTCGACCGGGTGCGCGACGGCGGCAGCTTCAGTACGCGGCGCGTCACGGCGATCCAGAAGGGCCAGCCGATCTTCACCTGCAGCGCCTCGTTCCAGTACGACGAGGAAGGCTTCGAGCACCAGAGCAGCATGCCTCAGGTCGTCGGGCCGGAGAACCTGGCCACGGAGCTGGAACTCACCCAGCAGCGCGCGCACCTGATCCCCGAACACATGCGCGAAAAACTCCTGTGCCCCAAGCCCATCGAAGTGCGCCCGGTCACCGAGAAGGACCCTTACAACCCGCAGCCGTCGGACCCGGTGAAGTACGTCTGGTTCCGCGCCGACGGAGCGCTGGCCGACTCGCCGGCGCTGCACAAATACCTGCTGGCCTACGCCTCGGACTTCGGTCTGCTGACCACCTCCTTGCTGCCCCATGGCAAGTCGGTGTGGCAGAAGGATATGCAGGTTGCCAGCCTTGACCATTCGCTGTGGTTCCACGCCAACCTGCGCGCCGACGACTGGTTGCTGTATGCGATGGACAGTCCGTGGGCCGGCAACTCCCGTGGGTTCTCCCGGGGCAGCGTGTACAACCGCGCGGGCGTGCTGGTGGCGTCGGTGACCCAGGAAGGCTTGATCCGTCATCGCAAGGATTGGGCATGAGTCTGGCCGAGGTGCGTCACTGGGTGTTCGACATGGACGGCACCCTGACCGTGGCCGTGCACGATTTCGCCGCGATCCGCGTGGCCCTGGCGATTCCGCCGGAAGACGACATTCTCACGCATCTGGCGGCATTGCCGGCCGATGAGGCCGCGGCCAAACATGCCTGGTTGCTGGAGCACGAGCGGGACCTAGCGTTGGGTTCGAAGCCGGCGGTGGGCGCGGTGGAGCTGGTGCGTGAGTTGGCCGGGCGCGGTTATCGTCTCGGCATCCTGACGCGCAATGCCCGCGAGCTGGCCCATGTGACGCTGGAGGCCATTGGCCTGGCCGACTGTTTCGCCGAGGCCGATGTGCTGGGCCGCGATGAAGCACCGCCCAAGCCGCATCCGGGTGGTTTGCTGAAATTGGCCGAAGCCTGGGACGTGGCGCCGAGCGAGATGGTGATGGTCGGTGACTATCGTTTCGACCTGGATTGCGGACGGGCGGCGGGGGCCCGGACCATCTTGGTCAACCTGCCGGACAACCCGTGGCCGGAGCTGACGGATTGGCATGCCGAGGATTGCGTGGCGCTTCGGCAGATGCTTTCGGCTTGATGATGCACCCTTGTGGCGAGCGGGCAAGCCCACTCGCCATAAGAGATTGCTTACTTACCGAACAACGCCTTCTGCCCCTGCGGCGAAGTCAGCATCCCATCGCCGTTATGCCCAACCCCGGGCACCTCGACCAGCGTCTGCGTGAAGCCTTGCGGATGACGCTGTTGCAGGTAGGCAAAATAGTTATGCCCGCGAATCAACCGATACGCCCCCTGGGCCTCCGCGCCACAGCTCTTGTCCAGGGCCGGATGGTTCGGGTCGGTGTCCTGTTGCCCCAGCAGGTAGGTGATATCGCGTTGCACATAACCCTGTTCCAACTGCGCCGGTGATTGTCCCTGGGCGTAGGTCGGCAGGTTCTGCAGGCCATACTTCCAGTCGTTGAACCCCGGGCAGCTCGCCGGGCTGAACCCCACCACTGGCCGCTGGGCGTTGAAATAGGCATAGGACGACGGGTTGGCGACCACATAGCGCAGCTTGATGCCGCTCCCCGCCAATTGCGCATCGCCATGCCCTACCAGGGCATAACGCTGCACCACCTGGCCACCGCCGGAATGCCCGGCGACGATGACTTCGCGCAGGGCCGGGAATTTCTTCCTGTTGCTCAGGCGTTGGAGTACTTCATCCAGGGCCGCATAGGAACTCATCGGAGAAGGCCCGGTCGATTCCGAGCCGGCCATCCAGTCATCGCCGTGCCAGCGCAGAAGGTTCCCCGGCAGGTGATTGCCCCGCGCATCGCTTTCATTGAGAAACTGCGGTGCGATGATCAGGGTATTGCGATCCTGGCCCGCCTGGGCTGCGGCGGTCTCTGCGCTCTGCAGGTAGGTCATGGCATTACGCAGCCGACCGTGGACGATGATCAGTACCCGCTCTACATCCGGCATCGGCCCTTGCCAGTCGCGATTGAGGCCGACGCTCAACTCACCGGCCGACAGTTTCAAGTGATTGGGGCTGATTTCGAGCCCGTGTTCCTTGGCCTGGACCTGGGCGCCGATCACGCACATTCCCAACAACAATGACCCACACAATATTTTTTTCATTCACAGACTCTTGGCGGCGAAGGTATCGCATTGGTTGAGTTGCCCTTGGGCGAAGCCGGTCTTGAACCAGCGCACCCGTTGCGCAGAGGTGCCGTGGGTGAAGGAGTCCGGCACCACGCGTCCCTGACCTTGCTGCTGGAGACGATCATCACCGATTGCGTTGGCGGCATTCAAGGCTTCTTCGATGTCGCCGGGTTCCAGCCATTTCAAACGTTGCTGCGCATGATAGGCCCAGACCCCGGCCAGGCAGTCGGCCTGCAGCTCCTGGCGGACCAGCAAACCGTCGGCGCCTTCCATCTTTTGCCCTTGCTGGCGGGCCGCCTGCATCCTGGCGGACACACCGAGCAGGTTTTGCACGTGATGGCCGACTTCGTGGGCGATCACATAAGCCTGGGCAAAATCCCCGGCAGCCTTGAAGCGCTGGGACATCTCGCGGAAAAAATCCAGGTCCAGGTAGACCCGTTGATCCGCCGGGCAATAAAACGGTCCCGTGGCGGAGGAGGCCAGGCCGCAGGCGGAGGCAACCCGCCCGCGGAACAGCACCAGCGTCGGGTCTTTGTATTGACGACCGGCCTGCTGGAAGATCTGGCCCCAGGTGTCTTCGGTGTCCCCGAGAATGGCCCGGACGAAGTCCGCCTGCTCATCGTTGGCCGGCGGTGCCTGGCGGGTCTGCGAGGTGGCGGGGGCTAAAGGCTGGTTGCTGAGTTGGTGGCTGAGTTCTCCGAGAATCTGCATAGGGTCCTGGCCCGTGAGCAGACCGATGCCGACAATCAACACGACGGCGCCCAGGCTCAAGCCTTTGCCACCGCCAAAACGCAGACCGCTACTCCCGGCATTGCTGTCATCGCGAGCATCCACCACGTTGTCGCTGCGCCGTCCTTTTCTCCAGAGCATGTGGGAATCCTCTTGTTGCTGTCGCAATGAGTGTTGCTGCTGAGGCGGGTGAGCGCCAGTCCGGTCGTCAGGCCATACTAATAGCGGCTGGAAACCGGGCATCACTCACTTACCGCAACCGCGCAGTGCTCGTTGCCTCCCGGGCCATCTGCAACTCCACTCCTTGCAGCCACCGACCGTAGTATTCCTTCAGTTCTTGCTCCCACCCGATGACCTCGTCCAGCACATGTTCGGCGTGCTCGCGTGAAAGAGCGAAGTGGGTGTGATGGCTGAGCAGGTTCTGGCGGCTGATTTGGGTTCCTTCACGGCCAACGGCCATGGCCAGTGTCTTGGCTGGCCCCTCATCGAGGATCGGTAGCACGTCGTACATCGGGGAGAGGCGCCACTGGCCTCCCCTCCAGATGATGGCGTGGTTGCGTGGGTGATCGTCACTGTTACCGACCAGCGCGTTGTAGCACATTCGCTTGAAGAGCTCCTGCAAGTCCTCTTCGGGAACGCCACGGCGGCGCATTTCATCGGCGACTGCCGCATAGCGCCAGTCGTGTTGGGCCATCCATTCAGCGTCCAGCAAGGTGAGCGCGCTGAGCATGGGGATGCGACGTCCACCCTCGGCCAGCGGTGTTCGATCGAATCGCTCTACCAGTAACGTGGATGGGGTTTCGGCATGCAAGGCGGTCCTGGCGACATTCAGGCCCTTGGAGGCCGCGAAGGTCATGCACGCATATTCGACGGCGGGTAAGTCGTACTGGTCAAAGCGGTCGCGAGGTTTGGCCAGGATCAACATCCCACTATCCTGCAGAGTCCGCTTGGGGCGGGCGCCACCCAGAGAGGAACGTTGTTGGCGCAGGTTCAGTATCGAGACGGACTCCTGATCCAATTGACTGTTATATACCGTTTCGCATGCTTCGACGAATTTCGCCAGGCCTCTTAATGTCGGCACGGGCTCGGTCCCCAGGCCAGATGCAGGCAAGGTGGTTTTCCCGACCATAAGGTTGCCAATACGGTCGTTGTTCGGTGACTTGAGCAGGAAGTCGAGGGTCGTCAGTTCCTGGCCGTAGACACGGTGCAGCAGGCGCTCTCCCCAGCCGTCGGGCATGGCGTCGTTGATAAAGCCTGGGATACCACGACTCTTCGTGATGCCGGTATAGGCTTCGGTCCGCAGTGGATAGTTGATCGGGTCGGGTATCCAGCCGTTGCTGGCTACATAGTCGGGCGCATACAGAAACTCACCGACCTTACCCTGGAGCGTCAGCCGACCGAGGGTGATGACTTCGCCCGTCTGCGGGTGCTCCATGTAAATGTAGGCACGGGACATCAGAAATCCTCCGCCTTGGGTTTGGACAGGCGAACACGTTTTGAAGAAAGGCTCGTATGCCTATCCTCACCTGTAGCGTATTTGGTGATTTGCGAGGTGTTTTCGACGCCATCCAGTGAACCGAAAATCATCTCGTTGAGGCCCAGGCGCCAGAGCACCAGCATAAAGGACCTGAGGTCGACGAGCTCCGAGCCATTTTCGATTTTGCGCAGCGTATGCTCGGAAATCCCGAGGCTGGATTTGAAGTCCGACTGGCGCAGACCCATATCCAGGCGCTTGGCTTTTACGAGAAGCCCGATCTTACTGAGGGTGTCGCCGCAGCCAACAGGAAAAAACGCGTTCATAAAGCTTACCAGGGTGAGTCTTATCATAGATAAGGCTCACTGTAGCATGTCTTAATTATGTTATTACGATTTATAAAGCTCACATAAATGAGTTTTAAGTGTTTTTAACACTCATTATGATGAGGCTTATGATCTTCTGGTTTCCGGTGTGCTGGTCCGCTCTCGTGCCCTTGCGGGTGCGCGTGAATGCTTTTGCCGAACGCGCCGACCAGTAATCGGCCTGCCACTTGACGCTTTTTCATCCAGGGAGAATACTCGGTAAAAATTCATATAGATGATTGGATAACTACAAGAATGAATGCCCTTTCCAGCGACGAACGTCTGCCCCTCTATCAACGTCTGCGTGACGAACTGGCCCGGCAAATAGCCAACAACCGCTGGCGCCCGGGTGAAGCGATTCCCACCGAAGCGGTACTGGCCGGTGAGTACCAGCTGTCCATCGGCACTGTGCGCAAGGCCATCGACAAGCTGGTGGAGGAGGGCATTCTCGAACGCCATCAGGGCCGCGGTACCTTTATACGTCGTCCGCAGTTCCAGTCTTCGCTGTTCCGCTTCTTCCGCTTCCAGACCCTGGCCGGTGAACGCCAGGTCCCCGAAAGCCGAATCCTCAATATCGATTCCCTGCCCGCGCCCTCCGCCGTCAGCCAGGCCCTGGGGCTGCCGCCCGAGGCCGAGGTGATCCGTCTGGTGCGCCTGCGACTGCTGGAAGGTGCGCCGGTGCTGGCCGAAGAAATCTGGCTGCCCAAGGGGCCGTTCCAGGCGCTGCTGAGCGCCGACCTGGACCAGCAGGGGCCGCTGCTCTATCCGATCTACGAGGCACTCTGCGGCCAGGTTGTCGCCTGTGCCGAGGAAACCCTCACCGCCGAAGCCGTGGGCGAGGTGCATGCGCGATTGTTGCAGATCGAGGCCAACAGCCCGGTGGTGGTGATCGAGCGACTGGCCCGCGACTACGCCGGCCAGCCGCTGGAGTGGCGGCGCTCCCGTGGCCAGGCCAGCCACTTCCGCTACAGCGTCGAAATTCGCTGAGCCCTGGGCGGCTCCCTGTTCACCTATAAGGATAAGAATCCATGTTCAGTTGGTATCGCGATATCACCTCGAGGGAGCGCAAGACATTCTGGGCCTGCTTTGGCGGCTGGTCCCTGGACGCGCTGGAAGTGCAGATGTTCGGCCTGGCGATCCCGGCGCTGATCGCCGCCTTCGCCCTGAGCAAGGGCGACGCCGGGTTGGTCAGCGGCGTGACCCTGATCAGTTCGGCCATCGGTGGCTGGCTCGGCGGTACGCTGTCCGACCGCTATGGCCGGGTCCGCACGTTGCAATGGATGATCCTCTGGTTTTCGCTGTTCACCTTTCTCTCGGCCTTTGTCACCAGCTTCAACCAGTTGCTCATCGTCAAGGCGCTGCAAGGCTTCGGCATCGGCGGCGAATGGGCGGCGGGCGCGGTGCTGATGGCCGAGACCATCCAGGCCCGGTTCCGTGGCAAGGTCATGGGCGCGGTGCAGAGCGCCTGGGCGATCGGCTGGGGCGCGGCGGTCGGGGTGTTCACGCTGATCTATACCTTCGTGCCCGAGGCCATGGCCTGGCGCGTGATGTTCCTGGTGGGCCTGCTGCCGGCGCTGCTGGTGATTTATGTGCGGCGCAGCGTGGTCGAGCCCGACAGCGCGCAACGCCAGGCCAAGGCCGAGAGCCGTGGCCTGTTGGCCTCGATGGCGGCGATCTTTCGTCCCGAGTTGCTGCGGGTGACGCTGCTCGGCGGCATCCTCGGCCTGGGGGCGCACGGCGGTTATCACGCGGTGATGACCTGGCTGCCGACTTTCCTCAAGACCGAGCGCAACCTTTCGGTGTTGAGTTCCGGCGGCTACCTGGCGGTGATCATCGTTGCATTCTGGTTTGGCTGTGTGGTCAGCGGTTTGTTGCTGGACCGCATCGGCCGACGCAAGAACATCATTCTCTTCGCCTTCTGCTGCGTGATCACGGTGCAGTGTTATCTGTTCCTGCCGCTGAGCAATACCCAGATGCTGTTCCTCGGCTTTCCCCTGGGCTTCTTCGCCGCCGGGATCCCGGCGAGCCTGGGGTCGTTTTTCAATGAGCTGTATCCGGCGGATGTCCGGGGTGCCGGCGTGGGCTTTTGCTACAACTTCGGTCGTGTGCTGTCGGCGGTGTTCCCGTTCATGGTCGGGCATATGAGCGAGTCGATGTCCCTGGGCTCGGCCATCGGTATCGACGCGGGGATCGCCTACGGCGTGGCGGTGCTGGCCGCGTTGGCGCTGCCGGAAACCAAGGGGCGCAATTTGCAGGAGGCCCGGGTGGTGGCGGTACCTGCCAAGCGTGCTGACGCCGGTCAGTTATCTTGAAAACACCACAACCCTGTAGGAGCCGGCTTGCTGGCGATGGCGATTTTCCAGGCGACGACGATGTCGCTCATCAGATCGCCTCGCCAGCAAGCTGGCTCCTGGCGGGTCTGTATTCAACCTTTCCATAGATGAGTTCCATGCCCGAGACTTGCCCACTGCCGATTCGCGGCATCGATGCCCATGCCCATGTTTTCGAACGCGGCCTGGGACTTGCGAGCGTGCGCCGTTATGCGCCGGATTACGACGCCACGCTGGAAACGTATCTGCAGCACTTGCAGCACAACGGCTTGAGCCACGGCGTGTTGGTGCAGCCGAGCTTTCTCGGCACCGATAACCGCTATCTGCTGGCGGCGTTGCAGCAGGAACCCGAACGGCTGCGCGGGGTCGTGGTGGTCGAGTGCGATATTGCCTTCGACGAGCTGGAGCGGATGGCCGCGCTCGGTGTCGCGGGCGTGCGCTTGAACCTGATGGGGCAGCCGCTACCAGACTTTTCCGAAACCTCGTGGCAGGTGTTTCTCGGCCATCTGCGGCACCTCGACTGGCATGTCGAACTGCATCGCCAGTTGGAGGATCTGCCGGCCCTGGTCGAGCCGCTGCTGGCGCTGGGCTGCAAGGTGGTGGTCGATCATTTCGGCCGCCCCGATGCTCGGCTTGGAGTCGAGCAACCAGCCTTTGCCCGTCTGCTTGCGTTGGGTGAAGGAGGGCGGTTGTGGATCAAGGTTTCAGGTATTTATCGGTTGGGCGGGACGCCGATGGAAAACCTGCATTTCGCCGAGAAGGCCTTGTCGTTGATGCTGAAAACCCTGGGGCCGGACCGTTTGTTGTGGGGCAGCGATTGGCCGCATACGCAGCATGAGCAGGAGGTGAGTTTCGGCTCGGAGCTTGATCGTCTGCGCCGTCTGGCCTGCGCCGCGCCGTTACGTCAGCATCTGCTGTGCAATACGGCGGCGGAGTTGTTCGGCTTCGTGAAGGACTGAGCCCTACGCTATCTTTGCGTTGGAACCCGATCTGTAGGAGCCGGCTTGCTGGCGATGCGATCTGATGGGCGACATCGTCGTCGCCTGGAAAATCGCTATCGCCAGCAAGCCGGCTCCTACAGGTGATGTGACGGTGCCGATATCCCTGACGGACTCAGCGACGCGTCAGCAACACCCCGGATTCCATATGATGGGTCCAGGGGAATTGATCGAACAGCGCGCAGCGTTCGATGCGGTGGGTATCGTGCAGTTGCGCGATATTCGCCGCCAACGTCTCCGGGTTGCAGGAGATGTACAGGATATTGTCGAAGCGCCGGGTCAGCTCGCAGGTGTCCGGGTCCATGCCGGCCCGCGGAGGGTCGACGAACACGCTGCCGAATTCATAGCTTTTCAGGTCGATGCCGTGCAGGCGCCGGAACGGGCGAACCTCGTTCAGCGCTTCGGTCAGTTCCTCGGCGGACAAACGCACCAGGGTCACGCTGTCCACGCCGTTCTCGTCGAGGTTGCTCAAGGCGGCATTCACCGAGGTCTTGCTGATCTCGGTGGCCAGCACCTTGCGTACCCGGGTCGCCAGGGGCAGGGTGAAGTTGCCGTTGCCGCAATACAACTCCAGCAGATCGTCGGAACGCTCGCCCAGGGCTTCATAGGCCCAGTTGAGCATCTTCTGGTTCACCGTGCCGTTGGGCTGGGTAAAGGCGCCCTCCGGTTGCCGGTAGCTGAAGGTGCGCCCGGCAATCTCGAACTTTTCCACCACGTAGTCGTGGCCGATCACCACGCGCTTGCCCTTGGAACGGCCGATGATGCTGACCCCAAGGTCGGCAGCCAGCTGCTCGGCGGCGTTCTGCCAGTGTCCGTCCAATGGCCGGTGATAGCACAGGGTGATCATCGCGTCGCCGGCCAGGGTGGTCAGGAACTCCACCTGGAACAGCTTGTGGCTCAGGGGCGCGCTGGCTTGCCAGGCGGCCTTGAGCTTGGGCATCAATTCATTGATGCGCAGGCTGGCGATGGGGAACTCCTCGATCAGGATCGGGGTGCGCTTGTCGTCCTGGGAAAACATCGCGTAGTGGCGCTCGCCCGCTTCGCGCCAGAGGCGGAACTCCGCCCGCAGGCGGAAGTGCTGCAGCGGCGAGTCGAACACCCGTGGCTCGGGTGCATCGAACGGTGCCAGCAGGTCGCGCAAGCGCGCGACCTTGTCTTCGAGCTGAGCGGTGTAGGTGTTGGAATCAAAAGTCATGCGTTGAACCAGCCCAGCTTGATCACGAACAGTATCGACAGAATCACCAGCGCCGGGTTCAGTTCGCGGGCGCGACCGGACAGCAGCTTGATCGCGGTCCAGGCAATGAAGCCGAACGCGATGCCATTGGCGATGGAATAGGTGAAGGGCATGGCCAGGGCCGTGACCACCACCGGTGCCGCTTCGGTAATGTCATCCCAGTTGATTTCCGCCAGGCCCGAGGTCATCAGCACGGCGACGAACAGCAGCGCCGGTGCGGTGGCGAACGCCGGGACGCTGCCGGCCAACGGGGCGAAGAACAGCGCGAGCAGGAACAGCACGGCCACCACCACGGCGGTCAGGCCGGTACGGCCGCCGGCGCTGACGCCCGCTGCCGACTCGATGTAGCTGGTGGTGGTCGAGGTGCCCAGCAGCGAACCGGCCATGGCGGCAGTGCTGTCGGCGATCAGTGCACGGCCCATTTTCGGCATGTGGCCGTCCTTGCCCATCAGCCCGGCGCGCTTGGCGACGCCGATCAGGGTGCCGGAGTTGTCGAACAGGTCGACGAACAGGAAGGCGAAGATCACGCTGACCAGGCCGATGTTCAGGGCGCCCTTGATGTCCAGTTGCAGGAAGGTCGGGGCCAGGGATGGCGGTGCCGAGACGATCCCGCCGAACGGGCTGAAGCCCATCAGGATCGAGACGATGGTCACGCCGAGGATGCCGATCAGCACCGCGCCACGGACTTTCAGCGCATCCAGGGCGACGATGGCGGCAAAGCCCAGGGTGGCGAGGATCGGTGCCGGTTGCTTGAGGTCACCGAGGCCGACCATGGTCGCCGGGTTGCTCACCACGATACCGGCGTTGTGCAGGGCGATCAGCGCCAGGAACAGGCCGATACCGGCGGCAATCGCCGAACGCAGCGGCAGTGGGATGCTGTTGATGATCCATTCGCGGATGCGGAAGATCGACAGCAGGAAGAAGCACACCGCCGAGATGAAGACCGCCCCCAGCGCGACTTGCCAGGTATGGCCCATGTGCAGGACCACGGTGTAGGTGAAGAAGGCGTTCAGGCCCATGCCCGGCGCGAGGGCGATCGGGTAGTTGGCGATCAGGCCCATGACCGTGGAACCGATGGCTGCGGCCAGGCAGGTGGCGACAAACACCGCGCCCTTGTCCATGCCCGTTTCGCCGAGGATGCTCGGGTTGACGAACAGAATGTAGGCCATGGCCAGGAAGGTGGTGACGCCCGCGAGTATCTCGGTGCGTACATTGGTGTTGTGTGCCTTGAGTTGAAACAGCCTTTCCAGCATCTCTGCTCCCCCGTGGCGCACTCGGCGCCGTGAATGAATCGATCCCCAAACAACCAAGCACAGACTCTAGCGGCCTGATGAGCTTCTGTCTGTGGAAAAAAGCCGCGCATCATACCAGTGGTTTGTGCCGGTTGGCTGCGCGTTGCAAGCAAGATGCCAGGACATCAGCAAAAAACTTCTGCGCATGCCGGGCACCGATGTCGTCGCCGGGTCCATAAGGCATACTGCAGGCTCCTTTCGGAGGGATTTATGAGCAGTCGAGTGAAGAGTCTGGCCCTGGGCATGGGCCTCGTGATGGCCAGTACGGTGCTGACGGCGTCTGCCGCACCGGCCCAGCCGCTGATCGGCGTGGCCCTCTATACGGTGGTGTCCAAGGGCTGTGTCGAGGACGTGTCCGACGGTCGCACGCAAACCCAATGCGCCCATCGCGGGCCGATCACCGTGACGGTGGTGGAGTCGGGCTATGGCCACGGTCTGATGGCCTTTCTCAACGGCGTCCCCCTGCAATACGCCTCGCGCAGTTCACTCTGCGAATTCCAGCGGCCGTTCGTGCCTTGCACCAGCGGCAAGGTGGTGGGTTACAAATTCAGCTATGTGTTTGAGCTGGACAGCCAGGAGGTCGGCACGTTCGTCGTCGCCGATCGTTCACTGACGGCGCCGGTGCAGACCAAGGGTGCGGAAATTCAGATCGCCGTCTACTAAGCGACCTTCGCAGGCTCGGCCACCGGTTCCGACTGGCCAGGGAGCTCGTGCATGCGATCGCGCCGGGCCAGGGTCGGAAACAGTTTCATCCAGCTCCCGGTGATCACCAGGGTGCCGATGCCGCCCATCACCACGGCGGGCACGGTGCCGAACCAGTGGGCCGTCAGCCCTGACTCGAACTCGCCGAGCTGGTTGGAGGCGCCGATAAACAGCCCGTTCACGGCACTGACCCGGCCGCGCATCTCGTCCGGGGTTTCCAACTGCACGAAGGACGCGCGGATCACCATGCTGATCATGTCCGCCGCGCCCAGCACTACCAGCACCGCCAGGGAGAACCAGAACGAGGTCGACAGGCCGAAGGCGATGGTCGCCACGCCGAACACGCCAACGGCGGTGAACATGATCCGTCCGACCTTGCGTTCCACCGGGAACCGCGCCAGCCACAGCGACATCAGCAGGGCGCCCACCGCCGGGGCCGAGCGCAACAGGCCCAGGCCCCAGGCGCCGGTCAGCAGGATATCCTTGGCGAACACCGGCAGCAGGGCCGTGGCGCCGCCCAGCAGCACGGCGAACAGGTCCAGGGAAATCGCCCCGAGAATATCCGGGCGACTGCGGATAAAGCGAATCCCCGCCAACAGCGAGTGCAGGGTGGCCTTGCCCTTGTTCAGCGGCGTCTGCCGCGCCGGCAGATTGAGCATCAGCGAGCAGGCGATCACATACAGGGCCACGGTGGGGCCATAGACCCAGACGCTGCCCAGGGCGTAGAGCAGGCCTCCGAGAGCCGGGGCGACGATGGTCGCCAGTTGCTGGGCCGACTGCGCGGCGGCCACGGCGCGGGGGAACAGTGCCGCCGGGACGATGGACGGCAATAGCGCCTGGGTGGTGGGCATTTCGAAAGAGCGTGCCGCCCCCAGCAGGAACGCCAGGATAAAGATCATTTCCCGGGTCACATGGTTGGTCGCACTGCCGATGGCCAGGCTCAGGGCGATCAGTGCCTGCAACGACTGGCACAGCGCCGCGACCTTGCGCCGGTCGTAGCGGTCGGCGACATGCCCGGTGTGCAGCATGAACAGCACCCGCGGAGCGAACTCCACCAACCCCACCAGGCCCAGGTCCAGGACGTTCCCGGTCAACTGATAGAGGTTCCAGCCGATGGCCACGGTGAGCATCTGGAAGCCGCTGGCGGTAAAGATCCGTGCGAGCCAGAAAGCCAGGAAAGGACGGTGGTGGCGCAACAGCAACGGCGTCTCGGTGGGCATCGGGGGGGGGCTCGTCTGGGCTGGGGACAAGGCAGATTATCATTCTCGTGTAACAAAAAGTTGCTGAGCTGCCTATGTTTTCTCCGGATCAGTTGGCATCTGCGCCTGAGGCAACCTGTCACGCGGCAAAAGACCACACAACCCGGTCGTCGGAATGGGACTACTCTTTCAACGTTGATTGATCCAGGTCACTTCCATTTTTGGCGCTGGCCTGGGTCCGGCTCCCTGCGTCGCGATGGTTTAAAAGAACGAATTCGAATTCGCCGCACTCCATATCCGTGGGGGCAGTGGTGCAGGCCTCCAGGCCGGCAACCGGTATTACCTGACAGAGGAAGACTTATGTTCGGTTTGGAGGCGCTAGATCTCGCCCGAATTCAATTCGCGTTTACCATCTCCTTCCATATCCTGTTCCCGGCGATCACCATCGGCCTGGCGAGTTACCTGGCGGTACTCGAAGGCTTGTGGCTGAAGACGCACAACGATACCTACCGCGATCTGTACCATTTCTGGTCGAAGATCTTTGCCGTCAACTTCGGCATGGGCGTGGTCTCCGGGTTGGTCATGGCCTATCAGTTCGGGACCAACTGGAGTCGCTTCTCCGACTTCGCCGGCGCGGTCACCGGGCCGCTGCTGACCTATGAAGTGCTCACGGCGTTCTTCCTCGAAGCCGGTTTCCTCGGCGTGATGCTGTTCGGTTGGAACCGTGTCGGACGGGGCCTGCATTTCTTCTCCACGGTGATGGTGGCCATCGGTACGCTGGTCTCGACCTTCTGGATTCTCTCGTCCAACAGCTGGATGCAGACGCCCCAGGGCTACGAAATCATCGACGGCCGGGTGATCCCGGTGGACTGGTTTGCGGTGGTGTTCAACCCGTCCTTCCCTTATCGGCTGATGCACATGGCCACGGCGGCCTTTGTCGCGACGGCGTTTTTCGTCGGCTCGTCGGCGGCCTGGCACCTGTTGCGCGGGCGCGATAATCCGGCGATCCGCACCATGCTCTCGATGGCCATGTGGATGGCGCTGATCGTCGCGCCGATCCAGGCGGTGATCGGTGACTTCCACGGCCTCAACACCCTCAAGCACCAGCCGGCAAAGATTGCCGCCATCGAAGGCCACTGGGAAAACGTCGGCAACGAACCGACCCCGCTGATCCTCTTCGGCCTGCCGGACATGAAGGCCGAGAAGACCCGCTTCGCCGTGGAGATTCCCTACCTGGGCAGCCTGATCCTGACCCATAGCCTGGACAAGCAGGTGCCGGCCCTCAAGGAGTTCCCACCGGAGGACCGACCGAATTCGACCATTGTGTTCTGGTCGTTCCGGGTCATGGTCGGTCTGGGTTTCCTGATGATCTTCACCGGGCTCTGGAGCCTGTGGCTGCGCAAGCGTGATCGCCTCTACAGCAACCGTACTTTCCTGTACCTGGCGCTGTGGATGGGACCTTCGGGCCTGATCGCGATCCTGGCCGGCTGGTTCACTACCGAAATCGGTCGTCAGCCCTGGGTGGTCTACGGCCTGATGCGCACGGCGGATGCCTCGTCCGGGCACACGTTGATACAGATGAGCATCACCCTGGCGCTGTTCGTCGTGGTCTATTTCTCGCTGTTCGGTGCCGGTCTGGGCTACATGATGCGCCTGGTGCGCAAAGGGCCGAAAACCAACGAGGGGGCCGAGTCGAACCACGGTGGTCCCGGCCAGCAACGCACACCGGCCCGTCCGCTCTCCGCCGCCGATGATGGCGCCGAAGACGCTCACCACCTGAACAAGGGGAACTGAGTCATGGGTATTGATCTTCCGCTGATCTGGGCCGTGATCATCATCTTCGGCATCATGATGTACGTGGTCATGGATGGGTTCGACCTGGGGATCGGCATTCTCTTCCCCTTCATCAAGGACGACCGTGACCGCGATGTGATGATGAACACCGTCGCGCCGGTCTGGGACGGCAACGAAACCTGGTTGGTGCTCGGTGGCGCGGCGTTGTTCGGCGCGTTTCCGCTGGCCTATTCGGTGGTGCTGTCGGCGCTCTACCTGCCGTTGATCCTGATGCTGATCGGGCTGATCTTCCGCGGCGTGGCCTTCGAGTTCCGTTTCAAGGCCAAGGAGCACAAGCGGCATATCTGGGACAAGGCGTTTATCGGTGGCTCACTGACCGCGACCTTCTTCCAGGGCGTGGCGCTGGGGGCTTTCATCGATGGCATTCCGGTGGTCAACCGCCAGTTTGCCGGCGGCTCGCTGGACTGGCTGACGCCCTTCACGCTGTTCTGCGGCGTGGCGCTGGTGGTGGCCTATGCCTTGCTCGGCTGCACCTGGCTGATCATGAAGACCGAGGGCAAGTTGCAGGAGCAGATGCACGACCTGGCGCGGCCGCTTGCCTATGTGGTGTTGGCGGTGATCGGGGTGGTCAGTCTCTGGACGCCCCTGGCCCATGCCGAGATCGCCGCGCGCTGGTTTACCCTGCCTAACCTGTTCTGGTTCCTGCCGGTGCCGATCCTGGTGCTGGTGACGCTGTACGGTTTGCTCCGGGCGGTGGCGCGTAACGCCCACTACACGCCGTTCCTGCTGACCCTGGCGCTGATTTTCCTGGGGTATAGCGGCTTGGGCATCAGCCTGTGGCCGAATATCGTGCCGCCGTCCATTTCGATCTGGGACGCCGCCGCGCCGCCGCAAAGCCAGGGCTTCATGCTGGTGGGGACGCTGTTCATCATCCCGTTCATCCTGGGTTACACCTTCTGGAGCTACTATGTGTTCCGCGGCAAGGTGACCCACGAAGACGGTTATCACTAGGGCGCTTGAAAGACGAGGACTGGGGTCATGGCAGGCAAACCTTCTTTGCAGGAGATCGAAGCGGCTGAGAAGAAACCGCTCTGGCAACGTATTGGCTGGCTGGTGATTATCTGGACGGGGAGCGTGCTGGCGTTGTTCGTGGTCGCGAGCCTGATGCGGCTGTTCATGAAGGCGGCAGGGATGACCACGCACTAGCCAACTTTTTTGGCGGTCTTGAGGGCCCTTTCGCGGGCAGGCCCTGCTCCTACAGTACGGTGCCGAACACAGACTCTGCGTACGACATCAAACTGTAGGAGCAAGGCTTGCCCGCGAAGCTTTTGACGTTCGGTTACTTGCGCGCCTTGAGAATCACGAACTTGGGCGTCGCCGCCACTTGTTCGACACCGCGGAACAACCGCGCGAGCTTGCTGTGATAGCCCAGGTGGCGGTTACCGACGATATACAGCGCGCCGCCCACCACCAGGGCTTCTCGCGCCTGCTGGAACATCCGCCAGGCGAGGAAGTCGCCGACCACCTGCTGCTGGTGGAAGGGCGGGTTGCACAACACCACGTCCAGTGATTGCGGGGCTTGCCCGGCCAGCCCGTCGCCAGCCCGTATCACGGCTTCGCGCTCGCCCAGCGTGGCCTGCCAGTTTTCCCGCGCCGACTGCACGGCCATGAACGACTCGTCCACCAGCGTGTACCGGGCCTGGGGATTTTGCAGGGCGCTGGCGATGGCCAGCACGCCGTTGCCGCAACCCAGGTCCGCGACCTGCGCGCTGCCCAGGTTGCCCGGCAGATGAGGCAGGAACGCCCGGGTGCCGATGTCCAGGCCTTCGCGGCAGAACACATTGGCGTGGTTGAGCAGCTCGATGGCCGGTTCGTCGAGCCGGTAACGCGTCGGGTAGGGCGATACGGCCGGTTCCCGTGCCTCGGGCGTGGCGATCAGCAGGCGGGCCTTTTTCACCGCCAGGGACGCCTGCACCGGGCCGATATAACGCTCCAGCAGATCGCCGGCAGCCCGGGGCAGGTGCTTGATCATGGCGCTGGCGATCACCTGGGCGCCCGGGGCCAGTTGGCCTTGCAGGCGAATCAGCTGTTCTTCCAGCAATGCGAGGGTCTTCGGAACCCGGATCAATACCCGGTCGAATGGCCCGGTCCAGGCCTCGCTGGCGGGCACATGATGTACGGCGTCGAAGGCCTGGCCGTTGCGCATCAGGTTCTTTTCCAGCGCCAGGGCGCCGAGGAACGAGTCGCCGCTGCTGGTCACCCGGACCTGTCCGGCGAGGCTGCTGGCCAGGGCGCCGAAGCTGTCGTTGAGCACCAGCACCCGGGTCTCGGCCGACACGCCCTGTTCGGCCAGGTGCGCGAGCAGATACTCATCCGCGGCATCGAAGGCTTGCAGGGGCTCGTTCTGTTGTTCGGGCTGGCGGATCAGGTCGAGTCGGGCAAACGGGCTTTCTAGCAGGGGCATGGAGGACTCTGGAGCGTCGATGTTGCCTCGTCACAGGTTAGGACAGGACAAGCGGGAATAGAAGAATCGAAGGATTTTACGTGGGTTTGTCGCCGATTGCCTGCTTCTTCTGATGGCAGATCCCTCTGCCGGATGCGGTCCTTGCTCGTTCAGAAAAGCAGTCCTGATTTGGCGGCACACAAGACGGCGGAGGCTTTGTTGTTGACCCCGAACTTCCTCATGATGGTACTCATGTGAAAGCCCACGGTGCGCGTTGTCAGGTGCAGGATGTCGGCAATCTCGGAGGCAGTCTTGCCTTCCGCGGTCCACTTCATGATCTCGGCTTCGCGCGGCGACAACGGGTAGCTGTTGTCCAACCGTGGGGTCGGCAGCAGCTTGTCTGCCAGCGCGGAATGCAGCCAGTTGCACAGCCAGAGCACTTGCCCGGCCTTGCTGTAGAACTCATCGGTGGTAATCGGGACCGAATTGCGCGCCAGGCTCAAGGTGCTGACGATACCGCGAACGTCATGGACTGACTGTGAGCATCCTTGTCTCAACCCATGCTCTTGCATGTCTCTCCATAGTGTCGGAGTGGATTGAAAGACCTCCGGGGACCAGAGGATCGGGAATACCGAACGATGACAGTGGAACACCAGCGGGTCGACCGTTTGGTAGTTGTTGCGTTGGTAGCATCTGTTCCATTCGTTTGGATAGTTGTTGAAGTCTGTGCTGTTTGTTTGGTGGCTTCCGAGTAGAGTGGTTATTCTGAATGATGCGTAGGTGAAACCTATTTGCATGGCCAGATTGAAAACTGCATTGAAGATTGCCTGTTCTTCTTTTTCACTCATGAGCTGATGCAGTTGATTGTCCTGCCAGTTCTCCATTGAGGTGCCCTTCCGTGATTGCGTGTAACGGTCGAAGGTGACGGAAGTAGTGTAGGAAATATCCACAGTAGCGGCCGATATTTTTTGGTCCCCAGCCGATATTTTTATAGTCTTTCAAACCCCGCACTTATCGCCTGTTGTACTGTAGTTGAGGGCGTTTTGCTATCATTTTGGGCGCTGTTCTCGTGAAACATGTCAGCCTGGAAATGGCTTTTCTTCATGTTGCACAAGTGTTCTTTTTTTTGAGTGCTTATTAAATACAGGGGCATTCTATATATAAGATATTGTTTTTGATGGGGTATGTACGTGCGCTCTAGATATGTACAGGTTTTTTAAAAATCCTATACCACTACAAACCATCGGTGTTTCTCTGTGGCTCTTTGCGCGACACTGATGTTCACTGCCGCACGGAGAACGCCATGACTGCCAGCGCCGAGAAGTTCACTCGCCAGGCCCTGCTCGATGTCCAGCCCTTGACGCCCAGCCTGTTCACCTTGCGTGCCAGCCGTGATGCCGGCTTTCGTTTTCGCGCCGGCCAGTTCGCCCGCCTTGGGGTGAGCAAGGCCGACGGCAGCGTGGTGTGGCGGGCTTATTCGATGGTGTCCTCGCCCCATGACGAGTTCCTCGAGTTCTTTTCCATCGTCGTGCCCGGGGGCGAATTCACCAGCGAGCTGAGTCGCCTGCGCGAGGGCGACACCTTGCTGGTCGACAAGCAGGCGTTCGGTTACCTGACCCTGGACCGTTTCGTCGACGGGCGTGACCTCTGGCTGCTGGCCACCGGCACCGGTATCGCGCCGTTCCTGTCGATCCTGCAGGATTTCGAGGTCTGGGAGCGCTTCGAGCGGATTATCCTGGTCTACAGTGCCCGAGAGGCGACGGAGCTGGCTTATCGGGAACTGATCGCCGGCCTGGCCGGGCGCGATTACCTGGCCGGGCACGGCCACAAGCTGCAGTTCATTGCCACGGTGACCCGCGAGCAGTGCCCGGGTCTGTTGAACGGGCGCATCACTCACCTGATCGAGAACGGCGAGCTTGAACGGGTGGCGGGTGTGGCGCTGTCACCCGAGCATTCACGGGTGATGCTGTGCGGCAACCCACAGATGATCGATGACACCCGGGCGCTGCTCAAGCAACGGGGCTTGCAGCTCAGTCTGAGCCGGCGCCCCGGGCAGGTGGCGGTGGAGAACTACTGGTAGGGCCACACCGCGTTGTGGCGGTCAGGGCTTGTTGGCCTGGGCCTTGAGCAGGTCGCGGATCTCGCCCAGCAATTCCTCTTCCTTGGTCGGGACCGCCGGCAGGGTCGGGGCTACCGCCTCTTCGCGCTTGAGCCGGTTGATGGCCTTGACCCCCATGAAAATGGCGAAGGCGACGATGATGAAGTCGATGCAACTCTGGATGAATTTGCCATAGGCCAGGACCACGGCCGGCACATTGCCGTCGGCAGCTTTCAAGGTAATGGCCAGGGCACTGAAGTCGACCCCGCCGATGAGCAGCCCGATCGGTGGCATCACCACATCGCCGACAAACGACGAGACGATTTTGCCGAAGGCCGCGCCGATGATGATACCGACGGCCATGTCGACCACATTGCCCTTGACCGCGAAGGCCTTGAACTCACTGAGCACGCTCATAGGTTATTCCTTGTTACAGATGAGTGGAGTGAGCGCAGTGTAATGGAGCCGCGCGCATCTTGCTGTATGCGCGGGGCCGGCTGCGCTTGCTCTAATCGACCGGTTGCCCGGGAAAAAGTTTGCAAAGTGCCAGCAATCGCGCGAAATACGCGCCTTGGCGGTGGATGGCCCGTCTATTTTCTCAATCGACCTCTTCAGGCTTTTCTATTTAGAGAACCGGGCTTCAGTCACTAGCCTCTGGTCAGCGCATCAGGATGCGCTCTACAAAAAACCAGAGGAGTCCGACATGAACATCATTCCAGCCCTTGGAAGCATTTCTTCAAGGCGCGTGCTGTGCGTCTTGAGCGCCAGCCTGCTATCCCTGTCCGTCCAGGCCGCGACCCTGACCCGTGACAACGGTGCCGCGGTTGGCGATAACCAGAACTCGCAGACCGCCGGCGCCGCCGGGCCGGTGCTGCTGCAGGACGTACAACTGATCCAGAAACTCCAGCGCTTCGACCGTGAGCGCATTCCGGAGCGCGTCGTGCATGCGCGGGGCACCGGCGCCCATGGCACCTTTACCGTCACCGATGACCTGAGCGACCTGAGCAAGGCCAAGGTCTTTGCCGCCGGCAGCGCCACCCCGGTATTCGTGCGTTTCTCCGCGGTGGTGCACGGTAACCACTCGCCGGAAACCCTGCGCGATCCGCGTGGCTTCGCCACCAAGTTCTATACCAGCGAAGGCAACTGGGACCTGGTGGGCAACAACTTCCCGACCTTCTTCATTCGCGATGCCATCAAGTTCCCGGACATGGTGCATGCCTTCAAGCCCGATCCGCGGACCAACCTCGATGACGACTCGCGGCGTTTCGACTTCTTCTCCCATGTCCCGGAGGCCACTCGTACTCTGACCGAGTTGTACTCGGACTCCGGTACGCCGGCCAGTTACCGGGAGATGGATGGCAATGGTGTGCATGCCTACAAGTTGATCAATGCCAAGGGCGACGTGCATTACGTCAAGTTCCATTGGAAGAGCCTGCAAGGGATTCGAAACCTGGATCCAAAATCGGTCGTCGAAGTGCAGGGCAAGGATTACAGCCATATGACCCACGATCTGGTGGCGCATATCAACAAGGGCGAGTTTCCGAAGTGGGATCTGTATGTCCAGGTCCTGACGCCAGCGGACCTGGGCAAGTTCGACTTCGATGCGCTGGATGCCACCAAGATCTGGCCGGGCGTGCCTGAGCGCAAGGTCGGGCAGATGGTGCTGGATCGCAACCCGGCGAATGTCTTCCAGGAAACCGAGCAGGTCGCCATGGCCCCGGCCAACCTGGTGCCGGGTATCGAGCCGTCCGAGGATCGGCTGTTGCAGGGCCGGGTCTTCTCCTATGCCGATACGCAGATGTATCGCCTGGGGCCGAACGCGCTGCAGTTGCCGATCAATGCGCCGAAAGTCGCGGTCAACAACGGCAATCAGGATGGGGTGATGAACAGCGGTCATACCAGCACCGGGGTGAATTACCAGCCCAGCCGGTTGCTGCCTCGCGAAGAACCGCAGGCAGCCCGCTACAGCCAGTTGGCCCTGGCCGGCAGTACCCAGCAGGCGAAGATCCAGCGTGAGCAGAACTTCAAGCAGGCCGGTGACCTGTACCGCTCCTACAGCAAGAAGGAAAAGCAGGACCTGATCGAGAACTTCGGCGGTTCCCTGGCGGACACCGACGACGAAAGCAAGCACATCATGCTGTCGTTTCTCTACAAGGCCGACCCGGAGTATGGCGCGGGGGTGACCAAGGTGGCCAAGGGTGATCTGGCACGGGTCAAGGCGTTGGCGGCGAAGCTGGCGGACTAGTAACCCCCGATAGTTGTTGTGTCGGTGCCGGCCTCTTCGCGGGCAAGCTCCGCTCCCACAGGTTTTGTGTCGTACACAAAACCTGGGCCCGACTCAAATCCTGTGGGAGCGGAGCTTGTCGGGACGCCGCATCGCCGCGAAGAGGCCCTTGAACTCACCAAACACCTTCCGGCTTCCCACCGCAACGGAGTTTCTCCATGCGCACTTTTGCCTTGTTGCTTTTACTCATCTGTACGTTCGATGCTTCAGCCCAGGAACCGTCAGTTCCTACCGACCCGGCCGCGCTCCAGGCGCAGCTCAAGGATTACTATTTCGATGCCGCCCGCCGTGGCGACGTCGAGATGCTCAACACCTTTATCGACGCCGGCTACAGCCTCGATACCCAGGACGACCAGGGTTACACCGCGCTGATCCTGGCGGCCTATCACGGCCAGGGCCCCGCTGTTGAACGACTGCTCGCCGCCGGAGCCAATGCCTGCACCCAGGACAAACGCGGCAACACCGCGTTGATGGGGGCGATCTTCAAGGGCGAGGTGAGCATCGCCCGGCGCCTGCTCGCCACCGACTGCAACCCCGACCAGCGCAACGGTGCCGGCCAGACCGCCGCCATGTACGCCGGACTGTTCAAGCGCACCGGGCTGCTGGACGCCTTGGCGGCCAAAGGTGCCAACCTCGATGCCGAAGATCCGCTGGGCAATAGCGCGGCGCGTCTGGCGGACGGCGAAATCCGCACACCGGCGCCGCGCTGATCGCCGC
>Ga0302202_10001319_pt1 | contig 30631 bp, 27 predicted proteins | sample II_Bog_N3_3_FD_194579 | JGI IMG/M metagenome (GOLD analysis project Ga0302202, IMG submission 194579) | Peat permafrost microbial communities from Stordalen Mire near Abisko, Sweden - II_Bog_N3_3 | ecosystem: Environmental > Terrestrial > Soil > Wetlands > Peat | place: Sweden: Abisko...
AACCTTGCAATCCGGAATCTTCTCTCTCAATGCGATCGCCAGATCGATCCCGCTCAATCCCGGCAGCACCACATCGCTGATAAGCATCTGCGGCGGGACCAGGAGCGCGGTTTCAAGCGCGGTCTCCGCATCGTATGCCGCCATGGCTGCAAAGCCGCTTCGGCTCAGGATTTTTGTAAGCGTATCGGCAATGGCGCGCTCGTCGTCCACTACCAGCACAACTGGGCGATAGGCCTCTCGATCGCCAGACGGTCCTGGCCGCGGCACTTCGGCCACCGGCACAGTTGGAAAATTCGTTGACCGGCCCGGCTGAGACTTGGGCAGTGTCTTACTTGGATTTTCGCTCATAACATCCTTTCGCTTATCGAACCACGGCCTTGCCAACAGGGCATACATAACAGGTGACGCGCCCAAGACCCGGCGCATTCGAGTCGATCAAAATCCGATCCTGAACCAACGGCACCCGATGAACGCCGCAAACTGGATCATTTGAATCCTTCATTTGAAAACACATGGCTGGCATTTGCTTCTCCATTTTGAGCCCAACTTCCTTCGAACCGAGGCCATTCCTCAATCTTGAGCGAAATGCCCGGCGGGCTCAGTCTCACCTGAAAACAAGCTTGAATCGCCGCCTGGAAGTACCTCTATTAGCCAACGTAGCAGGGTTTTTCCGCTACGTGTCACTTCTTTCTCGTGCGCTCTATCTCTTTATATTCAGTGATTTATAGACAGAATCAGGGGACTGAAAGTTCTTGCGCACCAATTGGAGACTTCTCGCTCCGGTCTTGCCAATTTTGAAAACGGTCGTTATCCTGTCAATTAAAGGATAGCTTTGCGGCAATTTAGCAATACGTTAAGCGCACGCTTCCTTCGCTGGACAAACCGACCAGAAAGGGGACGGGGATGGCGACCGATTCAGAATCCAATGCCGCGCCGATGAGGTTTCAGTCCATTTCTCAGGTCGATGTCCCGAAAGGCCGGGATGGAAAGCACAAGCAGATTGTGACTCAACTGCTGAGCGACATCGATCAGTTGGCAGTAGGCTCGGCGCTGAAGATTCCGCTTACCGATTTGCCCGACACGAAAGAGAACATCCGTTCCGCGCTGAACCGCGCCACGAATTTCAGAGGACTTGAGGTGGCCACATCCAGCGACGCCGACTACCTGTATGTGTGGAAGGTTGACCAGGCAGGCTGATCTGGACGCCGCTGAGCCAGCTTTCCGTGAATCTCCTGGCTCAGAACACGCTGATGCTGAACATTCGACTTTTTTGCAGATAGAGGTGCGATTCGGCTTGCGTAAATCGCAGCTCCCTTAGCGCCTATGGCAATTGTCGAGGGTGCCGAAAAATCATCCCCCAGGGGCTGAACAAGCTGCGGAAAAAGGCCCCATTTGGTGAGAATGCCCCTGTGAAGCATTGCAGGGGCTAAAGCCCGGCGTTGATATGATTGGCTTTATCGGCACGACTGAAGTCGTGCCCTGTTACAGAACCTTCGCTAATTGCGCCGGAAGCGGGTTTTTCCGCAGCGTGTGAAGCCCATGTTGATTCTATTCCCCTTGCGGCACGGTCGAAAACCAGGGAAGAAGAGGCGAATACGGGTTCGTGCTTTCCCTGGTCCCCAAAGGCGAGGGACCAGGGGCACCCAGCGTTCGCGTTTTCATCCACTGGGGTGGGCCTACGGCCCATGAAGACACGACTGAAGTCGTGCCCTTTCAAAGCCCGACTTTCACCACAGGCTGCCAAACTTGCGTCAAACAATATAGGGAAGACGATCGATCATGACCGCAGTCCGCATCGATAAGTGGCTTTGGGCCGCGCGGTTCTTCAAGACGCGCTCGCTTGCCTCAAAGGCCTGCGATCTGGGCCGCATTCACTCCAATGGCATTCAAGCCAAGCCGGCGCGCGAGGTCCGCGCGGGCGACATGCTGACAGTGAGGAACGAAGGCGGCGAGTTTCAGGTTGAGGTGTTGACTCTGAGCGAAATGCGCGGACCAGCGGCGGTGGCGCAGACGCTCTATCGCGAGACCGAGGCGAGCGTTGCGGCGCGGCTCAAGCTGGCGGCGGAGCGCAAGGCGATGCAGGAGTTCGCGCCGCTTCCGGAGCATCGTCCGTCGAAGCGCGACAGGCGGCGGATTATCCAGTTTCGCGGCGAGAGATGATGGTTGATGTGGAACGGCCCACGGAGGTTCGTGATCTCCCACCCATCGCTAGAAAAAAGCGATGGATGGGCACGGGCTTTTGTGAGGACCTTGCATTGCAACTCACGGCTGGGAGGCCGGCGCGTCATCGCTTGCGGCCCAGTAGCTGCTTCTCGCTGTGACGCGAAGGTCCGGATAATCCTTGAGGCGCAGTTGAATCGAGTGAAACCCCGCGTGCGGCGACTGCGGATGGAAGCTCAGCACATACCGGTTGGGCACGTGGTTTGCGATTGCGGCCAGGTCGCGTTCCAGGCTCCTGGCGTCAGTCAGCTTGTAGTACTCGCCCCCGGTAAGGCGGGCGACGGTCTCCGGGATGTTGCGCTTCAGGCCGTCGGTGGCCGCGATGGCAGCCATTTTGGCCAGCGCCAGCGGCGGAAGCAGCTGGGTGAGGCAGTCGTATGCCTGGATCGCTTTGTTGGTGGTAGCGTCAGGATCTGGATCGGGGTCTTTGCCCATGCATCCATGGGGCGGGTTGGGATGGGGATTCTCAAGCCCGAGGCCAGCCGGCTGGGTTGGGAGTTCCCTGGCCGCGTAGGCCGCCGCCTCCGACTTTCCAGTGGAGAAGCCGATGGTGTAGAGGATGGTGTTGGTGTCGGTGACGGCGCGGAGCGCGTCATTGAGAGTAAGATGGCTGCCGCGGTCAAGGGTTTCGCCGATCATCAAAATGGCGCGCCGGTACTTCTGAGGTTGGCCGCGCAACAAGTCCACTGAGTATCCCAGCGCGTCAAAGATGGCTGCGCCGTTGTCTCCCAGGGGAATGTTGTGCACCGAACCTGGCGCGGCGCAGTTCTCCATGTGGTGCTGCCGTTTGCACCTCGGCTGCAGACCGCGAATCGCATCCGCCGCGACGTCGATGCTTGAGGTAAATGCCTGCAACAGGGTCGGCTCGCTGTCGAACGTCACGACGGCAACCTTATGGGGAACGTTGCCGACAATGGATTCGAGCATGGGCGCCAGTGGAGGCGCGATGGAGTTGTACTGGTTGAACTGACGCGCGCCTGCCCCGCCGACTTCGATGACTACGACCAGCGCCAGGGGTTCGCCGCCTGAATCCTGCTCGAGCGTCAGGTTTTGCGGAATTCCATCGTCGGTGAGCGTGAAGTCGTCGGCCTTCAAGGTAAACACCGGCTCGCCCTTGGCGTCGCGGACCAGGGCGGGAACGAGCACGACGGTCGTTTGCGTCCGGAGTTGCGCCGCGGGCGCTGCGGGGGCCTGCGCGTATGCCGCGGAGGTGAGAAGCAGCGCGAGTACGGCGAACCGTTTCATTGGGATGCTCCCTGAATGTGCTGTTGAAAAAACTTGACGCGACAGGCGGGCTGCGGAGAAGGTTCGCCTGCCGCAGGCGCGGACGCGGTCAAAGCGACGCCCAGCGAAAGAATCCCGTCGACCTTTCCATAGGGCGCCAGGCTTGGATCGAGAAAGATGCCGCGCGGTCTCGTTGCATCCTTGTCCGGGACGCCTCCCTTGGACGCGCCGCATCCTGTATCGTAGTCCGCCCACGATTCTCCGCCTCGATCGGTGACCTCCAGGCTCAATCTCTCCTGAGGCGGCAGAAACATGGCGGCTAGATCGTAACCATGGATCGGCGCCTGCATGGCATGCATATTCCCGGTGAGAATAAGGATCAGGCTTTGCGGAGATGTGTTTCCCAAAGCAAGCAACGCGTGGCCCATCGCTTCGTCCCGAGCGCCGGGCGATGTACCGGTGTACGGCGCATCGAATGCCGCCACGGCCAAGTCAGGATAGGCGCGCCGTAGCTCACGCAAATCAAGCAGCAGACGCAGCATTGCCTGGCTGGCCCTGCCATCCATGCCATTCTTCCAATCTGGCTTGAGGAGAAGAGTTTCCTTCGCCGCTGTCAGATCCTTGCCGCTCAGCATCCCATCCAGAGCAGCCTGCTCACTGGTGGGGCGCTCAAGGGCCACGGTGACGGTCCTTCCGCGCGCGAGGGCATCGCAGACGAGATCGCGGAATGCCGCGGGGGTCTCATTCGAACCGTGCAGCTCTCCTACGAATATCCAACGCACGGTTACCTTTGACCAAAGCTGTTCGGCGCCAGGCACAGGCGAGCAAATGGCCATCGCTGACGCGGCGTTGAACGCAAACCCTATTGCCATCAGAAAGTAAGGACACTTCTTCATTGCGCCAGTCTATCTCCCGCGCGCTGGACTCCGGGCCATCGCATGAACGATATCTTGATGACAATTTCGCAGTTTGCGCCGCCCCCACAGGGCTGAACGGCTGTTGTTGGACCTTTTCCCCACGCTGAAGCGCGGGTCTAACGACCGTTGCGCCTCCGGCGCGACGAAGAATTGGAATCAGTCTGGTCAACAAAATGGATTCATGCGACTGCCCTGACTCTGGGCTCCGGGAATATTCCCGACTGCCCCCAACTTTAGTAGACTCAACGGAAGCATGTTTGTCTCCATCCCCATCACTTTTCGCATTTGCTCCGCCTGGAGCAATCCGCTGTTCGCTTCCCTGCTGGCCATTGCCGCAGCGCAGCCGGGGTTCGCGCAGGGCACTCACCTTTGGACCCAGTCGCGAATCGAGGAGTTTGAAAAGGGCACTCCGCAGGGAGTCGCGCTTACCAGTGACGGCCATCTCAACGAGGGCCCGGCCCTGAGCGAGGCGCTTACGACGCCATCGACATTTGTGTGGTCGGTAGCGGTGGACCCGAGCGGCACAGCCTACCTGGGGACCGCCTCGCCGGCCACGGTGCTGCGCGTGGGCAAGGACGGCAAGCCGTTTACCCTCTTCGAGACCAAAGACCTGAGCGTGCAGGTGGTGCGATTGGCGCCGGACGGGGCGCTTTACGCGGCCACTCTGCCCAGCGGCAAGGTCTACCGGCTCAATCCAGCCGCCGATACAAAGCAGGATGAGTCAAGCGCCAAAGTGGTCTTCGACGCCGACAAGCTGGACGAGGGAAAACCGGGGGACGGCAAGCCCCTGGGAAGACCGGCCGATGGTAAAGCCGAGGAGAAATCGACCACCGAAAAGAACGATGGGGCTACCCACTATATCTGGGACTTGGCCTTCGACTCCACCGGGCGGCTCTACATTGCCACCGGCGGCCCAGCGGCGGTGTATCGCGTGGACACGAGCGCGGCTACAGGCAAGACGGGGGCGAAGCCGGAGCTGTTTTTCCACTGCGACGAGCAGCACATCCGCACTCTGGCGTGGGATGCGAAAGGCAACCTGATTGCCGGCACCGACGGCACTGGGCTTGTATACCGGATCAACTCGCAAGGCAAGGGCTACGTTTTGTTTGAGGCTCCCAAGCGCGAGATTACCGCGATCGCGGTGGGGGCGGACGGAACCATCTATGCGGCAAGCGTTGGCGACAAGAACCGCATCCCGCTGCCTCCAATTCCATTGCAGGGGCCCGGCGGGGGCACGATCACCATCACCGTGGTGCAGCCGGGATCGCTGCAGGCGGCCAACGCTAGCTCGTCCGCGCCGGAGGGATCGGAGATTTATGCGCTGAGGCCCGACCTTGAGACACGGCCGCAAGCGCCGCGCAAGCTGTGGGCCGGCAAAGAGGAGATCGTTTACGCGCTGGCAGCGCGTAAAGACGGCCTGATCGCGCTGACGGGAAACCGCGGGCGAGTGTTCCGAATCGCCGACGATGGCACATATGCCGACATGGCCCACCTGGATGCGCAACAGGGCTTGAGTTTGGCGGTCACCGGCGGCCAGAAGGAGCTGGAGAGCCTGCTCATCGGCACCGGGAATACGGGCAAGCTTTTTCGCTTTGGAGCGCCTGCTGAAAAACATGAGTACGCAAGCGATGTGCTGGATGCCGGCGCGCTGGCCCGGTTTGGCCGCATCGAGGTCCAGCCCGGATCGAGCGGATACGAGTTGCTGACCCGCACGGGCAACGTGGAGCAGCCGGCGCGTGGGCGAAACGACTGGGGATGGTCTGACTGGCAGGGGCTGAAAGACAGCGCGGTGGCTTCTCCGGCTGGCCGCTATTTGCAATGGAAGGCCGTGCTGCGCGCGGGTGGAAGGCTGGGCAGCATTGGCGTGAACTATCTGCCGGTAAATGCCGCCCCGGTGGTGGACGAAGTGGTGGTCGCGCCGGGCGCGCGTGTGAATGCTCAGAACCAGATTGGCGCACAGCCGCCGCAGATCAACATTACGTTTCCATCCTCGAACCAGGGTGCTCCAATGCCATACGATGCGGGATCGGTGTTGTCGGCATTCAAAGATCGCACCGCGATTACCGTGCGCTGGTCGGCCCACGACGACGACGGCGACGACCTGACGTTTTCCCTTTATTTGCGCGGAGACGGGGAGACGGTCTGGCGACTGCTCAAGGATGGAATTACCGACAGGTACTACACGTTCGACGCCACGCTGATTCCCGACGGCGGCTACCAGGTCAAGGTGGCGGCATCCGACGCGCCGTCGCACACAACGGGCGATGCGCTCACCGGCGCCAGGGAGAGCGAGCGGTTCGAAGTGGATACCACGCCGCCGGTGGTGAGCGGGCTGAAGGCGAGCGTCGGGGAATACGAATGTATGGGGGTCTGCCAGATGTCTTATCGCGTTGTTTTTGAAGCCGAAGACACTTTTTCGCCGATCGCGCATGCCGAATATTCTCTCGATGCGGGCCCCTGGCAGTTCGTCGAGCCGGTGGGAGGGCTCTCGGACTCCAGGCGCGAGCACTACGAATTTCATTCAACAGTGCGCGGCCCCGACGTCAATACGGGTGAGCATCTGATTGCTGTTCGCGTTTACGACAGGCACGACAACGTCGGCGTTGCCAAAACGGTTTTTACCAACCAAGCTGCGCCTGCTGCGCCGGCAAAGTAGGCCTCATGCGATTCGAGCTATTTCTCGCAGCGCGGTACCTGAAGGCCAAGCGCAGGCAGGCCGTGGTAGGCGTGGTCACCACCATTTCCATTGCGGGGGTGGCCGCAGGCGTGGCCGCGCTGGTTATCGCGCTGGCCATTACCAACGGCATGAGGCGCGACCTGCAGGACCGGCTGCTGGGTTCAAGCGCGCATGTGGAACTGATGAAAGTGGAGAAAGACGGCATCCGCAACTGGCGGCCATTGCTTGAGCGGCTGCGCGTTGTGCCTCATGTAACTGCCGCCGCGCCTGGAATCTACGAGCAGGTGATGGTTTCTTGCGGGCCGAGGGCCGGGTTTGCGCTGGTCAAGGGCATTGTTCCGCGGGATGAGCGGACAGTCAGCAACCTGCTTGATACTATTACGGCTGGCTCTGCGAAGGATCTGGACCCGGTTGGCGCGGAGCGGACGCAAGACGCCGAAGCCGCGAATAGGCCTTACCCGCCTATCGTAATGGGCAACGATCTGGCCGAGCAAATTGGCGCGCAGGTGGGCGACAGCGTGCTGGTCACCAGCCCTCAGGGCGAGTTGTCCCCTCTGGGGCTTATTCCCAGGTATCAGCGGTTTCGCCTCGTCGGCGTTTATCACTCCGGGTTCTACCAATACGATTCGGCCATGGCTTTCATGCGGCTCGCAGATGCGCAACAGCTTTTCAGCGAACCGGATCTGCTGTCGGTAATCAGCTTCAAGGTGGACGACCTGGACCGCGCGCCGCAGATTGGACTGGCCATTGAGCAGGCCGCCGGCAAGGGCTTCATGACCACAAACTGGATGGAGGCGAACCGCGAACTCTTCCGCGCGCTCAAACTCGAACAAGTGGTCACCTTCATTGTGATTGCGCTGATCGTGATGGTGGCAGCGCTGAATATTCTCATCGCTCTGACCATGATGGTGATGGAGAAAACCCGCGATATCGCCGTGATGATGAGCTTTGGAGTCGAGCCGGGGCAGGTGCGGCGCATCTTTCTGCTGCAAGGGTTGCTGATCAGCGTGGTCGGGACTGTGCTTGGGTTGGCGCTCGGATATTTGGCGGCGTGGGCGGGCGGCCATTACCATTTCATTCATTTGTCCGCGGATGTCTATTCCATCGATACGCTGCCCTTCGCGCCGCGCCCGCTGGATGGGGTGATCGTGTCCGCGGTGTCGATCGGGATTTCGCTACTGGCTACGCTATATCCGTCGTCGGCCGCGGCGCGGGTGCTGCCGGCGGAGGCGCTGCGGTATGAGTGATGAAGCGAAAAACCAGCCGCTTAAATCCCGATTCACTCCTGACACGCCCCTTGCAGCAATTCCAAAGCACTAGACTCTTGACAAGGATTATGATGCGAGAATGGTATTGTGCCCAGATGACTCGCACATTATTTGTACTGCTTGCGTTTTGCCTGCTGTTGAACCATGCGCAGGGACAACATTGTTCCGACATTAGGCACTTCGACTTCAAGAATGCAACCATCCACGTCGGATTGACTGACGATAATGAGCTACAGACCGTTTACAACTCATCTCGCGCGGAGGCTCATACCTTCCGTCTTCGAGATGGGGTCGCGGAGACCTTCGATGATCCCTCTTTGAAATCCGGTACTCCGGATTGGCGGGCCGAACTACTTCAGGACAGGGAAGTACATCCGGAAGCTTCAACATGGATTCGTGTGATTGTTTTCGAAGACGATCACCTCACGGGAACAGGTACCTGGCACTATGTTTTGGCATTCGGCTGTAACAAAGGGCGTCTGACCCAACTATTCCGGTTCACCGCTGAGGGTGTCAGCCTTGCGCATTTGGATGATCAAACTCTGGAGCTGCATCAAGGGATCTGGAGCCCCTCTGACTCACATGCCGACCCGAGTATGCAACGAGTATTGACCTACAAATGGAATGAACGTGAACATCGGTACCGACGCGTTGCCACCGTTTCCGGAGATGGCGCAAAATCGAAGGCTAACGAGAAATAATGCCCGTCAACGTGCCTCAGGTCTCGATTCAGAAACTGGGGGCTCCAGATAACCTTAATGATGCGATCCGTTCTAATGAAGAGCGTCGATTGACTTTGTGACACATTTTGTGCCACATCATAGTCATCCCAAGCGTAAACCTTCGTCAACTCCGCGACACCCGCCAACTTCTCACCTGGCTTGAGGCGGGTGAGGTTGTCGATCTCCGCAAACGCAACCGCATTGTTGCCCGCATTGTGCCGGAAAGCCCGAAGCCCCAGCCCGTCGAATGGCCCGATTTCGCCGCCCGCCGCCGTGCGATCTTTAGCGACCGTGTGATTCCCGCTGTGGAGATGCTGATTGAGGATCGCGAGGACCGCTTTTGACCATCTGCGCGGATTCGAGCTTCTTCGTCCCCAAATATGTTTCGGACGTGCACTCTGCAGAAGCGGATCGCCGCATGTTGCAGCATCCTCTCGTCTGGGTCACTCTTCTCAACCGGGCTGAAGCAGCCAACACGATACACCGGTATGTGTTTCGCCGCGCCATCTCGGCGAGCGATGCTTTGGCCGCCTGGATTTACTTCGAACAGGGCCGCGCCAAGGGGATCTGGATTGAAATCGGTCTTCCCTCCCGCCTTTGGGAGACGAGCATTGATCTCGCCCGCCGCTTCGGCCCTACCCTCGGCGTCCGCACGCTCGACTCGCTTCACGTTGCCTGCGCCTTGGAATTGAAAGCGCAGAAGTTCTGGACCTTCGATGAGCGCCAAGCTCGCCTGGCCGAAGCCGTCGGCCTTGACACGAATCCCTGATTTCCTGCCCCCGCGCAGAAATCACTGCGGCGTAATGATTCCGCCCAGCGCGTGACGCCTTGGCAGCACGATGCCGCGATGGTCAACTTCCGCCAGCGGCCTGCCCGCATGCTCAAGAACCGCCCCGCTTTTCCGCTCAATCAACGCTCCGCCGCAGGCCGGACACCAATCCGGGGCTGGCTCCAGTTTCACCACGGCGTGGCAATGGCTGCAAACAAGTTCCATGCCCAAAGCCTATCCGATTGCCCCTGATTGCGCGCAAGCGCCGGCAGCCGCGCAGGCACCCGCCGCCCCACCGCAGGTGGCCCGGTACACTTGGGACATGCATCCTCCCATTCGCCTAGTGGCTATCGACATGGACGGAACCCTGGTACCGGCCATCGGACAGGGGATCAGCCGGCGTACCGCGCTGGCTCTCAGAGCCGCGCAGGCGGCCGGAATCACCGTAGCGATCGCTACAGGTCGGCGCGTCAACTACACGATTCCTCTGCTTGAAGATCTTGGCCTGCGAGCGGATACGCCCCTCATCACGTCGAATGGTGCAGTGACCCGCACGCTGGGCGGCGACTCGATTGACCGCTGCCAGATGGAGTCGCGGGTGGCGCGCGCGCTTTGCGGGCTGCTCCGCCAGTTTGGCGCCGTGGTCTTCACGTTCGATAAGCCGGGACGCGGCGAACTGGTTCTGGAAGACCTGGAGCAGGCGCAAGGACGAATCTCAATGTGGGTGGAGGCCAACCGGAACGCCATAGAAGTGGTGAAGCCGCTGGAGCTGGCGCTTAGGGACGGCGAAGACCCGATACAGGGCATGGTGACAGGAACTTTGGGAAAGATGAAGGAAGCCGAGAACGCGTTGAAGGCCAGCGAGTGGAGCGGCCTTTGCGAATGCGTACGGACCGAATATCCTTCGCGCGACCTGTCGATTCTCGACTTGTTGCCGCCGGGAGTTTCAAAGGGTTGGGCGCTGGAGCGGCTGGCCAAGCGTTTGGGAGTGGATCGCAAAGAGACCATGGCCATCGGCGACAACTGGAACGACGTGGATATGCTGGAGTGGGCAGGCCAGGGTGTGATGATGGGCAATGCGGCCCGCGAGTTGCGGACCATGGCAAAGATGCGAGGCTGGAAGCAGGCCCCGCCCAACGACGAAGACGGAGTGGCGGTGGTGCTGGAAGCCGCTGTCAAGAAGGTTTACGCCGCAAATGCGTGACGGCAAATGAGAAGCCGGAAGACTAGAATGAAGAAGTGCGATTGAGAATGCGCAAACGAATCCTGATTACCACCGGAGCCATCGCGACCCTCGCAAGCCTTGCAACGGTTGCGCGCGCTGGGGAAAGCGTGACCTTACGCAACGGGTTTGAAATGCAATGCAATCGTCACGCGCAGGTCGAGGGACGGACCCGGCTTTACCTTACCGCCGGCGACGACAACTACGTTGAGTTCGCGCCGGAGGAGATTGTCGCGGTTGCCGCAGTGCCCGATCCGCCCGCGAGTCTACATACCGCTAAATCGATGAATGGAAATGGTTTGACCCCGCAGACTGGTGCCCCAAAGGCAGGTGCCGAAGCCCGGTTGAGCACGGCGGATTTGCGCGAGATGCTGGTGAAGGCCGGCGGCGAACACAACCTGGATGTGGACCTGCTGGCGAGCCTCGTCAAGGCCGAAAGCGACGGCAACGCACGCGCGGTGAGCCGAGCTGGCGCGCGAGGCCTGATGCAGCTGATGCCTGGCACGGCCGCCGACTTAGGCGTGGAAGACAGCTTTGAGCCGGGTGAGAATGTGAGCGGCGGCTCGGCCTACCTGGATGCGCTGCTGACCCGCTATCACGGCCAACTTGCCTTTGCGCTGGCGGCCTACAACGCCGGCCCGCAGGCGGTGGACAGGTATCATGGGATTCCGCCCTACCACGAGACCCAGGCTTACATTGCGCGCGTGATTCACGAGTTCAATCGCCGCGTGCTGGCGCGCGAAGCGCTGGCCAGGCAAGAGCTGGCGTCGGCCTCGGCGCGGGCGGATCAGAGCAATCGCTAGCCTGAATTGCGAAAGAAGCCCTCAACAACCCAACCGATAACCAGGTAAAGCCCTCCGAAGATTGCAAGGAAAATTCCGATTAGCCCGAGGAAACCAAAAGCGGCGTTTGGCTGCGAGTTCATGTATTTCGAATCGAATAAATCCAGAACGGACAAGACCACCAGCACGACACCAAGCACAAAGGATGACCCGGCAACGACACGCATCCGCCGAAAGCCTTCTTTCTGGGTCATTTGGCAAACTCCTCTCTCGCGTTCCAAGCTTTCGGCAATTATAGAGTCAGTTATCGCAGGCTGCGCGGTCATCGAAAGAGATGCGGCACAAATCGGCTGGTGTTGGTTGTGACCAGGCCGGATGACTCGCGAATGCCGATGCCCGCGGGCTCTCCATCGATTAGCCAGCTCCCGATGACAGCCGTGTTCTGGCCATCGGCTGCGAGCGACGCCAGCTTCTGATACACGCAGCTCTCGCCGTCCGGCGCGTCGGGGCTGCCTTCTTCCGCCGCCCAGTTGCGAAACACGGTGATGCCCGCACCCTCGCGGCCGAAGAGCGGCTTCTTGGCGTAGTCTTTCAGGCTGCGCGGGCCGTCGAGGTACGCCGGAAGCAGCAGTTCGTGATTCGGATTCATCTCCCACAGAATGGCAAGCAGCGCCTTGTTCGACCACATCATCTTCCAAATGGGTTCCATCCAGTTCACGGGGCCTATTGTCTCCATTGCATGAGGGCCAAACTTTTCGCTCAGCAGCCACTCCCACGGATACAGCTTGAAAAAGCTCTCAATGGGCCGCCGCTCCAGATCGACAAAGCGCGCCCTGGCATCTTCCCAACCCACCGAATGCATGGCAATGGGCGCCGTGTCATGGCCGCCTTGCTGAGCGGTATCTCGCAGGTAGTTGATGGTCATAAAGTCTTCTTCGCTGCCGTCGTGGCCAAAGTAGACGGGCTGCTTAAGATACGGCAGCAGATCCTTCCACTTGGCCACCAGCTTCTCGTGCAGCGAGTTGAACTGGTCCTCCTTTGGAAAGCATTCCTGAAGCCAGTACCACTGGATCACAGCGGCCTCTACGAGGCCGGTTGGGGTGTCGGCGTTGTATTCAAGCATTTTGATCTGACGGCCGTCGTATGCCAGGTCCAGGCGGCCATAGATCGCCGGAGGCTCCGAGTTCCAGGTCTCGCGAATTCGCGCAGCCGCGATGTCGGGAATCTTCATTTCCGCCAGTCGGTTGTGGTCGAGGATATGGTCTCCGGCTGCCAGCGCGAGACGCTGAATCTCCGCGGTCGCCGCTTCCAGGCGGTCAACCTCGGCGGACGTGAACTCCCAGTAGGCCGACTCGTCCCAATAGGGCGTGCCGTCGGCCAGAGTGTGACCGGTCAGGCCATGACGCGCCACCGCAGCCTGCCAGTTGTGCCTGGGTGGAATGCTGTGTCGCCGCATCACTCGCCTCCGCTGCCGCTTGCGCCGTCGCCACCTTCCCCGCCGTGGCCGAAGCCGCCGCGCGAGACGCCGGCGTCACCGGGAGAGCTGCTTGCACCAATTACGTAATCGCCGACGTGGCCTCCAGTTGAGCCGCCATAAACATACGTGTAGCCAGTGCTCTGATTTTGACAGTAGCCTTCCGGCGCGATACGGCCCTGTGCATCGACGCAATGATGCGGAGGCGGATCGCAGCCAGTGGTTGAGATGGCCAGCGCGGCCAGCAGCGTGATTGGGACGTCCCGTGATTTCCGCATGAAGCTGCAACCATGCTTGTCGATTCCGAGCCGAATTGCAAGCGGCAGGATCACCAATCATGGTTCGGCACATTCAGGAAGGAACAGTTTGCCGACAAAAGCGCTCCGATGCCGTGACCGGCGGAACACGTGCGCGACAGAGTGAGTCGCGCACAACGCTTTGGCGGAGGATTATCCGCCTGCCGTTCCTCGTCCGCCGAAGCCGCGGGGCAAATTGGGATTTTGAAGGGTCGGCGTGCGGCTGCCGCCGATTACGATGTCACCGATCTTGCCGCTGCTCTTGCCGCCGTAGAGGCAGTGGCAGGAGATGCCCAGCGGGGAGCTCTTGCAGTGGAAGTCGGGAAGAATTCTCCCCTCTTCATCCACGCAGTAACGGGTCTCAGGCACATCGCGGCAGCCAGTTACAAGCTGGGCCAGGGATGAAAGCAGGCTGATAGGCACTTCGCTCGATTTGCGCATGGAACTGCAAACATACTTGCTGGTTCAGGCGGATATTGCAAGTTCACTCGTTTGCGAACCGATTCGCTGAATCCTGAGGCAGAAAGACATGCCGCGTAGCAGGCGGGAACTCTATGCGGCAATTTAGACTAACTTGAGACTGAGTGCGGAGATCCTTTGAATAAGAAGCAATTGATTCTGGGTTTGGTGGTGCTGGCGGCGCTGGTGGCGCTGGCGGCCTATGCGCAGCACAAGCATCCGTTCCACTGGCAAATGTTTGTGGACCAGTTCAAGCTAGCCGACTGGGGCAAGATCGGCATTGCCTTCGGCTGCATTTATTTCGGCTATGTGATCCGGTCCATGCGCTGGGCCATCCTGGTGAAGCACAACAAGAAGGTGGGGCTCTTTTCGCTCATCGGAACGCAGGTGATCGGATTTACCGCCGTGGCGATGATCGGCCGCATCGCGGACCTGGTGCGTCCTTACCTGGTGGCCAAGCGAACGGGCCTGCCGCTCAGCTCGCAGATCGCGGTTTATATTGTCGAGCGGCTGTTTGACGCCGGCTCCATGGCGCTGCTTTTTTCTTCCGCCATCCTGGTGGCTCCAGCGGGATCGCTTCCGCATCCTGAGGTGTTCAAGAAGTTTGGTTATTGGGGGCTGGCGGCCACCGTGGCGGGGGCGCTGTTTCTGGTTGCGGTGCGCCTGGCCGGGGGCGCTGTGGCTGGATTCCTGGAGGGCGCATTCGGCATCGTCTCAAAGCGCGTGGGAGCGGCCGTTGGAGCGAAGATCCGCACATTTCGCACCGGCCTCGACACGCTGCGAACTTTTGGCGATTTTGCGGCTACGCTGGCTCTCTCGCTGTTCATGTGGAGTCTAATCACGCTGGCCTATTTTGAAGGGACGCTGGCCTTTGTCGCCGCATCCGACCAGGCGTCGGTATCTCTGCCCAAGTGCATGGTGATGATGGTGGGCAGCGGGGTGGCCAGCACCCTGCAACTGCCCGTAATTGGCTGGTTTACCCAGATTGCCGCGGTTGAGGAGCTGTTGAGAAACCTCTACAGCCTGCCGCCGGAGACGGCTACCGCGTGCGCGGCCACATTGCTTTTAGTAACGTTCCTGGGAATCGTTCCGGTGGGCTTGGTCTGGTCGCAGTTCGAACACGTGAACCTGCGCAAGATCACCGTTGAGAGCGAGCACGCTGGGGAGGAACTGATTGTGGGTGAGCCCGTCGAGTAAGGCAAAGCTTGTTAACGCTTGCCATTCTTAACGGATGGCGTTAATATGCACATGTGATCAAGAGCTTCGCGGACGCCGATACGGAGCTGCTGTGGGATACCGGCAAGAGCCGCCGCGTCCCTGCCAACATTCGGACTTCGGCACTGAAGAAGCTGTTTATGCTGCGCCGCGCAACGCAATTGCTCGATTTGACTGTCCCTCCCGGCAATCGGCTGGAAGCGTTAACTGACGACAGGAAGGGCCAATACAGCATCCGCATCAACGATCAGTTCCGAATTTGCTTCGTTTGGACCAACGGAGACGCGTACGACGTTGAGATCGTCGATTACCACTAGGGAGACATCATGAAGAAGATACCCTTTGCCTATTCGATTCATCCCGGCGAAATTCTCAAGACAGAGTTCATGGAGCCGCTTGGACTTTCCAGCTATAGGCTGGCAAAGGAGCTGCACGTCTCCGCGCCACGAGTGAACGATATTGTCCTCGGCAAGCGCTCCATCACGGCCGATACTGCCATCCGTCTCAGCAACTACTTCGGCAACTCGGCTGAGTTCTGGCTCGGATTGCAGATGGATCACGATCTTTGGGTTGCGACGATAAACGAACAGCACGATCCCCCGCCAGCCAAGGTCAAGCCGAGGGCGCAGGCGGCGTAGGTCTTTCCTCCGCCGGCAGCGCGGGCTTGGAGAACCGGATCGTTTCCGGCCCCACCGCGCCGCCTGTCATCAGCATGCTCATGGCCTGCTCCATGCTCAGGTCGGTCTCCGTGACGCGCTCGATGGGGAGAATCTGCAGAAGGCCCGACAGCGGGTTGATGGCGTTGGGCAGCAGAACCACGGCCAGGAGTTCTCCTGTCGAGCTGTCCACGAGCGTGCGCGTTAGAAAGCCGATGCTTTTCTGGCCTGGCATGGGGAACTCGACCAGCACGACCCGCTGGACCGACTCTTCTTTCGCCGTCATGCTGTCAATCAGCTTGCGCACCGAGTTGTAAATCTTGGCCACAATGGGCAGCCGCTCCAGCGTGGACTCGAAGAGCACGAGCGCCTCGCGGCCCACCACCTCTGCGGTTAAGCGGCCCACCACGTAGAGCACAACCAGCGTCAAGACAACGGCCATCACAGATTGCAGCCACGACTGGCTCAACCACTCCGCGGGAAAAATGGCCACAAGCAGTTTCACAACGGGCATTCCAGCTTTGGCGAGCGCGCCGAGAAGGAAGCTGAAAATCAGGTAGGTGACGAACAGCGGTCCGATAGTGACGATGCCAGCCAGAATGTTGCGCTTCAGGCTTCGGAAGGTTCGGGCAAGGACAGGGTCCACTCGCATCTCCTGTGAACGAGGATAAGCGACCGTGGACCCAAGCGGTGTTCAAAATGCGGCAACAATTCGCGGTGGCAATATCCCGCCGATGAGCATCGCCCATGCGAGCAAACGCGATCCGCTATATAGTGAAGCAAGCAGGATGCACATGAGCGATTCAAAAGAGCTGGACTTGAGAGACTCGGGCCGCTGGTTGCTGGAACCCGACGAGGAGTTTTCGCCTGCGATCCCTGCGCAAATTCCGGCAGAGACCGTATACGCGTCTCCAAAACCATCGGGCAATCGCGAATTGCGCCAGGCGTCCCCTGCTTCCGCTGGACGAGATACGGGGCCGCACGCGCCGTCGAAAGCGATCGAGACCAAAGCAGCAGGGCGTCCTACCAACATGCAGCGCGTGGCTGGCGCACTGCGGGTCGCATTGCCATTTGTTCAGCGGATGCTTCCGCTGTTGGACGGACACGTTGCCACAGCCGTCTCCAATGTTCTAAACCCTTACCAGCAGGCGCCACCACAACAACAAGTCGATCTTGTCCCGATCGAGGATGGACTGATCGATCTTCAAAAGCAGTATCGCGAGCTGCGCAATCAATTCATGGAGCAAAGCTTCTGGCTGAAGCGAGTCGAGGACCAGCTGAAAACGGTCTCCGGCGCCACGGAAGCCAACACGCAGCAACAGCAGGAAATTGCCGACGATCTCAAGAGCATCGGAACGCGGGTGAACGTCTTTGCCTACATTGGAATGACGCTTCTGGCAGTTTCAATCCTGCTGAATGTGTATCTGTTTCTGCACCTCCGGCACCTCCTTCCCTTTTAGCCAGCCGGTTCCCTGTTTGAGTCTCCAAGCATGGCCCCAATCCAGCGCCACGCAGCAGAGTGGCTCAGGGCGGACAGGGTTACGCGCCTAGACTCCGGGCTGCTTCGGTCGGGAGAATGCTCCCTCTTCACAGAAGCTTCAGTTCCTAAATGACCTTCTTGAGGGTCTTGATCGATAATTTTGTCCTCATAAATATAATTGTTGCTTTAATGAATATAACTTTCCACCATTTTGCTACCTATTACGAACTTTGTGACGGCGGATGTTGCCAGTCGTATTTTCAGGGGGCTAGTATTCGGCATAGTTCATCTAACCTCGCCCGAAAGGGTCTGGTCACACAACCACTATGCAGTTGTTTCCAAGTTCACAGATCTTAACCAACTAGCGTCGCATCCCTGCGCGCGCGTGGAGTGTCTCGTCATGGCATGGTATGCCTACTGCATCGGTGAAAAACTAGCATTCCCAGAATTAGCCCGTCATCGCAAGCCTATTCCGATGGAATCCGTCCTGGGAGTAAGCGGCAACCAAGTCTTCCTTTACCCCGCCAGCGAGTTGGCGGTCGTGGTGAGCGAACACAACCCGGCGGAGACCTTTAACCAGAAAGCCGGAGTAGATCACGCAAGGGTAATCGCAGACTGTTTTCAACAGTCCACTATCCTGCCATTCCGTTTCGGAACGGTCTTCAACGATGACGAGAGCCTTCGCAAATCGATTCGTTCCAACCAACGCCAGTTCCTTGGAAACATCGACAAACTCCGCGGCAAAACCGAGATGCATCTCAAGGTAGTTGTGGACGACTGTTGCGCCCGCGAAATCGAGAAACATTCGCCCGCCGAAGGCGTTGGCCGGGAGTATCTCACCAGCCTGCGAGAGAACGCGGCACGCGCTCGTGAGCGGCAGACGCGCGCGCGCGCGGTCAGCTTCCAAATGCATAGGCTGTTCATGCCTCTGGATGAAGAAGTAAGTTGCCGGCTCACCGACAGCGGCAAAATGGTTCTCGATATCGCGCATCTTATCGAACGCAAATCGTCTGAGCGCTACCAGAACAAGTTCTCCACCACCAGCGCGATGATGCGGGAGTGCCAAATGCAGATCTCCGGCCCCTGGCCGCCCTACCATTTTGTGCATCGGCTCACACGCGGAGCGCATGTGGCGGCGCAGGCACCGGTACCACATCAGCCAGTTGCCGCTGTGGCCCTTCAGGTACCGGTTCCGGTACTTACCTAAAGATTGTTTGGCGCATAACAAGCGGTGAGGGTCTGTAATGAGGCCTTCACCGCTTTCTGTTTATGCGCGGCACGAGGTGAATGCTGGCGCAATTCTCTTCAGATTTCGGATTGGGAGAAACAAGGCTCCTCAGTTGTCAGGGGGTGCCTGCGGTTTTGCGGCGCGTGAGCACGAACGACTTGCGCCGGTCTTTCGAGGCGTGGTCGATCTTCTTCCAGAAGCCAACAAAGTAATCGACCGCCGAAACGATGGAAACCAGCACGGTAAAGTAGATGGCGGCAATCGCGATCCATTTCACCGGAATTACCAGGACGCCGAAATACCAATCGATCCAGCGATGCGCCAAGATGGCTGAAACCACGGACACGATCTGGACCACCGTTTTCAGCTTTCCCAGGTCGCTGGCCTCAATCGTGAAACCTTCAGAGGATGCGATCGAGCGCAGGCCTGAGACCAGGAACTCCCTGCCGATGATGACCACCGCGATCCAGACCTTGACCACCTGCGGATTGTAAGCCACCAGCGCGATGAGTGCGCCCGTCACCATCACCTTGTCCGCAATGGGATCGAGCAGCATGCCCATGGTGGTGATCTGACGCCGCTTGCGGGCCAGGTAGCCGTCCAGGCCGTCGGTGATGGAGGCCAGAACGAAGAGTACCGCCGCGCAGATCTCCTGCTCGCCGCTGGAGCCTTGCCACGGAAAGTGCGGCGACAGAATCCAGAGCAGCAGCGGGATCATGGCGATCCGGCTCATCGTGATGGAGTTGGGCAGGTTCATAGGAATTCGGTCGCGCCAGTTCCGATGCTCATTGCTCAGCTTCATTATCGCACTGAGAATGCGGTGCGCGATTTTTCTGCCGCCGCACTGTTTGTGAGCGGTGGCAGGCTGTCACCGCGCTACTGTGCCGTATAGGTATAAACGGTTGGCTGCCAGGCTCCTGCAATGTACGAATAGAGCGTGGCGTAGATGGTTTCTCCGTTGGTCGGAAGGCCGGTCAGTGTTACTGAGTTCGCCCCATTTACACCGACTGAGTCGATGTTCTTCGCATCCGCACCAGAAGCCGCCGTGCCGAGGTTGAACCAGTAATATCCGACGTTGGCGCCGGGCGTCCATGAGAAGGTCACCGAGGAGCCTGCCAGTATGCTGCCTGGAGTGGGCGTGATGAGCGTTGCAGGCGACTGCGGCCCGTAGGAGGTGTAGGTGTAGACAGTTGGTTGCCAGGCTCCGGCAATGTAGGAATAGAGGGTCGCGTAGATCGTCTCGCCGAGGGTCCTGCCGGGCAAATTGCTGACGGTCACTGAGGTGGCCGCAGTTGGAGAGCCGGAATAGATGTTCTTGGCCTCAAATCCAGCGTGCTCGGTGCCCAGGTTGAACCAATACTTAGTAACTCCGCCTGCGGGCGACCAAGCGAACGTTGCACTGGAGGTTGTGAGCTTGGAATTCGGGGTCGGAGTTGAAAGAACAGCCGCCACCGGCGAGCCGGATGCAGTGTAGGTGTAGACGTTCGGCTGCCATGCTCCGGCAATGTAGGAGAAGAGCGTGGCATAGAGCGTTTGCCCATATTGCGGAATGCCGGTCACCGTCTTCGAGAGTACAGTGACGGCTCCTGAGTTGTAGATGTTCTTGATGTCGGCTCCAGCATCCGCTGTCCCCAGGTCGAGCCAGTAGTATGTGACCGCACCTCCAGGTGTCCAGGTGAAGGTTGCGCTTGAACCCGCCAGCTTGCTGCCAGGACCAGGTGTGGTAAGCACCGCCGGTTCGGGTGCGCCGGGCGCCTCGGTGTAGGTGTAGGAGGCAGGCTGCCAAACTCCGCCGATTTGAGAATAGAGCGTTGCGTTGATCGTCGCACCGCTGGTCGGCAAGCCGGTCACGGCAACGGAAGTAGCCGTCGTCGACCCGGAGTTATACAGGTCTTTCGAGGCGGTGGCCGAGGTACCGGTGCCGAGATTGAACCAGTAGGCAGTTACCCCACCGCCGGTTGTCCATGTGAAGGTGACGCTGGAGCCGGCGAGCGTGCTGCCAGGTACGGGAGACGTGAGCGTAGCCGCCTGGGCACCTATTCCGCTTAACTGGATGGTCTGCGTGGCATATCCGGGAGCGGCCAAATTCAGCGCGTTCTCGATCAGGATCAGCGAGCCGCTGAGATTTCCGTCCGTTGCGGGTTTGAAGCTGATGGACAGCAGGCACGAGGCTCCGGCTGCAAGCGTTCCCGGTGTCGACGAACTAGATGTCACAAGCGGGCAGGCCGATTCCCCGCCACTGCTGAGGGTAAAGTCGCCCGAGATGCTCGGATTGCTTCCGGTGGCCGGAATCGGGAAGATCAGCGGGGCGTTGCCAACGTTCTGAATGGTGACTGTCTGCGGGCTGTCGGCGCTTGTGGAGCCGGCTGGCGTTGTGACGAAGCTCAACGTGGGAGGCTGCGAGCGCTGGATCTCCACGGCGCGGTGGTTGAGGGCGTCTCCGATGAACAGATTGCCCGCCAGGTCGAACGCCAGGCCGCGGGGAGCATACAAACCTTTTCCATTCGCCGTTGGGTCAGTGGCAGTCGCCGCGCCTCCGCCGGCCGGCACCTCCACCAGGCGGTTGTTATTATCCGCGATGAACAGGTCGCCCGTTCCGTCGAACGCCAGGCCCGAAGGATAGCTCAACCCAATCCCATCCACCACCGGGTCGATGGCAATCGCCGCTCCGCCGGCGGCTGGAATCTCCACCACGCGGTTGTTGTTTGAATCCGTAATGAACAGATTCGCTGAGATATCGAGCGCCAGGTTGTTGGGACAATTCAACCCTAATCCATCCAACGTTGGGTTCATGACGATTGTCGCGCCTCCGTCGGCCGGCATCTCCACCACTTGGTCGCCGTCGCATTCCGCGATGAACAGGTCGCCCGATCCGTCCACCGCCACACCCTGGGGTCTGGTCGAATAATCCCCCGTGGGGATGGCAATTGCCGCGCCGCCGCCCGCCGGTAATTCCACCACTTGATCGGTGAAGAGGTCCGCGATGAATAGGTCGCCCGCCCCATCCATTGCCGCGCCCCACGGATATTCCATCGACGTGCCATTTACCACCATGTTTAAGACAGTTGCCGGTTCGCCTCCGCCTGGCACCTCCACCACGCGGGCGGCGTTGGCATCCGCAACAAATAAGTTGTCAAACCCATCCACCGCCACGCCAAGAGGAGTATTCAACCCTCTGCCATTTACCGTCGGGTCAATGGCCTTCGCCGTTGTTGCGCCAAACCCAATCTGCGGCCCGGTGCCAATCCCATAGATATGCACGATAGCCAGTTGGGTCCCGGTGTTGTTGGCACCAGAGAAGAACACAACCGCGCCCATCCGCATCCCGGCTGCCGCGGGCTTCAACGTCACGTTAACCTTGCAAGTGGTCGCCGTGGCATAAGTCATTGCCGTGCAGGTAGTCTCAGAGGCGCTGGCAAAATCCAGGTTCGGCGCGCCCATGGTCAACACTCCAATGCTGCCCACCGTCGTGCCGGAAGAGACGCTGAAGCTCAGCGTTTTCGCCGCGCTGGCAGTACCAATGGCCTGCGAGCCGAAGTTCACAGCGCCAGACCCGGTGTAGTTTACCTGCGCACGTGCCATTTCCGAAGGAAACAGGAACGCAATTGCAAGCAGCAGGAGCGAAAGCCGCATGTGTTGGGACTGGAGCGGACGGACAACACAAGGGAGGAGAAACATGATCGAACCTCCTCGGGCTCACCCTTTAGAACGAGTGTTGGATACAACTAGCCCAAGCGAACGACACACTACGCTCTAATTGCTTCCGACGTATGTATCTTGGGTCACATATGGCTTGGCGCGAGTCCAATTCGGATCTTTGGCCCCACATCTTGTCCATATTCGACACTCGGTCAATCAGTCGCCTACAGCGACACTTGAATTCGTTGGAATCCTCGCAAATTAAAGGGCTAAGGTCTTAGCGGGACTCCTGAGTATCCGGTTCTTCTGTCTCCGCCTGATCCGCCTCAGCTTGCGCGGGTTCCGGCGCGACCTGCGTAGGCACCGGCTCGGCTTGCTGGGGTTCCTCTTCAGGCTCTGGGACTTCCTCGGCCCCGGGTGCAGCGGGCGGAGCCAGAAGGATGTCGATGCGATAGTTGGCGGCTTCCGCCGTGGCCAGCGCCTCTTCTACCGTTTTGCTCATCTGGCGCACCGCCTTGGCGGCTGGAGACGGTTCGCCTGCAAGACGGAGCAGCGACGGCATCAGCAGCCACCACAGCAGCTCCTCGTACGACTCGCGCACCAGGTATTCCTGCCCGCCGTCGGGATGAACGCCACTGAGCCAACGAACATCGGGGTCCAGCCACAGGACGGGCGAAAGCGACACGCTTTCGCCCACGACCATGGGCGGGTTGGCTGATTCAGACGCGAGCGGCTCGACCTCAGTCGCCCCATCGTCGTGCTTGCCGACGCCGGCTCCGGTAAGCAGCACAACCTTGATGCGGGCGGCGACGCGCCAGCCCTCCTCGCCTGCGAAGCCCAGGTCGGCAAAGGCCTTGGCAAAGGGCGCGCGCAAGCGCAGGCGGTCGAACAGGTCCAATGCCACGCGCTCAGGGTTCTCCGCGTCAATGGACTCGGCAAGCAACTCGAGCACGCTCCAGGCAAGCACCGGCCCCCACATGGCCGTAGCTGTGAACTGCGGGCTTGGGCTGGGAAGCACGCGCCGGGCAGCGGCGGTCCAGGGCGCGGGGAACAGCGCCTCGATGGTGGGAATGCGCATGGCGGCGGCGAGACGGGCGCGAAATGCCGGACCGAGCAAAACCGGGTTGGCCGGCTTGGTTACGCCCACACCACCGATGCGCGCATATACCTTTTGCGCCTCGCGCAGGAATGCCTCGCAGCGCTTCCAGGCCAGCTCGAAGAACTCGCTGCGCTCATGCTCAATCTTCTTTTCTTTCCGTGTGCCCTCGACGCCGGCAATAGTGCGGGGATGCTCGGCCAGATCGGCGAAAAGGCGAACAACATTCGGATCGAGCTGACGGCGGAGAGCGTCGTGCACGGGCTGGAGTTCGAGACCGACGAGTGCATCTTCAAGGCTGGGAACGCCGGCTCCGTTAAGATGAGCACACAGCCTGTCCCAGGGCCTTTCCGCGCTGGCATACAGCTCGCGCCAACCCAAAAAAACGTGGCACTGGTAAGCGTGAAGATCGAGAGTAAGGCCGCGCTCGGAGATCACGTTGGACGGGCGCAGGTATTCCAGGCCCGTCAGCGCATCGCGAAATTGGAAGATGGCGCTCGGGTGCCCAGTCAAGCCAAGGCCCTCGCGCAGGCGCTGCTGGCGGAGCTGGCCGGCGCCTTTGTCGGCATAGGCCGCGGAGAAGTCGATGGTGCCGTGGGTTGCTCCGTAGCGGTTGTTGTAGACCACCAGAGCGCGCTCGCCGCCGTTGCGGTTGGAGTAGGCAAAGACGTTCTCGTCCACTTTGCCGTTAGGTTGGAAGAAGTCGTAGAGCAGGAAGTTGGTGCTCTCGGCAAACAGCCCGCGGCGGTGCAACAGCGGGGCAATCTCACGCTCATGGCGCTCGACGAGCCAGTGATCGGCGGTCTCGTCGTAGCGGGGGCGCTGGTATTCCATGCCGTATTTTTCGGTAAAGCCCTCGATCTGGCCGTGGCCAAACATGGGCAGGCCGGGGAGCGTGGCCATGAGCGCGGCCACGCCAAAGCACTTGTCGCCCGTTCCGAACTGGTCGATTGCCGTTCTTTCGTCGGGATTGCTCATGAAGTTGACATAGCGCTTCATGATGTCGGGGTCGAACTCCAGCGTGTTCTTGATGACCGAGCGGTACTTTGCGTTGTCTTCATCGCGCAGCATGACCATGAAGGCGCTGTTGTAGACGCGATGCATGCCGAGCGTGCGGACGAAGTAGCCTTCCATCAGCCAAAAAGCTTCCGCGAGCAGCAGCGTGCCGGGGACCTCGGCGGCGACGCGATCCACGACTTCGCGCCAGAACTCCTGAGGCATGGCGCGGTCGAAGTCGGCCTGGCTCATGCCATATTCAGCGCGGGAAGGAATTGCGCCGCTTGCGCCGGGGCCGGGAAACCAGAGGCGATGGAAATGACGCTTAGCCAGGGTCATGGCCGCATCGAAGCGGATAACCGGAAAGAGGCGGGCGACGTGCAGGATGGTCTGGATGACGTGCTCGCGGACGGCCGCATTCAGGTAGTCGAGCTGCGCGGTGTCGTTCCAGGGAAAGCTGGTGCCGTCGTTGCCGTGGTAGACGTAGCGTATGTCTCCTGTGGCGGTGTCGCGACGCCGGAAGACTACCGCAGCGTCGGTCTGCTCAAAGTAGTGGTCTTCAATCTTGATTTCGACGCGGGAGTCGTGGGAGAGATCGGGACCGTTGAAACTGTAGACGGGATAGGGCGCGTCCTGGCGAGAGATGAACCATTCCGGGTGCTCGATGACCCAGGGCGAGTCGATACCCATGTGGTTGGGCACCATGTCGCTGGCCAGGCGGACGCCGTGACGGTATGCGCGGTCACGCAGGTTGATATATGCTGCCTCGCCGCCAAGGTCCTCGGCGATGGCATAGTCGAAAAGCGAATAGGCCGAGGCCACGGCGTCGCGGTTGCCGCATAGCTGCTTGATCGTCCGCGAAGCGCGACTGCGCTCCCACACCCCGATGAGCCAAAGGGAATTGAGGCCGCGCCGCGCCAGCTTGGCGAGTTCTTCGTCGGGAATCTCGTCGAGGCGCGCGATTCGGCGGCCATATTGCTTGCTCAACTGCGCCAGCCAAACGTAGGTGCTTTTGGCGATGAGCACCGTTGTAGGCATCCAGGCCGTGTCGGCGCTGAACTTCTCGTATTCATGGGCCGGGTCCCCAAAGACGGGCACATCGGCATGGCTCACCACGGAAGGCCACTGTTGCTGGCCGGTTTCGCGGCGACGCCTGGCTGCGGCCTGGGCGGTGGCATGGGCCGCGGCTGCGGGCGGATTAAACTGCATCCAGATGGCCAGTTCTTCTTCGTGCAGAACTTCCCCGGCCAAACCCAGCAAATGTTCCAGGCTTTCGCCCAACAGCGGCTTCCATAGGCGTCGAATCAGCGCAAGCTGCTGGGTGAGCGAGCCGGGGGAACCGACGGCCGGCGCGCGAAGCAGTTCCAGCAGGTTGAGCGGCTTTGCGCCCGGAACCGGAATCAGAGGACGGGTGGCGAAGTAGTTCGGCAACTGCCGCGTTACCTGGCGGTAGACGGTCTTCTCGGCGAGGGTCTTATCTTCGAAAAGCTCCTCAAACGGCCTGAAGGCCTCATTGTTGTTTGCGGTCCAAAGCAGCAGCAGCTCTTCCAGCGCGGCTTCGCGGTGGGGCATGCCATCGGTTGAGGCCGCCAGCCATTGCCGGGGCGTTTCTTTGCCTTGCATCACGCTGGCGCCCGGAAAATGCTCTACAAACGTCAGCAGCATGGCTTCGAGCGCGTCGGGGCCCACTTCGACGGCAAACCAACTCAGGGCGGAAGACATTACCTCGGGATCGAACTGCTCGCGATAACGCGCCATAAGCACGTGGCTGGCCTCGTCTATGAGGCCCATGGCGTAAAGCTGACCGGCGTGAACTGCGCGGTCAGGATGCTTTTCAACGTCGCGCACCAAGTTCATGCGGTGCGCGAATTCTCGTGCGCCGGCTAAATTGGCGAATACGGCGTTGCCCGAGAAGGAAAAGAGAGACTCCACGAACTTGTACCTTAACCGCGCATCCCGCGAAATGTGGAATTCCATCATAAGAAACCGCGCTTCCAATTCTACCTTTAGCTTCGCCCATCCGTTGCTACCACGGAAGTCGCATCCCGCTGGGAAATTCGATACGTGGCCCGCCATCTTTCCGTCGGCCGGTACGGCTCAACTTTCCGTCCCCGAATTCCTCATCCCGTAAAGTAACACCTGGCACGGCAAGGGCGCAGGATAAGAAGATTCGAAATCGCAACCGGCTTGGATGGCCTGCGGCTGGAGATTGCTACCCTCCCGGCAGCGGCGGACTTCCGCTGGACTCATCCGGGGTGGCTGACGCCTTTCGAAACGAAAAGTGCTTGTGTCCGAGGAAGCTGCCGATTACGCCGAAGACCGTGACAACAGCTCCGGCGATGTAGGGGGCTTCAGTTTGATAGCGGGTGGTGTAGCGGATCAGCCCCACCAGGGGGGCCAATGCCAGGGTTGAGACCAGGATGCTGCCGCTGTAGATAGTAAATGTGCGCAGCCATTCCCTGAGATAGTTCCCCCTGGTGCGAAAAACAAACCACTTGTAGCCAAGAAATGCCACGCTTATCGCGATGAAGCTGGATACCATACTCGCCGCGATGTAGGAATACGCCGGCATGAATGTGGACAGCCATCGGTTCGTCAGAAAAAAGCATGTGTAACCGAATACCGTATTCCAGCCGCCGATAAGGATATAGCGAAGGAATTGCCCAGGTGGGATATGGGTGGCAAACTTTCTCTTCCGATGTGCGCCGCGTGATGAAGGGTCGCTCATCCCTGCGGCTTCTCATCAAAGTTGATGCGCTCTTTTTCGATGACCCAAGGCCGGTTTTGGACCATGGTATGAATGGAGCCGATATACTCGCCGATGACTCCCAATGCGACGAGTTGCACGGACCCGAAGAAGAACAGGCCCACGACGACGGGCGCAATGCCGATGGAGAAGTTATTCCAGAAAACGAGTTTGGCTATGAGGTAGCCGATGCCGACCAGGGCACTTAGGAGCGCAAAGATAAAGCCGGTGAAAGTTACCAGCCGGAGCGGTACTTTGGACAGGTTGGTGATACCCAGCATGGCCATGTCGTAGAGGGTGTAGAAGTTGTTCTTGGTGACGCCGCGTTCGCGCCGCTTCTGGTTGTAATAGACGGCCTTGTAAGGCAGGCCAATCTCCGCAATGATCCCGCGAAAGTATGGAATAGGGTCTGGGAAGCGATTGCGGATGATTTCGACAACCTTGCGGTCGTACAGCCCAAAGCCGGTGAAGTGCTCAAGAACCTGGACATTGGTGAGCATCGCCACTGTGCGGTAATAGAGGGTGCGAATCCGATACATCAACCCGCTCTCATCGCTTGAGTTCTTGATGGCCACAACAATCAGTGTTCCGCGCTCCCACAATTCGATCATCTCACCGACCAATTCCGGCGGATCCTGAAGGTCGGAAATCAGACCCACAACAGCGTCGCCTTCGGCGCACATGACAGCGTGGTGCGGTGAGCGGATGTGGCCAAAATTCCGGGCATTCACAATGACCTTGACGTTTTTGTCAGCATCAGCCAGCTTACTCAGGATCGCGACCGTGTTGTCAGTGGATGCATTGTCGATAAAGATATGCTCGTAACGCAGATGGGGAAACCTAGCCAGCGTCGCCCTGGTGCGGAGGTACAGTTGCTCGACATTGCCCTCCTCGTTGTAACAAGGGCTCACAATGCTAATCAGCTTCACTGAACTCCCTTCCCTCTTGGATCGTCGTGCTCCTGTTCTCCTGGAAAATGTGTTTCGGCGATTATATCTTCGCAGGCGGTGGCGGTCACCTCTTACTTTCGGAGACATGGGCGCATTGAGAATACTGCGGTGGCCCCGGTTGTTCGGACAGTTTTCGCCGATTCTCAAGTGGAAGGCCGGCACCGCTTTGCACCGGCGGTCGAGGGTTGTGGCTTCCCGCCCGCGCCAGGAAAAAGTCGCAAGAATGGGGAACCCGCGCTTCCTGGGGTAATCGAAAGGGTGATCCACCTGCCGGAAGCGGGCTCCAATCGGGACTCGCAGATGGAATCGTACAGCGGGGCACTTTCTACGCCGGTTCGCGTTGGACCGTGAGATAGAGCGGGTAATGCCCTTGAAGCAGGACGATGAGTCGCCCAACCCAATTGCCGAAGTTCAGATGCTGCATGATCCGAATCCGCTTACCGAGTTGCGAAGCTGTCCGATCCATATCAAACTCGAAAGGTCGCTTGAGCCGGTCCATGAATATCTCGGCTCCGACTGAAACAAGCTTTGCTGGATATTGTTTGCTCACCTGTTTGACGGCTCGCCTGCACCAAAACGGGTTAATCTCTGTGCGCAACGTATACGCAAATGCCGGGTCCCGGCCCAGGAGGCGCACCCATGCCGGCAATACCCAATGCCAAACGAGTGGCGGCTGCGGCACAAAGTAATGCCCCTCAAAGTATGAAAGAAAATTTGGGATCTCAGCGTGGAAAATGCCTCCAGGCCGCAGAACTCTCAAGCCTTGCGAAAGGACCATTATAGGATCCTCGGTGTGCTCCAGGACGTTGCCCGCATACACGATGTCGAATGTGCCGTCCGCGAATGGCAGAGTGTCGTCGGTCACACGAACGATCCGCTCAGGATCGAGTCCATTTGCGGCAAAAAGCTCCCGTGACGCCGTGTAAGAGCTACCAAATCCTTCTGTGTCCCTCTCGGTGCCAAATCCATCGATATGGTATCTCTTAATCCAAGTCGCCAGGTTTGTGCCGTACCCCGATCCGATCTCCAGCAACTTCTTTCCATCCAAGGGAGTGAATTTCTCCAGCAGTTGTCCCTTCTTCACTGCCCTAGCCGGATCAGTATGATCTCTTGCAGTGGCCGCCCGATTCTGCTTTGCAACACCCTCGAAATACACTCCTACAGAATTCTCCGCAAGCTGCAGAACGGAGTCGGGAACCACGATCAATTCAGTGTCCATTAGCGGAGATTATATACCTGCCAAGTTTATTAACTTCCAAGTGGTATCTACTTCCCCGAGGTGACCGCATGGGCTGTAGCTTGCGCCGGAAATGCTGCGAACACTTCGAAGCTAGTATTTCGGCGGCCGATAGACGCCGAGCCTGATGGACTCGATCAAAGCGGCTCGAGCACTGGGGTTGATTTTCTCAAAGTCGACGCCGCCCTTCCACAGATCAATCACCGGGCCTTTGGTTGAATCCGGGGGGTTTGGATGCTCGAATTCAACCATCCCCTCGACCAGCCCTCGATCCATAATCTTCATCAAGCTAAAGCCCAAAGCGTCCATAAGAATGAAGAAGAAGACTGTGGCCGCCACCGCGGCAAGATACCCTCCATTGTTGAGGAGGGACACGCGGCTGTGCTGGAGATACTCCTCGACAATTGCGAACCAGGCAAAGATCAGAAATAGAGCGGAATATAGCGTGTATCGGGAAGACGCGCACTGGGCCAGCCCCAAGTCGGAACGGATACTGGCTGCTCCGATCGCTGTCAGCAACAGAAACAGAACACAACAGGAGACAGCCGGATTCCTGCGAACATACCCTTTGAAAGCCATCCAGATAAAGAAGACGCAGAGAGATGCTCCCAGAACAAAACCAGCGACAGGGAAGAGAGTTCCCGCCGCGCTGCCGATGAAGCCAACCACATAAAGAGGACGCAAATGGAGGAGCGCCGAGAATACCGAATGATCCGGCGAAGACTTCGACGACATCACATTGTAATGATAGGAATACCCGGCGATGCATACAGCGGAAGTCGCCAGCCAGAGTGCGATTCTGACGTAACGGCGACCTGGAACGAGAACCAGCAAACCAATGGGGAGCAATAGAAATCCGTTGCCCGATGCGGCGACAGCCAGGACCTGGAAAGCCAAGGCGCCCGAGAAGGCTCTTCTCGTCTTACCGAACAGAAGATGGATTGCCGCAAAAGCAAACAGCAGACTGGGAAGGTGCTGAAGTCCCGCCCCCCCAAAATTCAACAACTCCGCGTATTCGAATTGGAACAGCAGCCACGAAACCGGTATGAACAAAGCCAAACGCGTTCCCAAGTCCTTGTGCGCGGGCAGAAACATCTTCCAGAGCAGCAGAGCGATGAAGAGAACGAAGGCATTGCTGACGGCGCCCAACACCGCGAAATCGATGCGCCCCGTGATAGCGTATTGCAGCCAGATGAGGAATTCAGCGAAGACAAGCTTGTATTCGTTAAATTGTGCCTCGAATACGAAGGAGAGCTTAGCAGCCAATCCGCTAAGCTTTTCCAGATGATTCACAAACTCGAGCGCGCCATAGCCATCGTAAACGGGGATGTCCAAGTTAGTGCGAAAGAGAATGACAT
>Ga0302202_10001322_pt1 | contig 30622 bp, 23 predicted proteins | sample II_Bog_N3_3_FD_194579 | JGI IMG/M metagenome (GOLD analysis project Ga0302202, IMG submission 194579) | Peat permafrost microbial communities from Stordalen Mire near Abisko, Sweden - II_Bog_N3_3 | ecosystem: Environmental > Terrestrial > Soil > Wetlands > Peat | place: Sweden: Abisko...
GGCGCGGATGACGTTGTGGTTGGTGAGGTGGGACCGGTAGGGGCGGCGGTCTCGGCGCTGGTGAACCTGGGGTTCAAGCCGGGGGTGGCGGCGCAGGCTGTCGCGGCGGCGGCGGGGGAACTGGGCGAGGGGGCCGAGGAGCGGGCTTTGATCCGGCTGGCGTTGAAGAGGGTGGGGTGAGGGCGTGACCGATAAGCCTTTGCTTTCCGCCGGGCGGCAGCCTGAAGACGCCGATGCGGCGCTCAGGCCCAAGACGTTGGATGACTTTACCGGTCAGGCGGCGGCCAAGGATAATTTGCGGGTGTTCATTCAATCCGCCCGGTCGCGGGGGGAGGCGATGGATCATGTGTTGTTTTATGGGCCGCCGGGGTTGGGGAAGACGACTTTGGCGCAGATTGTTGCGCGTGAACTCGGGGTGGGGTTTCGGGCGACGTCGGGCCCGGTGATTGCCAAGTCGGGGGATCTGGCGGCTCTGCTGACCAATCTTGAGGAAGGGGATGTCCTCTTTATCGACGAGATCCATCGGTTGAATCCGGTGGTGGAGGAGGTGCTCTATCCGGCGATGGAGGATCGGGCTTTAGACCTCATTATTGGTGAGGGGCCTTCGGCGCGCTCGGTGCGGATCGATTTGCCGGCGTTTACCTTGATTGGGGCGACGACGCGGCAGGGGTTGTTGACCACGCCTTTGCGCGACCGGTTCGGCATTCCGGTGCGGTTGCAGTTCTATACCGTTGATGAATTGGAGAAAGTGATCACGCGCGGGGCGGGGTTGCTGGGCTATGCCATCGAGCGTGAGGGCGCGCGCGAGATTGCGCGGCGGGCGCGGGGAACGCCTCGGGTCGCCGGGCGCTTGCTGCGGCGGGTGCGGGATTTTGCGCATGTCGGCGGGAGCGCGGTCATAACCCGGGCGATTGCAGATGACTCGCTGACGCGGCTGGAGGTCGATTCGCTGGGGCTGGATGCGCAGGACCGGCGTTATCTGCACATGATCGCGGGGATCTACAAAGGCGGGCCGGTGGGGGTGGAGACGCTGGCCGCCGGGCTCTCCGAGCCGCGCGATACCATCGAGGAGGTGGTCGAGCCGTACCTGATCCAGATGGGGCTGGTGGCGCGGACGGCGCGGGGGCGGTGCCTCAATGACCTGGGCTGGCGGCACCTCGGGCTGACCCCGCCGGTCGATCCGCGCGATTCGCTGCGGCAGGGCGGGCTGTTCGATGAGGGCGATGCCGAGGCGTGAGCGCGCCGTGGCGCGGTAGGGATTTGGCCATGGGGTGTCTCAGGGTGGCACAGATGGGACGAAATCGACCAGGTTTTTTCACGAATCCCAGAATTGGACACTGCGCGCACGCAAGGGGCGTTGAGCTGGCGCTGGCAATCTGACGTTGTCTCTTTTGTAACGGACTATCCGCTAGTTGGCGCTCTGCCATGAGGTGCGGTCCCGGTCTGGACGAAAGAGAGAGTGTCTATGTCTGTTCGCATGGCCATCGGAAAGCTCGCAGCTTTCGTCGCAGCAGGGGCGCTGATCGGCGGCGGGGCCGTGCACGTGGCTGAAAAGCAGAAGGACGGCCCGACCCACTATATCAAGCACGGCAAGCTGATCCCGGTGAAGGCGGTCGCGCGGGTGCATTATGCGCCGCGGCCGGTGGTGCACCATGTCGTGCATCGCGCGCCGTTCGCCAGGACCGTGACCACGACGACGACGACGACCACCACCACCGCGCAGGCCCCGGCGGCCGGCGGGGGGGCGATCGTCAACGTCTATGGCGGCGGCGGTGGCGGCGGCGGCATGGGCGGCTGGGGCGGCGGCATGTGGGATTGGGGCGGTGGCGGTGGCGGCGTCGTCTCCAGCAGCGGCGGGAATTACGGTGGCCATCACCACCACTGCGGCGGGAACGGCAATTCCAACGGCGGCTCTAATGGCGGGTCGAACGGCGGCTATTGTGGCGGTTCGAGTGGGTCCAGCGGCTCCAGCGGTTCGAGCGGTTCGAGCGGGAGCACCAGCGGCGGCTCGACGACGACCACGACAAGTTCGAGCGGGGGCTCGAATGGATCGAGCACCAGCACGAGCGGTGGCTCGACGAGCGGGAGTTCGAGCACGAGCGGTGGCTCGACGAGCGGGAGTTCGAGCACGAGTGGTGGCTCGACGAGCGGGAGTTCGAGCACGAGTGGTGGCTCGACGAGCGGGAGTTCGAGCACGAGCGGTGGCTCGACGAGCGGGAGTTCGAGCACGAGTGGTGGCTCGACGAGCGGGAGTTCGAGCACGAGCGGTGGCTCGACGAGCGGGAGTTCGAGCACGAGCGGTGGCTCGACGAGCGGGAGTTCGAGCACGAGTGGTGGCTCGACCAGCGGGAGTTCGAGCACGAGTGGTGGTTCGACCAGCGGAAGTTCGAGCACGAGCGGTGGTTCGACCAGCGGGAGTTCCAGCACCAGCGGGGGGACTTCGGGATCGACCGGTGGGACTGATGTGCCCGCGCCGCCGATGTTGGCGCTGTTCGGCGCGGCGGCGTTTGCGGTCGTGCGGCGGCGCAAGGGGGGTAAGCCGGACGCCTGAGCGGGGTTTGGTTGGGGTTGAAAGGGGGGCGCGTCCTGCGGGGCGCGCCTTTTTTCGTGGGAGGTTTAAGGGGTTTTCCCGGGGGTCTAGACCCCCGGACCCCCATGACTTTGGCGAGGTTGGGTGGGGCCGGTGGGGTTTGCGCGAAGGTGATGCGCCGCAGGCTATTTATGGTGGCTTCGCCACGGGGTTGGCCGTCGGGCGTGGGTTTTGGCCGGCGTGAGGCAGCGTCGTTCTAGTGCCCTGTGCAGTTATGGGGGTGCAGGGGCCAACCGATTTGCCTCGGCAAATCGGCACATCAGACGCCGCCCCCTGCGTTCATTCTGGTTCTTCCCGAAACGAAAAAGGGCGGCCCGTGAGGACCGCCCTTCTCGCTTTCAGGCCGGGTCGCTGATCAGGCGGCCAGCTTGCGCAGCACGTAGTGGAGGATGCCGCCGTTCATGAAGTACTCGACTTCGTTGGCGGTATCGATGCGGCAGAGGGCGGTGAAGGTGAAGGTCGAGCCATCCGGGCGGGTGACCTTGACCGTGACGTCCTGGCGCGGCTTGATGGTGGCGAGGCCCTCGATGGTGAAGGTGTCGTCGCCGGTGAGGCCGAGGGTCTGGCGGGTGTCGCCGTCCTTGAACTGGAGCGGGAGGACGCCCATGCCGACGAGGTTCGAGCGGTGGATGCGCTCGAAGCTTTCGACGATGACCACGCGGACGCCGAGCAGGTTGGTGCCCTTGGCCGCCCAGTCACGCGAGGAGCCGGTGCCGTATTCCTTGCCGGCGATGACCACCAGCGGGGTGCCGTTGGCCTTGTGCTTCATCGCGACGTCGAACACCGCGCCGACGTCGCTGCCGAAGCGGCTCATGCCGCCTTCGATGCCGGGGACCATCTCGTTCTTGATGCGGATGTTGGCGAAAGTGCCGCGCATCATGACTTCGTGATGGCCGCGGCGCGCGCCGTAGGAGTTGAAGTCCGCCTTGGCGACCTGATGCTCCATCAGCCAGGCGCCGGCGGGGCTGTCGGCCTTGATGTTGCCGGCGGGGGAGATGTGATCGGTGGTGATCGAATCGCCGAGGATGAGGAGCGGCTTGGCGTCGATGATGTCCTGCACTGCGGGCGGGGTCATCGACAGGCCTTCGAAGTAGGGCGGGTTGGCGACATAAGTGCTGCCGGCGCGCCACTGGTAGGTTTCCGAGCCGGTGACGTCGATCGCCTGCCAGTGCTTGTCGCCCTTGTAGACGTCGGCGTAGCGCGCCTGGAACATGGCGCGATCGACGCAGGCGGCCATGGTGGTGGCGACTTCATCGTTGGTCGGCCAGATGTCGCGCAGGTAGACGTAATCGCCCTTTTTATCGCCCTTCGTGGCCACACCAATGGGCGTAGTTCCAAAGTCATCAATCACAGTTCCCTTGATCGCGTACGCAACGACCAGAGGCGGCGAGGCGAGGAAGTTGGCGCGCACGTCGGGTGACACGCGGCCCTCGAAGTTGCGGTTACCCGAGATAACGGCGGCAACTACGAGGTCATTGGCGGAGATGGCTTCGGAATAAACGGGATCGAGCGGCCCCGAATTGCCGATGCAGGTGGTGCAGCCATAGCCAACGAGGTTGAAGCCGATGTTATCCAGATGCGACTGGAGGCCGGCCTTTTCGAGGTAGTCGGTAACAACCTGCGAGCCGGGGGCGAGCGAGGTCTTGACCCAAGCCTTGCGGGTCAGTCCGAACTCGTCAGCTTTCTTCGCCACTAAGCCGGCTGCAACGAGGACGCCGGGGTTGGATGTGTTGGTGCACGAGGTGATCGCGGCGATCACGACGTCACCATCGCCGATCGAATGTTGGTGTTTGCCAAATAGCTCAACGCGCTTGTGCGAATCGTGCTTGTAGACGCTGACGAGATCGGCGTTGAACACGTCGTCCACTTCGGGGAGCGAGACGCGGTCCTGCGGGCGCTTCGGGCCGGCGAGCGAGGGGACGACGGTCGACAGGTCGAGTTCGAGGGTCGAGGAGAAGATCGGCTCGTGGCCGGGCTCGATCCAGAAGCCCTGTTCCTTGGCATAGGCCTCGACGAGGGCGATCTGGGCTTCCTCGCGGCCGGTGAGGCGGAGGTAATCGAGCGTCTTATCGTCGATGCCGAAGAAGCCGCAGGTCGCGCCATATTCGGGGGCCATGTTGGCGAGCGTGGCGCGATCGGCAAGGGTCAGGCCGGCGAGGCCGGGGCCGAAGTACTCGACGAAGCGGCCGACGACGCCGTGCTTGCGCAGCATGTTGGTGCAGGTGAGCACGAGGTCGGTGGCGGTGACGCCTTCCTTGAGCGTGCCGGTGAACTTGAAGCCGACCACTTCAGGAATCAGCATCGAAACGGGCTGACCCAGCATCGCGGCCTCGGCCTCGATCCCGCCGACGCCCCAGCCGAGCACGCCGAGGCCGTTGACCATCGTCGTGTGGCTATCGGTGCCGACGCAGGTGTCGGGATAGGCGACCGTGACGCCGTTCTGGTCGGTGCTGGTCCACACCGTCTGGGCGATGTTTTCCAGGTTGACCTGGTGGCAGATGCCGGTGCCGGGGGGGACGGCGTAGAAGTTGTTGAGCGACTTCGAGCCCCACTTGAGGAAGTCGTAACGCTCGAAATTGCGCTGGTATTCGATTTCGGTGTTCTGTTCGAACGCCTGCGGCGTGCCGAAGGCATCGACCATCACCGAGTGGTCGATCACCAGGTTGACCGGGACCAGCGGGTTGATCTTGGCGGTGTCGCCGCCGAGGGTGGCGATGGCATCGCGCATCGCGGCGAGATCGACCACGCAGGGGACGCCGGTGAAATCCTGGAGCAGCACGCGCGCGGGGCGGTACTGGATCTCGTTCTGCGATTCGGTGGGGTTGTGCTGCCAATCGACCACCGCCTTCACATCGTCGGTGGAGACGGTGAAGCCGCCATCCTCGAAGCGGAGCAGGTTTTCGAGCAGCACCTTCATGCTGAACGGAAGCCGCGAGATGTCGCCGTACTTTTCAGCGGCCTTCTTCAGCGAATAATATGCAACCGTCTTGCCGCCGACCGTCATGGTGCTGCGGGTGCCGAGCGAGTCCTGTCCGACCTGAGTCATCGTCTTCGTGTTCCCTCAAGTGGGCGGGCCTGACGCGGCCCGCCGGAAATGGGCGGGATGATCCGCGGCGTGGCCGATGCCGGCGCCTGCCGGACGCCACAGCGACCGCGCACCCTGCGGGACAGGGCTTGCGGATCAGGGCCGGTTCGGGCTCGGGCAGTCGCGCTGCCGGATCGCCGGTCCGGAGCCGCCGATGCGCTTTCGCAGGCGCGAGGTCAAGGCCGGCGGGGGCTATTGGACTATGGTTCGAGGCCAAAAAACGCATTGGGCGCGGGTTTCTACAGGGGCTTTTTGATGCTGCGAGGCAGTATCAATTTTGCACCTGCGGCCGACGCCTACAAAACCGTCTGTTCGGTGTGCCCGGTGGCCGGATCGGCGCTGCCGCCGCCGCGCGTCCCCGCCCAGCACCCGGTCAGGATCAGCGCCACCCCCGCCAGCGTCGGCCCGGTCAGCGGCTCGTCGAAGAAGAACCAGCCGGTGCCCGCCGCCCAGACGAAGGCAGTGTACTCCATCGGGATCAGCACTTGCGCCTCGGCCCGCGCCCAGCCCCAGGCCAGCGCCATCAGCGAAAACGTCGCCAGCACCGAGGAGGCCGCGATCCAGCCCAGCGACTCGCGCGGCACCGGCGCGCCCAGCCATGGCCAGGCCGCGCCCAGCGTCAGGCCGACGACGATCATCTGGAAGAAGGCGACCTCCAGCGGGGCGCTGTGCTGGGCCTGTTGCCGCTGCATGATCAGGTTGACCGCATAGAGCACCGCCGAGCACAGGATCGCGGCGATGCCCCAGGTGGCGTCATGGTGCGCGCTGTGATCGGTCGCCCCGCTGTGCAGGCGCCCCAGCGTGATCACCGCCACCCCCGCCAGACCCAGCACCGCCGCCGCGATCGCCGGCGGGCGCAGCCGCTCGCCCAGCACCGCCGCCGCCAGCCACAGCGCGATCACCGGGGCGATGAAGGACAGGGCGATGGCCTCTGCGATCGGCGTGCGCGCGAGGCCCCAGAAGAATGTCACCGACACCCCCGCCGAGACCAGCCCGCGCGCGGCGTGCATCCGCAGGATATGCGGCGCCGGCCGACGCGGCCGCCCCATCAGCCACAGCGGCGCCAGCAGCAGCGCGCCGACGATCGAGCGCACCAGCAGCGCATCGTAGACCCCGGCGATCTGGCCCGCGCGTTTCATCGTGGCGTCCATCAGGCTGTAGCTGAGGATGCCGGCGGCGGCGGCGAGGATCGGGGCGGTGGGCGCGGCTGCGCCGAATGGAGCGGGGGTGGCCTTGACGTTCATCACGCCGAGGCCTTACCCCAAGGATGTGACAGCGTCATCGCCCAAGCGCGACGGTTGCCCGCTGGCGACCTTGCCAATGTGGTTGCGGGCCCCGGATCGGCGCGGGCCGGCCGGGTGCGCGGTCTTTCACTTGGCGGTTGGCGCGCCTCGGGCAACTGGCACAAGCCGGGCAAGTGCCCTAGGAAGCGATGGTTGCAGCCGGGCGGGCGCCCGGACGGAACAGACGTGCATTGAAGGATGGCCATAGTGCAGATGCGACGGAGCAAGGGACAAGGGGCGCGCGGGGCGCTGGTGGGCGGCACGCTGGCGCTGGTGCTGGCGGGTGGGGCCTGGCCGGCGGGTGCGGCGGGCACCAACGGCCTGCCGCGCGCCGCGCCGACGCGGCCCGCGCTGCCCGCCGCGCCCACCCAGCCGACATCGATGCAGGCCACATCGACTCAGGCCACATCGACTCAGGCCGCGCCGCCGGTGCCGGCCGCCGGGGCTGGCCCGCAGAACATCCTGCCGCCCGATCAGTCCGCGCCGATCGTCGAGCCCGAGCCGACCACCCAGCCCATCGGCCCCCAGCCGATCGTCGAGCCGATCATGCACTGGACGGTGCGCGACGCGCAGGCCTTGCTGGATGCCATTCGCGGGATCGATGCCGAGGGGCTCTATCCCGCCGATTACCAGCCCGATGCGCTGGCCTCGGCGATTGCCGGGGGGGCCAGCGACCTGCTCGACCATCAGGCGAGCCTGTCGTTCGACTGGCTGGCCGAGGACTTGCGCGACGGGCGTACGCCGATGGACGCGCGGGTGCAGTGGTTCGCGGTCGATCCCGACAGCAGCTCGCCGACCTTGGCGACCAACGTGTTGCTGGCGCGGGCGACGCAGACGCATGATGTGGCGGGGACGCTGGCCGCGCTCGATCCGGCTTATCCCGATTACGCGGCCTTGCGGCAGGCTTTGGCCCAGACGCCGACCAGCGATACCGCCACGCGCAATGGCATCCGCGTCAACATGGACCGCTGGCGCTGGTTGCCGCAGACGCTGGGCGAGATCTACCTCGTCGCCAATGTGCCCGAGTTCGAGGTGCGGTTGATGCGCGATCAACGCGTGGTGCGCACCTTCCGCACCATCGTCGGCAAGCCGGGGCGCACCGAGACGCCGCAACTGGCGCAGCAGGTGCAGGCGGTGGTGTTCAACCCGACCTGGACGATCCCGCAATCGATCATCGAGCACGAGCACATGACCGCCGACAAGGCGCGGGCCAAGGGCTTCAAGGTGACCGAGAATGGCGATGGCTCGCTGACCATCGTGCAGCCGCCGGGGGATAACAACTCGCTGGGGCGGATGAAGATCGACATGCCCAATCCGGAGGCGATCTACCTCCACGACACGCCCGAGAAGTATCTGTTCGATCGCAAGGTGCGGGCGTTCTCGCACGGGTGCATCAGGACCGAGCATGCCGACATGCTGGGCATGACGATGGCGATGCTGGGCGCGCACATGACCGTGGATCGCGCCAATGCGCTGTATAACGCCAAAAAGTACGCGCGCATCCCGATGGAGCGGACGTTCCCGGTCTATATCACGTATACGACCATGGGGCTGGACAACGATCGCCAGCTGGTTTTCTTTGACGATATCTATGGGCGCGATGCGCCGGTGCTGAAGAGCTTTGATCAGCCCCGTCAGTTGCATACCACCCAGCGGACCAGCAGCCAGGAGGTGATTGTCGCCGACGATCCTCTGTAAGGTTTGGCCGTTGTAAGGTTTGGCCATTATCAGGATCGGGCGACCGGGCCCCGGCGCGACCTGCCGGGGTTCGGGGTCTGGTGATGGCGCGGCCGCCTGTTTCGGCTCGCACCCTGGCGCCGACATCCCGCCCCCGCGGGGATGCCGTCGGTCGTATCAGTGCAGCGCGGCGGGCAGCTTGGCGTTGGCCATCAGCGCATCGTTCACCGCCAGCGCCGGGGCACAGAGCGACATGATCACCGCACGCACGCCGGCCAGTGCCAGCGAGGCCCCGAAGGCGGCTTCCTCGCGCCCATGACCGGGCAGGATGATCGTGACGAAGTAGTTGTCACCCCGGCCGCGCGAGGCGATGAAGCCGGCATCCTTGTCCAGCATGGCCAGCATCGCGCCATCGGCCATGCCCAGATCGAGCAGCGATTCCAGCCGCACCGCATCGAGCGCGACCATGCCTTCGTGGCAGGTGAGCGACGGCGCGCGGGCGATCAGGCTGTTGAGTTCACGCACCATTTCGGGGGCGTCGCGGCGACTGGCGCCGCTACACGCTCGTGACAGGGCATCGAGGTGGGCGAGCCAGGCGTTCCAGGTGAGGCGGTGGGTCAGACGATCGGCCATGATGTTCTCCATAGGTTGGATGCGGTGTTGAATTTCGATAACCACGCTATGCCGGGGGAGATCATGAAAACCTGTTTCCGTCTGGCTCCGTAGGATTGCGGGGGTGGGCAGAGGTGTAATCAATTGCACCCGTTAACCATCAAGTATAGCCGGCCGGATCCATAGAAACGAACCGATGCCCTGACCCCAAAGGGGGGTATGGCGTTTTAACTCTTTAGGGGGATGAATCGGCGGAAATCGCCTGAGATGGCCAGCGCATGCCGGTCATCGCGGTGAAGGCGGCCATGTCATCGGCCAGCGCATCGACGATCAGCGCGCGATCGGCCAAAGTGGGCAAGGCCGGCCAGGCGACCGGCACGCGCGGGTTCAGTTGCGTGGGGACGATCGGCGGAAACGGCGGGATACCCGCAAAATCCGCCACCCGCGCCAGCGTGGCCCCCGGATCGCGCGCCAGATCGGCCAGCGTCAGCAGCAGGATCCGCTCTGCGCCGAACAAGGCCCGCGCCCGCGCCAGTTGCGCCGCATAGCGCCCGCGCTCGATATAGCTGAACACCCGCCAGGCCGGCGCGGTGGGGTCATGCGGCGGCAGGCGGGTGCGGCCGGCGCGGATCGCCTCGGCAAACGGCAGGTCGTCCCACCCGCGCGCATATTCCATGCACCAGTGCGACCACGCCCGCTCCACCGGATCGCGCAGGATCACGATCAGCCGCGCCGCCGGGTTGTAGGCATGGATCCGCTCCAGCGCGGGCGGCCAGAACAGCGAGATCGGCGTCGCCTCGAACCGCAGCCGCGCCGGATCGGGCGCGGGATAGAGCGCGTGCAGCGGGCGGTAATCGGGCACCGACCAATCGCGCTGCTCGTCATCGAAGACGTGCGGTTCCTTGATGGCGGGGGGGCCAGCGCGGCGTGCTGGGCGAGGTAATGGTGCAGCGTGGTCGTGCCGCATTTTTGCACGCCGGCGATGAACAGGCCGACGCGCGTGGGCGGTGCGTCCGGGCCGGGCGGCGGTGGGGCGGTGTAGGCGGGGCGGAGCAGGGCGGTCATCGATGGATTCCCTCGATCGGAGCGACCACGGGAATCTACGAGGAATGGCGCGGCGATGCCGGCGGTGCCGGAACCAAAGCGGCGGCGGTTGGGCTTGGTGGCGCGGGCGGTGGGGAGATGGCCGGCGGGATCTAACCGATACGGATGTAATCGGGGTAGACTTGGCGGCGGGGTACGGTTTTCCGGGCGATTCTGCGGGGTTGCGGTGCGGATATGTGGCCAAAATGGATGAATCGCAGCCGCAACCAATCCGGATGCAGCTTTTCGGCGGGTCAGTCGGTGGGGGCGATCAGGGCGATGCGGGCGATGCGGCGCCGGCCTTCGTGGCGTTCGACCTGGACGATGGCGTCGATCACGCCGAGGACGTAGGCGACCACGTCCGCGCGGCGCAGCGGCAGGCCCGATTGCAGGGCGATCAGCGCGAGTTGCTCGATCGCGCCCTCCGGGCTGTCGGCATGGATGGTGGTGATCGAGCCGGGGTGGCCGGTGTTGACCGCGCGCAGGAAGGCCATGGCCTCGGCGCCGCGCACCTCACCCAGGATGATGCGATCGGGGCGCATGCGCAGGGATGCCTGGAGCAGGTCGTCGGCGGTGACGGCGGCCTCGCCCAAGGTGCCGCGCACCGCGATCAGGCCGACTGCGTTGGCGTGGATCAGGCGCAGTTCGGGGGTGTCCTCGATCAGGATCAGGCGCTCGTCGGGCGGGATTTCCTTGAGGAGGGCGTTGAGCAGCGTGGTCTTGCCGGTGGCGGTGCCGCCGGAGATCAGGATGTTGCGGCGGCGGCGGACGAGATCGGTGAGCAGCGCGGCGGCGGTGGCGGGCGTGGTCTCGGCGGGCGGGTGGAGGCGGCGCGGCGGTGGGGGGCCGTGGGTGATGGCGGTCTCGGCGAGGCCGCCGCCGGCGAGGAGATCCGACAGGGTGAGGTCGGGCATGACGTGGCGGCGGATGGCGATGGCCATGGCCCCGCGCGTCGCCGGTGGGGCGACGATCTGCACCCGCGCGCCATCGGGCAGCGTGGCGGCGAGCAGGGGGTGGGCGCGGCTGATCCCCTGATGGCTGAGGCTGGCGATCTGGTGGGCGAGGCGCCAGAGCCAGGCCTCGTCGAGGCCGGGGACGGCGTGGCGGGCGATCTCGCCGGAGAGGGTTTCGGTCCAGGCCTCGCCGGGGGCGTTGATCCACAGGTCGGTGATGTCCGGGCGGGCGAGCAGCGGCGCCAGCGGGGCGAGCCACGCGGCGAGGTACAAGGGCGCGGTCATCGCACCGCCGGGGTGCCGGCAAAATCGAGATCGTGCGCGACGAGGATGGCGATCTGGCTGCCGCCGCGGACCTTGATGGTCGGCGGGCGGGCGGTGTTGGGGACGAGTTGCTGGCCCAGCTGCGTGCCTTGCGCGGGGAGGCCGATGAACGTGCCGTTGGCCGGGCTGGCGAGTTCCGAGGCGACGTTGACCCCGACCATCAGCGCCGATTGCAGCACTGCGCTGGTGAAGCGTTCGGCAAAGTGGGTGTTGACCGCGCCGGGCAGGCCCGCGCCGCCGAGCGCATCGGTGCCGGGCGAGGCGAGGCGGATGGCGACGCCGTCCGGGCGGATCAGCCGGTCCCACGTGACCAGCACGCGGTGCAGGGCGGGACTGGCCTCGGCCTTGAAGCTGCCGATCAGGCGGCTGCCGCGCGGGATCAGGATGCGGGTGCCGTCGAACCCGCGCACATCCGCCGCAACCAGCGCGCGGGCGATGCCGGGGCGGTCCGAATCGAGCGGGGTTTCGAGGATGGCCGAGATCAGCGTGCCTTGCGCGATCACGCTGGCGCGGTTGTGGATCAGGGTGGCCTGGACGGTGTCGTCGCCGGCGCTGTCGGGCTTGGTGGCGGGGCCGGTGCCGGGGGTGAAGTCCAGCACGAGCGCGGGGGTGCGGTCGGGCTCTGTGGCGGGGTGCGGGGCGATCGGCGGCGGGGTGGTGAAGCTCGGCGGGGGCAGGCGCAGCGCCATCGGCAGGGGCGGCGGGGCGATCTGCGGGGCGGCGGTTTGGCGCGCGGGCGGCGCATCGGTGTGGATGACGATCTGTGTCGGCGTCGCGGGGGTGGGCGCGGGGGGGATCGTCAGGTCCGGCACCGGGGCGGGGATCGGCGGCGCGCTGGTGGGGGCGGGGGCGGTCTGGCGCGCATCCAGCGTGAGGAACAGGCCGAGGGCCAGCACGGCCGCCACGGCGATGATCAGCGGCAGCGGCACCAGATCGCGCGGGGGGGTGATGCGGGGGCGCAGGCTCACGGTGCGATCCGGTCGGCGTGGGCGTGGTGGCCGGCGCGGATGAACTCCAGCCGGGGGGGGACGGCCTCGATCACATAGGCGCCGTCACGCATGGTGCCGTTGACCAGTTGGCTGGCGCCGTCGGTCACGGCGTAGACCGCCGGGATCGGCGCATCCGCCGGCCAGCGCAGGGTGGTGTGGGTGCCGTCGTCAGTGATGCTGGCGGGCCAGAGCGGGCGCGCGCCGTGGAGGTGCCATTGCGCCGGGGCCGCCGGGGCGGCGGGGGCGACGGCTGGCGTGGGGTAGAGGAAGCTGACCAGATAGGGCTGGGTGCCGTCGCCCGCCTCGGCCGCGTAGAGCGTGAAGTTGTAGACGCGGGCCTCCGACAGCACGGTGAGGTTGGTGGGGGGCGGGCGGCCGATGGATTTGACCACCAGGCGGTCGGCGGCGTGATCGGCGGTGACTTGCCAGCCGGCGCTGTCACCCAGGGTGACGGTCTCGATGCGCTCGTCCGGCGCGAAGACCACGGTGACCGCATAGCCCGCGCCGACGCGCAGGCCGACCACTTGCTGGGGGTCCCACGCGACGGACTGGATATGCGGGTCGCCGGGGCCGGGCTGGGGCATGATCTCGGCGCGGGTGGGGGTGGCGAGCAGCGCCAGCGCGAGCGTGAGGGCGAACTTCATTGCGGTCGCTGCGCGAGGGGGATGGGGGCCGGGGTGGCGGTGTTGACGGCAGGGATCTCGGCGTCGCGGTGGTAGGCGGTGACCTGAAAGCCGAGCGGGTTGATCAGCCGGTCGGCGAGGGCGAGCGGGGCGCTGGAGGTGCGATAGGTGATCGTGGCGATCCAGTAGGCCGGGGGGCCGGGGGCATCGCGGCGGGTGGTGGTGAAGCGGACGAGGGCGGTCTGCGGCCCGATCCACGAGACACTTTCGACTGAGGCGTCGACGATGGCGCTGCGGGGGAGGCGGGTGAGCGGGCTGTCTGGCGCGCCGGCGGGCATCTGCGCGAGGTAGCCGCGGCGCGCCTCGCCGGCGGACCAGAGCGCGACTTTGCGGTAATCTGCGGCGAGAGTGGTGATATCGAAGCCTTCGCGGGCGGTGACGTATTGCGCGAGCAGGGCCTGGGCGAGTGCGGATTGCGCGGGGATGGCGGGGGTCTGGGTGCCATTCAGGGCTTGCGCGAAGCCGGTCTGGCGGTCGACCAGCAGGGTGTAGGGCACCACGGTTTTCAAGGGCGTGAGGGTGGCGAGGGCCATCGCCTCCAGCCCGGCGATGCCGGTGGCGATCGCGGCGAGGCTCCACGCGAGGCGCAGGGCGCGGCGCTGGCTGGCGCGGCGGTCCTCGGCCCAGCTTTGCGCCTCGGCGTAGTAGGTGGTGCGGTCGGTCATGCGCGGTTGTCCCGCAGTTGCGCGGCGCGCGAGGGGCGCGGCGTGGACGGGCGGAGCGTCGGGGTGGCGCGCGGCGCCGGGGCGGCGGGCGCGGCGGGCGTTGCGGGCGCGGGGGTGGCGGCGAGGCGGTCGCGGACTTCGAGGCGGAGCAGGCTGGTGGCGATGGTCTCGGTGCGGCTGGCGGTGGCGGCGCGGGTGTGGGTGTGCGCGGCGGCGGTGATGGTGGCGGGCGCGGCGATGGGGGCGGGGTGCGGCGGCGCGGGCTCGGCATGGCGGCGGGGGCGCGGCAGCGTGAAGCCCCAGGCCACCCGCCCCATCCCCGCCAGCACCATCGCCATCGCCAGCGCGAACACCAGCGCGGTTGAGAGGATCGCATCGGGCAGCCCGCCCGCGCCGGCATTGCCCGAGAGCGCGCGGGTGACGGCATCGACTTGCGGGGCGATCATCGCCAGTTCGATGCCGAGCACCAGCGGCACCGCCAGCGCCCCCAGCGCCGCCCCGGCGAGCGCGCGCACCCAGCCGGCGAACAGACCCCACGTGGCCGGGAACAGCAGCATCGCGGCAAACAGCGGCCCGACCGCCAGCAGCACCCCGGCCAACAGCTTGACCGCGATCAGGCCGCCCAGCGTCGACAGCGTGAGCACTTGCGCTGCGTGGCCCAACGCGATGTTGGCGCCGATAGGGACGTCGCCGCCGATGGCGCCGGTGCCGGGCAGGCCGGGCTGGGCGCGCAGCGCGGCGAGGGCATCGAGCACCGTTTGCATCCGCGCGACGAGCGCAAGCGTGCCGGGGCCGCCGGTGAGGGTGGTGGCGATATGCTCGGGCGCGCTTGTGGCGAGATCGTAGACCAAGGGGCGCCATGTCGCCCAACTGGTGGCCAGCGCGATGGCGATGCCGATGCGCAGGGCGGCGAGGACCGCGTCGGCGAGGGCGAGGGTCTCGCCGAGGAGCAGGCGATAGCCGATGAGCGCGATGGCAATGGCGACGAGGCCGGAGAGCGCCATGCCGAAGCCGCCGTCGGCGGCGAGGGCTTGCCAGCCTTGCGCGCCGAGCGCCTGCGCCTGGCAATCGGCGTAAGCGGCGGCGGCGGGGAGGTAGGCCGCAGCGGGATCGAAGGCGGGGCAGGCGATCATGCGACGGCGCCTGTGGTTTCGGCCAGCTCTGGCAGCCAGTCGGCGGGGTCGTCTCCCACGCGGGCGCGGATTTCGTCGAGGCGGCGGACGTTGCGCTCGCGGCCGGAGAGGATCGTGAGGATCTCGTGCTCGCCGGCGAGGTTGAGGCGCAGGACGACGCTGTCGTGGCCATGGCGGACGAGGAAGCAGCGGGTGCTATCGGGGAGCGTGCGGATCAGGTCGAACTCGTGCGGGGTGAGGTGGAAGCCGTCGATGTAGTCCTCCGCGCGGGCCTGGGGGTTGGGGGTGAAGATCTGGGTGGCGGTCTGCTCGGTGATGGTGCCGGCGATCTGGCTGGCGAGGGCGTCGCCGGCGTTCTGGGTGACGAAGCCGAGCAGGCCGTTGCGCTTGCGTAGGGTTTTCAGCCAGTCGCGGATGCGGGCGGCGAAGACGGCGTCGTCGAGCGCCTTCCAGCCTTCGTCCACCACGATGATCGTCGGGGTGCCGTCGAGGCGTTCGTCGACGCGGTGGAACAGATACATCATCGCCGGGGTGCGCAGGTGCGGGTCATCGAGCAGGTGGGTCATATCGAAGCCGACGGTGGGGTGGGTGAGGTCGACTTGGTCGGTCTCGTTGTCGAACAGCCAGGCGTGGATGCCGTCGCCCCACCACGGGCGCAGGCGGGCGTGGAGGTCGTCGGGCGTCGGACGCTGGTGGCCGCGCAGGAGTTCGACGAAGGTTTGCAGGCGGCGGTAGGCGGGCGGCGCGGCGTAGTTGGCGGCGACGGCGGCTTCGATCCGGGCGCGTTCGGCGGCATCCAAGGGCGGGCCGGCGGTCTCGGCGAGGACGGCGAGCCAGTCGATCAGGAAGCGGCGGTTGGCGGGGGTGTCGGGGAGGCGCAGCGGGTTCAGGCCCGAGGGGGTGCCGGGGCGGAGTTGATCGTAGGCGCCGCCGATGGCGCGGATGAACAGTTCGGCGCCGCGGTCCTTGTCGAACAGGACGATGCGCGGGTTGAGACGGCGCGCCTGGGCGAGGAGGAAGTTGACGATCACCGTCTTGCCCGAGCCCGAGGGGCCGATGACGACGAAATTGCCGAGATCGCCATCTGCGTGGAAGTTGAAGTGGTAGGGGCCGGCGGCGGTGGTCTCGAAGGTGGCGATGGCGGGGCCCCAGGGGTTGTTTTGCGCGCGGCCCGTCGGGAAGTTGTGCGCGCTGGCGAGGCTGGCGAAGTTGGCGGTGCCGATCAGCGCGCGGCGGGCGATCATCGCGAAGTTGCCGGGGAACTGCGCCCAGAACGCGGCTTCGAGGCCGAGATCCTCGCGCACGGCGACGATGCCGAGATCGCTGAGCGCGGCGAGGACTTCGCTGGCGGCGGCATCGGTGGCGGATTGCGACGGGGCGCGGACGAGGATGGACAGGTGATGCTCGCCCATGGCGGCGCGGCCGGCGGCGACCTCGTCCTTGGCGGTGGCGAGATCGTCGCGCAGGCTGAGCGCTTCGTCGTCGGCGGCGCGCAGGCGGCGCAGGGCGAGGTTCATGGCGGAGAGCGCGGCGGCGCGGGTGACGAAGGCGAAGCTCTGGCTGATCACCAGTTCGGCGGGGAGGCGCAGGAGGGCGTCGAGCATGCCGGGGGTGGTCTCGCCGGGGTAGTCCTTGATCGAGACGATCGCGGCGTAGGTCGCGGGGTGGGGGCCGGTGGCGGCGAGTTCGATGATGTCCTCGCCGAAGCTGATGCGGCGGGCGGGGAGGATGTGGCCGGCGTCGCCGTAGGGGAGGCGGATGGGGATGTGGGTGGCGTTGTAGAGGCCGGCGAGGAAGGCCAGCAGGGGGGAGGTGGGCCCCTGGGGGGTGTCCGTCACCGTGAGCACTTCGGGCTGGTAGGCGATCAGGGCGGCGACGAGTTGCTCGAGCGTGGCGTGGAGCAGGCGGGCGTCGGCGGCGGTGCGGGTGGCGCTGTCCCGGCCGGCGGCGCCGAGCCATGACGCGAGGCGGGGGAGCAGTCCTGCCGCACGCGCGGGGCGCAGGAGGACGGTGATGGTCAGCGTGTTGCCGTAGAGCTGGCGCGCGGCGAGGCGCGCCTGCCAGCGGGCGTCGAGTTTGGCGCTGAACGCATCGGGGAACAGGCCGGTGGTGGTGGCGGCGACGGGGTGGCGCTGAATGTGGTGGTAGAGCGCGAGGCGCGGGTGGGCGACGGCGCGCAGCATCGCGTCGCGCAGGTCCTTGCGGTAGTTGAGGGCATCGCTGTCGGTGGTCTCGAACGCGAGGCCGGCGAGGCGGAGTGTCGCCATCAGCGTGCCGTCGCGCAGTTCGAGGATCTGGTCGTCGACATGGCGCAGGTAGGGGAGGTGACGGCCGGCGGGGATTTCCCGCCTGGGATCGGGGCGGGCGCGATCGGGGACGGCGCTCAGGCGCGGTAGGAATTGCATCGCCAGAACCTGTGGTTGGGCACGCGGCCGCAGCGGCTGGCGCGGATCAGCCAGATGTCGAACACGCGCGGCTCCCGCAGGCAGGCGAGGACGCCGGCGAGGTGGATCAGCGCGACCAGTGCCAGCACCCAGAGGGCGCGGAAGACGAGGAACAGCTCTGTGCCGATCACGCCGTTGATGACGAAGAACGTGTAGGTGACGCCGGCGAACATCTGCGGGCGGGTGAGCGCGACGAACAGCGGATCGCGCGAGAGGGGGGCGGTCATCGGTCAGCCTCCGACCGCGGCGGCGCGGATGCCGGCGACGATGCTGGCCGCGCCGAAGAGGACGAAGCAGCCGACGATCACGGTAATGCCGTGGCGCCAGTTCATCCGCCCGGTGAGCATCATGAAGCCGACCACCGCCACCGCCACCACTGCGGCGACCGTGGCGACCGTGCCCATCAGCGTGCCCTGCACCCAGCGCACCGCGCCGACGATGGGGCCCGAGCCGGCGGGATCGTAATCCTGCGCGCTGGCGGGGGTGGCCAGTGCCATGGCGATCGACGCCAGTGCGATCCGGGGGGCGGTCAACATACGCGGCGGGGTGGCGAAGCGAACTCTGGACATGACCCAAAGGTATGGGGCCGCCTCGGTGGGCTCAACGCGGGTTGGCACCCGGCCGGATCGATCTCGCCGGCTTGCATCCGTTTCGGATCACGCGGGGCCAGAGCGGCGCGCGCGGGCATCACGGCGCGAGCCGTCCGATCGCCAGCGGCGGCAGATCGGTCGAGGGCGATCCCGGCGGGAACATCACTCCGCTGGCGCTGACGATCTGTGACACCGTGGCCAGCACCGCCGGATCGAGGCCCTCGCCATGTGCGTCGAGCCGCTCGATATGGCCATCGGGGGCCAGTTGCGCGGTCAGCCGCACAGTGCCGGCGGCGGCGGGAAAGCGGATGCCCACCGCCTGGCGCGCGGCCATATAGGCATTGGCCAGCGGTTGCGCGCCGGCCACCGCGAGCGCCGGCGGGGCGGGCGGCGGCGGGGCGCTGGCCTCCACCGCCATGTCCGGGGTGCCTGCCGCCGGGGTCAGCCCCAGCAGCCCCCCCGCCACGCCCCCGGCGCCGAACACCAGCGCACAGCCCAGCGCCACCCGCGCGGCGCGTCGCCACGCCAGATGCCCGCCGAGCAGCCCCAGACCCACCCCCGCCACCGCGATCGTGGCGATGGCGGTGGCCAGCGGGCCGGTCAGCAGCGCAAGGACAAGGGCGATGGCGTCAGCCGGGCTGTCGGTCATAGCGGCGGCTCCTGGGGTGAGGGTGGGGCGGCAAGGCGCGGCGCATGCATGGAACGTCGCGGGCGCGGCCGGTGGAGGCTTGACGCTGGTCCCCGCGTCGCGCCGGCACCGGCCGGTCCTGGGGTGGCGGAGGGTCACAACCCGAACCCGGGGCCACCGGGCGCGGTGGGGCATCGGGCCTCCCCCCCCGGGCCCGGACTGCGGGGCATCGCCATGACAGTGCGGGCCATGGGCTGGATCGGCCATCGGGCGCGGGGATGCAAACCGGGACGGCTGCATTATGACGCTATCGGCGAGGATCTCGATCCAACCGGGATGCGATGGCGATTGCCCCATCCTTTGGAGCACAGTTAAACCAATTCGAAGTGAATTTGGATGCGATGAGCATGTTCAGGGCATTATTGCGTTTTGCTGTCGTCTTATCGCTCGGCGGCGGAGTCTTTGTCGGGGCTTTTTCCGGTCCTGTCGCCGCGCCGGGGTCATGGCTCGGGTTCGCCACCGCCGATGCGCAGGGGTTGACGTGCGACTATCCGCCCGAGGCCGCCGGCACCGTCGGGGCTTCGGCATGCAATCCGGGGTTTGCCGGGCACGTGGTGCTGGCCAAGAACCTGGGCGGGCCGGGGCCCGATTGCCCGGCTTGCGATTTTCCCGGCGGGATCAACGCGGCGATCGGATCGTACTTCCTGGCCGAGACCGACTATCCGGGTGCCGGGCCCGATCCGATCGTGTTTCGCCGGTACTACAACAGCCGGGACAGCGGGACGCATGCCTTTGGCGCCAACTGGTATGGCAGTTACGGCCGGGCATTGACGATCAATTCGGCGACATCGATCACGGTGCGGCGCGATGACGGGCGCCAGTTCGCCTTCACTTATGCCAACGGCGCGTGGGGCAGCGATGGCGATGTCGTCGGCACGCTGGCCACGGTGACCAGCGGCGGCAGCACGACGGGTTATACGTTCACCAACGCCGCCGACGAGACCGAGACGTACAACACCGGCGGCCAGTTGCAGAGCGTGCGCACGCGCGCCGGGCTGGTGCAGACGATGGGCTATAACGGCGGCGGGCAATTGACCTCGATCACCGATGCGCCGGGGCGGCAGGTGACGCTGACGTGGAACGGCAATGGCCAGATCAGCCAGGTGAAGGGGCCGGACGGGCTCTACTGGACGTACAGCTATGACAGCAGCAACCGGTTGATCTCGGCGACCAATCCCGCCAGCGCCACGCGCCAGTACCTGTACGAGAACACCAGCTTTCCCACCGCGCTGACCGGGCTGACCGACGAGGATGGCAACCGCTGGCTGACCGTTGCCTATAACAGCAGCGGCTGGGCGACATCGGCGCAGCACGCCGGCGGGGCGGACCTGACCGCGATCGATTACACCTATTACGCCGGCTATGGCGTGGTGAGCGTGACCAACCCGCTGGGTGCGCAGATCTGGCACCTGTTCCAGGCGGTGGATGGCAGCGCGCGCGACGCCCAGACCGCGATCGTCTGCTGGTCGTGCTATTTCCCCTGGGGGACGGCGGCGAACGTCTACGACGCCAACGGCAACCTGACCAGCGCGCAGGACTATGATTCCGAGACCACCACGCGCAGCTTCGACACCACCCGCAATCTGGAAACCCAGCGCGTGACCGCCGATGGCCAGACCATCACCACCGCGTGGAGCCCCAGCTTTCGCCTGCCCACCCAGATCAGCGATCCGGCGCATGTCTATACGTTCGGCTATGACGGGTCGGGCGATCTGCTGACCCTCTCGGTCGCGGCGGCGGGCGGGGGCAGCGCCAGCCAGTGGTCCTGGACCTATAATGCCGGCGGATTGCCCGCGACCGCCACCGATCCCGATGGCGATACCACCACGTTCTATTACGATCCTTCGGGCAACATGGACGGGGTGCGCAATGCTCTGGGCCAGACCACCCAGATCACCAGCCACGATGTCAACGGCCGCCCCACCGCCATCCTCGACCCCAACGGCGTGACCACCCAGCTCACCTGGAATTTTCGCGGGCAACTGACCGGGCGCACCGTGGGGAGCCAGGCGACGACCTTTTCCTATGACGCGGCGGGCAATCTGGTGCGACGGACCAATCCCGACGGATCGTACCTGATCTATGGCTATGATCAGGCGCACCGGCTGGGATCGATCACCGATGCCACCGGCGGCGCGATCCAGTTGAACCGCGATGCCATGGGCAACGTCACCGCGCGCACGGTGGTGAATGCGGCGGGGACGACGGTGTGGTCGCATAGCTGGAATTACGACGGGCTGGGCCGGTTGAGCTATGACACCGGGGCCAATTACGACACCAGTTCCTATTTCTCCGACCTGATGGGCAATCTGCTGTTCAGTTTCGATCCCAACTGGAACCAGACCAACTACACCTACGATGCCGGATACCGCATGACATCGGCGACCAATGGCAACATCGCCAACGCGTTCAACTATGACGCGGTGGGGCGGCTGACATCGGTGCGCGACGGGCGATCGCTGCTGACGACGTTCTCGTACAACGCGCTCGACGAGCGCACCGCCACGGTCAGCCCCGACAGCGGATCGTCGAGCATCAGCTATACCGCTGCGGGCGATCCGCTGACCGTGCTGGACGGCAACCACCATGGCATGACCTATAGCTATGACGCGTTGCACCGGCCGACAGCGGCGCTGACCAACAGCGGCAGCCGGACCACCTGGAGCTATGACCAGGCCCCCGGCGCGATCGGCTATCTCACCGCGATGAGCGATCCCGGCGGCACCACCCAGTGGACCTGGGACGGATATGGCCATATCGCCAGCAAGACCCAGACCAGCGCCAACACCACCATCACCACGCGGTGGAACTGGAGCGCGGCCACCGGGCAACTGACCGGCATGACCTATCCATCGGGCAATGTGCTGAGCTATGGGTTTGATGCCAACGGGCGGATTTCGGCGATCACCCAGACCCCGGCCGCGGGGGGCAGCGCCACCACGGTGATCGGCAATGTCACGTGGATCCCCTTTGGCCCGGCCACCAGTTGGACAGTGACCAATGCCCAGGCCGCCACGGTGGGGGTTTCGGCCGTGACCGTCTCGCGCACGATCGATGGCGATGGGCGGATCCGGCAGGTCTTTGCGCCCTATTGGGTGAACACCTCGTCAGGGTGGACGCAGCCGGCACTGACGCTGGGGTACGATCCCAATGGCAACATCAACTGGTTGGCGCAGAGCTTTATCGTCGGGCAATCGCTTTACTACGATGCGCACAACCGGCTCTATCAGGTCAACGCGGGCAACACGTACCAGACCTTCGCCTATGACAAGGCCGGCAACCGCACCGCCCAGACCAGCTTTGACGGCACCAACACCACCTCGTTGAGCTATACTTATGACAGCATCAGCAACCACCTGAAGTCGATCGGCGGGGCGCGGTCGGAGACGTTCACGTGGGACGCGGCGGGCAACATGCTGACGCATGTGTTCCTGAATGGCAGCCTGTCGTACCTCTATAACGCGCGCAATCACATGAACAGCGTGGTGACGAGCGGCTCGGCGACGCTGGGCCTGACGATGACCTATCAGTTCAACGGATTGGGATACCGGGCGATCAAGAACGTGCCCGGCTCGCCGCCGGTGGTGTTCGATTACGATCCCTGGGGGCATCTGATCGGGCGCTACAACGCCAATATCGGTGCGGAGGAGACGGTCTATCTGGGCGACACCGAGGTGGCGTTGATGATGCCGGGGGCGGTCTATTCGGCCTGGCCGGATCAGTTGGGGGTGCCGCTGGCGCTGGCCGATACGCGCGGCAACATCGTCTGGTCGTGGAGCCATGACGTGTTTGGCAATGGCACCGCCAGCGGATCGCTGACGACCTATAAACAGCGGCTCCCGGGGCAATATGTCGATCCGGAAACGGGCATCTTCTACAACTATGCGCGCGATTACGATCCGGTCGTGGGCCGCTATATCGAGGCCGATCCGATCGGGACGGCGGGCGGTCCCAATGCCTATGCCTATGTGGGGAACAACCCGGCCACCTATAGCGATCCGCGCGGGATGCAGGTGCAGTTCGCGCCGCCGCCGGGGGTGGATCTGGGCGCGACTTGCGTGGAGGCGGACCGCGCCGATCCGTTTGGCGGGGTGGGCGTGGCCGATCCGGTGCCGGGGCGCGATGCCTTGCCGTTCGGGCAGGGGGCGCCGCTCGACGTGCGGCTCTATGGCTTGAACGAGGCGTGGGTCTGGGCGCATCAGGCGGCGCTGCGGTCGCCCGCGCCCCAGCCGTTGCTCTGCGCGCCGGCGGTGGCGGGGGGCGCGGTGGCGCGGGCCCCGGCGGTGGTGCCGGTGCTGCGCTTCATGCCCGAGGCCTATGCGGCGCAAGTGCGCGCCGGGGGGACGCCGGGGCTGCACGACTGACGCGGCGCCGAGAGGCGGACGGCTTGGCAAGTGCGTCCGGGTCATGCATCCGTGTGGGGCCCCGCGCGTTATCGCGTAACAGGGGCGCGATCGCAGCGCCGTTACCCAAGGACACCGCATGGCCCACCCAGAGACCACCCCCAGCGCTCCCGGCACATTCCACCTGACCACGCCGCGCCGGCTGAACCGGGGTCAGGGGATCGCCGGGCTGGTGGCGGTGGGGGTGCTGGCGCTGGCGGGGGTGTGGACGCTGCACGGGTTCCTGCCGGCGATCGGCTGGGCGACGATTCTCGCCGTGTCGCTCTGGCCGCTGAAGGTGCGCGCCGAGCAGATGTGGCCCCGCGTCGGGCGCAATGGCTGGCCGGCGATCTTCACCGTGGTGGTGGCGTTGTTCTTCGTGCTGCCGCTGGTGCTGGTGGTGGAGGCGGTGATCGCCGATGGCGCGGGGGTGATGCGCTTTGTCGCGCAGGCGCGCGCGCAAGGGGTGCCGGTGCCGGGGTTTCTCGGCGGCCTGCCCTATGGCTCGGCGATCGCGGGATGGTGGCAGGCGCATCTCGCCACGCCCGAGGGCATCGCCCATCTGCATGTGCCGGTCAGCACCGGCGGGGCGCGGGGGCGCGCGGTGATCGGGGCGATCTTTCACCGGGTGCTGCTGGCGACGTTCATGGTGCTGATCCTGTTTTTCTTCCTGCGCGATGGCGATCGGATCGCGCGGGCCTTGCGCATCGGCTGCGAGCGGGCCTTTGGCGATGCGGGGCTGAACGTCGCGGCGCAGGCCTTGCGCGCGGTGCGGGGCACGGTGAACGGGCTGGTGCTGGTCGGCTTTGGCGAGGGGGTGATCATGGGGATCGCCTATGCGCTGGCCGGGGCGCCGCATGCGGCCTTGCTGGGGGTGTTGACCGCGCTGCTCTCGCCGATCCCGCTGGGCGCGACTTTGGCGGTGGCGGTGGCGGTGGCGCTGTTGCTGGCGCAGGGGGCGACGGTGGCGGCGATTGTCGTGGGCGTGTTTGGCGGCGTGCTGATCTTTGTCGCCGATCACTTTATCCGGCCGGTGATGATCGGCGACGCCACGCGGTTGCCGTTCCTGTGGGTGCTGTTGGGGATTTTGGGCGGGATCGAGACCTGGGGGCTGATCGGGCTGGTGGTCGGCCCGGCGCTGATCGCGGTGGTGACGTTGCTGTGGCGGGAGTATGTGGGGAGCCAGGCGGGGCCGTTGAATCCGGGGGATGAAGAGGTTTCAGCAGAAGGGTGATGAAGGGGGGGGGGCCACCCCTCGCGCTCCCCATTCCTGTCCACGTGACGCCACGGCCGCCACCGAGCGCCCTGCGGCGAAGCCGCCTTATGACACTATGGCGGCTGCGCCGCGGGTATTCGGCAATGGTTGCGCCGCGATCGCACGCAAGTTGGCCGGCCCCGCCCGACGCGGACACGTTATGGGGTGCAGGGGGCCGCCGCCCCCTGCCTGCAACCTGCCTTCCTCCCCTTTCCGCCAGTCGGCGCGAACGCCGCTTGCGCGCATGTTCTCCCCGCAGAGGCGCGCCACAGGCGCCCGCGTGAGAGGAGCATTGCATGGGCCGTCGTCATCCGCTTGCCATGGCCGCCGGGATCATGCCCGAGGCGACGCCGGTTGAACTGGTGCGCTGTGCGGCGGGGGCGGGGTTCGATTTCGGCGGGATGTGGATCGAGACTGATCAGTGGACCGATGCCACCACGCGCGAGGTGCGGCGGGTGCTGGATGACACGGGCCTCGCGCTGCTGGACATCGAGGTGGTGTGGCTGAGGCCGGGGCCGGCGGACGCGGCGCATCTGCGCATCGTCGAGGTGGGGGCCGAACTGGGCGCGCGCAATGTGCTGTGCGTGTCGAGCGATCCGGATATGGGGGCGACGCGGGACAAGCTGGCGGTGCTGGCCGAGCGTGGGGGCGCGTTGGGCATCCGGGTCAATCTGGAGTTCGGCCTGTTTACCGAGGTGAAGACCATCGGCGCGGCCAGTGCGATCGTGCGGGCGGTCGATCATCCGGCGATGGGGTTGCTGGTCGATGCCTTGCACTGGCAGCGGTCGGGCGGGACGTTGGAGGAGATTGCGGCGCTGCCGCCGGCGTGGCTGGGTTATGCGCAGTTGTGCGATGCGCCTTTGGTGGGGGCCGATCCGGGAGATCCCGCCGCAATCATTGCCGAGGCGATCGATGGCCGCGTGGCGCTGGGGGCGGGCGGGTTGCCTTTGGCGGAGATTTTGGCGCGCTTGCCTGAGGGGTTGCCGATCGGGATCGAGGAGCGATCGAAGGCCTTGCGCGATGGGTGGCCCGATCTGGCGGCGCGGGCGCGGCGGTTGATGGAAACCAGCCGCGCGTGGTTCGCGGCGTGATCGCCGGGCTGGAGATCGTGCAGAACGCCTATGTCGTGCGCGATCTGGAGGGGGCGGCGCGGCGGTTTCAGGCGGCTTATGGGATCGGGCCCTGCGTCGGCGGGGCCGAGCTGGAGCTGTCCCGCCATGTTTACCGGGGCAGGCCGGCGGCGCCGATCCGGCTGCGCGGGGCGATGGTGCAGAGCGGCGGGCTCAACATCGAACTGGTGCAGATGGTGTCCGAGGGGCCTTGCGCCTTTACCGAGATGTTCGCGCGCGGCGAGGAGGGGTTCCACCATGTCGCCGCGTTTACCGACGACTATGCCGGCACGGTGGCGCGGTTCGCGGGGCTGGGGATGGCGGTGGTCAGCGCTTTCGAGCTGCCTTGGGGGGTGCCGGTCTGCTATATCGATGCGCGGCCGACGCTGGGGCACATGATCGAGATCTATCCCGAGGATGCCACGATCCGCGCGATGTATGCGCAAGTCCGCGATGCGGCGGCGGCGTGGGATGGCGCCACGCTGATGGTGCCATGGGGGTGAGGGTTATCCTGCGCCCGGGATGCCGCGAGCGCCGGCGTGATCGAAATCCGCGCGTGGGGTGCCTGCGGCGTCGTAGACCGGGGCCTCCTGGGTGATCACGTACTTGGTGGCCACCGCGTCGCTCAGGCCGGCGGCGGCGAGGCGCGCGGCCATCCCGGTGTAGTTGGTGAGGGTGAAGTGGTGCGCCAGGGCCGCCGCATCGCGCCACAGCTCGAACACGCAGACCCGCCCCGGCGACAACGGATCGAGCGACCAGTCATAGGCGAGGCAGCCGGGCTCGGCGCGCGAGGCCGCGATCAGGGGGCGGGCGTCGATCAGGGTCTGCGCGGCGGTGGCGGGGGTCAGGTGCAGGGTGGCGGTGATGGCGATCGGCATGGGGGGATCCTTTCGCCGGACGGTATGGGCCGCGTGGGCGCCCGCGCGCACCCCGCCAAAGCGCCAGTTCGGATCGCCGCCGCCGCGCGGTAATCAGGGCGGCAACACCATAACGGGAAGAGGACAGCATGGAGCGTTTTGACGGGAAAACCGTGATCATCACCGGCGGCGCGGCGGGGCTGGGGCTGGCGACGGCGCAGCGGCTGGTGGCCGAGGGCGCGGCGTTGCTGCTGGTCGATCTGAAGGCGGAGGCTTTGGCGGCGGCGCGCGCGTCGTTGCCGGCGGAGGCCGAGGTGCATACCTTTGTCGCCGATTGTTCGCGGCAGGATCAGGTCGCGGCCTATGTCGCCGAGGCGATGCGGCTGTGGGGGCGGATCGATGCCTTCTTCAACAACGCCGGGATCGAGGGGCGCCAGAACCTCACCGAGAACTTCGGCGCCGAGGAGTTTCATCGGGTTGTCGCGATCAACCTCGATGGCGTGTTCTATGGGCTGGCCGCGGTGCTGAAGATCATGCGCGAACAGGGGCATGGGTCGGTGGTCAACACCGCATCGGTGGGCGGCATCCGCGGTATCGGCAACCAGAGCGGCTATGCCGCGAGCAAGCATGGCGTGGTGGGGCTGACCCGCAACAGCGCGGTTGAGTATGGTCAGTATGGCATCCAGATCAACGCCATCGCCCCAGGCGCGATCATGACCGCGATGGTCGAGGGATCGCTGCGCCAGATCGGCGGCGACAACTGGGAGGAGGTGGGGCGCGAGTTCGTCTCGGTGAACCCGATGAAGCGCTTTGGCCGGCCTGAGGAAGTGGCGGCATTGGTGGCGTTCCTGCTCTCGGGCGAGGCGAATTTCGTCAGCGGCACCGTGATCCAGATCGATGGCGGGCAATCCGACAAGTACTGACGCGCGGGCAGGTTTGGCGGGGGCCGGCCGGGCGCGGCTGGCCCCCGTTTTGCATTTTTCCTTGCCGTTCAATCCGTCACGCCGTGGCGTTCGGGGCGTGTTGCGTCGCGGCAACGGTACGCGGGGCTGTCGTCATAATGTGCCGTCTGTCATGAAACGGACACCATCGCGTCACGAATGCGACACATGTCGCTGCCACCCCGCCCCTCGCTGGTGCCGGTTCAGGCGCCGACATGGGGAGCACCTTATGCGTACCGATTTCCGCCGCTGGCTGAGCGCTGGCGTTGCCGCCACCGGCCTGGCGATCAGCCTGCCGGCCATTGCCGCCGATGCGGCCGCGCCCGCCGCCGATGCGGCCGCCGGCATCACCAATACCAATGGCGATGACATTGTCGTTTCGGCCACCAAGGTCAACGCGCAGACGCCGATCACCGCATCGATCAAGACCACCGAGCCGCAGGCGATCGTCAGCCGCTCGATCATCGAGAACTCGGTGTCGCCGACCGCCGACTACTCGCAGGTCATCCTGTTGACCCCGGGCGCCTCGCTGGTGCCGTCATCGGGCAACGGCGTCGGGCTGGGCGATACCAAGATCACGCTGCGCGGCTTTACCGACGGCCATTACAACATCACCTACGACGGCATCCCGTTCGAGGACTCGAACGATCCGACGCACCACTCGACCTCGTACTTCCCCGATGGCACGTATGAGCGGATCATCGTCGATCGCGGCCCGGGCAATGCGACCGATCTCGGCCAGGCCAGCTATGGTGGCAACATCCACATCGTCTCGCGCGAGCTGAGCGAGAAGTTCTTCGTCGATGCCCAGAGCGTCTACGGGAGCTGGAACACCTATCTCGAGCGGCTGACGGTCAACTCGGGGTCGATCGCCAAGCTCGACGGGCTGAAGGTGATCGCGGTGGGCGAGTACAAGCGCACCGATGGCGCGCTGACCAACCAGCCGGGCTGGTGGGCCAACGGCTTCGTCAAGGTGGAAAAGCCGCTGGGCGACACCGCGCTGTTCAGCGTGCTGGGCAGCTATAACCAGTCGCTGTTCAACCAGTCGGACGCCGCAGGTGGCGCCACCCATGCGCAGGAAAAGCTCTACGGCAAGAACTTCGGCGGGGTGTCGATCAACAACGCCGCGTCCTCGCTCTATCCCAACGCGCGGATGGACTGGAACTGGCAGAACAAGACCACCGACTTCGAGATGGCGCGTCTGCAGTGGGACATGACCCCGCACCTGCACCTCGACAACAAGTTCTACACGTTCTTCTACAAGAACTTCACGGTTTCGACTGAGGATTCGACCACCCAGTGCGACAAGCTGAGCACGGTGAACGAGTGCCTCAGCAACGAGACGATGGGCGCGCTGGTCTATGGCATGGGCAGCGGTCTGGGTGGCAGCCAGACGGCGGCCGAATTGAAGGCTGGCACGCATTTGGTTTCGGGCGACATCGCCGGCTATACCAAGGTCAACCAGTACCGCGACTGGGGCGATGTGCTCCAGCTCGACTGGACCAACCCGCTGGGCGTGCTGAAGGTCGGCGCGTGGTTCGAGCATTCGGCCTCGCACCGCTATCGCTACGAGTACGATTTCACCAAGGGCTCGCAGGCCGGCGGCATCGGCCAGTACCACTTCGACTTCAGCATCATGAACAACGGTTCCAACTGGAACTACCTGAAGTCGGACAAGGCCTATAACACCCAGTTGAACGGCAGCTATGTGCCCGCCTATGTCAACTATGACGAGCACACCAGCTGGGACCAGATCCAGGGCTTTGGCGAGTTCGACATCAAGGCGTTCAACGACAAGCTGTCGATCACGCCCGGCGTCAAGGTGACGGACTTCACGCGTTACATCGATACGCCGATCGCCGCGCAATCCAACCGCGCGGGCGAGTACACCTCGCAGTCGTACAAGCCGATCCTGCCCTATGGCACGATCCACTACATGGTCACGCCGAACCTCTCGACTTACGCGCAGTTCGCCAAGGGCTTCCTGATGCCCTCGCTCAGCGCCAGCCTGGAGAGCAAGGGCGGGACGATCACCAACGCGATCGTGCTGACCGATCCGGCGCCGACGCGCACCACCAACTGGCAGGCGGGCTTCGTCTATGCCGGCCAGCGGCTGAACATCGATGCCGATGTGTACTATATCATCGCCAGCAACTCGACGTATACCGACCCGACCAACAGCAACAACATCGTCCAGAACGCCGATCCGGCGCACTACAAGGGTGTCGAGGGTCAGGTCAGCTATGTGTTGACGCATGGGTTGACCGCGATCGCCAACGGCACGCTGATGACCAGCAAGGACGCGACGACGGGTCTCTGGCTGGCCGGCGCGCCGAACTACACGGCGCTGCTGGGCGCGGTGTACAACACCGGCCGGTTCAAGCTGAGCTATCTGCACAAGTTCACCGGCAAGCAGTGGACCGATGTCTCGGCCTACACCGCCTACATCAAGCCCTACAGCTATGGCATTCTCTCGGGCAGCGTGACGCTGGGCCGGGCGACGGTGGGCGTGACGGTGAACAACCCGTGGAACGACCGCGCGGTGACGGCGCAAAGCTCGGGCAAGATCGGCGCTTCGACGCTGTACATCTGGCAGGCCCCGGCCAGCTATCAGGCGCAGGTCAAGGTGCGCTTCTGATCGGCTGATCGGTTGAGGTGACAAGCGAACGGGCCGGAGGGGCAACCTTCCGGCCCGTTCTCGTTGGGGTGTGGCGGCGGGGGCGGGAAAGGGGACCCGCCGCCAACCTCAGGCGGTGGCGATCGCCCGGTTGGTGGCGATGAGGTGATCGACCACCGATGGATCGGCGAGTGTCGAAGTATCGCCCAACGAGGAGACATCGCCCTCGGCGATCTTGCGCAGGATGCGGCGCATGATCTTGCCCGACCGCGTCTTGGGCAGGCCCGGCGCGAAGTGGATCACGTCGGGCGTGGCGATCGGGCCGATCTCGGTGCGGACCCAGGCGACCAACGCCTTGCGCGTCGCCTCGTCCCCCTCCTCGCCCGCGTTCAACGTCACATAGGCGTAAATCCCCTGCCCCTTGATCGCGTGCGGCATGCCAACCACCGCCGCCTCGGCGACCTTGGCGTGCGCCACCAATGCGCTCTCGATCTCGGCGGTGCCCATGCGGTGGCCCGAGACGTTGATCACATCGTCGACCCGCCCGGTGATCCAGTAATACCCGTCCTCATCCCGCCGGCAGCCGTCGCCGGTGAAGTACTTGCCGCGATAGGTGGTGAAATAGGTCTGGAAAAACCGCTCGGCATCGCCCCAGACGCCGC
>Ga0302202_10001335_pt1 | contig 30495 bp, 24 predicted proteins | sample II_Bog_N3_3_FD_194579 | JGI IMG/M metagenome (GOLD analysis project Ga0302202, IMG submission 194579) | Peat permafrost microbial communities from Stordalen Mire near Abisko, Sweden - II_Bog_N3_3 | ecosystem: Environmental > Terrestrial > Soil > Wetlands > Peat | place: Sweden: Abisko...
GCCTCCATCACCTTTGTCAGCATCCTCACCCGGTACCACGAAACCGGGCGCGAAGAGGAAGGCCAGCGGTCGCTCTCGGTTATTGTGACCACCATGTGCCTGGTGCTTGGCGTGGCAATCGTTGTGGCCGAGATACTGGCCCCGCTGTACATTCATTGGTGGTTCAACGGCTTTGACGCGCAAAAGGCAGCGCTCTGCGTGCATCTGACGCGCATTCTGCTGCCGGCGCAGTTGTGTTTCTTTGCCGGTGGAGTGTTTGGCGCGGTGCTGCTGGTGCGCAAGCAATTCAGCGTGCAAGCGGTTGCGCCGCTCATTTACGGCCTCGGCACGATTGTGGGCGGCGTGGTGCTCAACAGGATGGGCGTTTCTTCGCTCGCCATTGGCACTGTGGCGGGAGCCTTCTTCGGGCCGTTTCTATTGAATGCCATCTTTGCCCGGCGGGCTGGGACCCACTACCATCCCATTCTCGACTGGCAGGACGCGGGCTTTCGCGAGTGGGTGCGCCTTTCGCTGCCGCTTATGGCCGGGGTTACGCTGATCACGGCCGATAGCTGGATCATCGCCCATTTTGCCTCGGACACCAGCGGCGCGGTTTCGCTGATGAGCTACGCCAAACAGCTTTTCACTGCACCGATGGCCGTATTGGCACAGGCGGCGGGCGCGGCCTCCATGCCATTTTTTGCTTCGTTGTGGAGCAAGAACCGGCACTACGAATTTGCGACGCAGGTTGCCGACTCGGTTTCGCGCGTGGCCGCGCTGGGAATGCTGGCAGCCTCGGGCATGGTGGCCCTGGCGCCTCCCCTGGTGGAATTGCTGTTTCTGGGGGGACGATTTTCCTCGGGCGACGCTCGGACATGCGCTGCGTTCTTCGCGGTCTTCTCGGTCTCCATGTCTCTGTGGGCGGCGCAGTCCATCTACGCGCGCGCGTTTTACGCGGCAGGCAACACGCTGGTGCCCATGGCGGCGGGTACGGTGGTGACTGCGGTCTCCTGGCCGCTGTATGCCTTTCTCTACCATTGGCATGGCGCGATGGGTCTGGCCATTGCTTCGGACCTGGGCATCGCGCTGCAGACGGGGACGATTGCCTTGCTCCTGCACCAGCGGCGCATGGTCTCGCTTGCCAGCCTGGATTACCGTGAACTAGGCCGCTGCCTGCTGGCCGGGATGGCAAGCGGGGCAGGCGTATGGACCCTGACTTGGAGCCTGGGAGTTCTTACTGGCCGTTTCTGGGGTGTGCTGCAACCTGCGGGGGTTCGTTGGGTCGACGTTGCCTTGCTTCTTGCGGGATCGGGATTCTGGGTTTTCCTGGTCAAAGAGATTCTGGAGAAGACAGGGTCGGCGCTCCCCAGGATAGCCATGAAGCGGCTCGGGCTCGGGTAGAGCGGTAGCCGCAGGATTCAAAGACAAAGCCCCCGCATATGCAGGGGCTTTGTGGCGTCTTTGCGGTTTGCGCCTTCTCGATCAGGCCGTTTTGGGGGTTTCGACCGCCGCTGGTGCTGCGCCCTTTGCGTCGGGCTTGCGGATGTCGATGCCGCCCTTGAAGAACGCGCCATCTTCAATGCTGATGCGGGCCGCAGCTACGTCGCCACTGAGCGAGCCTTCCGCACGGATGTCCACCCGGTCGGTTGCCGTGACATTGCCTCGCACCTTGCCCAGAACGACAATCTCGCGGGCAGTGATGTTTGCTGCTACCTGGCCGTTGCGGCCAACGGTCACGCGGTTTCCGGGAAGATTGATACTTCCCTCGACCTTGCCGTCGACAAACAAAGATTCCGATCCGGTGATTTCACCCTTGATGAAGAGTCCCTTGCCGACGGTGGCTTGTTCGCCGGTGGCGGCTGGAGCGGGACGGACGGGTTCTGGTGCGGGCGTGGCGATTGGCATAGGGCGAATTGGCTCCGGGGTAGGGGTTGGGGTGGGAGTGATTGGTGCTGGTTTCCACATTGCGCTCAAGGCGTTTCCTTTTCTGTCCTGCTGGGACTGTGGGCTGCCAAGGCAGAGGCCAATGCCGCGGGCCCAAAAAACTCATAGGGCGGACCGCTGGGCAAGTTGCCTGCGGCGACCCCTTCGACGGCCAACGATACGATTCTTTGCCTTCGCGGTCCGCCAAAAAGCTGCTTCCCCGCTATTCTAAGACCGGACGGGCCAAATCGGCCAATCTCGACAGCTGCAAATTTGCTGGTAGCCAATTGGGTCAACAGCTCCCATAGCCTAGAACCCATCTCATAAACCCGCGGCGTCGAGTCGCCGAAGACGTTCGACCCGCTTTGGTACGGGTCTCATTCTGCCGGATTCGGCTGTATGGCTATTTATGAGATGAGCTGTAGTCTTGAGTCATGACCGATCGTGAACTGGTGGCGCGCATTGCCCGCTCCGCCGGTCAAAAAGCCGGATACAAACAACTTGTCCGCGAGCTCTCGCTGGGTGGCGGCATGCATCGGCGTTTGCTGCTGGAGCAGCTTGCCCGCCTGACGGCGCGCGGCGAACTGGTGAAGCTCGATCGCGAACACTGGAGCATTCCGAAAAAGGTTGCTGCCTCCGGCACGCGGGAGAATCTTTCTGCCGGCCGGCTCGACCTGCATCGCGATGGCTACGGGTTTGTGCGGCCCAACGCTCGCCAGGCCAGCGGGCAGGATGACATCTTTATTCCTCCCAACGAAATCAACGGCGCCATGCAGGGCGACCAGGTGCTTGTGGAAGTGGAGGCGCCGAAAGCCGATGGACGCCGCATGGGGCGCATTGTCCGAGTGATTGAGCGCCGCAACGCCACCGTGGTTGGGATTTTTCACTATGCGCGTTCGGACAGAGCTTTGGGACACACGGTTGCGCCGTTTGATGAGCGCATGACGCAGCAGATTCTCATCCCGCCGGGTAAGGAGGTTCCCGAAATCGCGGTGGGCGCCACGGCACACCGCGTGCTTGGGAGCGAGGCCGTCGTTGGGGAAGTGCGCGACAGCCTCGAAGGCCTGGTGGTCGATGTCGAAATCACCAGTTGGCCGACGCCTACGCGCCCGCCGGTTGGCCGCGTGATTGAAGTGCTGGGCGATCCGGACGCCTTCGGCGTTGACGTGGAGATGATGATCCGCAAGCACCAATTGCCGCGGGTCTTCCCAGACAAGGTGCTGGCCGAAGCGCGCGCGGTAGCCCACCTGGATGAGGCAGAAGCCAACAGCCGCCGGGATTTTCGCGGCTTGCCGATTGTCACCATCGACGGCGAAACAGCCCGCGACTTCGACGATGCCGTGCTAGTGACAGAGCGCGCCGGCGGTTATGAGCTGCAGGTGCACATTGCAGACGTAAGCGAATACGTGCGTGCAGGAACGGACCTGGATCTGGAAGCCCGGCTGCGCGGAACCAGCGTTTATTTCCCGGACCGCGCCATTCCCATGTTGCCGCAGGAGCTTTCCACGGACATCTGCAGCCTGCGCCCCGGCGAGGACCGCCTGGTACTGAGCTGCATTATGCAGCTCGACGCAGAAGGCCGCATTGAAAGCTACGAGATCGTCGAGGGGGTTATCCGCTCCGCCGCGCGCATGACGTATACCGCCGTTCATGCCATTCTCGAAGGCGATGCAGAAACACGCGCCAGTTATGCAGCATTTATCCTCAACTTCGAGCGAATGCGCAAGCTCGCCGGGCTGATGAACAAGCGCCGGGAAGAGCGCGGCAGCATCGACTTCGACCTGCCCGAGCCGGTGATTGAGTTTGATGAACAGGGCCAAATGCGCGGCGTCACCAAATCGGAGCGCACCTGGGCCAATCGCCTGATTGAGGAGTTCATGCTGGCTGCCAACGAGTGTGTTGCCACATGGCTGGAAGATCTCGGCGTGCCTTCGCTCTATCGCATCCATGAAAAGCCCGAGCCACGCCGCGTGGTGCAGTTCGAGGAACTGGCCGCGGCTTTCGGCTATTCGCTCGGCCTCGGTGCTCTTCCTGTGAAGCGCCTCCAGACCCGCGGCGACCGGCGTGACGCGCAACGGACTGGCCGCAATGCTCATACACACGAGATCCCAGAAGACATTGCGGTCACGCCGCGCATGTATCAGAAGCTGGCCGCGCGCATCGAAGGCAAGCCCGAGGAGCGCATCCTGAGCTACCTGATGCTGCGCTCGCTGAAGCAGGCACGGTACTCCGAGATCAACGAGGGGCACTTTGCCTTGGCCGCACCGAGCTACACACACTTCACCTCGCCGATTCGGCGTTACCCCGACCTGATTGTTCATCGCATCGCCAAGGCGCTTCTGAGCGACGGCGTGTGCGGAGAGGGAGAAATTGCGCAGGGGCGTCATAGCTCGCCGTGGACGCATCCGAACGAGGGCGGAATGCCGAAAGAAAAAGCAGGTCCCCTTCGGCAAGCTCAGGGCAGGCTTTCGACTCCGCCACGCTCCGCTCAGGATGAGAAAGCGTTGATCGAGCCTCCCATCCCGGAAGCCGAGCTGGCCCAGATTGCCGAAGAAACCAGCCTGACCGAGCGTCGCGCCGCGGAAGCCGAGCGCGAACTGGTGGAATGGAAAAAGGTTCGCTTCATGCAGGACCGGGTGGGCGAGGAGTTTGCCGCACTGGTGCTGAACCCTGCAAAATACGGCCTTTTTGTCGAGCTGACCGACCTGTTTGTGGAGGGACTGGTGCCCATCGATTCCCTGCGCGATGACCGCTACACCTGGCGCGAGAATACCCACGAGATTATCGGTGAGCGCAACGGGCGGCGCTTTCGGGCCGGCGACCGCGTCCAGGTGATTCTGGACCGAATTCTGGCCCAGGAACGCAGGCTCCAGTTTTCCATTGTGGAGGGAGGCCTGGTTTTGACCGGCAGAAAGCCAGCAAAGACTCCGAAGACGAAAAAGGGCAGACGCAGCGGCGCAGCGCCACCGGCCTCAAAAATGAAGAAGAGGTTCGTCAGGAAAGGCAAACGGCGCTAAAGGCGGAAAGCCTTGAGCGCCGCTTGAAGTGGCCTTGTTTTCGCTCTCGCAAACGCCGGAGGGGAAACTCCGGATTGCGTATGCGCCGGATTGGTTCCCCGATCCGGACCTTGCTTTACGCGCCTGCCTGCTTTGCGGCGATGGGGCCAATGATGGGCAGGACCAAGCGCTTGCCGTTGAACGCGTTATACACGCAGGCAAGCCAGACTACGAACCAGCCTAGTTCGATAAGCCTCCAGATAAGGTTGTGCAGAAAATACGGGAGGAAGAACAAGGCAATCGACAAAACAATCGCAAGAACGATGTCTATGACGACCGAGGCAACGGTGAGCAGAATCGATTGCCAGGAGTGAAACCGCACATTGGGACTTTGGTTGTAGGGTGGCACGACCAGAAAGATGATCGCGGGGATAAACGTGACGTAGGCGAGCGCACTCGCGGCATTGTCAGAAAGGCCGGAACCAGCAGGGGCGGGCGCCTGGTACTGGGGCGGTGGCGGAGGGGGCGCCTGGTATTGCGGCGGAGGCGGAGGGGGCGGCTGGTAGGAAGATGGGTCGGACACGGTAGCTCCTTTGGGATTAAGGCTGGACTGCGGGACCGGGGATCCCATCCTCAACGTCCCGGATTCCAAAAGGGATTTCCGGCGCGCACGGACGCAACTTGACCGAGAGGATGGATCGAGATAAGGAAAACCCGGATGCGCGGAATTGTCAAGCAGGATTTCGTCCCCCTGGCGCGCACGACCCGTGGTCTGGGCCGTTGGCGGAAGGAATCGGAACTGCGGCTGCCGGATCGATTCAGAGAACGCGGACTTCGCCTCATCCCGTTACAATGGGTTTTGGGAGCAACAAGAATGGCACATACGGTATTTTGCACGCGCAATAAGAAAGAGATGGAGGGCCTGGAAGAGCCGCCTTTCGACTCGGAGTTTGGTCAGAAGATATACAAGAATGTTTCAAAGGCAGCCTGGGGCGAGTGGGTAGAACGCCAGAAGATGCTGCTGAACGAGTACCGTCTGCAACCCTGGACCCCACAGGCGCAGACGTTTCTGGTGGAGCAGATGGAGCAGTTTTTCTTCGGCGAAGGCTCCGCGCTTCCCTCGGATTACGTCCCGCCGTCGCACTAAGAGCAAACGGCAAGCGCCGAACGCAAAGAATGGATTGAATCAAGCGCCGCAACAGAATCGCAGCGTATGATGCGTTCATGCTTCCCCGCATGCGAGGCCTGCTTGCCCTTTTAATCTATTTCTGTCTGGGCCTCACCGGGGCGTTCTGCGCCGCACAGCCGGCTGCACCTGGCTGGTTGGTCCGCTACCATTTCGGCGACGATCCGGACGGGAAGCTGGGCTGGGCCGATCCCAAATTCGACGATAGCTCCTGGCCGGTTGCCGAAGAAGGCATGACTCCTTCGCCGGACTTCTATTCGGACGGCATGATCTGGGTGCGCGTGCGGATTCCAGTTCTGAAAGAAGTCTCCGGGCCACTTGTCCTTGCGTCTCTCGACCCGCTTCATGGGCTGGGCGTGCAGCAATTCTTCGTCAACGGAGTCAGTGTTGGCCGGGACGGTGGCTTTTCTCCGGCACCCTCGCCTCGTAGTCACCCAAGGTCCCTCATCTACGCTCTACCAGCATCCCTGGTTCAACCGGGCGGCACCGCGGTCGTGGCGCTTCGCGGCTGGTCGGTGCTCTCGCAACGCGGTTCGGGCAGCGGGAACCACGTGGCCTTTGCGATCGGTTCTGCCCAGATTCTTGAGACAGCCGCCCAGGCAGACTGGGCAACGGCTCTGCTGGTGCTGGTACCGCCGCTGCTTCCCGATCTGCTACTGATCCTCACCGGGCTTGCGTTGCTTTGGGCGTCGAGGCGGTCCAGGAGTCGTGAACTACTCCTGAACGCCCTCTGGCTCATCTTCCTTCCGCTCTATCTGGTCAGTCTGGCGCTCGGCCCCAATGGTTTCCTGCCCATGTCCATTGGTTGGTTCGTCCTACTTGTGACCCTGATCCGCGCACCGGGCATGTATGTCGTGGTCGAGTTCATCTGGACTGTGCACAAGCTGCGCAGCCCGCTTTTTCGTTGGCTCTTCCACTTTTTCTGGATTGTCTTCAATCTAGCCTTCGTTGTGGAGTTCCTGCTTCACCAGGCCAGCCCTCTGACAGCGACCGCAGTGTTTTGTTACAACTGTGCCCTCGTCCCGTTCAATGTCATCAATCTGGGCGCAAACCTGTGGGCACTGTTTGTGAAGCGCCGGAACAGGATCGTTGCCGCCGCGTTCGCCGTGGTGCCCATCACTTTTTTCGTGCAGGTAGCGGGAGTCTCCACGCTTGTTCGGATCGGTCCCATCGCATTCGACTGGTTTTCCATTGGGTTTGTTTGCTCGGGGGGCATGATTACGGCATCGCTGGTTGGCCGTGCTCTTGCCGGGTGGCGCGCGGGCAGCCGTTCGCGGGCGGAGTTGGAAGCAGCGCGCGAGGTGCAGCAGCGTCTGGTGCCGGTCTCGGTTCCGGTAATCGGGGGCTTTCAGATTGGTGCAGCGTACATTCCGGCAACGGAGGTCGGCGGTGATTTTTACCAGGTTCTGGAGCAGCGCGACGGATCTGCGCTGATTCTTGTTGGCGATGTGAGCGGCAAGGGGTTGAAGGCGGCCATGAATGGCGTTTTAGCCATTGGCGCTGCACGGGCGCTAGCCTCAGAGCAGCTCAGCCCCGGCATGCTGCTGACGCGGCTCAATGCAGAGCTGGCCGGGTCACAGGATGGCGGGTTCATTACCTGCCTGTGCGCGCACATTGCGCGCGATGGAACTGCTACCTTCGCCAACGCCGGACACCTCTCGCCCTATCGGAATGGCGTAGAGGTCGAGCTGGAATCGGGACTGCCCCTGGGCATTTCCACCGGCTTCGTTTATCCCGAGACGATGGTGAAGCTCGGTGCCGGCGAATCGCTTTTGCTGCTTTCAGACGGGGTGGTGGAAGCCCGCAACGCTGGGGGATAGCTTTTCGGATTCGAACGTACGCGCGACCTATCCACAGAGTCTGCCGATAGAGTGGCGCAGGCGGCGCTGGCGTTCGGGCAGGAGGACGACATCACCGTCCTGAGACTCACGATTGTGCCGGCCTGAAAGGCGCCAAGCCCCGGTTGCCGCAACCGCTCAGTGAGCTCCGGAAGTGTGGCCCTTCCCGGCGAAATGAATGCTTCCACAACGTTGCTGATAGAATAGAAGTTGCCGCACTGCGTGGCACATCGCCACCGTGGCGCTTCCAACCCATAGCCTCCAATGGCCTGAACAAAAAAGGAAAATCCCCCTGTGACCCAGACGATACGCAATATCGCCATCATTGCCCATGTTGACCACGGAAAGACCACGCTGGTAGATGCCATGCTGCGGCAGTCCGGCACCTTCCGCGCCAACGAGCAGGTGGCCGACCGCGTGATGGATTCAAACGAACTGGAGCGGGAACGCGGCATTACCATCCTCGCGAAAAACACGGCCATTGTCTTCGAAGGCGGCAAGATCAATATCGTCGACACACCGGGCCACGCCGATTTTGGCGGCGAAGTGGAACGCGCGCTGAAAATGGTTGACGGTGTCATGCTGCTGGTGGACGCGGCTGAAGGCCCCCTGCCACAGACGCGCTATGTGCTGGCCAAGGCCCTTGAGGCCAAGCTGCTGCCCATCGTGGTTATCAACAAGATTGACCGTCCCGATGCGCGCCCGCAGGAAGTTCTGAACGAGATTTACGACCTTTTCATCGACCTGGACGCGGACGAGTCACAACTGGATTTTCCAGTGCTTTACACGGTGGCCAAGAATGGCACGGCGACCATCGACCCCGCTGTACCCGGTGTCAACCTGCAGCCGTTGTTTGAGTCGATTGTGTCCACCATTCCCCCGGCCACCGGCGATGAAACGGGCACGCTACAGATTCTGGTTACCAACCTCGACTATTCCGAGTACTTTGGCCGCATCGCCATCTGCCGCGTCTTCCAGGGCACGCTTCACGCCGGCGACGATGTAACCATCTCCAAGCGAGACGGCAGCCTGCAAAAGACTCGTATTACCAAGCTTTTCACCTTCAGCGGCCTCAAGCGCATCGAGACCACCGAGACCACCATGGGCGATATTGTGGCCGTCGCCGGCGTGGAAGGAATCACCATCGGCGAAACCATCACGAGTGTCGAGAATCCCGATCCCCTCCCCCTGATCATCATCGACGAGCCGACCATCGCCATTCAGTTCAGCGTCAACAATTCGCCCTTCGCCGGCCGGGAAGGCCAGTACGTAACCAGCCGCAATCTGCGCGAGCGTCTCGAAAAAGAGCTGCTTACCAATGTCAGCATCCGCGTGGAAGACACGGGATCTCCGGACAGCTTCAAAGTGCTTGGCCGCGGCGAACTGCAGCTTGCCATTTTGATTGAGATGATGCGCCGCGAGAGCTTCGAACTCATGGCCGGCCGACCCGAAATCGTGACTAAGATGGTGGACGGTGTGCGTATGGAGCCGGTCGAGCATCTCACAGTCGATGTACCGGAACAGCACACCGGCGTGGTCATCGAAAAGCTCGGCCCACGCAAAGGCGAAATGACGAAGATGCACAATCACGGCTCTGGCCGTGTGCGCATGGAGTTCCGCGTGCCGAGTCGCGGACTCATTGGGCTGCGCAGCGAAATGCTGACCGAGACCCGCGGCACCATCGTCATGAATGCGCTGTTCGATGGATACATTCCGTACCAGGGCGAGATTCCGCAGCGGCCAACAGGCGCCCTCATCTCTGACCGCCAGGGCATCACCACCACCTATTCGCTCAACGGCCTGCAGGAACGCGGCATTCTCTTTGTGGGCGCGGGCGTTGAGGTTTACGAGGGCATGATTGTTGGCGAGCACAACCGCGACAACGACCTTGACGTGAACGTCGTTCGCGAAAAGAAGATGACCAACATGCGCGCATCCAGCGCCGATGAGGCCATCCGCCTGGTGCCCGTGAAAGCTCTGAATCTTGAGCAGGCCATCGAGTTTATTGCTGAGGACGAGATGGTCGAGGTTACGCCCAAATCGCTGCGCCTGCGCAAGAAGATTTTGCAGGCCAATCGCCGGCCGAAGCGGCGGGAGGGTAGCGGCGAATAGGCGAAAAAAATGAAGGCTTTACTGGTTCTGGCGTTATTTGCTCTTAGCCTACGCATGGTCGATGCACAAGACCTGACAGTCAGAGTGATCAACCAGAGCACAAACAAACCACTCGCAAGCCTACTGGTCAGGCTGCACTACGGCTGCCAACACTCAATGCGGCCGGTCGAATTGAAACAGAAGACGGATAGTAACGGAATCGCTATTTTTCGCTCGGTTTCGTTTATTCCGCTTGAGTTCTGCGTCTTTCCGGACTATGCGTACGCTTCGCAAGAACAGACCATTCTGTTCACATCTCCAAAGGACGCTCAGATTTACGCCAAGTATTCGGGCAAGTTTTTCACCTCGTTGCCGACTGAGATCGCGTTCCATGTCCGAAAGCTGAGTGTTGCAGAACGGGTTCGAGATTTCTTCCGTTACGATTGATTATTGGCTGTGCGAACCTGACTGCGTCCGAGTTGGGATTGGGTAGTCGGTAACTCTGAAATCGCACCACTCTACTTGCCGCAATCGACGCTTCGTCTCAATTACTCGCTCCAGCGCCTAAAGTCCGCCCGCACCGCAATCAATTAGCCGGGGTGAGGGCTACTCATCGTCGATCAAATGAAGGCTGGGACGCATTCGCTGGTGCAGAACCCGGCCGATGAGAATGCCGTCTTGGCCTGCCCGATAAAGAATGACGTGCTTCTCATGCTCGATTCGCCGATATCCCTGGCAAATTCGATCGCAGGATCGTCCAATTTTGGGGGTTTTGGCAAGCTGATTGAAGCAGGCTTCCAGGCTATTGAGATAGCGTTGCGCCTGCTCCGGCCCCCAGGTATCCACGGTGTAATCGGCGATATCCATCAGATCTAGCCGAGCCAGCTTCGAGAGACGAAACCCGGGCACCCGTTACGCCCTGCTCGACGCGAGAGCGCGCCTTTGGATACGTTCGCGAATTTCGCCGAAAACATCCCCCTCGGCAATTCCGCTTTGTTCGCCAGCCAAAACAGCGGAGCGCAAAGCCTCGAGCTTGGCTTTGTCTTCCTTCTCCGCCCGTTCAAGCGCGCGCAAGCCCGCACGCAACACTTCACTGGCATTCGCGTAGAGGCCCCGCTTGATTCTGCTGTCGACAAATTTGTCCAACTGGGGAGTAAGGTTGATATTGCGGGTCGGCATGACTCACCTCTGCATGCGGTCATATTAGCTTGATTGGCAATAGTTGGCAAGATTGCCAGTGGTCCGCTTTTCCGGAAACCTCAGCTACAGCCGCCGCTTCGCCTCCAGCACCCGCTCCAGCGCTTCTTCTGCTGTTCCTCCTACCGAAGACAAGTGCCCCATTTTCCGTCCAACGCGCGGCGTGTGCTTCTCATACAAATGAAGTCGCACGCCCGGGACAGCCAGCGCCGCGGCGAAATCAGGCTGGCCCGAATCACTGAGCCACACTTCGCCCAACAGGTTCACAATCGCGCAAGGAGTAATAAGAAATGTGTCGCCCAGCGGCAGATTGCACGTCGTCCGCACTAGTTGCTCAAACTGGCTGGTCACGCAGCCGCGCTCGCTCTGGTGATAGCTGTTATGCGGCCGTGGCGCCAGCTCATTCACCAGCAGTTCGCCCTGCCTGGTGACAAACATTTCCACGCACAGCAGTCCCTCTAATCCAAGCCGCGCAATGATTGCAGAAGCGAGTGCCTCCGCGCGCGCCTCGAGTTCCGCGGGCACGCCGGCCGGCAACACACTCCACGCCAGAATCTGATTCTCATGATGATTGCGCGCGGCGGGAAAACTGCGCACTTCGCCGGCAGGATTGCGCGCCGCCATCACGCTGATCTCGAAATCAAGTTCAAGCGCCTGCTCGGCCACACAAGGGTGACCACCAAGACTCAACCACGCCGCCCGAATCGATTCATCTGTCGCCGGTCCGTCGAAACCGATGCACGCTTGCCCGCGGCCGTCGTACCCGCCGCGCCCGATCTTCAGAAACCCGCGGCCGCCCAGTTCCGGTACCGCTTCCTGCAATTCAGCTTCGCTCTGTACCACGCGAAAAGCGCCTACGGGAAAGCCTTCATCGGCAAGCCACTTTTTTTGAATTGTCTTGTCTTGAATGATGCGAATCGGCTCGACGCCCGGCCGCAATGGAGCAATCCGCGCAACCGCAGAGAGAGCGTCCAAGCCAATCTGCTCAATCTCCAGCGTCACCGCATCCGCGCCCGTGGCCAGCCGCTGCGCAGCGGCCGTATCATCCCAGCGCCCCACGATGGTATCGTCGGCCACGAAGCTCGCCGGACACCCAGCTTCCGGGTCCATCACGCGTACCCGATAGCCCATGGTCCGCGCGGCAATCGCCGTCATGCGTCCTAGCTGCCCGCCGCCGAGAATCCCAATCAGCCCGCCAGGCTGAATTGTGTTCGGCTGAACTTGTTTCTTGCCTTTTGCCGCGTTGCTCAACCGGGAAGCTCCTGCTCCATCACTTCCTGCGTTGTTGCCGCGCGCCACGCCGCGAGCCGCTGGTAAAGCACCTCGTCGGTTGTGGCCAGCATCTCCGCTGCCAGCAGCGCCGCATTGGCCGCGCCAGCCTTTCCAATTGCCAGGGTGCCCACCGGAACCCCCTTCGGCATCTGCACGATTGACAGCAGCGCGTCCAGCCCATTCAATTGCGTCGCCGCAACCGGCACACCGAGTACCGGAACCAATGTCTTGGCCGCCAGCATTCCTGGCAAATGCGCCGCACCGCCCGCCCCCGCAATAATCACGCGAAGCCCGCGCGCTCGCGCTGTCTCAGCGTAGCTGTAAAGCAAATCCGGCGTGCGATGTGCGCTTACCACGCGCGCTTCATGCGGAATTCCCAGCGCGCGCAGAATCTCCACGGCCGCGGAGAGCGTTTCGTAGTCGCTCTTGCTGCCCATCACCACGCCCACCAGTGGCTGTTCGCTCATGAGCATGATTATACGAGGGACCAGGCTGCAACCGAAGCTGAATAACCACCTCGGGATGGATAACATTCGCTTCACCTTCAATGCCGGTGCCAGGCATCCACGGCCACTTCAATCACGGCGAACACCACGCTCATGGCCGCCAAAAATCCCTTCGTCCGCTGCCAGTTCTGTTCGTGCCGGTCGAGCCGCCGTTCCAGTTCCGCCATGCGTCCGCCGTTCCCATCCCCAGTAAGATTCGTCATCTGCGTTTTCAGGACGCTCAAGTCGCTCAGCACCTGTGCCTCGAATTCATTCATCATCCGCATTCACCGGACTCCATCGTTTTTTCAGCGGCTTGGCGTGGACCGTCAGCGATCGAAAAAGACCGTCGCGGCCAGAATTCACCCCTGACGACCGTTACAGCATTTTAGGAATTGCTGTAGATCGAAAGCATGCACTCAAGTGGCTTTTTCCTCAAGAAAAAGTCACCTTGCGATGCACTCAAAAGGGCCACACTAATTCCTAAAATTCTCTAGCTGCTCAGCGGCAGGTTGATAAACAATGCCGTTGAGAACTCCGAATAGTTCGGTGGCGTCGAGCCATCGAACATTCGGATGTAGAACCTGTCGTTGGCGGTCTCTCGCGAGAACGTCATATTCGGCAAAGTCGCCCTCACCACAAGCCCGGGATCCTCTCCGGTCATGAAGGCAAAATCCCGCCGTCGAATCTCAAAACCGCCCCCGCTCGGCGGCGTCACACCTGCACTGATCCCCACTGTGATTCCATTGAGCGTAGTCACCGTGAGGCTGGTCAAATTGGCGAGATAAGTCGGAACAATCGCCGCAGGCAGCCAGGCATCGGCAGGCACCGTCGCACTGGTTTTGATCGCCAGGTCATCGGCCCAATCGTTGGCGAACGAGATCGCATACTCCACCAGGTCCGGATAACTCGCGCGATAGCTCACCTTCACTGTCCGTACCACTACCTGTGTGTTCAAGCTGGCCGACGGCGCATTCAAAAGCAGCGCATCGCCCGGCCACACATCGCTGGCAAAGCTCGTCCTGTTGCCGTTATATGTGCCGCTCCATAGCGCGCCCACCCCCGTTGCCGCCTGTTCAATCGCGAAGGCTGCATTCAGACAGTCCGCCGAACTGCGTGCTGGAGGATTGGTCACCGAGCCGATCCATGCGGCCACAGCCGGTGTTCCCGCCTGCGCCAGCGCCTGTTGGCTTGCGGTGTTCACTGCGCGTCCCACGGCCCTGCCAATCGTTCGATAGTTCACCGCAACTTGCTCGCCGGCCACCGGGGTCGATCCCGTATAGAAAACCACCCTGCCAGACCGCTCAAGGTGGCACTCCGCCGCTTCATCCGTCGTGCCCACCCGCCTCGTGTACGGGCTTCCACTTGGCGGCGTACTCACCACCCAACCCGATCCCAGGTTCGTCAGGTTGATCGCTCGCAGAGTCCCGATTAAGTTGATGCTGCTCGCGGCCACAATCGTGCAAGCGGCAGGCAGGCTCGCAATCGCGCCATCATAGAGCGTCACCGGAATTCCACCCACACCGTTCACAAACTCCTGGATCTCGAGTTGCAGTTTGCCCGGACACAGGTTGGTTTCGCCGCCGCACGTGATCGCGCCTCCGCGCAATGCACCCTGGCCCGCAGCGTGTATTGATTGGCCGGATTCACCGCATAGCTCGTGCCCGCCACCGTCCCGCCAATCATCGGTTGCAGGCTGACCGCACCGGTGCCTTGCTGAGCCGTCACCTGAAACCCCGCGATGCATCCACTCTGCGTCAGCATCCCGGTAAAGAATCCCGCCAAAATGCCCGTGCTGCCGGGCGACAGCGTAACGCCAACAGCCTCCAGTAGAAGCGTTCCACCCATCTCCACCGGATCCAGCCAACTCAGCACAGCCTGCCCGTCGTACCCGCTTCCCCCGTCCATCACCAGCCCGCCAGCGCCCAGCTTCAGGTACCCTTCTCCGCCAGGATTCCCCCACACCTGCAGGTTGATTGCGCTCTCATTGAATTGCTCGCTGATCAGGGTAGAATTCGATGCGGCCGGAAAGAATGGGTCGGCGGCAAGGTAGAACGTGGTCGTGGTCCCGTCACCCTGAAAATACTCCGTCACATAAGCTACCGGCTCATGCTCACCGCATACCGTCACATCGTTGGCCAGCGCCCGCTTTACGCTGCTGTTGAACGCAAGTCCCGCAAGGTTCAGACTGCCATCGGTTTCGTTCAATGCATGAACTGCGCCCGGCACGCTCTCAAGCGTCAGGGCCCCATTCACCGCCCGATACGCCGCCCGCGCAAGGCTCGCCACCTGACCCGCGCTCTTGCTCCAGGGCGCGCCCCGATCCGACACAAAGTTGCTGACCACTGTGCTCAGGGAAAGCCCCTGCGTCGATAACACCGTCGATCCACTATGAGTCACCAGCGCGGTCATCAAGGCGCCCGCTGTCTCGCCTGACGCACCCGTGCCAGGCGGCATCAGCATCTGGTCCAGCAGCACTTCATCGCTAAGCGCTTCAATCGCGATCCGGTAGCGCGGCCCTTCCAGCGCCAACCCCGCATATTCCTGCAGCGGGCTGACGGCGATGTAACCTGTAAAGTAGACGGTGCCATCGTCGCCCGCAATCGTCACAAACTGGTTTCGCGACGGCATCGGCAGGCTCCCGTTGGTTGGCAAGCTTAACCATGCTTGGCAAACGGACGGCTCATTGAGTTTCCGCTCGATTGTCAGCGGCCCCGTCGCATCGAGCGCGGCCCTATAGTCTTGCCCCTGGATCGTAATCTTCATCGCTCACCCGCTCGCTCCTTCACTTCTTCACTTCTTCACTTCTTCACACCAGCGCCATCGTCGCCGGCAAAAAGCTCCGGTAGCAAATCACAGGTTCCCCATCCAGCGGATCAATCACCGGCAGCGCCATGTACTGCCCCTTAAGCAGCACCCGCGCTTGCCCGCTCGCAACCTGGCTACCCTGGCGCTTGCCGCTCAGCGGAACCACCGTCTCCTCCGCGCCAACCATCGTCTGCAGTCGCGGATAGTGGAAGAAAATCCGCTCCCCCTGGCTTCCTTCCATCACAAACAGCGCCGACCATTCCTGGTAAAAACTCCCGCCTTCGCGATCCACAAATCCAGTCACCGCCAGCAACTTGGCGCCTGCCGCCGGAACGCCGCCCGGCAGCGGTTCGGCAAGCGTAAGACCCGTCGAACTAACCTGCGAGACCAGCCCGACGTTGAACGTCACCCGGCGCACGTAATCCACGTCCGTCAGCGCCTGGCGCACAAACGCGCCAGAAACCGGCGCGCCCACATAGCCCGTCTGCCCCGTGTAGTCCACGTCCACCGCAATCATCGATCCGGCCGAAAACTTCGCCGCATCTGCCGCAGCTAGCACAATCAATGCCGCCGTTGAACCGCTCTGCGGAATCACCGCGGAAGAAGCCTGCGCCCCGTCCGCTGAGGCAATCGCACCGCTCGGCGCAGCCAGCAGGTTCATGTGCTGCGATCCTGTCGCCAGCGCCATCGTCAATTTGGTCCAGCTCAGGAACTCCAGGCTCACCTGCGCCGCAAGCGTTTCGCGCACCTGCTCCAGTGTGCTGGCGGGAATTCCCGCCAGCACAGCCGAGCTTTTGCTGCCGGACTTGCGTGCAAATGCCTGCACCCATCCCAGACTGATCCATGGTGCCGGAGGCGCATCCAGGTTGAACCCGCCCTGTTCCACGGGATCGAAGAGCACCGGCGTCTGCGTGACCCGATTCACCGGCGCAAAATAGCCGCGCACCCGCCGCGCCACCGGTGCAGGAGCCGAATACCAATTCACCGCCATCTACTCCCCCTGCTCCTGGTAGCTGTAAACCATCACACTCGCGGAACGGCTGAGCCGGTCCCTTTGAGTTGTCAACGGACCAAACCCCGGCTCGTCCCAAAAAACCTGCGTCAGCATTGCTGCTGGCGGCGTCGCTGTGTAGTTGAGCTTCGGCGTGTGAAAAGGCTCAAGCATCGCCGTCACCTCCTCATCCATCTGGCTCATCAGCCGCCCCCGGTCCAGCCCGCCGAAACTCTGCGTCCCGCATGTCTGGTACAGAATCTCGCACTGCTCGGCTGCCATCGTCGATGCCAGGTCCACATCCACGCCCACGCCCAGCCAGCGCAGCACATACACATCGTTGGGGAGCTGGTTGAACGGTGCTTCCGCTTCTTCCACCACGATTCCCGGTCGCACCGCACCGCGCAGCAAAATCGTCCGCTCCGGGTTAATCGTGACCAGTCGCGCGCGCAACGCCATATAAAACGAGTCTTTCGCATTCTGCATAACAAGACAGGGAGCAGGGGTCAGGGATCAGGAATCAGTAAAACCGCTCCTTGATCACTCTCCCTTGCTTTCCCATTCACCTTTCCGGGTCAATGTTCGTCGACAAATAGCCACGATTGGGCAAGACTGCTGATATAGGCAATGGATCGCTGACCCCTGATCCCTGACAACTGACCACTGTCCTTACACCGCCTGCTGCCGCGCTTCCCGCAACAACAGCCGGTACAGATACACCTGCCCAAAAGCCTCGTTTGAGGCGATCGATTCAATCAGGTAATCCTGCCCGCCCACCGTCACTGTCAGCGTCAGCGCAAACAGCGCCTGCGCCGATACCAGGTTCAGCGCGCTCACCTGCTGCTCCACACCGGTCGCCGAGACAAACAGCTCCCACTTCGACTGCCCGCCCTCCTGCCACACAGGCCGCAGCTTCCGCATCACCACCGGGCTCACCACCACATCGGCAAAGGTTGTTGCCACCAGGCCCAGCTCGGACATGTTGGTGTCTGTATTCGTACCCGTCACCCGCAGCAGCGCTGAAGTTCCTGTCATGCTTCGCAGCAAGGCGTCGGCCAGCATCTGCGGCGCTCCCACCGGATTCCGCGGCGCCGTATCGCTCATCGCTCACCCCAGCCTGTTCGCAATGTAAGGACGCAGCCATGCCTGCACTGTTTCGTCCACCAGCGAACTTGAAAAATACTGCATCTGCATTGTGTCCATCTTGGTCTTGCTTGCGTTCAGCGCCGGCGTCGACTGCGCATTGCGTACAATCTGCGCGCACGCGGTCTTCACGTCGTCGCCAATGGTCGCAAGTCCCGCCGTGTACGTCACTGAAACTTCGTTGTACGCCAGCCCCAGCACATTCCACGGCAGTGTCAGCTCTCCGGTATTCGGGTCAAAGTCCACCGAGCCCGGATCGATCGCCGCCCACTGGCTAGGCAGCGAAAATGCCAACGCGATCTCAGTCAATGGCTCGTTTGCCCTCTCGCCGCGCCGAGGCCTCGCGTACCGGCCCTCAATGCTCACCAGCGGAGTCGTGGCCGGCCCCAGCGGGGACAGCGGAAGATAACTCAGCAACACCGTCTGCGCCCCGCCGGTCAACCGCAGCCGCTCCGTGTACTGGATGACATTCAGGTCCGGCCGCCTGCAATAGCTGTTGATCAATGCCGTGGCGGCTGTAATCCAATCCGCCGTCGTTCCAGCCGGCAATCCATAATTCGGGTAATCCGCTGGCTGCAGATATGCCATAGTCCTTCCTTTCAACAATCGGGGAATAGGGTGTACGGAGTAGAGGTTTGGGAGTCCAAAGCAACATGCGGAAGCTTGATTCGCACCGTTCGTGTTTTCTGTTCCCTGTTCCCTATTCCCTGCCGGGGGCCCCAGCGACAGGTCTTCGTCGCTGGGGTGGCTACTCCTTGCCTTTTGCTTACCGGTCCACCAGCACCTGGTAGTGCGCGTAGTTCGCGCCCTTGACCACCGGGGCGCCAAACTTCACCGCAACATATTGGTGAGTCATCGAGTTCGGCAGCCCCAATTGGAAGATGCGCGGAGTCGGATCGCCCAGCCAGTGATACTCGATCAGATCCTCGGTAACAATGTAAGCCGGCAGCACTGCGGAACCCGAGCCCGGAGTACCTGTATAACTAAGGCTCCAGTCCGGAATCAGAGGCAGATCCCCCGCCTGTGTCGAAAGCATCTTCACCCGAATTCCGCCGGTGATGTTATCGGTATTCAACACCACGTTGAACTCGGCTTTCATCTCTCGATCAATCAGGTCCAACAGCACCGGGTTGGCGTAGATTGCCGTAGGCCGCACATAGTACCCATTGTTGGCAACCATCTGCGCAACAGCCGACTTGATGCCGTCCACAATCGAAGCTGTCGTCCCGATTGTGGTCGTCAGACCGCCGGCCACAATCTGCGGAATCACGCCCATATACTGCGTGGTTGTCGGCGTCGACAGGCTGGTGTCGTTGCCGTTCCACAAGGCCACATCGTGAGCCACCATTACGCCGCTCACGGTGTCCACCAGGTCCTTGGCCTGCAGGTAAGCGAACTGCTTTTGCTGTTCGCCCAGTTCGATATCGAAAAGGTTGTAATTGATTTGCGAAACAAGCGCCTTCAGAGGCACGCTCCGCTCCACACGCGTCGGGCTCACCACCGGGGGCACAATGCTGCGCGGGTTCACAAAACCCGCCGCACCCGGATTTGGAAGCGCGGTCTCCTCGAAAAAGCGCGATGGATGACCCGTCGCCGGAACCTGCTTGATGCGCTGCCCAAAGGGGCTCGAACGCCGGCAAATGTCGAAAATCTCCGTCTGATAAAGCGGAACTTCGATCGCGCCCGGCCCAATGTAATCTGCTGCTGCGTGAATGTCTGCAAAGGTTGCGTTCATAGGCTCTTTCCGCCCCCTCCATGGGGCCATAGCTTGAGTGATCAGTTGTCAGTTATCAGTCATCAGTTATCAGTTATCAGTTATCAGCCGCCAATAGCAGCAATCAGCTAGGACTGTTCACTGACAACTGACAACTGAAAACTGCTTTTAAGCAATCGCTCCCGCTCGCAGTAGTTGCGTCTTCACCGCGATGCGCTGTTCCAGGCTCAAACCGGATAACGCCGCGTCCAGCGTCCGTACATCCACTGGGCTCTCGCCGATTCCGTGCTTGGCCAGCATCTCGGATGTTGCAGCAGGCACCGTTCGCCGCAGCGGACTCACGATCGTCGCCGTGCCTGCGGCTTTCAGGTCGCCCAACTCCCGTTCGGCCTGTGCCAACTTCTCCGCCAGCTCCGCCTCCCGCCGGCTCTGTTCCACGGTTGCCGAGATCCTCTCCACCTCGCCGGTCAAGACGCTCTGCCGCTCTTCCAGCCAGTTCAGCGTCTTTTCCAGCAGCGTCGTCGCGGCCTCAAGCCGCTCCCCCATCCCACTCTCGTGCGTCTCCATTGACTTTCCTTTCCTGGTTATCACTTGTTGATTCGGCGCAGGCAGGCTACCTACCCTAACTCGCTGACAAAAGAAGCTCCGCAGTTTCGCGGAGCTTCTTTGCTAACTCGCTAACTTGCCGAGGCGCTTCTCTTCTAGCTCGCCATACGGAAGCTCGTCCCCCGGTACGCCGCCTTCTCCCGAAGGAGGATCGCCGCCCCGGTAAAGGTCACCCGGGTCAGCTTCCACACTTCCGCCCGCATATCTTCCACCCGCGCGTCGGCCAGTTCGTAGCTCATCCCCATGGCCTCCGGAGATTGGGCCTCGATCGCCGCCGCAACCTCCGGAAAGTCCCGCGCGTACAAATAACCGCGCACCACCAGGCGCCGCCCGATCAGGTTCGCCTCGGTCAGCAATCCGATTTTGCGCCGCGCGTCATGGCCATCCCATCCCGGTCGGTAATCCACTGCCATTCCCAACAGCGATGGCAGCGCAGCCTCCGCCGCTTCGCGTGTCAACATCACCCGGTGACCACGCGCTCCCGCCGGAGCCTTGTCGCTGGCTGCGTTCACCACCGTCAATACCCCTTCGAACGCCACCCGGTTCGGGTGCCCTTCCACATGGGGAATCTTCACTGCCATCGCTTCCAATCGCATCCGCTTCCGTCCTCTGCGCTCGCCGCGCCTCGTATCTGACGTGCCAACCCGCTAACTTGCTAACTGAATGACTCGCTATCCTGCTAACTCGCCGACTTGCTGATCCTCTGACTCGCCAGGATGCTGCCCGAGCGGTCCCAGCCCCCGCATCGCCCGCACCTCGTTCACCGTCAGCACTCCGGCCTGCAGCAATTGCACCTGCACCGCAAGTTCTGTCTCCTCGTCCCGCGCGTTTAGCTCATTGAATACAAATTCGAACTCCCGCCATCCAACGCACTTGCCAAACAGATCCCGAGTTATGTGCCCGGCCAACAGCATCGCCAGCGGTGAAATCGCCCCGCGAAATGCCTCGTCCGTCATCTCCGCAGCCGTCGATTGGTTCACGTCCGCTTCCAGCCCCAGCATCAGCGGCGGTAGGCCAAACGCATTCGCAACCATCCGGATCAGGAACTCCTGCCAGGCCAGCCGCAAATCCGCGTCCGTCCCCTGCGCAAACCGCAACACCTCCGGCTTTTGCTCGCTTGAAATCAGCGGCACTCGTCCCGTTCCCTCAATTTCGTCCTGCCACCACCGGATCAGCCGGTCATGCTGCGCCGGCGTTGCCTCGTTCAACCACAGCGCATACTGCGCAACGCTATTGGCCGCCAATTTCCCCGCAAATCGATGCGCGCTTAGAAACTGGTTCACTGTTTCAAAAGCCACCTCCAGAGGCCCCAGTCCAAATGGCGTAAAACTCCGCGGATTCATTCGCACATACATCAACTGATCGTCGCGCAGTTCCACAGCGCTCGACTCCAGTTGCCCCGGCAGCGCCTGCGCATACCGAGGCGAATCCGGATCCCCATCCCACCGCCCGTTGATCCGGATCGACGCACCATCCACCGCCCAAAGCATCGCCGGGCGCTCCGGGTCGCCGGTGGGCTCCATCTCCATCGCGCCGAACCCGCCCGTCAGCGCATCTTCAATCACCTGCTCCATCAGCGTGCGAAAACTGTCCACCGCGTTCGGTTCTTCCAGCATCCGGCGTAGCGCCCTGAGCTTCCGCTCCGTAAACGCCACATCCCCAGACCGAACACCGCGCCGCACTCGCACCTGCCAGTCCATCGCCGCAACGCGGTCCTTGATCACATTGATCGCCCTGCGCACCACCGGCGTTTCCGCAAACCTGCGAAGGCTCACCGGTGTGGGCTTGGGCAAATGCTGTCCCGGAAACTGCACCGGGCTCAGAATCGCGGGCATAGCCAGCGTCTTGCGTTCCGCCCCCGCTTCCAGGCCGTTCGCATTCTTCTCCGCATCCCGGCCGTTGCGCGTCGCCTGCCTCCAGATCTCCCGCAATTGCTCGCCTACCTTCACGTGCACCTCACCTTGTTCCGCCCAAAACAAAAGGCACAACCCACAAGGGTCGTGCCTCGTTGACCGCCATTTGTGAGTGGTCAGTTGTCAGTGAATCGCTCACAGCGAACAACGTCCAGCCACTCTTACTTCACAACAAAACCAATCCTACCCCAAACGTAACTAATTATCTGCAAACGCGCGCCACATAATTCATATGACCCTAAGTCACTTTACACAGAACAGTTATTCCCGTTGAAAACAGGTCACTGACAACTGATAACTGACCACTGACAACTGTTTTTCACACCCGCAGTTCCCGCCGCGCCGTCTCCGCCACCCGGCCCAGGTCCGATGTCGTCAGCACCCGGATCAGGTGTTCTTCCATAGTCTCAACGCCGAACCGATACATCTCCAGCCGTTCCGGCTCCGCATCCGTCGCTCCCAGCTTCGCCGCCGGCTCAATCACCGCCGTCAGCTCCAACTGCGCCTTCTCCACCCGTTCCACACCAGACCGCAGGCTCGCCGCGGAAAATGCCAGCACCTTGGCCATCTCCACGCCAGGCTCCAGGCTCACCGCATGAAACATGCGAATCAATCCATTCGGCCGGTATCCCACGTCAATCCGCAGCGGGTCCCCAGGCCGCGTGTATTCTGAGGCCGCGATCCGTTTTCGCATCAGCTCCCAAACCCCGGCCCGTTCAAATTCCGTCCTCATCCGGGCCTGAATCGCCGCCCGCCCGCTCAGCCGCGGCGCCCGCTCTCGCGGTGGCGGCTCCACGTAAAGCCGCATCAGCTCCTCCACACCTGCAGGGATACTCTCCGCCAGGTATGCCTTCGGCTCCGTCATCTGCACCCCAAGCGACAGCGATTCCGTCAGCAGCCGCATCAGATTTCCGTCCGGCTCCTCCTGAAACCTCTTCCGCAGTTCGCTCTCCATCCCCTCCAGCAGCGCCGTGTCCGCCTCCGGATCCAGGCACCGGACCCTCCGCCAGTCGCGCGTGAAACGCACCTCGGCCGCATCCCGGCTGCCTTGTTCGCGCAGGATCACACCAATATGCACATACTCGTTCCTCACCGCGTCCGGAACATACCGGAGAAGCTGGAACTCGCACGCACGCCGCTGGTTTCCGCTGTTCATCATGTTAGCTCTCAGCCCTCAGCTTTTAGCTTTTAGCTTTTAGCTCTTAGCTCTTGGCTCTTGGCTCTTGGCTCTTGATTGACCGCTCCCAGTAGTCTCGGCCGAGGCCAAATCCAAAGCTGGGAGCTGCTAGCAGAAAGCTCCCCTTCAATTCACCCTTCCCGTCATGCTAGACCCCCATCTCCCCTTCTTCCAGTCCTCTTCCCCCTTTTTCCCTTCCACTCCCCATTTTGGAAATGGTCTCCTGTCCGACCGCCCGAATTCTTCAATCAGCTCCCGGATCCGGCTTCTCCGCGCCAGTAGCTTTTCCACCAGCCCTTCCATCTCGCTCAAGTCGCCGCCGTACCACTCCGGGGGCACCTCGTTCGCAGCGCCCCACACCGTTTCCGCGGGAATCGTCTCAAGCCGGGTCAGCCATGGCTCAAACGACTCCCACCCGCTGATCTCCCGGTATACATCATTGCGGTAATAGACGCCCCGCAGCGGAATATCCTCGAACCGCCATTCCCCGGCGTGAAAACAGTATCCGTAGTCGATAAAGACCGCCCGGTAGCGGCGCTCCCGTTGCTTCTTTGTGAACACCGCCTGCCGCCCGTTGGCATTCCCTGTCCACTTGTCCAGCGCCAGAATCCCGGCGAACTCCTCAAGGTTCCTTACCTCGGCAAGCTGTTCCTCGGGCAAAAAGTCCACCACCTGGCCTGGCATCAACCCACCCACGAACCGCGACCCGAACTGCAAACCCGGCTTGCACTTCTCCCGCGTCCGCCCCAGGTCCATTTCCAGCTCCGGGGTATTGTCCACCAGCCAGCTCGATACCTCCATCAACTCAACAGCCGGGGCCGTCAGACCCGCCGCCGCCGCCAGCCTCGATGCCAGAAACTCGTTGGCCAGAACCCTCGTGTGTTGCGGGTTGTTCTGAAACTTCACGACGTATGCATGGCCGTCCGCGCCCAGCATCAACTGGCCCTGCGCACCGCCCCGCATCCGCCGGATATGCTGCACCGCCAGAACCGCCAAGCCCGCTCTCCCGCCTTGTCTTGATTCTTCCTGAATTCTAAGCGCTTTCCCTTGGGACAGTGAACAGGGTGCACTGCACAGTGGACAGTGGTCGTTATCCAGATGCCGAGCGCACCCCGTCGAAATTGGTATCCTGACCGATAAAACAGGCCCCGGCGAGACCAATGCGCTTAAACGCACTTTCCCTGTGCACTGTCCACTGTTCACTGTCCACTGCTTCTCCCCGCCATCTCCGCCCGCGCCGACAGCCCAATCGCCATCGCCATCACCCGGTCGTCATGCGTTCCTGCTCGGGCCCCAGTTCCGCCATTCGCCAGGCGAACAAAGTTTCGGCATTCAGCCAGCAGCTTCTGGCTTTGGAACATCCCCGGAGCCTCCACCAGCGCCGCGCCCAGACGGCCCAGAATGGCAGGCCTGCTGATTGACGTGGTCAACCACCCCATCTGCCCTGATTGTCGATAAATCTTCGAGTACCCGCAGTTCGTCTCCGCAAGCGTCAACACACCGGTGCCATGATTGTTCCTCTCCACTACCAGCCATGCCCCGTTGTACTCCCGCGCCAACCCCGTAATCAGTCCAGCCAGCTCCAGTCCACCCATATGTCCCGCATACTCTGCGCACTGAAGCCCCGATTCCAGATCCAGCACCTCCGCCACGGAATAGTCCCCTTCGCTCCCGCCCCCGGCCGGGTCCACCGCCACCAGGTACCGCTTCCCCTTCACTGGCGGCAGCCACACCTCCAGCTCGCCATTCCTCCGCCGCTCCACCGGCTCCGCCGTGCATTTCAGCCGCTCCTCGATCACATCCAGCTCAAACACCGAATCGCCGCTCGCCCTGAAGCAACTCTCCCCGTCTTCCGCAAACTCCTGTGCGGCAAGCCCGCGAAAGTTCGCCCGAATCTGCCGACGGTATCCAATTTGTTCCAGATCCAGCCGCTTCCGCGCCATCAGATCGCGTTCTTCCTCGCTCAAACTCGATACATCCACCGCCTGGGCCCGGTAGCGCTGCTCCATCCACCACGGGAAAAAATGCCGCACCATCCCCGTCTCGCGCGCCTTCTGCCACTCTTCGTAGAAGCAGCCCCCCACGCCCTCCGGCGTCGACTCCAAAATCAGCTCTCCGCCCGGCGCCAGAGAGGCCCGCAGTCCGGCCAGCGTCTCCGCTGGGTTGCCCGGCCAGCGCGCCAATTCAGAGCAGTGCAGGTTCTGCACCGTCAGTCCCCGCCCCGCATTCCGGTCCCCGGCGCTCACCACCCGGTACTGCGCGTCCATCTCCGGAAACACAAGTTGCCGCACATTCGCCCGCGATGTCCGCAGCGGACCCTCCCGCAGCTCCTCCGGCAACCAGTCCAGAAACCGGTAAACAATCCGGAAGATCTCCTCCGCCGCCTCTTGCGTATGCGCCACCTCCAACGTCAGCGTTCCGGGGTTGGTAATCGTCTTTAAAAAAAACCGCGCCGCCGCCCAGGTCGTCAGCCCCATCTGCCGCGCCTTCAGCACAATATTCCGCTGCCCCCGCCGCCGTTCAAACGCTTGCTGCGCCCTGTTTGCCTTCAGAGGAGCAGTCCCTCCCTCCCGTGTCCTCACCAGCAGCAGTTTCTCGGCCAGCTCCATCGCCACCGTCCGGCCCCGGAACACCGCCGGCCGGTAATCGAGGATCTTTCCGAACCGCACCAGCCCCTCCCGGTCCAGTTCCCCACGACACAGCTTCCCCGCTCCCGGCTCTGCGCCTGGCTCTCCCATCGATGCCTCATTTTTTCTTTTATCGCCCCAACTGAGCACAATGTCATCTTGTCCCCGCGCTGCAATATGGAACTTTCAGAATTGCTGTAGACCGAAAGCACACACTCAAGTTGCTTTTTCCTCAATCGGTGCCCCGGAAACAGGTCTTCGTTTCCGTTGCTGGGGTTGATGAAAAAGTCACCCTTCGATGCACTCAAAAGACTCCACGTGGATTGGAGCCCCGCTCTAATACCCTTCAATCTTGCATAGGCCGGTTTGCGTTCCGCCCATGCTGCTTGGCAGTGTGACAGTCGCTCCGCTGACTGTCACTCCTGTGCAGCTTCCGCCATCTGTCGCCACATAGCCCACCGTTGCAAAAGAGGTCGGAAGCGTGATGGTCTGCGCTGTGGCTGTCGTGTTCTCGTAACCATTGAGATAAACCAGCGCGCTCTTCCTTGACAAGCCCTGTTCCGGCTCGCTCCAGACAGCATGACCAGCCGTTGTTCCCGTCACAGATGTCTGCGTCGAATACAAGTTGAGCGATGGGTTAAATGAGGGGCTTGCCGAAATCTCCAACTCTGGGGTACTCGGTGTTTCACAGTCACGCGCCCCATGGATATTTGGGATGACCGTGGGAAGTACAAGCTGCGCTGGATTCGGGTTGTCCCATCCGTAGTAATCGTTGTTGTACCCCATGTGGAAGTAATAGCTGCTGGATGGCGTAACCGCTCCGCCGCAAACGTCCCCAAAATAGTTGATAACAGCCGAACTGCCATTCACAAAGAAGTCTATATACCCTGAAGGAGGGGAGACTGCAAAGACATATTGAGCCCCGTAAAACGTTCCGCCGGTGGTGTAGGTTCCGATGCGTTGTGCAGTATCGGCAACCGGCGAATACATCGTGCTGCCGTTCGCCCATATTGCGACCTGTTGGTAACTCCAAGCATGAGGATGAAACCACTCGTTGCCGCCTAAATCTTCAATCCCCGTCTGAAACACTCCATTGGCCTTCACATCAATGAACGTGCTGTCATGTACGAACCCCGGCGCGTACTGGCCTATCGTCGCGTTCGGATTTGGCGCGAGTAATACCTGAACCGGAATCGAGTTTGAAGCTGTGACCGATTCGGTCACTGTTGCGATTTGCGACAGGCTTCCGCCAAGAGAGCTGGTTGTGAAAGTTACAGTGCAATTCGGGGTGCATGGGTTACTCACACCGCCCTGTTGTCTCCCATATATATAGGAAATGATGCCGTTGCTGTTGTTTTGAGAGGAGTCAAACTGACCTCCCGAAGTCACCGTGCAAGCCGTGCCATTGACGAATCCGCCTGAATAAGGGCAACTGACAACTGGCGCAATAAAGTTATAGGTATTGTCACCCACCACCGACGAGTTCCGTGCCGTCATGGCGCTTGATCCCCCCGTCCCGTTACCTATGCCCGTGGCTGCCGGATCAGCGTAAGCTATTGCGAAGGCCCCCTTGGCCTCATAGCAAGAGAAGTTGGTGATGTCCACGTTGATGGTATCCCCAAGCTGCATACAGGGAGCCTTATAGTTGGCACTGATGGTGATGTTTCGGATGTAAAAAGTATCAAGCCCATCTCCTACCGAACCCGTGTCTGGATGAGTAAGAACGGCGGTTGTCGGAGAACCAGTTTCCTTAATGACAGTAGTGTTAGCTCCTAACGTATAACCAGTTGTGCTCCGGCCTTCGATATTCCACGTCCAGTGTTGAGGATTGACCGGCATCTGCATCTGGTTGTTACTCGTATAGACGCCAGCCCCAAACACCAGCGTGGGGTTAATCAGATTCGCCGCGCCCCAGGTATTTGCCGCTGAGATAGCATTGCCGAGTTGCGTGCTGCTGTAGGCTGTGCCAGGGAAGCAATCAACGATGAAGACGCCTAGCTGGCCCATGACAGGCGAACAAAATGAGACCGCGGCAGAGAGACTGCCAGGCAGCACGACGACATTCGCCGTACCGGAGCCGGTGCTGGTGGTACCGTTTGCAGCCAAACCACCCAGGTTGGCCAGCGCTACCGCTGCCGTTGCGGCGCCGGTCCCGCCATTCCCAATCGCAACCGTCCCCGTCACGTTAGCCGCGGTCCCGGTAGTGTTCGCCGCATTGTTAGGTATGTCCGCAGTTACCAACGCTGGAAGCTGTGCATGGGGAAGAGTCCCTGATGTGATATCGCTGGCTGACACTACCACATTGGTGGATAGAACGTGGCCGTTGACCGTTGTTGAGGCGGGAACTCGTGCCGCAAGGTCACTGGTAAGACTAGTGACCTGAGATTCAGCGATGTTAGCCGAAAGGCTTGCGGCGCTACCTGTGGTGTTGGCAGCGTTGTTCGGAATATCCCCGCTGGCCAGAGTTGGAAGTTGTGCATGCGGCAGTGTTCCAGTTGTCAGGTCGCTGGCTGACACAACCACGCTGAGAGACAACTGATGGCCATTTACGGTATTGGTTTTGGGGACCATTAGTGCTTCCGCAGTCTCTGCACGAGCCTGTTCAGTGGAGACGGAAGTCGATAACGACGCTTCTGCCGATTCAGCACGAGTAGTCTCTGCTGCGGCTAATCCGGCTGCATCGAATGCGCTCGCGTTTTGGACAGCCGCAGTCCCTAGCCCCGTTACTTGCGTTGATAGCACGTTTCCCGTGATAGTTGCCGCGGTCCCGCTCGTGTTGGCCGCATTATTGGGCACATCCCCGCTCACCAGCGCCGGCAATTGTGCGTGGGGCAGAGTTCCCGTCGTAAAATCCGACGCCGATACGGTCACATTCCCGTTCAACGCATGACCGTTCACCGTAGTCGTACTCGCAACCCCACCCAGATTCGCCAGCGCCGTCGCCGCCGTCAGCGCGCCCGTCCCGCCATTTCCAATCGCCACCGTCCCCGTCACATTGCCCGCCGTCCCACTGGTGTTCTGATTCCATGTCGGGACTGTGCCACTTAGCTGCGCGTAAGCGAGCGCGAGCAGAGGCAGCGAAGTCAAAGTCGAATTCGACGTGGACGTAATGTTCCCCGCCGTCCCCGTCGTGTTGGCCGCATTGTTCGGTATGTCGCCGCTCACCAGCTCCGGCAACTGTGCATGCGGCAGAGCACCCGTCGTCAAATCCGACGCGGACACCGTCACACTGCCCGTCAATGCATGACCGTTCACCGTAGTCGTGCTCGCAACTCCACCCAGATTGGCAAGCGCCGCCGACGCCGTCAGAGCCCCAGTCCCGCCATTCCCAATCGATACCGTCCCCGTCACATTGCCCGCCGTCCCACTGGTGTTCTGATTCCATGTCGGCACTGTGCCAGTAAGCTGCGAGTAGGCGAGCCCGAGTGAAGGCAGCGAAGTCAAAGTCGAATTCGACAGCGCAGTCACGTTGGCCGCCGTCCCAGTCGTGTTGGCCGCATTATTCGGCACATCGCCGCTAACCAGCGCCGGCAACTGCGCATGGGCCAGCGTCCCCGTCGTCAAATCAGACGCAGAAACAGTCACATTCCCGTTCAAGGCATGACCGTTCACCGTCGTAGTGCTCGCAACCCCGCCCAGGTTCGCCAGTGCCGTTGCCCCTGTCGCAGCGCCCGTCCCGCCATTCCCAATTGATACCGTCCCCGTCACGTTGGCCGCCGTCCCAGTCGTGTTCTGATTCCATGTCGGCACTGTGCCGGTAAGCTGCGAGTACGCAAGCCCGAGCGATGGCAGCGAAGTCAAAGTCGAATTCGACAGGGCAGTCACGTTGGCCGCCGTCCCGGTCGTGTTCGCTGCATTATTCGGTACATCGGCGCTTACCAGCGCCGGTAACTGCGCATGGGCCAGCGTCCCCGTCGTCAGATCGGAAGCCGATACAGTCACATTCCCGCTTAACGCGTGCCCGTTCACCATTGTCGTAGTCGCAACCCCGCCCAGGTTGGCCAACCCCATTGCCGCAGTCACAGCGCCAGTCCCGCCATTCCCAATCGCCACCGTCCCTGTCACGTTGGCCGCCGTCCCCGCGGTATTCGCCGCGTTGTTCGGTATATCGCCGCTCACCAGCGCCGGCAACTGTGCATGAGGCAATGTTCCCGTCGTCAAATCAGACGCGGACACCGTAACGTTCGCGCTCAAAGCATGCCCGTTCACCGTTGTCGTAGTCGGAGCCCCGCCAAGGTTGGCTAGCCCCGCCGACGCTGTAGCAGCCCCGGTCCCGCCATTCCCCACCGCCACCGTCCCCGTCACATTGGCTGCAGTTCCGGTCGTGCTGGCCGCATTGTTCGGTACATCGCCGCTAACCAGAGCTGGCAGCTGCGCATGTGGCAATATCCCCGTCGTAAAATCAGACGCCGATACGGTCACATTCCCACTCAATGCGTGTCCGTTCACCGTAATTGTTTTCGCAACCGCGCCAAGATTCGCCAGAGCCGTCGCCGCGACCGTCACATCGGATAAGTTGTTAGCCGGCTGATCGGCGACAATTAGAACT
>Ga0302202_10001337_pt1 | contig 30482 bp, 31 predicted proteins | sample II_Bog_N3_3_FD_194579 | JGI IMG/M metagenome (GOLD analysis project Ga0302202, IMG submission 194579) | Peat permafrost microbial communities from Stordalen Mire near Abisko, Sweden - II_Bog_N3_3 | ecosystem: Environmental > Terrestrial > Soil > Wetlands > Peat | place: Sweden: Abisko...
CCGGTGGTTCGCAGGGTCATCCGACGCCCTCGGCGCGGGCTACGAGCTCGACTTCCGCGTGGGTGGCCACGAGGTCAACCGCGGGGGACCGCCCGGCGGGCCGGTGTACACCTACGACTCGGAGTTCCGGGACATCGTCCCCGGCCACCGGATCGTCTCCACCTATGAGATGTTCGCCGACGACCAGCGCATCTCGGTGTCGGTGGCCACGGTGGAGTTCCACGACGTGGCCGGCGGAACCCGCCTGGTCCTCACCGAACAGGGTGTCTTCCTCGACGGCCGCGACACGGGGGCCCAGCGGGAGGAGGGCACCCGATCCCTCCTGGAGTCGCTGGCCGCCGTGCTGTCCGGAGCCGGCTCGTAAGGGGACGGTTCCCTGCCGCCGCTCGACCCTCGCGCCACGCCGGCACGGTGTGCCGACCGGCGGACACAGTCATCACCCGGTGGTGAAGGTCTGGATCGGGTGGGGTGGTCTGGAGATGGGTGCTTCGTGGGCCGCCCGCCAGGCTCTGGAGCACCACGCCACTGCGGTTCCCGCAGGGACGCTCCGACAGCCCGGTACTGCGGACCGCCACGCTAGGACCGGGGTTTCGTCATGGACGGGGTCCGGTCGGACGACCCGGCCGGCGGCTGCTCCCCCGGGGGGAGTTCGTGCTTGAGGATCTGGGACACCACCTGTTGGGAGAAGCCCCAGTGCTCGGCGATCTCCTTTCGGCTCATGCCCTCGTCGATCAACCGGCGGAAGGTGGCGGCCCGGGACCGTCGGCGGGCCCGGGTCAACCGGTCGAACGCGTCGTTGTCCCCGATGCGCACCGTCGACGCCGGGGTGACGCGGACCATGTCGGAGGTGCTCCGACCGCCCTCGAGTTCGGCGATGTAGCGGACGATCCGCCCCTCGCTCTCCCGGAGGGCGTCCTGCAGCGCCCGGTTGGCCTCGAGGACCTCCGCCAGGGCTGCGAGCTGTGGGTCCTGTTCTGATGCCGATCCGCTCCTTGGCATGGTGGCAGGATATGTCAAACGGGTCCGGCCTTCTACGGGTCGGGATTCCTCGCTCCTGGTCGGAGCATCGGGAGGTCATGGGGGATGGATCGAGCGGGACTGGACCGGCTGTTCGACATGAGCGGCAGGGTCGTCATCGTCACCGGGGGGACCCGGGGGATCGGGCTGGCCCTGGCCGAGGGCTTTGTGGCCTCGGGCGCGTCGGTGGTGGTGGCCAGTCGCAAGGCAGACGCGTGCCAGCGGGCCGCCGAGCACCTGCGGGGACTCGGGGGCACCGCCATCGGGGTCCCCACCCACATGGGCGATGTCGACCAGCTCCAGCGCCTGGTGGACCGGACGGTGGAGGAGTTCGGTGCCATTGACGTGGTGGTCAACAACGCCGCCAACGCCCTGGCCCAGCCGTTGGGGGCGTTCACGACGGACGCCTGGGCCAAGTCGTTCGACGTGAATCTGCGTGGCCCGGTGTTCCTGGTCCAACAGGCCCTGCCGTTCCTCCGGCGACCGACGGCAGCGGTGCTGAACGTGGTGTCCGTGGGCGCATTCATCTTCTCGCCCGATGTCGCCATGTACGCGGCCGGAAAGGCGGCCCTGATGTCGTTCACCCGCTCGATGGCGGCCGCCTTCGCCCCCCTCGGCGTCCGGGTGAACGCGCTGGCCCCCGGTTCGGTCGACACGGACATGGTCCGGGGCAACCCGGTCGAGTTCCAGGACCTGTTGGCCGGGGCCTCGTTCCAGAAGCGCATCGCCTCCCCTGACGAGATGGTGGGACCGGCGCTCCTGCTCTGCTCCGATGCCGGCAGCTTCATCACCGGGCAGGTCCTCATCGCCGACGGGGGCATGACGCCCCACTGACGGCCTCGGGCTCCGGGGCTCAGGCCGGGCGGTAGCGGTCCTCGTGCTCGTCCATCCAGGCCATCAGAGCCGAGGCGTCCGGGAAGTCGATCACCGTGTCGGTGGCGGGGAGGTAGACGGAGTGGACCCCGTCGATCACCGTCACGCCGAGCAGGACCTCGCCCTGGTGGACAAGGCACCACGACGGGGGGGCGCCGGGCGTCGCCGAGGGCTCGTAGTGCCACCCGCCACGCGGCTCCAGGCGCTGCCCCACGGCATCGAACAGCTCGTGGTCAGCGGACATCGGCCACCTCCCGGGGTGGGTCGGGCACAGTCGGAGGGGCGGCCGCCGACCCCGGGGTCAGGGGTCCCACTCAGCTCGGGACGGGGATGCGGGCGGCCACCGCTTCGGGATCGTCGCACCCGATGACCAACTCGTCGAACCGGGCGTCGTGGAGCGACACCCGGACCCCGCGCCGGGTGTCGTGGTGGACCACGGCGAACTGGTGCGCCGATCGGGACGTGAAGGTGCCGATGGCCATCCTGCCGGGGATGCCGGTCCCGACGCGCATCCCGTGGACGGCACCCAGGGCGTCGTCCAGCACCTCGACGGACGTCACCGAGGCCAACGGCACCGACACCTCGCCGTGGACCGCCTCGAGCTTCTCGACCTCGCGCATCTGGACGACGAGGGTGTCCCCCTGGATGATGAGATCGGCCATGGCTCCTCCCTGTCTGTCGGACCGGCACCCGCTGCCCAACCCTAGGTGATCGGCCACGACGGTCGACGGCGTGGCGGGCCGGATCAGGAACCGGCCAGAGCCACCACCGGCGCCGCGGGCGGGCTGCCGCCCAGTGACCCGTCGAAGGGCGCCCCGCCGAAGGTGAACAGCCCGCCGTCGGCCGCAGCCAGGCTGTAGCCGGTGCCGGCCCGGTCGACGATCATGGCCACCACCGGATCGACGAGGTGCAGGCCCCCGGTGGACCCGAAGAAGCCGGCGTCCCCGAAGGAGAAGACCCCGCCGTCGGCGGCCACCAGCCAGTAGCCCCGCCCGCCCGGCGTGGGTGCCATCCCGACGACGGGTCGGTCGAGGTGCTCGCCCCCGGTGGATCCGTAGAAGTGGGCGTCCCCGAAGGAGAAGATCCCGCCGTCGGCGGCCACCAGCCAGTAGCCGTGCCCGTCCGGCGTGGGTGCCATCCCGACGACGGGTCGGTCGAGGTGCTCGCCTCCGGTGGATCCGTAGAAGTGGGCGTCCCCGAACGAGAAGATCCCGCCGTCGGCGGCCACCAGCCAGTAGCCGTGCCCGTCCGGCGTGGATGCCATCCCGACGACGGGTCGGTCGAGGTGGTCGACCCCGGTCGATCCGTCGAAGTGGGCGTCCCCGAACGAGAAGACCCCGCCGTCGGCGGCCACCAGCCAGTACCCCCGCTGGTCGCCCGTCGACGCCAACGAGACGATGGGTGCATCCAGACGGCTGCTCAGGTCACCGAAGAACGGGGCGTCACCGAGCGGGTGGACGCCGCCGCCGGCATCGGCCAGCCACGTGCCGTCGCCACCGGTGGTGACGGCCTGGTCCACCGCCTGGCCGAACTGGTCGGCGAACACCGACTCGCCGGCGTCGTTGAGGTGGATGGTCAGCCCGCTGGAGTCGCACATGTGGAGCCAGGCACAGATGTCGGCCACGTTCTGGGGCACGGGCACCCCGGCCACGGTCCCGGTGGTGGCGGCGTCCTGCGACTGGAAGGCGTCGGCGATGTCGACCAGACGGACCCCCTCGAACCCGTAGGTCAGGGCGATGGCGGCGTTCAGCGAGTCCACCATGACCAGCGACGCCGGGCTGATTCCGGGGGACAGGCCGGCCAGCTGAGAGTACGGGTCGTCGTTGGTGCCCGCGGCCGGCTCACCGGCCAGGAACGGGTCGTAGGAGTCGGCCCCCACGATGGGCACATCGGGGGCGGCGCGATGGAGGTCGCCGATGATCAGGGGCAGGTCGTCGTCGAGGTGCCCGATCCCGGACGCCACGCATGCCTGGTCGATGGTCGATGCGCCCGGGCAGGTGTCGATGTTGTTTATCCCGATGTCGATGGTGATGTAGCGCACCTGGTCCGGGTGGGCCACGAGGAAGGCCACGGCGGCCAGTGCCTGGCTGCCCTGCGGATACGAGCACATGCCTCCTCCCCGCAGCATGGTGGTGGTCGTCTCGCCCGGGCAGGCCAGGTTTTCGAGGCGCAACCCCGGGAACAGGACGGACTCCCGGCCGACCAGCTGGTTGGCGTAGTCCAGGGCCGGAGCCGATGCCCCCCAGCCGGCCGTGAGCGAGTCGCCCAGGGACAGCTGGTAGGAGGGCGGTGGCGCGGACGATCGGGGGCCGGCGGTGGGGGTGACCGCGGAGGCCGGCGGGGCGGTGCCGAGCCCGACCCAGGTGGCCGCAAGGGCCAGCAGCGCGACGCCCACCGTCCCGAGGGTGGTGCGGCCGGGCCGCCGGGTCCTGCCGTTTCGTGGGATCGGGAGCGGCCGACGGGCGTCCCGCCACTCCATGCACTCGAATTGATCCACTGTTCGTCCATCGGCACATCCCCCGCCCCGCAGCAGGGCCGTTCGGCCCTTTCTGCCCGAACGCCCCACCGGGCGACGCCTGGCCCACCGGCCTTCAGGGTGGCGTCAGGTCCGGTGAGTACCATGAGATCGGCCGTGCTGAGCAGTCGATGCCACGAGGCCGCCACGAGATGAGAGTCCTCCTCGCCGAAGACGATGGGCCCCTGCGCTCCGTGCTCGACCGCGGACTTCGTGAGAACGGCTACGTCGTGGACGCCGTGGCCGACGGCACCGCCGCCGACCTGTACCTCCGCACCTACGACTACGACGTGGTGGTCCTGGACTGGCGGATGCCCGGGCTGACCGGCATCGAGGTGGTGGAGAAGGTGCGCCGGCGCGGCCTGCACACGCCCATCCTCCTGCTCACCGCCCGGGACACGGTCAGCGATCGGATCGCCGGGCTGAACATGGGGGCCGACGACTATCTGATCAAGCCCTTCGACTTCGGCGAGCTGGTGGCCCGGGTGCAGGCCTTGCAGCGTCGGCCGGCGACGGCCCTCGGTCCCCACCTGATCTGTGGGGACCTCGAGTTCGATCCGGCTGGCCGTACCGCCACGGTCGGGGGCGAACCCCTCGGCCTCACCGGCACGGAGATGGGTCTGCTCGAGGTCCTGTTGCGGCGGTCCCCGTCCGTCGTGACACGTCGCCAGATGGCCTTGGCGGTCTGGAGCGACGAAGCCGATGCGGTGGGATCCAACACCATCGAGGTCCACCTGGCCCGACTGCGGGCCAAGCTCGGAGACCGTACGGCCCGAATCGAGACGGTGCGGGGTTCGGGCTATCGGCTGGTGGCCCGGTGAGCGGGATCATGTCGGCGGAGCGCGCCCACCGTCTCCACGCCATGCGGGTGGCGGCCATCGCCACCGCCGCGGTCATGGCCACCTACGTCGTGGCGGTCGTCGCTCTCAACGTCTTCGTCGCCCACCGTCTCACCGCTGAGGCCGACGCCCGCCTGAGCCAGACCCTGTCGTCAGTCACCGGGAACTCCACCCAGCCGACCGTGCCCGCTGAGTCCACGGGGGACCAGGATCTGGACGATGCACCGAGATTCGTCTGGTACGTCCCGTCGTCCGGGATCCCGGTCAGCCTCGTCGCCCATGCTCCCGACCTGCCCCACCTCACCTGGAGCGGCGGGGTGTCGTCCCTCAGTGTGGACGGCACCCTCTTCCGGCTGCAGGTGGCCCATCGGGGAAGCGGTTGGCTGGTGGCAGGGGAGAGCCTGGTCCCGCTGCAGCGGGTGCGGTCCACGCTCCTCCTCCCCGAGGTGCTTATCGGTGTGGCGCTCCTCGCCGTGGTGTACACCGGCTCCCTCATCATCGGCGTCCGGGCCTCGGCGCCCCTCGAGGAGATGCACCGCCGCCAGGTCGAATTCACGGCCGACGCGTCCCACGAGCTCCGCACTCCACTCAGCGTCATCCAGGCCGAGGTGCAGTTGGCGCTGAGCCGGACCCGGACTCCCGATGCCTACCAGGCGGCGCTCCGGAGGGTCGATGGGGAAAGCACGCGACTGGCCCGCATCGTGGACGATCTCCTGTGGCTGGCCAGGATGGAGGACGTCGACGTGGTCGACTCGAGCGACCAGCGCGCTGACGTCGCTGCCATCGTCTCCGAGACAGCCGAACGGTTCCGATCGGTGATGATGGCACGGGACCTCTCCATCGACGTGGCCGCTGACCACTCCCTGTGGGTGGCCGCCCCACCCGGCTGGATCGACCGCCTCGTCGGGGTCCTGGTTGACAATGCCGGCAAATTCGCCGGACCCGGCGGGACCATCGAGGTCGGGGTCCGCTCGGTCGGGCCCCGGGTCCTTCTCTCCGTGGATGACAGCGGTCCCGGAATCCCTCCGGAGGAACGGCCACTCGTGTTCGACCGGTTCCATCGCGCCACCGAGAGCGAGGGAGGCACCGGCCTCGGGCTGGCCATCGCCGATTCAGTGGTCCGGGCCACCCACGGCACCTGGCTGGTGGACGAATCACCCCTCGGGGGTGCCCGGATGCAGGTGTCGTGGAAGCGGGCATCAGCGCGCGACGCTCGGCCGGTGGATGCCGTGCCCGTCCCCTGGCCTTCGCCGTCGGGGTCCCGATAACGCCACGCTGCGGACGGGTCGTGACATTCCTGCCTTCACGTGACCGTCAGGAAGACCTCCTAGGCTGTCTGGATAGAGCACCTCACCACCCAACCGCCTCCCGCCCACCACTCCACGAGTGAGCACCTGGACTCGGACCCGCTGGCCGGCCTGCGCGCACTGCAGCCGCGGCGTGGTCGTTGGTCCACGCGTCGCCGCGTCCTCGCCGCAGTGGCCCTGGTGCTCGTGGCCCTGGTGACCTGGGTGTCCGTCTCCCTCGGAGGGGCCCTGACCAACCCGGCCCTGGGCAGTTCGGCCGGGGCCCGTCTGGCCGAGTGGGCACGGGGCCACGGCGCCGCCGGCGTGGTCAACTGGGCCGAGAACGAGTGGTACAGCCATCATCCTCCCCCGGTCGGGGGCAAGCCGCCCGCCGGGGCCATCCGCCACCCGGTGGCCACCCCGGTGGCGACCTCGACGGCGCCACCCCATCTCCCGCCGCCGACCGCCATCCCACCGGTGGTATCTCCGGCCATCCCCGGCGAGGGCCAGTGGTCGCCGGCCGGACGGCTGGTCGGCGGGATCCCCGCCGTCTACACCACCACGCTCCGGCCCGACCCGGTCCACACCAGTTACGTGGCGGGGGTGGCCTGGATGGACACCCGGCTGCTCAAGGCCACCCTGTACTCGGGGAGCCAGATCCCCGGGGGTGGGCCGTTCACCCACTCGGCGCCGATCGTGGCGCCCGCCACCGGTCAGCTGGTGGCGGCGTTCAATGCCGGATTCCTCATGTCGGACGCTCAGGGCGGCTACTACACCGACGGGCGCACCGTCATCCCGCTCCGGACCGGCGCAGCGTCGTTCGTCATCCACGCCGATGGCACGGCCACCGTCGGCGCATGGGGAAGTGACGTGTCGATGACGCCCGACGTCGTGGCGGTACGACAGAACCTCGACCTCCTGGTCGACAACGGGCAGCCCGTCCCCGGGCTCGACGCCAACGACACCTCCCGGTGGGGGTTCACCCTCGGGAACGCCGTCTATGTCTGGCGCTCCGGGGTGGGGGTGACCGCCGACGGGGCCCTCGTCTATGTGGGCGGGCCCGGCCTCAACATCACCGATCTGGCCGACCTTCTGGTCCGCGCCGGTGCCGTGCGGGCCATGGAGCTCGACATCAACACCGACTGGGTCGATTTCGCCACCTACGCACCGTCCACGCCCGGCGGGGCGGCATCAGGCGCTGATGGCACGGATCTCCTCCCGGACATGGCCGGGACGCCGGCCCGCTACTTCGAGTCGTGGTGGTCCCGCGACTTCATCACCATGTCGGCGGCCGTCGGCGCCCAGCCATGAGCACCGTCCCCACCCGGCGTGGGCGCCGGCCACCCCGGGCGTACGCACCCCCCACCCCAAGGAGACCGTCGTGAACGAAGGCAGTACCTCCCTCGACCACCTGCTGCGCCTGGTGCGCCTCGACTTCGCACCGCAGCACCGCCAGCCGTCGTGGGCCAGGGTGCTGCTGGCCTCCGTGATCGCACTGGTGGGCTCGCTGCTGGCCGATGCCGCCATCGTGGCCATCGGCACCAGGGTGTTCCCGTCGACCAAGGGCTACGTGCACTTCCAGTTCTCGGACTACTCCAAGCTGACCATCATCGGAGTGGTGGTGGCCTGTGTCGGATGGCCGGTCATCACCCGGGTGAGCTCGGCTCCCCGCTGGATCTACTTCCGGCTGGCCATCGTCGTGACCCTGGTGCTGTTCCTGCCCGACCTGTACATCCTCCACAACGGGGCTCCGGGCCGGGCCGTCGCGGTGCTCATGGTGATGCACCTGGCCATCGCCGTGGTGACCTACAACTCGATGGTGCGGATCGCCCGGACCGGCGAACTCCGGATGGCACCTGCCTGAGCCGGCTGGCCCGCCCGACCGGCCCACGACGGGCTCCGGACTTCCGGACGGGTCTACCGCAGGCGTCGGTGGCGGTCGCGGCCCGTCGTCGGAGCGATCGACAGGGCCCCGGCCCGGGGCGCCACCGAGATGCTCAACGAGGCCGAGGCGGCGTTGTGGGTGGGCGGCTTCCCGCTGGCCCTGTCCACCAGCCCGACCGTGAACGAGTACAGGCCGCTGGCAGTGGGTCGACCGGCGATGGTCCCGGTGGCTCGCAGACGGAGGCCGGGCGGGAGGGTCCCGGCGGTCACGGACCACCGGTAGGGCGGGGTGCCGCCCACGGCGGCCAGGTCGGCGGCGTACAGCTGGTGGACCGTGCCTGCCGGCAGCGTCGCGGTGGTGATGACGATGGGCTCGACGGTGAAGGAGGGACCCGGGACGAAGGCGGCCCCACCCCCGGCGTCCTCGACGGTGATGAAGGTGCTCCAGGTCCCGGTGGGCGAGCCGATGGGGATGGTGCAGGCCTCCTCGTAGGTGCCCGCCAGCGGGGTGCCGGCGATCAGCACGCCCTCACCGTCGCAGGCGCTGGTGGAGAGGATGCCGGGACCCTGCGCGTCCAGGGCCGTGAACTCCACGCCCTCGGGGCTCGATGCCTGCCAGGTGAAGACCACGTGGCCACCGGTGGCCACCACGGACGGGGCGACGGTGGCCGCACCGATGGCGGGTGGGACGGAGCCCGTCCCGCCGTGGACGGTGAACGACGGCCCCTGCACCCCGGCACCGCTGTCGTCGAGGTCGCCGGCGGAGAGGAATGTCGTCCAGGTGCCGTTGTCGACGGCCTTGGGAACGACGCAGACCTGACGGTAGGTGCCTGCAGTCGGCGTGCCCGAGACCAGCGTCGCGGGCCCGTAGCAGTTGGAGAGCTGCGTGCCGTCAGGACCGTTGGCCCCGGCGGAGGTGGAGGCCACGATGCCCGGGGCGGCGACCTTCCAGGTGAAGGTGACCTTCCCCCCGGCCCGCACCGAGGCCGGCCGAACCGAGGCGGACGAGATCTGGGGCGGCGGGGGAGGCGTCTGGCCGCCCGCGGTGGTGAAGGAGGGCCCGGGGATCTCGCTCTCCTGGCCGTTGGTGTCCTGGGCGATGATGACGGTGGACCAGGTGGTGTCGGCCACCACCAGGGGGACGGTGCACAGCTGCTGATAGGTGCCGGACTTCTCGGTCCCGGCGACCAGGGACGCCGCTCCGTCGCAGTTGCCCAGGGGACTGAGGTCGAGGCCCTCGGTGAACAGCGACGTGGACCCGACACCGGCCTGGCTGACCACCTTCCAGGTGAAGGTGACCAGCGAGCCGGCCGGCACCACCGACGGGGAGACGGCGGACGACCCGATCACCGGTGGCGCCGGGGTGACGGTGGCGCCGGCTCGTTCCGCCTGGGCGCCCACCACGCCGACGGTCACGGCCACCAGGGTGCCGAGCACCGCCAGGGTGAGGAGCCTCGGCCATCTCCGTGCCACGTCATCGATCCGTCGGTTCCTGCCCATGCCGCCCACCTCCGCGCTCGATGCTCACGGGACGCTAACACGGGCGGTCGCGGGCTGTCCGGGTCGCTACGAGCGGGTGGTGGCGTCCGACGGTGCTCTGGCCGGCGTCGTCGACTGAGATCGGCGCTGCGGACACCAGCCGGGGCGGGTGGCGACCTACCAGCCCATGCCGACGGTGCCCGGCATCCAGTCCTCGTGCTGCTTCAGACTGTGCCAATTCTTGTCGCCGTCGGCGATGAGGGCCTGGAGGAGTGCGGCCGCCTGCGTCTCCCACACGTCCGGTTCCACCTTGTACCCGGCGATCATCGACAGCACGGGGTGGAGGCCGTCGGGCGGCGGCAGGACGCGTCGGAGCGACCAGCGGACAGCCTCTTTGGGGTCCAGGCCGGCTTCACGACGGAGGACGTACTCGTAGGTCACGAGACGCATGTAGGGGTGCAGCTGCTCGCGCGGGTCCCAGTCCTCGAATGCTGTCTGTCGTCGCAGGGCCATTTTCATCCATCGGCGTCTCGGTGCCCGACTTGAGCGCTCCCGACAGGAATTGGCGATTGCTCGGGCCCGCCCCGGGCGCCCGGCGCGCCACCTGCAGGCCCGACCAGGTGGCGCTGCTCCCCTGGGCCGGGTGTCGCGCCTGCTCAGCGGGCTGAGTCCGACTAAGTTTCCCCTGTCGGGGGAGTCGAGCCACGGGGGGAACCATGCGCAGTGCTCAGTACGGTCCGGCCCGGCGTCGTGCCGCCGGCCTCGTCGCCGGTCTGGCCCTGGCCCTGGGTTCCCTGGGCGTCTCGGTCGGCCCGGCCCATGCGGCGGCGGAGTCCGGCGCATCGAGCGCCCAGGCCCCCTGCTCGGGATTCCTGCCCAGCGGCACGGTGGTGGGGATGGCCCCGACGCCGGACGACGGCGGATACTGGATCGTCAATGACACGGGCAACGTGGTGGCCTGCGGCGACGCCGCCAACTTCGGCTCCCTCGGTGTGGCCCCGAGCCATCCCATCGTGGGCATGGCCGCCACCCCGAGCGGGGGCGGCTACTACCTGGTGGCCTCCGACGGCGGGGTCTTCACGTTCGGGAACGCCGTGTTCCGCGGCTCGACCGGGGCCATCACCCTCAAGCGGCCGGTGGTCGGCATGGCCGTCGACCCCGCCACCGGCGGCTACTGGCTGGTGGCCTCGGACGGTGGCGTCTTCTCGTTCGGCGCCCCCTTCCGGGGCTCGACGGGCGCCCTGGTGCTCAACGACCCGGTCGTGGCGATGGCGGCGTCGCCCACCGGCGCCGGATACTGGCTGGTGGCCTCCGACGGCGGGATCTTCAGCTTCCACGTTCCCTTCAGGGGATCGACGGGAGGGGTCCGACTCAACCGGCCCGTGGTCGGGATGAGCGTCGACGCCGCCACCGGGGGCTACCGGTTGGTGGCCTCCGATGGCGGGATCTTCACGTTCGGCGCATCCTTCCTCGGGTCGACCGGCGCCCTCCCTCTCCGGCGGGCGGTGGTCGGCATGGAGTCGTCGCCCAGCGGAACGGGCTACCGGCTGGTGGCCTCCGACGGGGGGATCTTCACCTTCGGCACGGCCCGGTTCTTCGGATCGGCCGTCTCGCCCCTGCCGGTCGGGGTGTGCTCGGCCACCATGTCCAACCCCGATCCTCCGGGCGGGAGCACCGAGACGGTGACCATCCGGTCGACCGTGGCCAACGCCCCGATCATCGTGACCACCAACTACAAGACCAAGTCGACCACCCACGGGGGCCTGACCGACGCCTCGGGTGGGGCGGCGGTGGCCTTCGACATCGAGCACCCCAAGACCGAGTACCCGGTCGGCGTGGTGGTCAGCATCGGGAACGGTCAGGCCATCTGCTCCACCAGCTTCACGCCGCGGTGAGCCCGGGCCGCCGACCGGCGACGGATCCGGGTCGCTGACGCCGTGCGCTTCCGGGCCGACCACGAGTTCCCAGGACCGGTGTCCCGGGTCCTGGCCATCCTGACCCGGCCCCGGTTCTACCTGGACCTCACCCTCCCCGATCTGAGCCAGCCGGACCTGGTCGAGGAGACGCGGGAGGGCGACACCGTGCTCCTCCGATTCCGCTACGAGTTCGTGGGCACCGTCGACCCCATCGCCCAGCGTCTGATCGGTGCGGGCCGCCTGGCCTGGATCCAGGAGGTCCGGATCGATGCGTCGACGGGCACCGGCGCCCTCCACTTCGAGGCCGAGAAGGACCCGGGTCGGCTCCACGGCGACGCCTCCTTCACCTTCACCGAGTCGACGGGCATCACCACGCGCCACCTCGACGGCGAGCTCGTCGTGCGCGTGCCGGCGGTGGGGCGCATGGCCGAGCGGCGGATCGTCCCCGGCATCGTCCGCCGGCTGGACATCGAGGCGGAGGCGGTCGACGCAGCGCTGGCGGCGGGGGACTGAGACCGGATCCCGACGCCGGTGACGGTGCGGGGGCTGGCCCACCGGGGTGTCAGGGTCCCGCCGGTATCCCAGTATCCTGAGCGCCATGTCCGACTACGTGATTCCCGAACCGGAACCCAAGGAGATCGACGAGACACTCTCCATGGAGTTGCGGCACCTGGCCTCCAACGCCGTGCTCAAGGGGAAGCCCTCCGGCAACGAGCGGTGCGACAACTGCCGGTACTACCTCGAGCCGTACAACGACATCTCCTACTGCTGGCACCAGAAGCTGCGCATCCTGGTCGGGGCCGACTGGTGGTGCCAGTGGTGGGACGCCATCCCCGAGGACGCGTAGCCGGCCGTTCCCCCGGTGGGGCCCCGCCCCCTCGGATCAGCTGGCGCCGCGGGGTTGTGGCCCGGGTGGGTGCCGTGCAGACCGGCCCGAGCGCACGCGGAGCGGCCGGAGACCGGCGGTGGGAGGCGGACTACTCGTCGACGAAGTAGCCGCCGGCCGGACCGTGCTTGTCGGGCAGCGACTCGATGAGGCGACTGACGTCGGTGTAGTGACCCTCGTCCCAGGCTTCGGCGATGGTCCGGTCCCCGAGCTCACGGTGGCGGGTGAAGTTCCACCAGCGGGTGACGTCACTGTCGCTATAGCCCTTGTTGGCCAGGATGATGTTGAGACGGGTGGCCTCCCAAGTGGCCTCCTCCGGGCTCAGGTCGCCGTCGTCGGCCTCACCCTCGCTCCCACTCTCACCCGGCGCGCTGGGACGACGCTCCATCTCATGGGCGATCTCCCGGTCGAGGTCGCGTGACACATGCCCCCGGATGGTCTTCAGCGACCCTCCGGTCAGGGCGTGCCGGTCGCTCACCCGGCGCTCCCGCTCGCTCTCGAGACTGCGCGACCACAGATGCTGGGCCGTGGCATCGACGTCGCTGGCCGTGACCCGCAGACGCATGCGCCGCTCGATGCGCTCGGCGGTCTTCTGCGGGGCCTGGGCCCGGGTGGCGGGATCCGTGGACCGTCGACCCTGCCGCTCGGGTTCGTCCGGGTCCACCAAGCGGCGTTCGAACGGGCCTCGGCGCCGCTCGACCTCACTGTCGCCGACGGGGGAGGGTGGCACCGGACCGGACGTCGGTGGCGACGCGGGTGCCGCCTGCACCGGCCGACCCGTCGGCGAGGCGTAGCTCTCGGGAGGGAAGACGTCGCCCGCCGTCCCGGCGATGGCCGCACCGAGGTAGGCCGCCGACCATTCGCTGTCGCCCACGGTGACAGTGGCCGCCCCGGTGGCGGTGAGCCGGGCCACGGGCACGTCGAGGCAGGCGGCCACGGCGATCGCCTCGGTGAAGCCCAGCCGCCGGTTGGTGGTCTCCACCTGAGCCACTGTCTCGCGCGTCCACGCGATCCCCCGCAGGAGCATCTCGTCCGCCAGGCCCTGCTGGGTCAGGTTGGCCTTGGACCGCAGTGCGGCCACGTTGCGGCGGACGATGTCCTCGATGCCCTTCGTGGGATCACCATTCATGGTCTCATGGTAGTGCTGAGCGCTCCCCGGCTGTTAGAAACCTGAACACTCTCACTGGGGGTGGTCGGGCGACCTTGCAGCGTACACAGGTAGTACGCCGAAAATGCCAGAGGCCTCACGTTCGGCGGCGATGAAACTTTGAACACCGACGCAGTGGGGACACGCCCACCACCCGGTACCCATGATGACCGCACGCCGGGGGTCTGCGGTGGATGGGGCCGAGCCCTGAGCAGGGCCCGTGCAAAAACCTGTCCGGGCCCAATTCTCCCTACAGCTGAGGCCCGCAGTTTCCGATCATCACCATGAGGGATCCGAAACAACAAGGGGCAGGAAACACCGTGACGATCGAGCCTTACCACGTACGCAGGTACAGCGAATGGGCGGACGCCGACTTCGACCTGGAGGACCTGGTCCTTCCGGACGAGCCACAGTGGCACCGCTGCGGTGCCGTCCACTGCATCGACCGGGGACCGTGGCTGGGCACCCTGGTGTGCTGCATCCGTCGCAGTGGCCACGACGACGGCCACTCCATGTCACTCGGTGACGAGGGTGCTCCCGACTACTGGCGCGAGACCTGGCTGTAGCCGGGAACTGACTGCCGGCCGCTGACGGTGGCCGGTCGACCGGTCAGTGCCGGAGGACCACCGCCTGATCGGCACCGAGCGTGCCGCCGAACGCAGCACCCTGGTCCCGGCCGTCGCTCGACAGGCTGACGGTCATCCCGGCACCGGCCGGTGACGGGAGCCCGGTGCTGTGGTGATCGAGCGCCACGGCCTCGGCGGTGAAATTGACGAGGACCTCGCACCGCCGAGCACCGACGGTGCGCGCGTAGCCGAGGACTCCGGCCGGGGTGTCCAGGAGCTCGAACCGTCCGTGCCGGAGCGCCGGCTCGTCCCGTCGCAGGGAGAGGAGGCGCCGGTAGAGGTGGAGGATCGAGGCCGGATCACGTCGCAGCGCGGCGTAGTTGCGGGACTCGGCGTCGGGGGGGAACGGCAGCCAGGGCCCGGCCCCTCCGGCCACCGGCCAGCCGTGGTCGCTCGAGCCGTCCCAGGGCAGGGGGGCCCGGCACCCGTCACGGCCGCCGGGATCGACGGCCCGTCCGGGCGGGATGGCCGCGTCGAGCAGGCCGAGCTCCTCTCCCTGATAGACGAACGGGGTGCCCCGCAGCGTCATCAGCAGAACGGCCGCCGCCCGGGCCCGGGCCTCGCTCCGCACCGCCGTCGTGCCGGCGTCCTCGCCCAGCCTGGCCGCCGTCCGGTCGTAGCGGGTCCGGTGGCGGGGGTTGTCGTGGTTGGACAGGACCCAGGTGGGCCAGGCCCCCCGGGGGTCCAGGGCCCCGACGGTGGCGTCGATGCACTGCCGCCAGGCCTCGGCCTCCCACCGGGCGTAGAGCGGGGGGAAGTTGAAGGCCAGGTGGAGCTCGTCACCGTCCCCGTAGTAGGTGGCCACCGCCTCGGTCGACAGCAGGTAGACCTCGCCGACCACCACACGGTCGCCGGGGTACGCGTCCACCAGCGACCGGATGTCGCGCAACCGCTGGTGGGTCACGGGTACGTCGTTCAGCGCGCTGTGGGGGATGCCGGCCACCTCGGGTGGGTCATCGGGGAGGGCGGGATCCTTGCCGATGCAGTGGATCACATCGGCCCGGAAGCCGTCGACGCCGCGGTCGAGCCAGAACCGGAGGACGTCGTGCATGGCCGACACGACCCCGCCCTCGTCCCAGTCGAGGTCGGGCTGGCCCTCCTCGAACAGGTGGAGGTACCACTGCCCCGATCGCTCGTCGAGCGTCCAGGCCGGCGCCGAGAGGTCGAAGGCCGCCACCCAGTTGTTCGGGGGCGAGCCGTCGGGGGTGGCGTCGCGCCACACGTACCAGCTCCGGTGGGCGCTGTCCGGCCCGCTGACGGCGTCGACGAACCACGGATGGCGGTCCGACGTGTGGTTGGGCACCCAGTCCACGATGACCTTGAGCCCGGCGGCGTGAGCATCGGCGATCAGGCTGTCGAAGTCCTCGAGGGTGCCGAAGAGCGGGTCGACGTCGCAGTAGTCGCTGACGTCGTACCCGAAGTCGACCATCGGCGAGCGGTAGAACGGGGACAGCCAGAGGGCGTCGATCCCCAGCCACACCAGATCGTCGAGGTGGGCTCGGATGCCGGCCAGGTCACCCACACCGTCACCGTCGGAGTCGGCGAAGGACCGCGGGTAGATCTGGTAGAAGACCGCCTCCCGCCACCAGGGCGTGCTGTCGACCACGGCGTCGTCAGGCCTCGGCCCGGGCCTTCAGGCGCGCCAGCGTCGCCACCATGTTGGCCCGGTTCAGCCCCTCGGTGTCCCCGGTCCCCCGGACCACGGGTCCGAGGGCGCGCAGGACCGCCGACCGGTGGTCCTCGAAGGACTCGTGGACGGTGGTGCCCCCGTCGACCCCACCGTCCTCCAGCCGGTAGCCCCATCGGGCCACGGCCAGGGGGCCGAAGGCCACGTCCCACGACAGGGCCCGGCCCGGCTCGTACTCGACCACGGTGCACGAGGTGGTCCAGCGCCGCCACCCCTGGCGGTTGTGACCGCGGAACCGGGCCCCCACCCGGGGCCCGTTCGAGCCCCTCGACCACTGCATGGTCACGCACTCCTCGGCCATCCCGGACAGGGCGGTGGGGTCGCCGATGAGCTCCCAGACCTCGGCCGGGGTCGCCTCGATGTGCTCGGTGACGTCCACACGCACCACGGCGGCGACGTTAGCAAGGTCAGGATCGCAGGAGCCGCCCCGGGCCGGTTGTGCCCGCCGTTACAGTTTGCCCGCGTACCTGCCGACACTCCCGAAGGACCACACAGTCGATCTGGAGGGAAAGGGTAGGACGGGAATGGTGGACAGACGGACGGTAGAAGACGGGTCGTTCCTGGCCGACGGGTTGGCGGGCAGCGCGCCGTCCATGGTCTACGGGACCGGACGGGTGTGCATCGAGCCCAGCTGCTCGGTTCGGCTCTCCCGGTACAACAGCACCGACTGGTGCGCACTGCACGAGAGCCCCGCCTCCACCCAGCGGCCTTATGACACCTCGACCCGTCAGCCCCGCGGGCGCCGACGGAACTCGCGTGCCCGCCGGGCCGCCACGGCCAAGGTCGCAGCGTCCCAGGTCGCCGCCGCCACTGCCGGTGCCGTGTCCTCGCAGCCCTCGGCCCAGCCCTCGGCCCAGGCCTCGGCCGGCGCGAAGGCGGAGGCCCGATCCAAGTCCGCCTCGGCCAAGTCCAGCCGCAAGACGGCTGCCTGAGCCCGGCCTCCGGCCCGGCCGGAGGCCCTGACCGCACACCGACCGGGCCCACGGGCCCTGTCCGTGCGACGACGACCCCTCGGTACACTGCGGGACGACCGCGGACGACCACGAGGAGTCGAGATGACCGACCACGCCGCCACACCCCTTCGCATCACGTTGCCGGTGGCGTAGCGCTATGCCCGGAGCACTCGAAGGAACCGTGGCCCTGGTGACCGGGGCCTCCAGCGGGATCGGTGAGGCGACCGCCGTGGCCCTGGCGGCCGAGGGCGCCACGCTGGCCGTGGCGGCCCGCCGGAGGGACCGCCTCGAGCTGCTCGAGGAGCGGCTCGGCAACGACACCCAGGTCCTGGTGGTGGAGACCGACATCACCGACGAGGCCGCCGCCCGCGGGATGGTCGAGGCCACCGTGGTCGAGTTCGGCCGACTGGACATCGTCATCAACAACGCCGGGGTGATGCTGCTCGGCCCCATCGTGGACGCCCCCGTGGAGGAGTGGCGGCGGATGGTGGAGATCAACCTGCTCGGGCTGCTCTACACCACCCATGCCGCGCTGCCCCACCTGCTGCAGGCGGCCGAGACCGACCCCCGCCGGGTCGCCGACGTGGTCAACATCAGCTCGGTGGCCGGGCGGTTCGCCCGGCTGGGGAGCGGCGTCTACAACGCCACCAAGTTCGGCGTGGGGGCGTTCTCGGAGTCCCTGCGCCAGGAGGTGACCGGCCGGCACGTACGGGTGAGCCTGGTGGAGCCGGGGGCCACCGCCACCGAGCTGGCCGGGCACAACCGGCCCGAGGTGCTGGAGAACATCCGGTCCACGTTCGGCTCGATCGCCACGATGACCGCCGAGGACGTGGCCGAGTCCATCGTGTTCACGGTGACCCGACCCCGGCATGTGGCCGTCAACGAGGTGCTGATCCGCCCCACCGAACAGGAACGCTGAGTGGCCGACGCCGGTTATCCGCCGGCCGACCACATCCTCGCCGATCTGGGCCTCGACACCGAAGTCTCGACCCTGACGTCCGCCCGGGTGCGGATCCGGGCCACGCCGGAGGTGGCCGGGGCCGACGGCGGCGTGCGGGCCGGGGTGCTCGCCACCATCGTGGACGTGGTGGGGGGCGCGGTGGCCGTCCGCTCCGTGCTGCCCGACTGGATGGCCACCGCCGACCTCACCCTGCAGATGGCCGGGCCGGCCGCGGGGCCCTGGGTGGAGGCCCGGGCCACCATCCTGCGCCGGGGGCGGACCACGCTGGTCGTCGAGGCGCTGGTGCACAACGTCGGCGACGACGGGGCCGACGTGGGGGGCCCGGTGGGCTGGGCCTCCATGACCTTCACCATCCTTCCCCGGCGTGGCGACCGGCCGTCGCTGGCCGTGCCCGAGGAGCCGCCGGTGCGGTGGGCCTTCGAGGGCCGCGGCCTGGACCGGCCGGTGGTCGAGGCACTGGCTGTCGGGCTGGTCGACGCGGCGGCCGGCCAGGTCTCCATGCCGGTCCGGCCCTATTCGGCCAACTCCTTCGGCGCCGTCCAGGGAGGCGTCATGGCCCTGCTGGCCGAGGTGGCCGGGGGTCAGGCCCTCGGTGCGGCCCGGGGCGACCCGGTGGTGGTGACCGACCTCCAGGTGGCCTACCTGGCCCTCGGCCGTGTCGGACCCATCGTGTCCCGGGCCCGGGTGCTTCCGGCCGGGCCCGACGGACTCCCGCGGAGTGCCGTGGTGGAGCTGGTCGACGCCGGGCTCGAGGACGGGGGCCGTCTGGCCACCCTCGTGACCGTGGGCACCTCACCGGTGGGCGACGCCGTGACACCGGGCGGTCCGGACTGGTCCCGATGACCGACGACCACGAGCCGCAGGTGTCAGCCGAGGACGGTGGGCCGCCCGATCCCGGTCCCGATCCCGGGACCGGCTGGACGCCGGCGGGCCAACAGCACGACAACCGCCACTTCGTGAGCGACTACTTCCGCATGGAGCGGTGGGAGATCCCGCCACCGGCGGGCAGCGATGCCCCGCCCGCCTTCGGGGGCCGGGCCCCGGTCGATGCCCACCTCCGCAACGCCGCCGGCGGGCTCCGGACCGGCGGGCTCCTCACCGTCGTCGACTCGTTGGGCGGCTTCACCTCGGGCATCGCCGTCCTGCCCGAGTGGATCGTGACGACCAGCATCATGGCGTCGGTCCACCGGCTCGACCACCGGGGCCCCCTGGTGCTCACGTCCCGTGTGCTCCGCCGCGGCCGCACCGCGGTCGTGACCGCCATCGACGCCGTCGACGAGGGCGACGGGAACGCCCCGGTGGCCCATGTGGTCATGACCTGTGCGGTGCTCGACCCCGGCGCCATGGACCTGGGGTTCCACCGGCCCTTCTCGCTGCCCATGCTGGAGCCCGACCCCGCCGCACCGGTGCCCGAGGAGTTCTTCCGCATCCGTCCCGGCACCGGCCCGGTGACCAGGCTGGACCTCGCCGACCACCTCCGGAACCCGTGGGGCATCCTGCACGGGGGTGCCGTCGCCGTCCTGGCCGATGTGGCCGCCTGCCGGGCCGCCGAGGGGGACGGTCCCGACGGCCCCGACACCTGGAGCGCGGCCGACACCGTCCTCCACTACCTGCGACCGGTCAAGGTCGGCCCGGTCGAGGCCCGGTGCCAGGTGCTCGGAGGGCGCGGCAACCGCCGCCTGGTCCGGGTGGCCGTCCATGACGTCGGTGCCGAGGACCGCCTGGTCACGCTGGGCACCGTCACCGTGGTCGGAGCGTGACCAGGGGTGGTCGGTGACCGGGGCTCCGGCCCCTGCCTGTTGACAACCGGCATTCTTTAGGCTTACCTAATGTTTGTACTATGTGTGACCTTGGACGTGCACGCCGATGATTCCCACCTTCGTCATCTTCCTGCGCGAGGGCATCGAGGCCAGCATGATCGTCGCCATCCTGTGCGCCTACCTGGACAAGATCAACCAGCGCCGGCACTTCCGGGACGTGTTCCTGGGCGTGGCGGCCGCCCTCGTCCTGGTGATCGCCGGGGGCGTCACCGCCTACCTGGTGATCAAGCAGTACGACGGCTCGAACGTCCAGACCATCTTCGAGACGATCACCTTCCTGGTGGCCGCCACCGTGTTGACCTACATGACCTTTTGGATGCAGGCCCACAGCCGCACCATGTCCTCGGACCTCCAGCGCCGGTCGGAGGAGGCCCTCAACGGGAAGGCGCGGTTCGGGCTGGGGGTGCTGGCCTTCCAGGCGGTGGGGCGCGAGGGCCTCGAGACCATGGTGTTCACCCTGGCCATCGTGTTCGCCTCGTCCTCGCAGGCCGCCACCCACTCCCACGGCCGCAGCCTCCTCCTCGGGGCCGTGCTGGGCCTGGCCGTGGCCATGTCCATCGCCTACGCCATCTTCAAGCTCGGGCGGCGCCTCAACCTGGGGCTGTTCTTCCGTGTGGTCGGTGTGGTGCTCATGGTCTTCGCGGCCGGGCTGCTGGCCGATGCCGTCGAGAACATGCAGCAGCTGGGCTGGCTCCCGTTCCTCGAGCACACCGTGTGGAACACCACCGGGTTCATGAGCGAGTCGAGCTCCATCGGTGACGTGTTCCACAGCCTGCTCGGCTATGCCGACCAACCGACCGTCCTGCAGGTGATCGTCTGGGTGGCCTACGTCGCGGTGTCGGTGACCCTCTTCGTCCGGATGGGTCGCCGGGCCCGGCGGGCCACACCGGGTGGCCACTCCGCCAGCATCGACGCGGGTGCTCCCGACGTGAGCCCCGATCCGGCGTCGGTGGCCCAGGGGGCCGAGACCCCGGCGCCCACCGGGCCACCGCGGCCGGGCACCGGCCGGGTCCTGCACCCCGGCGGGCTGTCGTAGTGCCGGTTCCGGTGCGCGTGGTGCCATGAGTCCATCGGCCCGAGGGGCGGTGCCGTCACAGGCGGGCAGGACCGTGGTGGTCACCGGTGCGAACTCCGGCGTGGGCAAGGCCACGGCCATCGCCCTGGCCGCCGCCGGCGCCCGCACGGTCATCACGGCCAGGAACGAGGCCCGCGGCCGCGCCGCGCGGGAGGACATCCGCCGGACGACCGGATCCGACCAGGTCGACCTGGTGGTGTTCGACCTCGCCGACCTGGCGTCGGTCCGGGCCGGCGCCGCCGAGCTCCTCGACCGCACCGAGCGCATCGACGTGCTGGTCAACAACGCGGGACTGGTGCTGTCGGACCGGCAGGTCACGGTGGACGGGTTCGAGGCCACCTTCGCCACCAACCACCTGGGCCCGTTCCTCCTGACCCGGCTGCTGACCGACCGACTGGTGGAGTCGGCCCCGGCCCGCGTGGTCAACGTGGCGTCGACGGCCCACCGCGGCGCCCGCACCGGCCTCGACTTCGACGACCTGCAGTCGACGGGGCACTACCGCGGGATGCAGGCCTACAGCCGGTCCAAGCTGGCCAACATCCTGTTCACCACGGAGCTGGCCCGGCGCCTGGACGGGACGGGTGTGACCGCCAACTCCGTCCACCCCGGCACGGTGGCCAGTGGCTTCGCCCGCGACGACGATGCATCGGGATTCCTGGCCTTCGGGGTGAAGGTGATCAAGCCCTTCATCCTGACGCCGGCCAAGGGTGCCCGGACCTCGGTCTACGTGGCCACGTCGCCCGACCTCGCCGGCGTCACCGGCCAGTACTTCGTCAAGTGCCGGGTGAGGACCCCCTCGCCGGCAGCGCGGGACGAGGCCGCCGCCATTCTGCTGTGGTCGGTCAGCGAGGAGCTGGTCGGTGCGGCCCCCTCCGCGCCCGGTCCCGCCGCCGGTCCCGGTTCCGGGGCCCGCTGAAGCCCTGAGCAGGGCCTTCCGCACGGCGGGCCCGATCCGCGTCCTCCCGAGGGGGTGGACCTAGTCTGTCGGCGGCGGCCGGGAACACCGGGTCCGCCCGCACCAGGGGAGGTCGGCATGGCGAACGAAACGGTGGAGGTCACGAACCGGGACGTGCTCCGTATCATCGGCAAGTCGTGGGGATGGGTCCTCTTCTTCGGGATCGTCACCGCGGCCCTGGGCGTGGTGGTGGTGATCCGCCCGAAGGAGTCCGTCTACGCCTTCGCCATCCTCCTCGGGATCTGGCTCTTCGTCGCCGGGCTGTTCCGCATCGTGGTGGCCATCGCCGACCACGACGAGTCCGGGGGCGCCCGGTGGCTGACCGCCATCCTCGGCCTGCTGTCGGTGATCATCGGGGTCCTGTTCTTCCGCCACACCGAGGAGACGGTGACCACCCTGGCCTTCCTGATCGGGCTGTTCTGGGTGGTGGGCGGGATCATCGAGTTCTTCAACGCCTACAGCGACTACGGGTCGCCGGCCCGGGGGTGGCGCATCGCCATGGGGGTGCTGGCCTTCGCCGCCGGCGTGGTGACCCTGGTGGTGCCCCACCTGACCCTGAACGTCCTGGCCGTCATCATGGGCATCTGGTTGATCCTGTACGGGATCCTGGAGATCGCGCTGTCGTTGCAGCTCCGGCACCTGGCCGACCTCTGAGCTCCGGCCCCGGCCGGCCGGACCGGGGTCTCAGCCCGACGGGGTGCGTCGCGGCCCGTGGGCGTCCCGCGAGGCGGTGGCCTCCTTGGCCCGCTCCACCTGCTCGGGGGTGAGGGGTGGCGTGAGGAGGGGCCGCTCCGCCGAGCCCAGGGCGCCGACCAACAGCTCGAGGTGGCGCAGCCAGGCGTCGGGGGAGACGGTGGACGTGGTCTCGATGACGCCCCGCAGGGCCCAGAACAGGACGATCACGTCCTCGTAGACCAGGTCGTCGCGCACCGCCCCGGCGGCCTGGGCGCGGGCCAGCAACTCGCGGGTGACCTCGGAGATCTGGGTGCGCCGCACGTCCGACGAGGTGTTCCACAGCCGGGTGAGGCAGCCGGAGTGCTCGAACTGCAGCCAGCCGACGGCCAGGAGGTAGTCGGTGAAGCCCTCGCCGGGCGAGTCGTGGACCAGGCCGGCCACGGCGGCGGCGTGGATGCGGTCGAGCAGTTCGTTGATCACCGCCTCGATGAGCACCTCTTTGGTGGGGAACCGCCGGTAGAGGGTGCCCACGCCCACACCCGCGCGCTGGGCGATGGACTCGACGCCGACATCCACGCCCTCCTCGTCGAACGCCGACCGGGCGGCGGCCAGGATCTTGTCGCGGTTGCGGGCGGCGTCGCGCCGGAGGACCGGCTCGCCCTCCTCGGCGCCGTCCAGGACACGGGCCGGGGGTGCCGGCCGCCGGCCGATGGTCGAGGGGGTCATCCTTCTGCGATCGTGCCACCGGGCAGCAGGGCCAGCTCGGCGTGCTCGATGTGGATCTGGTGCTCCTGGTCCTCACCGGCGGGCACCTTGGGCGAGGTCGGGATCAGGATGCCGGCCACGATGGCCACGGCTGTCACCGCGGCCAGAAAGGCGAACCCGTCCCGGTAGCCGGACTCGGCCGGGTAGCCGCTGTGCAGCAGGGTGGACGTGACGATGCTGGACATGATGCCGGCACCGATGGCCCCACCGATGGTCCGGATGTTGGCGTTCATCCCGCTGGCCACCCCGGTCTGGGCGGCGGGCACGGCCTGGACGATGAGGTTGGACATGGCGGCGAAGGCCAGGCCGATGCCGATGCCGAGCAGGGCGCTGGCCGCGTAGATCTCCCAGGGGTGGGCGTGGGCGAAGGCCAGCATCAGGTAGCCGACCAGGGAAAACGCCGACCCGATGATCACGGCCGCCTTGGATCCGATGGCCGCGGCGATCCTCCCCGAGAGCATCCCCACGATGAACATGGTCACGGTCAGGGGCAGGAGATACAGGCCCGACTGGATGATGCTGGCCCCGAACCCGTACCCGTTGGCCTTCGGGGTCTGGAGGAACTGGGGGATGAAGCCGATGGCCGAGTACATCCCGACGCCGAGGAGCAGGGCCACCAGGTTGTTGGTCCACACGGCCGGCACCCGCATCATGCGCATGTCCACCAGCGGCTCCTTGGAGCGGTACTCCACGATGACCCAGGCCACCCCGAGGACGACCGCCAGGCCGATGAGCCCGAGCACCTTGGTCGAGCCCCAGCCCCAGGTGGGCGCCTCGCTGACCCCGACGAGCAGGGCCACCAGCCAACCGGACAGGAGCACCGCCCCCCACCAGCTGATCTTGCCCGGGGTGCGCACCGGCGACTCGGGGACGAAGAAGTAGGCGAACACCGCGGCGATGCCCGAGATCATCAGCGGGAACCAGAACAGCCAGTGGTAGTTGAGGTGGAGCACGATGGGCCCGGCCAGGACGATGCCGGCACCGCCGCCCACCGCGGCCATGGCCGCCACGATGCCCACCCCGGTGGCCACCTTGGTCGAGGGGAACTCGTCGCGGATGATCCCGAACGAGAGGGGGAGCACGGCCCCGCCCACACCCTGGATGGCCCGGGCCACGATGAGCAGGCCGATGGAGTGGGACAGGCCGGCCAGGATGCTGCCGACGGACAGGGCCAGCAGGGTCACCACCAGCATGCGCTCCTTGCCCACCATGTCGCCGACGCGACCCAGGATGGGCGTGAAGATGGACGCCGACAGCAAGAACACGGTCAGCAGCCAGGTGGCGGTGGACTGGGAGGTGTGCAGGTCGGTCTGGAACGTGTGGAGGACCGGCACGACCAGGGACTGCAGGAGGGCGTAGGCCATGACGGCCAGCAGCAGGACGATGAAGGTGACTTGGTAGCTGGACCGCGTGGTTGATCTGGACATGGGCTCCCTGTCGTGGAAGGTGGGGTCTGGTCGCCGAGCCGCCGCCCTGGGCGGACGCGTGCTGGTCGGGCCCCTCCTACCGGAGCAGCCACTCCGCTTAATGTACCACAAGCGGAACTATCGCTCCACTTGGTGCCTGGACGGGCCGGGTGAGGGGCCGAGCACCCGGTGCCGGTGGCCCCGTGGTGGGCCACCGAGCCACGACGGTGCCGGGCCACCGGGCCACGATCGGCCCTAGAGGGGCTCACCCTCCCCCAGCTCGCTGGTGGCCTCGGCCACCGCCTCGGCCCGCTCCTGCTCGGTCAGCACCCGGCCCCCGCCGCGGTCACGCCACAGCTCGGGGACCCGCCACAGCAGGATGCCGACGCCGGCCACGCAGGCCAGGCCGCCCGACCACACCGCGAACTGCGGGCCACCGATGGCCGCGGCGACGCCGGTCTCGGCGTCGCCCAGGCGGGGCCCGCCGGCCACCACGGCGAAGAACGTCCCCGACAGCCGACCCTGGAGATGCTCGGGCACCGTCCGCTGCTGGACGGCCTGGCGGAACACCGCCGAGACCACGTCGGCCGCGCCGGCCAGGGCCAGCAGGGCCAGGCCGATCCCGAGCACCGGCACGACACCGAACACGGCGATGGTGGTCCCCCAGACCACCACGCACGCGGCAATGGCCCGCCCCTGGTGGCGTACCCGGCCGCACCAGCCCGTGAACAGGGAACCCACCAGGGCCCCCGCCCCCGGGGCGGCGTAGAGCAGGCCCACCACGCCGGCCCCGCCGTGGAACAGCCCGACACCGAGTGCGGGGAACACCGCCCGGGGCATGCCGAAGATCATGGCGTTCAGGTCGATCCAGTAGGTGGCCGACAGCAGCTTCTGGCCCCGGAGGTGCCGGAACCCCTCGGCCATGGACCGCAGGCCCATGGGGGTCCCCCCGCCGCTCGGGACCAGGGCCGGGAGCAGGAGCGCCGCCACCAGGGCCACCCCGAAGGTGGCCACGTCGATGCCGTACACGGCGCTCAGGCCGATGGTGGCGATGAGCACGCCGGCCAGCGCCGGTCCCGCCACCAGGGCCAGCTGCTGGATGGTGGTCTGGAGCGCGATGGCCGCCGTGACATCGGCCTCGCCGACCAGCATGGGGAGGGCGGCCCGGCGGGCCGGCCAGTCGACCCCCTGGAATCCGGCCCCGGCGCCGGTGCACACGAACAGGGGCCACACCGCCGGGTGGGCCAGCGACGCGTTCACCACCAGCCCGGCCACGGCCGAGGCCATGGCCAGCTGGGTCAGGATCAGCACGGTCCTGCGGTCCATGGCGTCGGCCAGCGTCCCGCCCCACAGGGCCCCGGCCAGCAGCGGGACCAGCTGGGCCAGGCCGATCAACCCCACGACCAGGGTCGAATGGGTGATCCCGTAGGCCTGGAACGACACCGCCACCAGGGTCAGCTGTGATCCGAGGCCCGAGACCATCTGCCCGGCCCACAGCCGCCGGAAGTGCCGGTAGCGGCGGAGCGGCGTGATGTCGACGACGAACCGGGCCACCCGCCAACGGTAGTGGGAGGCATGCCCGGTCCCGGTACCCCACCGGCCCGGCCCGCACCACTTCGTTCAGCGGACGGTCCATAGGAGGTAATTCGGCGTGACACCGCGGGAGCCACATGGGCCGCTACACTGGTGTCCGTGAGCGGTATGGCCTCCACCAAGCGCCAAAAGCAGGTCGAGGACGCTCCCACCGGACCGGAGTCGGAGATCGACTCGGACCGGCCTCCCATGGCGGTATCGATCGCCGGCATCTCCACCGCCTGCAGCAAGGACGCCCTCGTCTCGTCGGCCAAGGCGGTCAGGGAGGCACTCTCCACGGAGTAGACCGGGCCTGGCCACGGTCTGGTCCCGTCGGAGGTCGCCTCTCAGGAGGCGGCTTTTTTGTTGCCCGGGAAGCGGAATTGCTGCCGGCCCGCTGCGTCCGGGTGCCCGCTCCCGTCCCGGCGGTGCCACCGCTGGTGTCGGCCGGTGCCGGGGGGCCACCCCACCCGTGACGCCGTGCCGGTGGCTCCCGCCACCGGAGGTACTGGGCGGCATCGGCGGAAGCCGGTGGCACCGCCGGCCGCCGACGACCGGGCACGCCCCCCGGCCCCTGCGCAATAGCGCGGTGCGCCAGCCGCCGATTTACGTCCCGTCGGTCCCGACCGACCGGCTCACGAACCCGAAATAACCATGGTCCCGACCATCACGAGTACAGGAAAGACACAGCATGCACGACCGCAATCACGACCCCGACCTCGAATCCATCCACGACCCCGCCGGCGGATGCCCACCGGCCGGCTCCGACATCGTGGCCCGACTGGCCTGGGCCCGGCGCGCCACCGCGGCACGTGCCGAAGCCTGGGCGGCCGACCGTGTCATCGACCCCGGCGACGTCCACGACAAGGGTGAGTTGTCCCTGTGCGTGGGTGAGGGCTGTTGAGACCGCAGCCCCCGTCGCTCAACCGGGGATGTAGTACTTCCCGTCGCACCGGTAGCCGTAGGTCGGACCCGTGGCGGGCGGGTCGTCGAGCCGCTGGAACTTCCCGTTCACGATGCGGGCGAGGATGTAACAGAGGGCCGGCGTCCGGTTCACCGGGCTGATCGGTGCGGTCAGGTGTGCGGTGGAGAAGGTGGTGATCTTCCTCAGGGCGGCCAGCTCGGAACCGCGGGTGGGCTTGGCGCCGGCGTTCTTGAGGGCGGTGGCGAAGAGCTCCGCCGACGCCCACCCGGCCAGCGTGTAGTAGTCGGGGGTGAATCCGGGCGACACCTTCTGCACCCAGGTGAGGAAGGTGTGCACCGCCGGAATGGACGCGGAGTCCTCGCCCAGGAAGAGCGAGGCGGGCTGCTCGAGGTAGGCGCCGTTGATGGCGGCCGCCCCGCCCGAGTTGGGCACCAGGGCCTCGCTGTAGGCCGAGACGCCGATGACCAGCGTGGGGTGGAAGTTCTGCTGGTTCAGGGCCTTGACCACCGCCGACGTGTAGTTCTGGGGCAGCTGGTCCATGTAGAGGAGCTTGACGCCGGCGTTCTTCATGGCCACCACGTTGGCGGTGAAGTCGGACTGGGTGACCGGCACCGAGGGTTGGTAGACGATCTTGTAGCCGAGGTGCTCCATGGTCGCCCGCTCGATGGCCCAGGTGGCCAGGGCCGAGGGCAGCGCCGAGGTCAGTGTGCCGGTGTGGGCGATCTCGTTGGGGAACTTGTCCTTGAAGTAGGTCAGGGCCCCGGTGGCCCATCCCTTGCCGATCGGATCAGGGCTGTAGGTGTTGACCAGCGCCGACGTGTAGGCGGACAGGGAGAGCTGCACGTTGGGGACACCGGGGTTGGCGGCCAGCACGGTGCCGCCGAAGTTGTCCTCCAGCGAGAAGCCACCGACGGTGGCGAAGTCGTTGTCCACGGCCGTCTGGGTGCTGTCCTTGTTCCCGGAGCCGGTGAAATTGTCGTCGTAGGTGGCCACCACGATCCTGCGGCCGTTGATGCCCCCCTGCGAGTTCACGTAGGCCGCGTAGGCCTTGGTCCCCACCACGGCCCCGGTGAACAGGCCGGCCGTCTCGGTGGAGATGTTCCCGATCGTCACCGACGTCGAGGTGACCCCGGTGGAGTTGTGGAAGGCCGAGGCGGGGATGGGCGCCCGTCCGTGCGTCGCAGTGCTCGCTCCCGCCGGCGTCGTCGACGAGGACACGATCAGCGTGGCCGTCGCGACGATGAGGACGACGACGGGTATGAGCAGCCGGACGGATCGGCGCCGACCTGCGCCGTGCTTGGTGTCGGACACGGTGTTTCCCCCTTTGTTCCACGCCCCCCTGATGTGCACCCCGCGGTACTGCGCCTTCCCCGCGGTGTTCCTCGCAACGACCCCGGCCCCCTGCCGGATCCCCTCGCGATTCGGTGCTGGTGTGACCGCCGCTCCCCGCTCGGCGTGGCCGCCGGCCGGGGGACCGCACCGCGGTCACGCAGGCATGGTAGGCGGAGCGGGACCGGGTTGCACGGCGCGTGGCGATCGGGCCCACCCGGGACCGGTCATGGCCGGGTCACGCGGAGGCTCAGTCGGGAGGCTCCTGGCGCTCGAATTGGATCCGGTACAGCTCGGCGTAGTGGCCCCGTGCCGCCAACAGCTCGTCGTGCCGGCCGCGTTCCACGATGCGGCCGTGGTCGAGCACCAGGATCATGTCGGCCTCGCGGACGGTGGACAGCCGGTGGGCGATGACCAGTGACGTCCGCCCCTGCAGCGCGGTGGCCAGCGCCTTTTGCACCGCGGCCTCCGACTCCGAGTCCAGGTGGGCGGTGGCCTCGTCGAGGACCACGATCTCGGGCGCCTTGAGCAGGATCCGGGCGATGGCCAGCCGCTGCTTCTCGCCGCCCGACAGCCGGTAGCCCCGGTCGCCGACCACCGTGTCGACCCCGTCGGGCAGCCCGTCCACCATGGTGGCGATCTGGGCACCGGCCAGGGCGGCGTCGAGCTCGCCGTCGGTGGCGTCCGGCTTGGCGTAGATGAGGTTCTGGCGGATGGTCTCATGGAACAGGTGGGCGTCCTGGGTGACCACGCCGATGGTCGAGGTCAGCGACTCCATGGTGGAGTCCCGCACGTCGAGCCCGTTGATCCGGATGGATCCGGCCTGTACGTCGTAGAGGCGGGGGAGCAGCTGGCTGATGGTGGTCTTGCCGGCTCCCGACGGCCCGACCAGGGCGATGAGCTGGCCCGGCTCGGCGGTGAAGGACACGTCGAACAGGACCTGGCTGGAGACGGTCGGGTCGAGGACGGCCACCGACTCCAGCGAGGCCAGGGACACCTCGTCGGCGTTGGGGTAGCGGAAGTCCACGTGGTCGAACTCGATGCGGGCCGGCCCGGCCGGGATGGGTCGGGCGTCAGGCGCGTCAGCGATCATCGGGGGCAGGTCGAGCACCTCGAACACCCGGTCGAAGGAGACCAGTGCGGTCATGATGTCCACCTGCACGTTGGACAGGGCGGTCAGCGGCCCGTACAGCCGGGTGAGATAGGCGGCCAGGGCCACCACCGTCCCCAGCTTGAGGCTCCCGTTCACCACCTGCAGGCCGCCCCAGCCGTACACCACGGCGGTGGCCAGCGCGGCGGTGAGGGTGAGGGCGGCGATGAAGAACCGGGCGTACATGGCCTGGGTCACACCGATGTCGCGGACCCGACCGGCCTTGGACTCGAAGGCGTCCCGCTCCTCCTTGGGCCGACCGAACAGCTTGACCAGCAATGCCCCGGACACGTTGAAGCGCTCGTTCATGGTGTTGTTCATCTGGGCGTTGAGGGCGTAGGACTCGCGGGTGATCGACGACAGACGGCGGCCGACCCGCTTGGCCGGCAGGACGAACACGGGCAGGATGACCAGACTGATCAGGGTGATCTGCCAGGACAGCAGGACCATGACCACCAGCACCAGTGCCACGCTGATCAGGTTGGAGACCACCGACGACAGGGTGTCGGTGAAGGCCTGCTGGGCCCCGATCACGTCATTGTTGAGCCGGCTGATGAGGGCGCCGGTCTGGGTGCGGGTGAAAAAGGCGATGGGCATCTTCTGGATGTGCTCGAAGACCTTGGAGCGCATGTCGAAGATCAGCCCCTCGCCCACCTTGGCCGAGACCCAGCGGATGCCGATGGACAGGCCGGTGTCGGCGACGGCCAGGACCGCGGCCACAGCGGCCAGGCCGATGATCAG
>Ga0302202_10001346_pt1 | contig 30380 bp, 22 predicted proteins | sample II_Bog_N3_3_FD_194579 | JGI IMG/M metagenome (GOLD analysis project Ga0302202, IMG submission 194579) | Peat permafrost microbial communities from Stordalen Mire near Abisko, Sweden - II_Bog_N3_3 | ecosystem: Environmental > Terrestrial > Soil > Wetlands > Peat | place: Sweden: Abisko...
TGACGAAGATGGATTATGCGCGGTATATGGCCGCGTCTTTGATGTATCTGTCATTGCACAACCAGCATGACCCGGCGGGGCTGATTGTGTTTGACGACGAGGTGCGGAACTACATACGGCCCTCCACGCGGCAGGGTCAGTTGTACCGGCTGCTGGCAGGGCTGGAGCAGGCGGAGCCGGCGGCGCGGACGGATTTCGCCAAGCCGATGCAGCACTTTCAGCAGTTTTTGAACCGGCGCGGGATCGTGCTGGTGATCTCCGATTTCTACGAGCAACCGGAGACGATTGTGAAGGCGATTGAGCCTCTGCGCTTCCACGGCAGCGAGGTGGTGCTGTTCCACATTCTGGACCCGAAGGAGATTTATCCAGAGATGAAGGGGCCGGCGATTCTGGTGGATTTGGAGACGGACCAGCGGCTGGAGGTGATTCCGGACTATGTGAAGACGCAGTACCGCGCGAAGATGGACGACCACATGGAGCAGATGAAGGAGAGGACACGGGCGGCTGGGATGGGATATCACCTGCTGACGACGGACAAGCCGCTGGACCGAGCGCTGACCGAGTATCTTTCGCTGCGACAGGCGGCGTGGCCGGGGACGGGCGGCCGAGTGCGGGGAGGCGCTTGATGGGATTCCTGGCACCATGGTTCCTGGCGGGAATGCTGGCGGTGGGGCTGCCGGTGTTCGTGCATCTGCTGCGCAAGCAGACGACGGTGCCTCGGCCGGTGAGCTCGCTGATGTTCTTTGAGCAGGGGACGCAGAGCTCGACGCGGCACAGGAGGCTGCGGTATCTGCTGCTGTTTGCGCTGCGAACGGCGTTGGTCTTGCTGCTTGCGCTGGCGTTTGCGCGGCCGTTCTTCCGGCACAAGACGGTGGTGGCGAGCGATAAGCTGCTGCTGGTAGCTGTCGATGACTCGTTCAGTATGAACGCAGCGGACGGTGGCAGCACGAGCTTTGATGAGGCGAAGCGGGGGGCGTTGCAGATATTGACGGGCAAGGCCGCAGGGCAGAAGGCGCAGGTGATTGCGCTGGGCGGGCAGATGCGGTTGTTGACGCAGCCGACGGCAGATGCGGGCGAGTTGCGCGCGGCGGTCGAGAGCATAGCGCCGGGCGATGGGCATGGGACCTTCGGCGAGCTGGGACGCGGGATGCGGGCGATGGCGGAGACCGTGCATACGCCGATGGAGCTGCACCTGTTCAGCGATATGCAGGAGTCGAATATGCCGGGCAACTTTGCCGACATGGTGATGCCGGGGAATGTGGCGCTGGTGTTGCATGCGGTGGGCGCGGGCAAGATGCCGAACTGGACGGTGGAAAGCGTGCAGGCGCCAGGGCAGTTGGTGGATACGAAGAAGGCGCGGGTGATCGCGGTGATTGCAGGGCATGGAACGCCTGCCGCAGCGCGGACGGTATCGCTGGTGGTGAACGGCGAGGTGAAGGCGACGAAGAAGGTGGACGTGCCGGCGGATGGCCGGGCGTCGGTGGCGTTTGAGGGGTTGGACGTGCCCTATGGCGAGAGCCGATGTGCAGTGCGGATCGACAGCGCCGATGGATTTGCGGCGGACGACGCCAGCAACTTCGCGGTGAAACGGGCGGATCCGGAGCGAGTGCTGTTTGTGCATCAGGCGGCGGACGCGCGTTCGCCGCTGTATTTTGGGGCGGCATTGGCGGCGGCGGCGCAGGCGTCCTTCGTGCTGCAACCCATCACGCCAGAGCAGGCAAGCGATATCGATCCAACGAAATATGCATTTGTGGTGTTGTCGGATGTGCCCGCGGTGCCGTCGATCCTGGAGCACACGCTGGAGCGCAATGTGGAGGACGGCGGCAGCGTGCTGGTGGCGACGGGCATGGCGGAGTCGCATGGGGAACACATTCCCGTATATGGCGGCAACGTCGAGGCGGGGCACTTCTATGCGCGGGGTTCGGCTGCGGAGGATGCGTTTGCCACGGTGGGCGATGTGGATGCATCGCATCCGTCGATGCGGGACGCGAACGGATGGCAGGGGACCAAGTTCTTCTATGCCGCGGCTGTGGATGCGGGCAAGGCACGGGTGGTGGCGAAGCTGGCGGACGGATCGCCGCTGCTGCTGGACAAGCAGGTGGGTGAAGGGCACGTTCTGCTGTTTGCGTCCGGCTTCGACAACCTGACGAACGATCTTCCGCTGAGTCCGGCGTTTGTGGCGTTTGTGGATCGGACGGCGCGGTACCTGTCCGGCGAAGAGCGGGTGAGCGGCGCGCGGGTCGTGGATTCGTTTGTGCAACTGCACAATCCGGTGAAGGAGGGCGCTGGCGCTGCGAGCACCGGGGCGGCTGGCGCTGGAGCGACGGTGGACATTGTGGGGCCGGATGGCAAGCGGCCGCTGTCGCTGAAGGAGGCGGCCCAGGCGGAGTCGTTTCAACTGGAGCATGCGGGGTTCTACCAGATACGGTTTGCGAATGGGCGGGATGCGTTGATTGCGGTGAATCCGGATCGGCGCGAGTCGGACCTCGCAGCGATTCCGGACGATGTGTTGAAGCTGTGGAGCGGAAGCGCAGGCACAACAGCGCCGGCGGACGAGGCGGCGGCTGCCGCAGAAGCGACGGACCATATATCGAGCTTGTGGTGGTGGGTTATGCTCTTGGTATTGACGGTCGCGGTGGCGGGGTCCGTCCTCGCCAGCCGTTATCTGGGCACGCAACGGGAGCAGCCATGAGCGGAGGGATTGCCATGAGCAAGCGCGAACAGCTCAGTATTTACATCCGGCAGGTGCAGCAGCGGCTGCGTGTGGATGCAGGCGTGCGCGGGGCGGCAGTGGTGGCGTTTGCCGCGCTGGCTGCAACAGTGCTGATCGTGCTGGTGCTGAACGCATATGCGTTTCCTGAGGGCTGGCTGACGCCGATGCGCCTGTTACTGCTGGCGGTGGTGCTGGGCTCGCTGTGCCTGGGGTTGGCATGGCCGCTGTGGCGACTCACAGTGCGGCGTTCCGTGGGACGTGCGGAGGCTGCGCATCCGGAGTTTCAGCAGCGGCTGCTGACCTTTACGGAGAAAGAGAGCGCGCCGGACGCGGAGCAGGGCGGGTTGTTCCTGGAGTTGCTGGCGGCGGACACGCTGAAGGTGGCGGAGGGCGCGCAGCCGGAGGGGATGGCGTCGCGGAACAGACTGCTGGCGCTGCTGGGTGCGGGCGTGGTGTGCGTGGGCGTGCTGGTGTGGATGATTGCGGCGCGGCCGGGGTTCATGGGTTATGGGGCGTCGCTGCTGTGGACGGGGCCGCACCACGATGTGCCTCCGATTTATGAGATCAAGGTGACGCCGGGCGATGCAGCGGTGCGGCGCAACAGCGATGAACTGGTGACCGCCCAAGTGATTGGGCTGGATACGAACAAGGTGAGCTTGTTTGCGAAGTATGCGAGCGCGTCCAAGTGGGAGGCCGTGGCGATGCAGCCTCAGATGGACGGGACCGGCTTCCAGTTCCTGTTTGCGGGGTTGCCGGAGAACGTGGAGTACTACGTGCAGGCGGGAGCGGCGGCCTCGAAGCACTTCAAGTTCCGCGTGGTGGACCTGCCGCAAGTGAAGGCGATGGAGGTGACGTATCGCTATCCGAAGTGGACGGAGATGAAGACGGTGTCCGAGGAGCAGGCCGGCGATCTGCGCGCGCTGGAGGGCACGGATGCGGACCTGACGGTGACGATGACCGCGCCGCTGAAGGACGGGATGCTGGTGCTGGAGGACGGGCAGCCGGTGAAGCTGACGGGCGGCGGTTCCCAGCAAGGCGGGGGCAATGTGTATCACGGCACCATCCACATGGAGAAGGATGGCGCCTACCATGTGGCGGCGATGGATGAAGGCCAGCAGGTGCGGCTTTCGGAGGACTACTTCATCTCGACCAGCAAGGCGAACCCGCCGAGCATTGCGATCAGCCGGCCGGGAGCAGACTACCACGCGAGCCCGATTGAAGAGGTGACGGTTGGAGTGACTGCCGGTGCGGACTTTGGGCTAACGCATGTGAGTCTGCACTACTCCGTGAACGGCGGGCAGGACCAGACAGTGAACATTCTGAAGCAGCCGGGGGCGAAGGATGCGACCGGCAATGCGACGCTGAGCCTGGAAGACTTCAAGCTGCAGCCGGGCGACGTGGTGAGCCTGTACGCGACGGCGAAGGACAACCACGCGGAGGCGAAGACGGACATCAGCTTTATCCAGGTCGATCCGTTCGAACGGGAGTTCTCGCAGTCGCAGCAGAGCGGCGGCGGTGGTGGCGGCGGTGGTGGCGGCGGCCAGAACAACCAGACGGACATCTCGCGGCGTGAGAAGGAGTTGATTGCGGCGACATGGAAGCAGGTGAATGCGAAGGGAACGACGCCAGAGCAGGCCGGTGCGATGGGCAAGACGCTGTCTGAGGCGCAAGCCACGCTGAAGCAGCAGACGCTGGCGCTGAGCGCGCGCATGCAGAGCCGCGATCTTTCGACGGCGAACGAGGAGTTCAACAGCTTTGACAAGGACATGGAGCAGGCGGCGGCCGGGATGCAGCCCGCAGCGGACAAGCTGAAGGCGATGCAGTGGCAGGATGCGATGCCGATTGAGCAGAAGGTGTTGCAGGCACTGCTGCGCGCGGAATCGACCTTCCGGCAGATCCAGGTTGCGTTTGGGCAGCGCGGCGGCGGCGGAGGGGGCGGGGGTGGCGGCGCGGGCCGCGACCTGGCGAGTCTCTTCGACCTGGAGATGGACACGCAGAAGAACCAGTACGAGACGGCGCAGACCTCGACCCCGGCGGAGCAGCAGGCGAAGAAGGTGGACGACGCGCTGGCCAAGCTGGATGCGCTGGCCAAGCGGCAGGAGGAGTTGGCGCAGCAGCAGGGGAACCAGGCGCAGACGTTCCAGGAGCGCTGGCAGCAGGAGATGCTGCGGCGCGAGGCGGAACAGTTGCAGCGCGATATGGAGCAGATGCAGGGGCAGCAGTCGCAGGCCGGCCAGCAGGCGCAGAGCGGCGCGCAGGGGCAGGGCGGGCAGTCGCAGCCGGGGCAGGCGAGCAGGTCGCAGACGGCGTCGCGCGGGACACCGGGGACGAAGGACGGCGGCGCCGATCCGCGGGTGACGCAGGCGCTGGAGCGGCTGCGCGCGGCCAATGATGCAATGGGCAAGGCCGGCGGGCCGCAGGGCGCCCAGCAGAGTGCGGACGCGGCCAAGCGCGCGGCGGATCGTCTGCGCGAGGCCACGGACCTGCTGGGCGGCGCGCAGAAGCAGCAGGCATCGAGCAAGCTGGATGCGATGGGGCGCGAGGCGGATCGGCTGTCGAAGGAGGAGAATGCGCAGGCAGACCGCGTGCGCAAACTGGCGGCGGTGGGTGAGGCGCTGCAGGCGAAGAGCGCGGCCGGAACGGCACCGAGTCCGGAGGAGATAGACGCGGCGGAGAAGGAGCGCGAGAGTCTGGCGAACGCGCGGCAGCAGATGTCCGACGACCTGTCCAAACTGGAGACAGGGCTGCGGAGCACGGCGCGGGAGTTGGCGCCGACGCAGCCGGGAGCTGCTTCCAGCCTGCGCGATGCGCTGAATGGGATGGACCAGCAGGACCTGACCAACCTGGTGCAGCGGACGGCGGACTGGCTGCGCAGCGGGATCAATCCGAACTCCAACGGGACGGAGAGCCAGATTGCGAACGGGCTGAAGAAGATGGATGACCAGGTGCGTCAAGCGCAGCATGCAGCCGGGCCGGGGCAGCAGAACGGTCGGGGCGGCCAGGACTCCGGCACGCAGACGGCAGCGTTGGACCGGCTGGACCAACTGCGCAGCCAGATCCAGAGCCTGTCGCCGGGGCGCGGCTCTCCGAATGGGCGCAATGGACAGCAACCGGGACAAGGCGCGCAGCCGGGAATGCAGCGCGGCCAGAGCGGACAGCAGGGGCAAGGGCAACCGGGGCCGGGGCAGCAGGCGGGACGGAATGGCCAGAGCGGTCAGGGGCAGCAGCCGGGGCAGGGGGATCAGGCCGGGCAGGGCGGCAGGCAGGGTGGGCAAGGCGGGCAGCGGGGCGGAGATTACGTCGACGCTCCTCCACGAGGTGGGGGTGGGAGCGACTATGCGAGCAACAACGTGGATATTGGCGGGCAGAAGTTTGGCGGTTCGCGCGGCGCCACTCCGCCGCGGATTGGCGCCAACCCGGCGGACGCGCAGCGGGTGATTGAGCAAGGCATGAACGAGCTGAACCAACTGCGGCAGATGGCGAAGGGCGACCCGGCGGCGGAGAAGCAGATCCAGGACCTGGCGCAGGAGCTGCAGAAGCTCGATCCATCGCGATTTGTGGGGAACCCCGCGATGGTGGAAGAGCTGCACGCGAAGGTGCTGAACGATGTGGACAAGCTGGAGTTGCAGCTTCGCCGCGATCCGAGCCAGCCGCAGGAGGGCCAGGTGCGAACGGCCACGCCGCCGAATGTTCCGGCCGGATACGAGGACGCGGTCGCTGAATACTACCGGCGGCTCGGCAAAGGGCAATAGAGCTTCCCCTGCGGTGCCGATCGACGGGTCCAGTGGGGGTCGGGCTCAGCGAAGGTTTGAACAAGTCATCGGACGTTCCCTCAGGGGCTAAAGCCCGATTATTGTGGATCATTTGCGACGTGGCTAAAGCCACGTCCTTTCAAATCGGAGACTTGTTCAAAGTATTCTTAGGTCCGTGCCGGAGAGCCACTGTTTTCTCCGACGCATTACACTGGAACAGTTCGCGCCTTGAGCGCGGAGACGGCGTTGAAGCCAGTTGGAGTGGATGAGTGGGCGAGATCAGGATTACGAGGGTGCGGGTGCTGGATGTGCGGTTCCCGACATCATTGGGCAACATTGGCTCGGATGCGGTGAACAAGGACCCGGACTACTCTGCCGCCTATTGCATTCTGGAGACAGATACAGCGCTGGAGGGGCACGGGCTCACGTTCACGCTGGGGCGCGGCAATGAGCTTTGCGTGGCTGCACTGAAGTACCTGGCGCAGCAGGCGGTGGGGCGGAGCCTCGATTCGATTACGGAAAACTTCTGCGCGTTTTCGCGGCTGCTGACCGATGACAGCCAGTTTCGCTGGCTGGGGCCGGAGAAGGGCGTGATCCACATGGCCGCGGGCGCGTTGATCAACGCGGTGTGGGATCTGTACGCGAAGGCGGAAGGCAAACCACTGTGGAGGCTGCTGGCGGAGATGTCGCCGGAGCAGTTGTGCTCGGCTGTGGACTTCCGGTATATCGACGATGCGATTTCGCGCGAGGAGGCGTTGGAGATTCTGGGGCGCAGCCAGGCGGGGATGGCAGAGCGGATGCAGACGCTGGCGGCAGAGGGATATCCGGCGTATACGACCTCGGCGGGGTGGTTCGGCTTCAACGACGAGAAGGTGCGGAGGCTGTGCCGCGAAGGGCTGGCGGAGGGCTGGACCCACTTCAAGCTGAAGGTAGGCGGCGAGGCTAAGGACGACCTGCGGCGCGCTCTGCTGATGCGTGAAGAGATTGGCTGGGAGAACAAGCTGATGGTGGACGCCAACCAGAAATGGGGCGTCGAGGAGGCGATTGCGCGGACGCGGATGTTGGCCGAGGCGAAGCCGTACTGGATGGAGGAGCCGACCAATCCGGACGACATCCTGGGGCATGCGCGCATCCGGCGCGAGGTGAAGCCGGTGCGGATTGCGACGGGCGAGCATTGCCACAACCGCGTGATGTTCAAGCAACTGCTGCAGGCGGGGTCGATCGACGTATGCCAGATCGATAGCTGCCGGGTTGCGGGGGTGAATGAGAACCTGGCGATTCTGCTGATGGCGGCAAAGTTTGGCGTGGTGGTGTGTCCGCACGCGGGTGGTGTGGGGCTGTGTGAGTACGTGCAGCACCTGTCGATGTTCGACTATCTACGTGTATCGTGCAGCATGGAGGACCGGGTGATCGAGTTTGTCGATCACCTGCACGAGCATTTTCTGGAGCCGGTGCGGATGGTGCGGGGACGCTATCAATTGCCGATGCAGCCGGGATACAGCATTGAGATGAAGCCTGAATCTCTGGCGGCGTATGAGTTTGAGTGCGGATCGGCATGGAGGGCGCTGGTATGAAGCTGGTGACGTTTACGGCAGGCGATTCTGCGCCGCGGCCTGGGCTGGTGGTGGAGGGCGGCATCGTCGACCTGAGCGCGGAGGGATTTCGCGACTCGATTGCATTTATGGGGGCTCCGGCGAGCGTACAGGCGGATGTGGCGCGCAGCAAGCCAGGCATCGCCATGGACGGCGTGCGGTTGCTGGCTCCGGTGCCGGCGCCGCCGCGGATCTTTGGCATTGGCGTGAACTATGCGGAGCATGCGAAGGAGTCCGGCACGGAGCCGCAGAAGGTGCCGACGGTGTTTCTTGTGCTGTCGTCCGCTGTGGTGGGGCCGGATGCCGACGTGGTGCTCCCGAAGGCGAGCGCGAAGCCAGACTATGAGGCGGAGTTGGCGGTGGTGATCGGCAAGCAGGGGTACCAGATTGCGGCGGCCGATGCGATGGAGCATGTGTTCGGCTACACGGTGATGAACGATGTAAGCGCGCGGGATGTGCAGCGGGCGACGTCGCAGTGGTCGCTGGGCAAGAGCTTTCCGACGTTTGCACCGATGGGGCCCTGGGTGGTGAGCAAGGACGAAGTGCCGGACCCCCATGGGTTGGAGATCAGCATGACGATTGGCGGCGAACGGTTGCAGCACTCGAATACCGGCATGATGATCTTCAGGATTCCGGCGCTGATTGAGTACATCTCCGGGATTACTCCACTGCAGGTGGGCGATGTGATCAGTACGGGGACACCGGCCGGGGTGGGCATGGGGCGAACGCCGCAGCGGTGGCTGCAGCCGGGCGAGGAGATGGTGATTGCGATTGAGGCGATTGGGGAACTGCGGAACAGGACAGTGGCGGAGTAGCCCGCGGCGCAGTGACGGGGGCAATTTGGCTGCGAGGGAACCTGCGGAGGAACCTCCGGCGCTGAAAAGAGAAACATTCTCGTCGGGACTGCGTTTGAGCGTATAAGCTGCATTCAAACCCAGACCGGCCAGACGACCGGACGGCTGGATCGAGACGAGGTTTTTCCGATGAAGATGTTCCGCAATCTGCTGCTTGCTGCTATCGCATTTACGGTCGTGGCGGGAACGGTCGCTCCTGCGTATGCTGCCGGGGTCCATCACACAAGAAGGCATCACCGCCACCACAAGAAGTAACGGATTCGACGATCCGGCATGGAATGAAGACCCGGCCGAGAGCCGGGTCTTCCTGCGTGTGCGGTCGCATGGTGGAAAAGTGGGCGGAATCCGGTTAGGGCGCGGCGGGCGGATGCTGATAGAATCGATTGAATCCACTCCTTTTCGGATTCCGCAGGAGTAGGCAATGCAGGCAATTTTGGCGCTTGAAGACGGGCGCATCTTTCGCGGCAAAGGCTTTGGCGCGCAGGTGGAAGCTGCGGGCGAAGTGGTGTTCAATACCTCTCTGACCGGCTACCAGGAGATCTTTACCGATCCGTCCTATGCGGGGCAGATTGTTGTGCTGACGAATCCGCACATTGGGAACTATGGGACCACGCCGAGCGATGCGGAGGCGGCGCGGCCGTTCATCGAAGGCCTGGTGACGCGGGAGTTTTCCGCGATGAGCTCGAACTGGCGCTCGACCGAGGTGGCGGACGATTATCTGGAGCGAAGCGGCATTCCAGTGATCGCGGAGGTGGATACCCGTGCGGTAGTGCGGCACTTGCGCAAGCATGGCGTGATGCGGGGCGTGATTGCCTCCGGCGATACCCTGGATGCGGACGATCTGGTGGCGAAGGCAAGGGCGATCCGCAAGATGGAAGGCACCGACCTGGCCAGCGTGGTGAGCACCAAGGTGGCGTACTCGTGGGATGCGGACGAGCCGCGGAACCAGACTGGCGACGGCCTGTTGCCGGGCGCGGATGGCGCCACCAATGGCCAGTCCCTGCACGTGGTTGCGTATGACTTTGGCATCAAGCGGAACATTCTGCGGATGCTGGCTCGCGAGGGCTGCCGCGTGACCGTGGTGCCGGCCAAGACGTCTGCGGAAGAGGCGCTGGCGATGAACCCGGACGGCGTGTTCTTTTCGAACGGGCCGGGCGACCCGGAGCCGCTGGACTTTGCGATTGAGACGGTGCGGAAGCTGAAGGGAAAGACGCCGATCTTCGGGATCTGCCTGGGGCACCAGATCTTTGGGTTGGCGCTGGGCGGCAAGACGTACAAGCTGAAGTTCGGACACCACGGCGGGAACCACCCAATCATGAATCACCAGACGGGCAAGGTGGAGATTACGGCGCAGAACCATAATTTCAACGTCGATCCAGAGTCGCTGCCGGCGGATGTGGAGCGGACGCATACGAATCTGAACGACCAGACGCTGGCTGGGTTGCGGCACACGACGGACCCAATGTTCAGCGTGCAGTATCACCCGGAGGCAAGCCCCGGGCCGCACGACTCGCATTATTTGTTCAAGGATTTTCGCAAGATGATGGAGGACTGGAAGAAGTGAAGATGACTGCCCCATACTCATGGCGCACCGTGGTGGACGATTGCCAGATGGGGGCTGCGGGTGGCGCGGCTAAAGCCGCGCCCTTTCAAAGAGAGAAAGGCACTGCATCGGGTGTGGAGTCGACGAAGGTTGCGGAGCTTTCGAAGTGAGGATTTTGATGATCTGCACATGCGCGATGATGTTGGCGTCGTCGCCCGTGGTGCTTGCCAAGGACACCGCGGCGAAGCCGGTGTATTGCATCCAGGGGCCGAGCGGCGGCTGGAGCCTGAACCGCTTCAAACCGCTGATCAAGGTCGAGGGCGGAACGGTGTTTACCGAGATGACCTTTGAGGGCGGAGTGCTGGCGGAGGTACGGCTGCGACGGTTTTATGCCGACTCGGAGTTGGTGTTTGAGTATTCGTTCGATGTCTCGGGAAAGCTGGATGGGTTGAAGGGAAGTGTGCAGGTGCGCAGCACCCCGCCGGCGGGAATGCCGGTGACGGAGCCGCTGGAGCTGGCGGACTGGCTGGGCGAGGCGGAGCTGCTGCCCGGCAGCGACGGCAAGATTCCACCGCACCACGTGCTTTATAGCCGCGAGAAAGACCGCATCGAGAAGCCGGACAATGCGGACACATATGTAGGGCGATTCAATGATGCGCCCATATTCTGGACGTCCAAGACTGTGCCCTGTGCGGCCATGTTGAAGGAAGCGGAGAAGATGAATGCCACGCAGGAATGACATTGCGAAGATTCTGGTGATCGGCTCGGGGCCGATTGTGATTGGGCAGTCGGCAGAGTTCGACTACTCCGGCACGCAGGCGTGCAAGGCGCTGAAGGCCGAGGGCTACGAGGTGGTGCTGGTGAACTCGAACCCGGCGTCCATCATGACCGACCCGGAGGTCGCCGACCGGACCTACATTGAGCCGCTGACGACCGCGTATCTGGAGGAGATCATCCGGGTTGAGGCGGAGGCGATGGGAACCGCAGGCTTCCGTGGCGGCAACAAATACGGGGATTCTTCGGCTTCGCCTCAGAATGACAAGCAAAAAAATGTGGGCAATGACAAGCAAGGAAGTGGGGGCAATGACAAACAAAGGAGTGGCGTGTTTGCGGTGCTGCCGACGGTGGGTGGGCAGACGGCGTTGAACCTGGCGGTGGACCTGGCCGACTCCGGCGTGCTGGAGAAGTATGGCGTGGAACTGATTGGCGCGAAGCTGGAGGCGATCAAGAAGGCAGAGGACCGGCTGCTGTTCAAGGACGCGATGGCAAAGATCGGCTTGGACATGCCAAAGTCGCAGTTGGTGCGGAACGTGAGCGACGGGCTTGCGTTTGCGGGCAAGATCGGATTTCCGGTGGTGATCCGGCCGAGTTTTACGCTGGGCGGATCGGGTGGCGGCATCGCCTACAACCGCGAGGAGATGACGGACATTCTGTCGCGCGGGCTGGACCTGTCGCCGGTGCATGAGTGCCTGATCGAAGAGAGCGTGCTGGGCTGGAAGGAGTACGAGCTGGAGGTGATCCGCGACCTGAACGACAACGTGATTATCATCTGCTCGATTGAGAACTTCGATCCCATGGGCGTACACACGGGCGACTCGATTACGGTGGCACCGGCGCAGACGCTGACCGATCGCGAGTACCAGCGGATGCGCGATGCGGCGATTGCGTGCATCCGGGAAATAGGGGTCGAAACTGGTGGAAGCAATGTGCAGTTTGCGGTGAATCCGCATAACGGGCGCATGACGGTGATCGAGATGAACCCGCGAGTGAGCCGGTCGAGCGCGCTGGCGAGCAAGGCGACGGGTTTTCCGATTGCGAAGATCGCGGCGCGGCTGGCGGTTGGCTACACGCTGGACGAGATTCAGAACGACATTACCAAAGCGACCCCGGCGTGCTTTGAGCCAACCATCGACTACGTGGTGGTGAAGATTCCGAAGTGGCAGTTTGAGAAGTTTCCCGGCGCGGATGAAGGCCTGGGGCCGCAGATGAAGTCGGTGGGCGAGGTGATGGCCATCGGCAGGACCTTCAAGGAAGCGCTGATGAAGGCGACGCGGTCGCTGGAGACGGGCAAGAAGGCGACGGCGGCGGATATCGAGCCACGGCGTCTGACGCAGCGGCTGGTGACGCCGCATCCGGAGCGGCTGGCGTACATTCGCTATGCGTTCGAGAAGGGGATGACGGTGCGCGAGGTTGCGCGCAAGACGTCCATGGACCCGTGGTTCCTGAACCAGATGAAGCAGATTACGGACGAGGTTGCGGCGGTTGCGGCGGCGAATCCCGCGACGGTGACCGCCGACGAGCTGCGTTCGGCAAAGCGGATGGGCGTCTCCGACGAGCGGCTGGCGGCGGAGTGGGAACTGGATGGTGCAGCGGGGATCGCGCAGGTGCGTGAGCTGCGCACAAAGCTGGGCGTGAAGCCGGTGTTCAAGCTGGTGGATACCTGCGCGGCGGAGTTCGAGAGCTACACGCCGTACCTGTATAGCTGCTACGACGAGGAAGATGAAGCTGCACCGACGGCGCGCAAGAAGATCATCATCCTGGGCAGCGGGCCGAACCGGATCGGGCAGGGAATCGAGTTCGATTACTGCTGCTGCCATGCAGCGTTTGCGCTGCGCGAAGACGGCTACGAGACGATCATGGTGAACTGCAACCCGGAGACCGTATCGACCGACTACGACACCAGCGACCGGCTGTACTTTGAGCCGCTGACGTTGGAGGACGTGCTGGCGGTGTATGAGCACGAAGCTTCCGCAGGCGCGGAGATTGGGATGATTGTGCAGTTCGGCGGACAGACTCCGCTGAATCTGTCGCTGCCGCTGAAGCGTGCGGGCGTGCCGATTATTGGCACGTCGCCGGAGTCGATCGACCTGGCGGAGGATCGCAAGCGGTTTGGCAAGCTGATTACCGAGTTGGGGATTCCGCAGCCCGATGGTGCGATGGCGACCAGCGTGGAGGAGGCGATTGCGGGTGCGAACCGCGTGGGCTATCCCGTGCTGGTGCGGCCAAGCTACGTGCTGGGCGGACGTGCGATGGTGATTGCATACGACGACGAGGCGGTGATCAAGTACATGAGTACAGCCATCGAGTATTCGCAGGAACGGCCGGTACTGATTGACCACTTCCTGGAGAGCGCGACGGAATGCGACGTGGACGCGCTGTGCGATGGCGAGGATGTGGTGATCGCGGGCATCATGCAGCACATCGAGGAGGCGGGAATTCACTCGGGAGACTCCTCGTGCGTGCTGCCGTCGGTGGATTTGAGCGAGGACGTTTTGCGTACGATTCGCAAGCACACGCGCGAATTGGCGATGGCGCTGAACGTGATTGGGCTGGTGAATATCCAGTTCGCGATCCAGCGGGGCAAGGTGTTTGTGATCGAGGTGAACCCGCGGGCATCGCGCACGGTGCCGTATGTTTCGAAGGCGACGGGGATTCCGTTGGCGAAGATTGCGTCGCGGCTGATGGTTGGCCGCAAGCTGAAGGAATTGTTGCCCGAGCAGGTGGCCAGCGGTCATGATCTGGAGACGGGCGACCACTATTTTGTGAAGTCTCCGGTGTTTCCGTGGGGCAAGTTTCCCGGCGTCGACACGGTGCTGGGACCGGAGATGAAGTCCACCGGCGAGGTGATGGGCGTGGCGGACAACTTCGGCGAGGCGTTTGCCAAGGCGCAGATTGCCGCGGGGCAGGTGCTGCCGCTGAAGGGCACGATCTTTATGAGCGTGAACGACCACGACAAGGACGATCTGGTGTCGCTGGCTCGGACGTTTGTGGAGATGGGCTTTCACCTGGTGGCGACGCACGGGACGGCGGAGGTCCTGGAGCAGGCGGGCCTGCAGCCGGAACGCGTGTTCAAGGTAAAGGAAGGCCGGCCAAACGTGGTCGATCTGATCAAGGGCGACCGCATTCAACTGATTGTGAATACGCCGCGTGGGCAGGATACGTTCTTCGATGAGAAGGCGATCCGGCGGGCTGCGGTGCTGGCGCGGATTCCAACGATTACGACCCTGGCTGCTGCGCGGGCGGCGGCGGAAGGCATTGCGGCACTGCAGGGCGGAACGCTGAGCGTGTATGCGCTGCAGGAATTGCATGCCAAACGGGTGGTCGCGCTGGCGTAGCGGTTATCGCAGTTTCGCAACGGGTGTGGACCGAAGCCTCAGCCGTTAGGTGGTTCCCTCGAGAACAAAGTCCCCTAGCGCGACGACACGCGGGCCACGGAAATGGGTATCTGATCTAGCGGCGCTGGCTGCGGGCGATGGCGGCGCGGGTTTCGTTGTCGGCTTCGCGCTTGCGTTCTGTGGCGCGCTTGTCCCACTCCTGTTTGCCCTTGGCGAGGGCGAGCTCACACTTGACGCGGCCGTTGCGGAAATAAAGCCGGGTGGGGATGAGAGTAAATCCCTTTTGCTTCGTCATACCCTCAAGCTTGCGCACTTCGTTCTTATGCAGCAGCAGTTTGCGGGTGCGCAGCGAATCGTGGTTCATGGCATTGCCGTGAGAGAAGGGACCGATGTGGGCGTTGAGCAGGAAACACTCGCCGTCTTTGAGCAGGCCGTAGGCGTCCTTGAGGTTGGCTTTGCCCTCGCGGATGGACTTGACCTCCGTGCCGCGCAGGGCGACTCCGGCCTCGAATTTATCGAAGAGCGCGTAGTTGTAGCTGGCGGAGCGGTTGTAAGCGGCGTCGCGCATGCCGGCGGCTACGGGGTCGCGGTCCTTCTGCTTCACAGCCGGTTTGGGCTGGGCGGCGACAGTCGGGTTGGAGAGAGACCTGGGCATGGGCGGATTGCGGGCGGGAAGGGCTACGTGAGCGATGCTGGGGCCTTGGTGCACTGGCCAAACGACAAGTTTAACATTACGCTACGCGGCGCCTCACCTGTGCGGACTGGCAACGTCTAACCATCAACCCAGAAACGCAAACGACTTTGAGCTCGGGAATCGGTCCGCAGGTACTTGAAATGGAAGAGAATTTCGGAGAGTCCAATGAGGCCCGAATGCTATACTCGCGAGAGTTCCACGAGTCCAGTGAGTGCGGCAGTCCGGCAAACCGCACCCCATCGGACGGCAGGTTGTCCGGGGATGGCGATGCGTTGTGGTCATCGTTCGGGGCCGGTATGTGGAGAGGCCGGCGCAATGCTGTCCGGTGGAGTGCTGTAAGGAGCGCCTGGCGGAGCCTGGCGATCCGGCCGGTATCGAGACTCGGCGCAAAGGAAGTGCAGAAGATCGGAATGACTCGCGGGAACCCATTGTTGACTTCAAAGCGCTCATCGAACGTGACTCGCGGCTGGCTGGCTGGACTTATGCTGTTGCTGGCCGGGTTGGCGTTTGGCAAGACGGCACAGGGACAGTCGGCCAGCGGCTGGAACAAGCGCGGCCAGAACGCAGAGCTGCACGAGGACTATGACACCGCCTATGAGGCCTATCTAAAGGCCCACCAGAAGGCGCCCAAGGATATGCGGTATACGGCGCGCCTGGACCGGATGCGGTTTATGGCCGCGGCGGCGCATGTGGATCGTGGCCGCGTGCTGCGCCAGAGCGGCGACCTGGCAGGGGCGCTGAACCAGTTTACCCGGGCGCTGCAGATCGATCCGGGAAATGAGTCCGCGGCACAGGAGATCAAGATTACGCAAGGCCAGGACAAGAGCCTGGTGGGGCCGGCGCCGGTGATAGCGACGCCCGAGGAGACGGCGCTGCTGCGGGACGTGGCCGGCATCTCCGCGCCGATTGACCTGAAACCGGTCTCCGACGATCCCATTACGCTGAACATGGTGGAGGACACCAAGAATATCTACCAGGCGATTGGCAAGCTGGCCGGGCTGAACGTTCTGTTCGACCCGGATTACCAGTCCAGGCGCATCCCTGTCGATCTGAAGGGTGTGAGCCTCTCCGATGCGCTGCGCATTGTGGGCACGATCGCGGGGACTTTCTACAAGCCGGTGACGCCGGACACGATCTTTGTTGCGACCAACAACCACCAGAAGCATACCGACCTGGACGATCTGGCGGTGCAGACCTTTTATCTGACGAACCCGAGCCAGGCCAGCGACGCGAACGAGATCTACACGGCGCTGCGCAATGTGCTGCCGGCCGATGTAAAGAGTTTTCTGGTGGCCTCGCAGAACGCCATCATCGTGCGTGGGACCAAGGACGACCTGGTGCTGGCGGAGAAGCTGTTGAACGACCTGGACCGCACCAAGCCAGAGGTGGTGGTGGACGTGGCCATCCTGGAGGTGAACCGGGACAAGATTCGCAACCTGGGCATTACGCTGCCGCAGTCGTTCGGGATCACGCCGCAGGCGAGTTCCAACTCTTCCACGTCCAGCTCGACGAGTTCGAGCACCAGCTCAACCACATCCACAGCATCGTCGAACTTCACGTTGAATACGCTGGCCAACATCAACGCCACGAACTTTGCGGTAAGCATTGGCGGCGGCACGCTGAATGCGCTGCTGTCGGATGCGGACACGCGCGTACTGCAGAACCCCAGCATCCGCGCGACGGACGGTCAGCAGGCGACGCTGAAGATCGGCTCCAAGATTCCGGTGGCGACGGGCTCCTACTCGGCGGGCGCGGCTACCGGCATCACGGCGGGCATTGGTGTGCAAACCCAATTCACGTATCTGGACGTGGGCGTGAACATCGACATGACGCCGACCATCCACCTGGACCGCGAGGTCTCGCTCAAGCTCGCGGTGGAAGTATCGAACCAAAGTGGATCGGTGACCATCTCCGGCGTGACAGAGCCGATCATCGGGCAGCGCTCCGACAAGACGGTGATCCAGTTGCGGGATGGGGAGCCTTGTTTGCTGGCGGGCATCATCACCAAGCAGGACAATATGACCAACAGCGGGACCCCGGGGCTGTCCCAGATACCGTTGCTGAAGTACTTTTTCGGCTCGATCTACAAGGAGAACCAGCAGGACGAGGTGGTTTTCATCCTGATTCCACACATCGTGCGCGAGTCCGTGCTGACGCGGCTGAACACGCGGTCGATTGATACGGGGACTTCGGCGGACATTGAGCTTCGACACACGGCGTCCACCGAGGACGATATGGCCCCAGTGGGCGCACCTGCGCCGCCGTCTTCTAACGTGACTGCGGCGAATGCGGCCTCTGCGATGGTGCAGCAGATGAAGCAGCAGGTGCTGGCTCCGGGATCTGGCGGGGTGAGCCCGGCAGCGCCTGCAACCGCGATTACCGGGGAGCCGGTATCGCTGATGGTGACTCCGCCGAGTTCCAACCAGACGGTAGGCGCGACCTTCATGGCGGGGGTCTACCTGACCAATGCACACGACGTGTACTCGGTGCCGGTGCAGGTGCAGTTTGACCCCAAGGTGCTGCAACTGGTGAATGTGGATGCAGGAAGTCTGCTGGGCGGTGACGGGCAGCCAGTCGCGCTGGTGCATCGCGATGAAGGGAATGGGCTGGTGACGATCTCTGCCTCGCGGCCGCCGGGAGTGTCGGGTGTGAACGGCGAGGGCCAGGTGTGCGTGTTGACCTTCAAGGCGATTGCTGCTGGCGACACAAACATCTCGCTGGTGAAAGTGGGTGCGAAGAACAGCGCCCAGGCGAGCCTGCCGGCCGTGGGCAAGCAGGCCGTAGTCCATGTGAAGTGAGGCAACGGATGAGGCGCGTAGTTCGAGGTTCGAGTTTCGAAGCTCGGGGGAGAACAACCTTGGGGACTGGGTATGGTCCCCGGATGCACCGGGGCGAGTCTGGGCTGACCCTGGTAGAGCTTGTGATTACGGTCGCAATTGTGGGGATTCTCGCCATGGCGGCGCTGCCTATGGCGAAGTTCCAAGTGAAGCGGCAGAAGGAGCGGGAGTTGCGGCGCGACCTGTGGGAGATGCGCGATGCCATCGACCGCTACAAGGACGCGGCGGACCGCGGCGGGATCCAGATCAAGGCGGACAGCATGGGATATCCGCCGGACCTGCAGACGTTGGTGGATGGCGTGAATGTGCAGGACAAGAAGGTACGGTTCCTGCGCGCGATCCCGATTGACCCGATGACGAAGTCGGCCGATTGGGGTGAGCGGTCGAATCAGGACGATGCGGATTCCGACTCCTGGGGCGGACAGAACGTGTTTGACGTGTACAGCAAGAGCTATGGCACGGCGCTGGATGGGACGAAGTACAGCACATGGTGAACAGGGACGAGCTTCGGGGTTCAAGGTTCGAAAGCGTGCAGCGATGCGCCGCAAAGATGCCCGGTGGCGTGCGCGATGCGGCTGAGGCGGGCTTTACGCTGCTGGAGTTGCTGATCGTGATGACGATTATCGCGACGCTGGCAGCGATGGCGATCCCGATGTACTCGCGGAATGTGAAGGCTGCCAAGGAAGCCGTGCTGAAGGAAGATCTGCAGGTGCTGCGGGTGGCGATTGGCTCGTACACTGTGGACAAGGAGAAGGCGCCCCAGACACTGGGAGACCTGGTTTCGGGGGGATATCTGAAGGAAGTCCCGAAAGACCCATTTACCATGCGCACGGATACATGGATCACGAGCCAGTCCGACACGCTGGGGAGTATCGATCAAACCGACTCCGGGGGGATTGACGACGTGCATTCCGGGGCGCAGATGACCGCGTTGGATGGCAGCTCCTACAACGCCTGGTAGGGCGCGGTGGTGTGCCTGGCGGAATGGTTGCAACTCTGGATTTGACAAGCCTTTTATAATCAGGGGAGAGAGTGTGGGGTGCGTTGAGAGTCCTGCTCGGTGGACGTATTGTCCGGAAAGCGGCTGACATTGTCCACCAAAATAGCGCATACTGCGTCTAATGCTGTACCGGGCTGCGTCTGTTGGGTAGGATCGCGGCCCGTGGGGAGGAGACTATGGGTCCACGAACCGAGTTCGGCTTTGCCGTTCTGATTGCCGCCGCACTATGTGCCGCGACGGGTTCCTATGCCCAACAAACCGCACCGGGTGCGGCGACGCCTCCGGCCGCGACGACTGCGCCTCCTGCCGCTGCGTCCGATGCTTCGACGCCAAGCCAGCCTGCAGCCTCCGATACCGACAAGACGAGTACAGACAAAGCGGGCACGGACAAGACCAACACGGACAAGGCCGGCGCTGACAAAACCAGCACCGACAAAGCGGACTCAACGAAGCCTGCGGATGCGAAGGATGACGCGAAGAAGGATTCTGCCCCCGCGAAGGCGGATGCCCTGCCGTCTCCAGGAGAGGCGCTGGACCCGCACATCAAGAAGGGCAGCGAGGACGATGTAGATGCCATTGGGACGCGCGACATTGGGCATCGCGGTCTGGGCAACTGGTACTCCACCAACTCCGAGATCAGCATGGGCAAGGGCTACTCGATGGAGATCGAGAAGTCGGCGCACCTGGTCACCGATCCAGTGGTCGTGGAGTATGTGAATCGGATCGGCCAGAATATTGTGAAGAACTCCGACTGCAAGGTGCCGTTTACGATCAAAGTGATTGACTCCGACGAGATCAACGCGATGGCACTGCCGGGCGGGTTCTTCTACGTCAATTCCGGACTGATTCTGGCGGCGGACGAAGAGGCGGAACTGGCCGGAGTCATGGCCCATGAGACTGCCCATGTATGCGCACACCACGCGGCGCGCGAGATGACGCGCATGAACTACTTCCAGATCGGCGAGATTCCGCTGATTATTTTCACGCAGGGTTCGTGGACGGGGTACGGGATCTACGAGGCGTCGCAACTGGCCATCCCGATCAGCTTCCTGGAGTTCTCGCGCGACTTTGAGGCGGAGGCGGACTGGCTGGGCCTGCAGTATATGTATAAAGCCGGCTACGATCCGCAGGCGTTCATCCAGTTCTTTGAGAAGATCGACGCGCTGGAGAAGCACAAGCCGGGCACGCTGGCGAAGGTGTTTGCCGACCATCCGCAGACGCCGGACCGCATTGCGCACTCTGAGCAGGAGATTGCGACCATCATGCCGGCGCGTCCGGACTATGTGGTCACGACCAGCGAGTTCGACGATGTGAAGGCGCGGTTGGCGCGCATTGAGAACAAGCGCAAGCTCAACGACAAAGGCAAGGACAATGCGCCGACGCTGCGCCGCGTGGGTGGCACCAACAACGATCCGAATGCGCCGGCCAGCAGTACGGGCGACGATCGGCCGACGTTGGGACGCAGGGATTGAGAGTGTTTGTATCCCTATGCTTGGTCGCCTGTTCTGAATGAGTGTCCGAGTCAGCATGCCCCAGACGATCTTCTCGACGCATCCATCCCTAGCCTGAATCGATAGGTCGATATGGCCTTGCGCAGTCTGGATTGCTCTTTTGTTTGTCGGAAAGTGAATTGGAGGCGCGGGTCGGGATCGAACCGACGCATAAAGGTTTTGCAGACCTCTCCCTTACCACTTGGGTACCGCGCCTCGCGGGGTCTGCGCTCCTCACGCACACCCGGATGGAATCAGGAAGAGTGTATCGCAGACGGGGTGTAGTTGGAGCGGGAGACCGGGGTCGAACCGGCGACATCTTCCTTGGCAAGGAAGCACTCTACCACTGAGCTACTCCCGCTCGTACAAGATGAAGTATAACGGCCCAGACGACATGAGGTCAACGCGCCGGGCCGATGAGTGCATGGACCGCTGCTCCGAGCTATTCCTCCGGGGCAGCGCGGATGGCAATTCGCGGGCCGGCCACACGGTCGGCGCGTGTGCGTACCACATGCGGAGTCACCAGCAGCACAAGCTGGCTGGTGTCCTTCTCGCCGGTGCGTTCGGTTGGCATCTGGAAACCGGGAAGCTCGCTCAGACCGGGAATGCCGGTCATGGCTGCCAGCTCACTGCGGGTCACGTTACTCACCATCAGCGCGCTTTCGCCATCATTCAGAGTCAGCACCGAGGCAAACTGCCGGTTCTCCAGGACGGGATTGCCGTCGTTGGTGCTGCCGGACAAGGCTTCGATCTTCAGGTTCAGCTTCAGGTTGATGCGCCCCATGCGCAGGATGGATGGGGTAGCATCCAGGGTGACGCCAAGGTCCTCATAGGTGACCTGGGGAATGGTGGCGCTGGTGCCGCCGGCGAATTGCGAGAGCAGGCTGGAAACCGGGACCCCGTTGATGGTTTGGCCGGCAAGCGAGGATGCGGCCGTAGACAGACCCGAGGAGTAGGTGGAGCTGGTAATCGGGTAGCGTGTGCCCTCGCGGAAGACCGCCTCCTCCTTGTCGCCGATGCGCATCTGCACGTCGTCGAGGGAGCGGTTGTCGGTGGAGTTCAGCGCCAGGTTGAACGTCGTGTTGGTGGAGGCGGAGATGCCGGTCTGGACGATGCCGCCGCCGATGACGCCGATCAGGTTCGTGGCCAGGCTGCTCTTGACCAGTCCCAGGCCAATGAGGGCGAGAGCAATTTGCAGGTTGCTGGTCCCAGCGGGGATATAGCCCTGCGCAACGGCCTGCTGCACCAGCGTCTGGTTCTGGCTGACGATGGAGTTGGCGGTCTCCTCCACATTGAAGACGTTGAACTGCGTGGGAATGGCGGCGCCGATATTGGTGGTGCCGGTGCTGTCCACCTCATACATCCGGACCTCCAGCAGGACCTCCGGTGCGGCTTCCGTAAGGCCCGCGATGGTGGCGTTCAGCGGCGTCATGATGTCCTCTGGAGCGCGGATGAGGATGCTGCCGGAGCCCGCTTGCACGGTGACCTGCTTGATGTCGAACATATTGCGGACGACGTTGGCCAGCTCGTTGAGCTGTTCCGTGGAGGAGCCGGGCACGTTGACCGTCTCTTCCAACTGCCGCTCCAGCCGGGAGCGGTGGTCGTCGTCGTCCTTGGCGATCAGGATGCTGGTCTCGTCGAGCGGCACGGCGAAAGATTGGGTCATGCTCATCAGCAGGTTCATGGCCTGCGCATAGGTTGCGTTCTCCAGGTTGAAGCGCACGTCCTTGCGCGCCACCGAGTCGTCGACGACGGCGCGAATGCCATAAGCCAGCGGGACGCTGCGCAGTACTTCTGTCGAGGTGCTGCGCAGGTTGAAGCTCTTGACCGCTGGCGTCGGCTTGACGTGGATGGCGCCTGCGAGGACGGGAACGTCGAGCGGCCATGGTTCGCGCTGGTTGCTCGCGGGCAGGATCTTGCCGCGTTCTGCAAGCTGCGTGGCAAGGACTGCACCCAGATCCTGCGGCGTTACGGGCTTGCCGGGCGCGGGAGCGGGCGGCGGGGGCACCGGCGCGGGCTTCACCGGCACTGGCTCGGCGTGTTCCAGGACGATGGGACTGGTAGGGTCCAGCGTGCGTGCTTTGTCCAGCAACTGTGCTGCCTTGGCGGCATCGCCGGCCTGGCGGTCTTTGGCCGCCTGCTGCACCAAGCCGGTCAGCCGGTGCTGACGCGTGATGGAGATGGCGATGGCGTAGTTGCGGTTGCCGGGATCGAGCTTGAGCGCGCGCTGGAAGTCCGTCTCCGCTCCGTCCAGGTCGTTGTGCTCCAGCTTCTTGGCGCCGGAGAGGTATGCGTCTTCCGCCTCGCGCAACTGACGCTTGTCCGGCTGCGGCTCCACGGTATGCGCGCCTGCGGCCGGCGGGCCTTCGGGGGCGGCTGCTGCGGGAGGCTGTGGTGCCGGGCTGCTTGCCGGTGCGGCCGTCTGCGCACCGGCCGCCACAGTGAACACTGCGAGCAGCAGCCAGGCGGCGCGGCGGCTACCGGGTGCACTGCGAAATTGGAGGGGGAGAACCATTCCACTGCTATCTTAGACGCGCGGCCATGCAATCGGTGCGCGGGTGCAGCATGCATCTATAGCCGGTTATCCCATACAGGCGCAGCGTGTGCTGCGAACGCGGAGGACTGCGAAGTATACGGAGCACAATGCGCAGTCTCGAAGGATGCTTCTTAACCTCTGCCAAACATTGTTTCTAACGCTTGTCATTCTGAGCGCAGCGAAGAATCCCCGCATTTTCGCCCCCCCAAGCTCAATGCCGGGTTGCAATCATGCTGTCAACTCTAGACTCAGAGCCCTAGCCCTGGCGCGCTGTGATGCTCATCAGGGTCCTGGGGCGTTCACCCACGGCGGGACGCTGTGCCAGCATGGGGCGTTCACTCATCACCGGGCGGCGCATGCCTTTGCGGATCTGGGCAGTGTTCAAGTCAAGTTCGGCGAGGGTTCTGCTGAGCGTGTTGCGATGCATTCCCAACTCGGTTGCGGCCTTGCACTGGTTGCCCTTGTGGTGCGCCAGCACTTCCAGGATGTAGCGCCTTTTGAACTGACGGATTGCGTCGGTGTAGGAAATTCCTGCCGTGTGCATCTGCGTGATGAGGGCGTCCAATTCGCGCTTCAAGGTGTTACCTCGCTTGCTTGTTTATACTTTTGCAAAACTCTACTGTAGTCCACTTCAGCCGGTTGATCTAGTGCTGCATGCCGCGCTTGAAGTCGATGGAACCGTCCGCCATCAATTGCAGGAGATACTCAGGTACGAGGAAGGATACATCATGCGCGACGGCAAATAAATAGGGAGTTAATTGAGACTGCGTGATGGTCTGCGATTGGGGTGCGAAGTCAGCGGCCACCATCAGGACTGCAACGCCGACCAGACAACCCCGGGCGAAGCCGAAGGCTGCTCCGAGGAGGCGATCGAACCAGCCCAGTCCGACCCACCGCAGGGCCTTCTGCACAAACCAGCCGCCCACCTCGCACGCTGCCACCACAACGATCACGATGACAATGAAGGCTACGACGCGGGCCGTGCCCAGTGTGAGGTTCAAGCGAGAGTAGCTCATCCAGTCGCCGACCGTATCGTAGTCCCAGGTTGCGATCAGGAACCCGAGGATGAACCCGAGGAATCCGATGATGGCGCGGACAAGCCCGCGGCGGAAGGCCAGGATCATGGACGTCAGGATCAGCACAGCCACGAACCAGTCAAAGAAGTTGAAGTCCGCAACATGGATTCCGGGCAGGCTCATCATCCCCGCACACTCGCAGGCAGAGCGGGCGCAGCGCCTTGCAGTTCAGTGCGGTGCGTCAGCAGCCGGAACGCCTCCATGTATTTCTGCCGGGTATGCGACACAACGTCGGCGGGCAATGCCGGCGCGGGAGCCTGCTTGTTCCAGCGGATGGACTCCAGGTAGTCGCGCACATACTGCTTGTCGAAGCTGGGCTGCGCGCCGCCGGGAGCATAGCCCGATGCGGGCCAGTAGCGCGAAGAGTCGGGAGTGAGCACCTCATCGGCCAGCACGATGCTCCCGTCGATGGCGCCGAACTCGAATTTGGTGTCTGCCAGGATCAGCCCCTGCTCCGAGGCATACGCAGTGGCTTTGGCATAGATGGCGAGCGTGAGGCGGCGCAACTCCGCGGCAGCGTCGGCCCCGATCATGCTTTCCACCTGCGCGTAGGAGATGTTCTCGTCGTGGCCGCCGGTGTTGATCTTCGCGGCGGGCGTGAAGATGGGCTCGGGCAGCCGGTCGGACTCGCGCAGGCCGGCGGGCAGCTTGATTCCGCAGACCGATCCGGTGGCGCAATAGTCCTTCCAGCCGGAGCCGGAGAGATAGCCGCGGACGACGCACTCGACTGGGAACATGGCGGCGCGGCGGACGACCATGCTGCGGCCAGCGATATGGCGTTGGAAGATGGGCTCGGCGACCATTTGAGCGGCAGAGATCGGCCTGCCGAAGATCAGGTCCGCGTACGGCACCAGGTACTCGGCCATTGCGGAGGGCTCCGTGGCCAGCAGATGGTTGGCGACGGTGCCCTGAAGAAAGTCGAACCAGAAGGTGGAGATGCCGGTGAGGATGCTGCCCTTGTCCGGGATGCCCGAGCCGAGCACATGGTCGAACGCGGAGATGCGGTCGGTCGCGACAAAGAGCAGCGCGTCGCCGAGTGCATAGATGTCGCGGACCTTGCCCCGAGCGACCACCGGAAGGCGGCCGAGATTCGTCTGCAAAACAGCGTCTGTCATAGAACGTTCCGTACCTGACTCCATGCTAATCCTTGTGACGGGGGCGAACCGGCGCCCCTACAACTTTAGCCGCTTCCCTGGCTGAAGTGCGCGGTGAGCGATGCGAGCAGGCCGGCGATGGTGGACTCGGCGGCCTCCAGGTGCGCGGGCAGGCCGAGGTCGCGGAGGGTATGCGAGGTAATGGGGCCGATGGAGGCGCGCACCACGGCGGAGGGCAGTGCGATCCCCGCGGCGTCCAGCAGGGCGACCAGGTTGGCGGCAGTGGAGCCGCTGGTGAAGGTGATCGCGTCCGGGTAGTCCGCCGGGTCGCAGAAGAGCGCCGCGATGGCCTGCAGCGAGGCTGCGGGGATGCGGTTGCTGTACGCCGTTGCGACCGTGACGTGCGCGCCTGCCGCTTCCAGCTCATCGCGGAGGAGGGCAGCAGCACCTTCCGCGAGGACGAGCAGAATGCGCTGGCCGGAGGCCTCCGGGCGCAGCGCCTCGGCCAGGGATTTGGCGGTGAAGATGGGCGGGACAACATCCGCGTGCAGGCCGATGAGCTGGAGGGCGCGTGCGGTCGACGGGCCGACCGCCGCGATGCGGCGCGGGGATGGAGCGATCGCGAGCAACTCCGCACGGCGGTGGAATGCGTCGACACCGTTGGCGCTGGTGAAGACGACGAGGGCAAAGCTGGAGAGCGTGGCGAGCGCGTGGTCGAGCGCGGCGTAGGACGAGGGCGGGGCGATCTCGATGGTGGGGATCAGGATCGGAGTCGCGCCCAGCGTGCGCAGGCGGTCGGCCAGCTCGGAGGCCTGGTGCGGCGCGCGGGTGACGAGAATGCGGCGATGGGCCAGCGGCGTCATTGGCGTGTTCAGCTTGCGGTGACGCTGAGGAGATCGAGCGCACCACGCGACTTGAGTTCGGCGGCGATCTGGAGGCCGAGAGCCGCGGCGGCGATGCCGGCGGGCGCCTCGGTGGTGACGCAGACGACGCGTTCGCCGTCGGGCGCCAGCACCTGGGAGTGGATGCTCCAGGCCAGAACGCCGGTTTCGTCGGAGATGGGCGTGCAGTGGACGCCGATGGGGACCTGGCAGCCGCCGCCGAGGGCGTCGAGGACGGTGCGTTCAGCTTCAACGGAGAAGCGGGTCTGCGGATGGTCCAGCGCGGCAACAACTCGGCGGACATAGTCGTCGTGGCCGGGCGAAGCGAGCGGGGCGTAGTGCGGCGCGCGCGTCTCCAGGCCGAGCGCTCCCTGGCCGGGCGCGGGGCATAGCTCGTCGATGGCGAAGCGCTGGTGGACGGACTCCGCGCGCTGGAGCCGGTCCAGGCCGGCGGAGGCAAGGACGAGCGCGTCGCAGGCGCCCTCGGCGAGCTTGCGCAGGCGCGTGTCCACGTTGCCGCGAATCTCGACGAAGGTAACGTCGGGGCGCAGCGCCAGCAGTTGGGCCTGGCGGCGCGGGCTGGTGGTGCCGATGCGGCCGCCCTCGGGCAGCGTGTGCAGCGCCCAGTACTGGTCGCAGACCCAGGCGTCGCGAGCGTCTGCGCGCGGAGGGATGGCGGCGAGGACGAAGCGGGGGTCGAGTTCGGTGGGCAGGTCTTTCAGCGAGTGGACGGCCAGGTCGATGCGGCCCTCGGCGAGCGCTTCCTCGATCTCTTTGATGAAGATGCCCTTGCCATCGGCGAGCGGCGCGAGCGCGGGCAGGGAATCGAGCGCGGCGGATTCAGGCTGCTGCATGCGGTCGCCGGTGGTGCGGATGATCTCGATCTCCACGGTGTGGCCGGCGGAGCGGAGCGTGGCGGCGACGTGGTTTGCCTGCCAGAGAGCGAGTTGGGAACCTCGAGAGCCGATGCGGATGGTTTCAGTCATGGTGTGCTTTCCAGAATACGGGGAAAAGCCGCTTTCCGGTTGGCAGTCGACTATTGTTCCCCTGCGAGGGCTGGATGTCACCTGCACTTTCACCTATCCGCGAGCGTGATTCAAGAGTGAGGAATGCCGTGTCGTCGCGCCTGCCCACAGTTGCCCGCGGGCGCGCTACCCCCTACCCCCATCCAATTGACATAATCTAAGAAACAAAGGAGATGGCGGAGGGGGAGTCATATATTGGTTAATACCTTTCAAGTAATCTGTGGATGGCAAAAGCAAGGCCCGGCGGGTCGCCGGGCCTTGGCTTATCACTTCACTACATCCAGTATACCAAGCGGGACATAACTCCTATGCCACCTATCTTCCTTGTGGAATGAGAGGGATGGGAGGTTTGGGGGTTGACAACAAGTGGGGAGTAACGGTAGCCGCTTCCCCACCCGTCCGCCAAGAACGCGTACGAATGGGGCACCCAGGCGTCTTGGGTCAGGGGAGGAAAGGGAAGATTACGGGTGGGCCACCCGCCGATTCCCCCCCCACTTGGTCTGGGGGGATAGTTACCCGAAAACCTCAGTCAGAACAGTTTGGAGCGACCAGCTAATTGACGGATTTCCTTCGACGGTGAGATTAACAATAGGGGGATCGGATGAAGCTCAGTACCGCGATCATCGCAGGAATGCAAACGCTGCGCTTTAATGCGGCGGATCCTGATTGCGACGTTTTTGGTGCGGCTGCCAGTGCCGTCGGAATTCCTCGTTTCGGAGCAACCTCCGAAGAGATCATGGCTCGACAGGAAGCAATTCTGGGCTATTGGCCCTGGCTGGAGAGAAATATTCTCGTGCAGGGCGAGGATTACTATCGGTCGCTGATGATGGAGATTGAATACCGTTTCGATCAGCAGGTCTGCGGCGGGAACTCCTCATTGAGCGACCTTCTGAGCTACATCCGCTCCCTAGAACCGGAGTGCGGAGAATGTTGCTCCTATGGCTGCACCTGCGAACGGGCTACCCCGTTGTTTCGAGAGCTAATGGAGCAACAAAATCGAGAGACACCAGAGGCCTGGGGGATGAGGCCGCCGGACCGTTACTACGAAGATGTAAACGCGCTGATCGAAGAGGAGGAGCGGATGCATCAACGCCGTGACGCCGTGATTGATTTCCCGGACCAACCAACCCCGCCGACCACCTACCCAGCACCCCCAGACGACGGCATTAGCGGTGATCAACGAGGGAGCATTGTCGCCGACGTGTACCCAGTCAACGTGGAGCGTAGATTTCCGCTCGGTCGGGAACGGCTAGAGGCAGCCAGTACCACCCTAAACATTGGTGAAGTCCACGATTATCAAGATGATTGGTGCGCATCAACGCCAGTAGGACGGACAGAGAGGCTCGCCAAGTGGCGCAGTTGGGAACGGTTCGGACGGGTATTGGGGTGGTCGTGGCTCGCATCGCTCGGTTTAATGCTGTTGGTTATGGCAATCGGGAGCTTCTCGGACCCGCCTTGGCTGTTTTGGGCCTTTTCAGTCCCAGGAGCCCTGTTATTGTGTAGCAGCGCCGTAGCCCCTGTTTGGCTGCTCTGGCCCTACCTCTGGGCACTCAGAAGCGTTGGCACATGGCAGGAGTTGTACAACGAGCTGGGTCGTGACCCTTTTGGCCTTCTTACCTTTGATCTTCTTATGACTGAAACCCGAAGGGAATTTGTGGTGCGCTTGGCCGCCCTTGTAATCATTTTGTTTGTGATTCCAGCCTGCTTCATTGCGGCGTGCTCCATTTGGCGGTGAGGCCAAAGAGGACCTCGGAAGACGCTTCAGGCGTTTGGGACGGGTCGATATGGCGTGCTGGTGTTTGGAGCCTTCAATGTGCTGAAAACGCAACTCACGGCGTTTGCCTAAAAGAAATGACGATTAGCGAAGCATTCCGAACGGATTTCGTTGTTCAATTCCAGAGAGAGGTGAAAAATGCGATACGAGCACAAACTGTTGCCTGTGCAACATACCTTGTCCATCCAGTTCACACCGGAGGGTGGTGATGAGCGGATTGTGGAAGTTCAGGCCGAGTTGGAAGTGGACCCCCTGGATCATTCGCCCCGAGTCATCTCGGGCCGGTTCATTGAACCCCGCGAAGATCAAGTCGTGCAGTTTGAACTCGACTTGGCTGATGCAAAAGTCTGGTATCGAAGCAAGAAATATGGATTCGAACGCCTCGACAGAGTTGGAACCTTTAACTTACGTCAGGGTTGGTGATAGTGGACCTTCGATTGAACGCCAGACAGTCGGCTGTCGCACATCAGATGGATGGCTTTCAGCACCCCGACGAGCGCTAGAATCGCTGACGCAGGCAGGCACGCTACTGCTGTATGTCCCCGCTCTCCGGCTCGGTTAAGGCTTGGATAATCTCATAGTGCCAACCCCATCCAACCGATGGGGGGAGTATTTGAATGCTCCGAGAGAACGCAACCACCGAGTTGTTCGGGGGCAACCGAAGATGATCCATCTTTATAACGGAGGAGTCGGCCTGTTCGCCCGTCTGAGTGTTGTACAGGGTGACCTCGACCCAGACCTCATCAATGAAATATTGCGTATGGTTTTCGAGCCGCCCAGAGACGACCCAAATAGGCCTAAGGTCGCCTTCCAACATCCGCGATCCTGACCGAACCATTGCCGCGTCAAAGAGGCGCAACTGAGTATTGGGATGGGCAAGCGCTTGTGGATGCGGAGCAGGAGGCGGCACTACTGGCGTACTTGAGGGCTCACACCCGGTCGGCGACAATAGCAGCGCAATAGCGACGATAAGGGCGGCGATCTTCATGCCGCCATTCTAGACGTAGAGCCGCTTCCCCACCCGTTGGCAGAGAACGCGTACGAATGGGGCACCCGGGCGTTTTGGGTTAGGGAGGATGGGGAAAGTGCGGGCGGCGGCCGGCTCTGTCTGCGGTAGCGGTTTGAAGGTAACGAAACGAAAGCGGCCGGTTTGACGATTGCGGATGAGTCGCTTGGGCATCGTGCAGCAGCGTAGCCCCAGGCCTCAGATGCGAGGCCTGGGGCACCCGGCTTGGGGGTGAGGTGTCCTACTCGCCGGGAATATCGGCAGACTCGACTGGGGTGGTGGCCGGACCGGCGATGGTGCTGGATGAGGTGGCGCCGAGGATGGCGCCCTGGCCGGGGGACTGGACGAAGACGACGACGCGGAGGTTGGTGGAGGGTGTGTCCGTGGGCAGGCTGAGG
>Ga0302202_10001370_pt1 | contig 30115 bp, 20 predicted proteins | sample II_Bog_N3_3_FD_194579 | JGI IMG/M metagenome (GOLD analysis project Ga0302202, IMG submission 194579) | Peat permafrost microbial communities from Stordalen Mire near Abisko, Sweden - II_Bog_N3_3 | ecosystem: Environmental > Terrestrial > Soil > Wetlands > Peat | place: Sweden: Abisko...
GCGTGCTCTCCCGTGAGGCGCTCACCCTTTTAACAGTTTGACCGTCGTCTCGCTGGCAATATCGACAATCGTCTTCCTAATTGTCTCGGCCACATCAGGGGCCAGCTTTCGCAGAATCCTCTTGAACCGACTGGCAGCAACCTCTGTCTTCGGAGAATCGACCGTCAAGTCAGTGAACGTTGCTTTGAGAATCGTCTTGTCTTCAGCACTCAATTCCTCAAGTTCGTCCGTGTATTCTCTCGCGGTCGTAAGCGCCGTCTCTGTCCACGGAAATGGCTTGCCACAGCCCGCGCAATAGCTATGAACATCTGAAGGGAATCGATGGTTGATAGGTGTCTGGCACCCTTCGCAGGCGGTGATGTTTCTAGCGCCACACTTTGTACAAAACGCTTGAGTCTTTCTGTCTTCTCTTTCGGGGTTTTCCATCATAACCCGAAGTCGCCCCATTGACACACGTCCGCCCGCCCCCGGATTCACGAGTCCAACATAATGGCCGTTTAAACAATAGATTGCGTTTGCCATGCCCCAATACTATTTCATCGGCCGACGCATCCCTCGTCCGCACTCACTGCTAGTTGCCGTGAATGTACCCGTGAGGGGCAAAGGTCTGAGGCCAGATTTTGACGGTACCTAACATTGATTTTAGATGCTCTTCGGTGCCACCGATACGTTTAGAATCAACAGGTTATTACCATGGATCTGACTGTCACAGCAAAGGTCAACCGGATTACTCCTGGAAAACGCCGAAGGGTCAAGGGATGGGATTGGCGCTTGAGAGCCTATCCAGAAACTGCGACCGCCAGGACGGTCTTGTTACGGCGCGGCGTACACAGCCGGGTGATATCACTGCATGCACTTTCCTCACTTCTTGAACATGAATCGGTGCAATTCTGTACGCAAAAACACACGAAAATGCGTCAAAAACACACCTTAAACGTTTGGCTTTTCATGTTTTTGTAGGACCAGAGCGCATCTTTTGCGCGAAGAATCTATGGTCAAACCCCGACATTTTGGTACCGCATCGATTTTTTACCAAATAGGTCGTGCTATACCACGGCAGAATTCGCTTTTTCGTCGGCTTATAACGATACCTGTTTTGCAAGTGCGCATCTTTTCTGAGGCGCCATCCGCAATCAATTTCACGCGGCAGAGGGTGTCACCCATAATCCCTAATCCCTAGTCCCTGCCCTCTTGCCTTACACTCATCGGGAAGGCAACAATTCATTCCCGAGGTCCAATTCGTTGAGAAAATCCGGCCCGTCCGTCCTTGCGGTTTCCGCATCAATCCTGCTTGCTGCCATCCCCACGTTATGGGCGCAAGCCCCGCCTGCCGCGCCCGCTACCGCAGCTTCCATCGAAGCCAACCGAAAGGCCGCCGACCAACTCTACAAGGACTACTGGGAAGAAAACCTCAAGCACAATCCGGAGATGGCTTCGTCGATGAACGACAAACGCTACAACGACCAGATCTCCGACTACAGCGTGAAGGCCTACCACGAAAACCTGGCCCGCGAGCAGGACCTCCTGATGAAGCTCGCAGCCATAGACGACACCGGATTCACCGACCAGGAAAAGATAAGCCGCGAACTGCTGATGCGCCGCCTGGCCATGGGCGAGGAGGAATCGGAGTTCAAGCCGTGGGAGATGCCCGTCACCCAGATGGACGGCATTCAAACCACCTATCCGCGCCTCGTGGCCCAGCTCAGCTTCACCACCGTGAAGGACTACGACGACTGGATCGCGCGGCTGCACTTGATTCCCACGGCCTTCGACCAGGTCACCACCAACATGTCCATTGGCATGGACGACAACCGCGTGCCGCCGAAATATCTGCTCGAAAAGGTGCTGGTTCAAGTACAGCAGTTGGCCGGGCAAAAGCCTGAGGAATCGCCATTTGCGCTTCCGTTGAAGAAGTTTCCCGCCTCCATAAAGCCCGGCGAACAGGAGCGCATCAAGGCGGACATGCTCGACGCAATTCAGAAGGAAGTGCAGCCGGCGTACAAGCGCTTTGGCCGCTTTCTTGAGGTCAGCTACATTCCCGCCGGCCGCGCCGAGCCGGGCATTGCGGCGCTGTCCGACGGGCCAAAGTACTACCAGTTCCTTATCCGCCGCACCACCACGACCAACCTCACCGCCGACCAGATTCACCAAATTGGACTGGATGAGGTCCAGCGCGACGAAACAGAAATGCTGGTCATCGCCAAAAAGCTTGGCTTCGCCGACCTAGCTAGCTTTCGCGCCAGCCTCAAGACCAATCCCAAGCTCCATCCGGCGTCTGCCGATGCGCTCCTCCAGGCCGTGAGGGACGATCTCGCGCCCATGCAGGCCAAGCTTCCGCAACTGTTCGGGCGCTTGCCCAAGGCCAAGTTTGAAGTGGTCCCGGTGCCCGATTTCCTGGCCAGGACATCTGCGCCCGCCTACTACGAGCGAGGAGCTCCGGACGGCAGCCGCCCAGGCCGCCTGTTCATTGACACATACAACGCCACCGACCGCAATCTCTACCAGGTTGAGGATCTGACTTACCACGAAGGCATTCCCGGCCACCATCTGCAAATCTCCATCGCGCAGGAGCTGGAAGGCATTCCCACCTTCCGCAAAAATGGCGGATATACGGCCTACGTTGAGGGCTGGGGACTCTACTCCGAGCGGCTGGGCAAAGATGTCGGCTTTTACCAGGATCCTTATTCCGATTATGGCCGCCTCGAAGGCGACATCTGGCGCGCAATTCGCTTAGTAGTAGACACCGGCGTCCACAGCCAACACTGGACCCGCGACCAAATGGTGCAGTATTTCCACGACCACTCGAACATTGACGACACCAGCATTCAGGCTGAGGTGGACCGGTATATTGCATGGCCAAGCCAGGCGCTGGCTTACAAGGTTGGGCAACTTAAAATACTGGAACTGCGCGACAAAGCAAAAAAAGCACTGGGCGACAAGTTCGATATTCGCGCCTTCCATGACCAGGTGCTCGACTCCGGCGCGCTGCCTCTGGATGTACTGAGCGACCGCATCGACGCGTGGATTGCCCGCCAAAAATAAGTCCGCCTCTGGGGCGACAGATTCCGCTGCGCAATTGGAAAACAGCTATGGTTATAACGCTACAAAAATCGACCTGGTGCGTTTTTCGCTCATTCTTGCACTCTCCTGACAAGTAATCAGGTCCCCTTTTCGCGCCGCTAAAGCAGCTGCTATCGACTAACTTTGGGGTTCGTGGCGCAAGCGCGCGAACGGTGTTGGGATGGTGCGATGCCCCTGAGCCCTATCCGACCTGCTCGTTCCCAGCGTCGCTCTTCCCATTTTGACCATATTGCAAGGCCCTCGAAGAACCGAAATCAATACAGAGCAGGCGTTTACAGCTTATTCATTGAATCGTCACTATCCGTTCTTCATGCCTGCCTAACCTTCTAATCAAGTGTTCCTCAATGTATCAATCGCGGAGCTCTCCGCGATTGGATCTGTGTGACTCATATTCATCGCAGCCACACCTTGGCGGACTTGTGCGGACAGCGAGAGTCTGGGCATGTAGCGGCTTCAGTACGACCGATCCTGAGCGCCGGAATGGCTACGAGGACACAATCTCAATGAAAGGCACAATCATGATTCGAGGCCATCTTCTTTGCAATCTCTTCCTGGCCGGGATGCTCGGCGGAACCTTCGCCGCGGCGCAAGGACCATCTCCGGATGCAACCACAACCACTCCACCTCAACCGAAAATCACCAACACTGAGACAGTCGTGGTAACCGCGCCGGGCGAGTTTCGCGTAGAACAGGAACTGAGCGCGCCCACATTGATTGAGGAGGCGCCGGGAACGAGTCCCATCAAGTCTCTTGCGCAGCTTCCCAGCGTCAACTTCCAGGCAGCCGATCCCTACGGCTCCTATGAATGGGCGGTGCGCATCTCGGTGCGTGGCTTCAATCAGAACCAGCTCGGCTTTACGCTCGACGACATACCGTTGGGCGATATGTCGTATGGCAACTGGAATGGCCTGCACATCAGCCGCGCCATAACGGACGAGAATCTAGGCCGCGTTGTGCTCTCTCAAGGCACAGGCGCGCTTGAAACCGCCTCTACCAGCAACCTGGGCGGCACCATCCAGTTCTACTCGGCCGACCCGTCGGATACCCGCGGTTTCACGGTCAATCAGAGCTTTGGAAGCTGGAGCATGTATCGCACGTTCGCCCGCTTTGAGAGCGGCCTGCTGCCCAACCACACCAAGTTTTATCTGACCGGCGCGTACAACCTCTCGGATAAATGGAGAGGCCACGGCGAGATCGGCCAGAACTACTGGCAACTCAACGGCAAGCTGGTCCACGAACTCGGCAACACGGGCATCGTGTCGGTATTTGCCGATGTTTCGGACCGCCGCGAGGTGGATTACCAGGATGTGAACAAGGTCTGGGTTCAGCAGTTGGGATACAACTGGGACAACTACGGCAATTGGGGACAATCTGTCCAGGCGGCGTGGGCCTGCGACGGCGTCGGCGCCTATCCAGCGCCGGTCAATAGCCTTACCGCAAACCAGGACCCCTGCGATGCGGGCTACTATGGCGGCTCGGGACTGCGCAAAGACCAGATCGGCGGCATCAGCTACAAACAGGCGCTCGGCGACCACCTCACGTTGAAGCTGACCGGCTACGGCCACCACGACGACGGACGAGGACTGTGGTTCACGCCTTACCTGCCGACTTACCAGAACATCTTTAACCCTACTCCCGCCACGATCGTCTCGCCGATCTCGCTTCGCACCTCGGAATACGGAATCAATCGAGGCGGATTTCTTGCTTCGCTGGCCTACGAAACTTCAAGAAACAAGCTTGAGGGCGGCGTGTGGTTTGAAGGCGAGCGGTGGAATCTGGCTCGACGTTTCTACGGAACCACGGCAAACAGCGCGGTTCATTCGCTGTACGACTTCCCGTCCAATCCCTTCTACACGCAGTGGGAATATGTCTTCAACTCCATGCTCTACGACATTCACCTCCAGGACGTATTCAAGGTCAACGATAAGCTTTCGGTCGCTGCCGGCTTCAAAAGCGAGGAGACCTTCACGGACGGTGAGCTGTCCAAGACCTTCACATCCAGCCCCGTCTATACTCCGGGTGAATATGCGCAGGGGTCTTTGACTTCGGGCAAGCCCATCCTTCCGCAATTCGGCGTCAACTTCAAGCTCGACAAGGCAAATGAGGTCTTTGGCGACGCGGCTTATAACGTCCGTTCTTATGTTCCAGGCGGATATGGCTACGGAACCTCGCCCTGGGGCACCACGCAGGCCGGTTTTGCGGCCTTACAGACGAACCTGCACCCTGAAACCTCGTGGACCGAGGAGGGCGGCTTCCGTTCCACGACTCAGCACGCTTCCGTCGAGGCGAGCTACTTCCACGTCAACTTCCAGAACCGCCTCCTTGCCTTCGCACAGGGAGCGGGAATCGCGGGCAACGCTTCCATCCTTTCAAATGCCGGCGGCGTCACCACAAACGGGGTGGACGGGTCGGCCAGCATCCGTATCACTCACGAAATCACGCTTTATAACGGTGCCACCTGGAATAAGTCCACCTACGACAACAACGTGACAGCCCAGAATGGTTCCTGCATCTACACCGACCCCACGGGAGCCTGCCTTTCGATTCAGGGCAAGGTCGTCGTGGATACGCCCCAAGGGCTCTACAAGACCGCTCTCGACTACAACAAGTCCGGGCTTTTCGCTCATATTGGCGCGGATTACATGTCGACCCGCTACTTTACCTACACCAATGACGGCAGCGTCCCAGGGCGCTTCCTGACGGAGTTTGGCGCAGGTTATAGCCGGGAGCAGTTAGGCGCATTCAAAGACCTCAAGGCCCAGTTCAACGTCTACAACGTGCTCAACTCGCAGTACTACGCCTCGATCGGCACGAACGGCTTCATCGCCAGCGATCCGCTTTCGGTAAACAACAACACCCTGCAAGTAGGCTCGCCGCGCACCTTGGTCGGCACCCTCGCGGCACGGTTCTAAAGTTGGGAGTTTCAAGCGGGCTCGAGGGCGCGGATAAATCCGCGCCCTCGTCTTTTGGCCCCAGGAACCGAGATCGACGGCGGCCAATGCGAGTATCCTTGAGAGCAGCACCACCACTCTCATTCAACACAAGGAAAATCATGGCGGAGATAGCCGTTGAGGCCACCGAAGTACCAGCGCAGTTGCCCAAGGTGCGCGTGGCCGTTTTGGGCGCAGGCAAAATGGGAGGCATTCTGCTGCAAGCCTTCCTGAAGCAGAACCTGTTTGCCCCCGATCAAATTCATGCTACCGTGGGCCATGCCGAACGGGCGCTTGCGCTCAGCACGCAGTGGGGCGTGGACGTTAGCACCAACAATCTGGAGGCGGCCAGGCAGGCTGACCTGATCCTGCTGGGCGTAAAGCCCTTCCAGGTGCCTGACCTGATTGCGGAAATTCGACCCGCTCTGACCTCCGCAAAGACCCTGGTTTCGTTTGCCGCATCGGTGAAGACACGCGCCATTGAGGAAGCGGCGGAGATGGAGATCGCCGTTATCCGCGCCATGCCCAACACGCCCTCGGCGCTGGGCGCTGGAGCGGCGGCACTATGCAAGGGCCGATTTGTATCCGCGGCGCAGATGGAATTGGCCCAGCGCATCTTCGAGACCGTGGGCCGCACCGTAACCGTGGACGAAAAACACATGGACGCGGTGACTGGCCTCTCGGCCTCAGGGCCGGCTTACATCTACATCATTATTGAAGCGCTGGCAGAGGCGGGCGTAAAGGTGGGCCTATCGCGCGAGATAGCCACGCAACTGGCCGCGCAAACTACCTTCGGCGCAGCCAAGATGGTGCTTGAAACCGGCTATCATCCGGCGCTGCTGAAGGACGCCGTCACCACGCCCGCCGGGTGCACGATTGACGGCATTCTGGAGTTGGAAGAAGGCGGGTTGCGGGTTACCCTGATCAAGGCTGTGATGCGGGCTACGGAACGGGCCAAGCAGTTGGCGGCGGGGTGATGAACAGGGATTAGGGATCAGGGATCAGGGAACAGGCCTCGAAATCGCGGTGTATTTTTCCGCCCCGCCGTGTATTCTGCGTCTGCGTGGCAGGATGAGGAGAAAAGGCCGCTAATTCAAACGGTTGGCGCATTGGGACGGGCGATGATCGAAAGCGTAAAAATCCAGAATTTCCGCTGTTTTTCCGAGCTTGAGGTGCATGGCCTCAAGCCGATCAACATTCTTGTTGGGGAGAATGCTAGCGGGAAGTCGGCGTTTCTTGAGGCGATCTATCTCGCGCTAACTGGGATGCCATCCAGCGCATTTCAATTGAGAGAATGGCGGCAGATGGGCCAGCCTAGAGAGTCGGCCTTTGCGTCATTATCTTCCTCTGAAATCTGGGATGATCTGTTTCATAACTACAACTCGGCTCGGCCAATTGCAATCTCGATTGAAAATGCCAAGCCTTCGCCGGATGTTCTTCGGATTCAGCGAGATGGGACCGGAATCAAGTTTCTTTGGAAATCTGCGGAATACTCTTCGGAGTTTGTTTCCTCGCCCGAGCACCTTAAGCCCATCGAAGGGCTCAGTTCCGGTCTGCATGATGCGAACCCAGTCGAATTCATAGGGTCGCACACTCAGAGCGTTCCGCAATGGCTCGCCTCCAGATTCTCAAATCTCAGCAAGGAAGGTGAGACCGCTCCAGTGCTTGATGCGTTGCGGATCGAGTTCCCTTTTCTGAAGGAACTCTCACTGGAACTCGACGCCGGAAATCCGTCGGTTTTCGCTAGCATCGAGGGTTCGAAGCGTAAGTTACCGGCTGCCCTGGTATCCGACGGATTCAACAAGCTTCTCGGTATCCTGTTGAGCATAGCCAGCGCTTCCAAGGGAACGCTCCTAATCGATCAGATCGAGGATGGTTTCTATTTCAAGAAGCTCCCTTCGATCTGGAAGACTATCCACAAGTTTGCGAAGGCCAACGGCACACAGATATTCGCCACCACCCACAGCCAGGAATGCCTAGACGCATTACTTCCCACACTCGAGGCCAACGAAGACGACTTCGCGTTGATTCGCGCAAGCCGTTCAGAGGATTCGATCGTGTTTCGCGTAGCTAATGGCAGGCAATTCGGCTCGGTTCTATCGCAGGGGTTCGAGGTGCGATGAGCGAACTTCTTACGCCCGGCCTGAGAGAGATCGAGAATCCATTTGTGGTTGTGTGCGAGGGGAGCGGGGACGCGCGTTTTGTCTTCGAGTTATTGAAGACCCGCCAGATAGGGAACTGCTCGGTCGGGTTTCCAAATGAGATGGACTCCGGAGGCGGCGGCAAAGATGCAATTGGACGATACGTCGAGAGTATCTTTACATGGTTCGCGATTCATGCGGCCGTTCCGTTACGAGGTGTCCTGATTGTTCTCGATGCCGACGACGATCCTAACTCGGCGTTCGATCTGGCTCGGAAGGCGTTGCAAGATACCGGTCTTCCTGCGCCAGGGAGGGCATTTTCGATGGAGCGCGACGAAGCCCAAGCGGGGACTTCGACTGCCGCGGCGGTGTATCTTGTTCCGGGCTTGATGCTGAATGGAGAACAGGAGACAGGTACTCTGGAAGATATTTTGTTGCGAGCGGCATTTGAGAAGAACCCGCAGTTTCAAGGTTGTCTGGATACGTTTATCGGCTGCATAGGCAAAGCTCCCGAACTCAAGTCGAACAAGAAAGCAAAGATGCGCTTGTCCGCACTCGTGGGCGCGTCGTTTCCGTCCAATCCATGGGCATCCGTGGATAAACTATTGGCAAGCAGCAAGAATGAATTGGTCCCCATCGACAGCATTCATTTCAAGCCTCTCGACGATTTTCTGGCGGAGTTCTGCCAAGAGTGAAAACATTGTCGGAATTGCCGCGACTTTCCCGCCCAACCTGGCTGCCCAGTTACATCCCCGAACTACAGGGCCTGCGCGGTCTTGCGATTCTGGCCGTGGTCATCTACCACTGCCATCCGCGCCTCGTCGGCACATGGCTCTATCCGGCTTCTCTCTGGGGCTGGGCCGGCGTGTCGATGTTCTTTGCGCTCAGCGGCTTTCTCATCACCTCCAACCTGCTTGTGACCCGCGACAAGCCGCACTACTTCCACAACTTCCATGCGCGCAGGGCGCTGCGTATCTGGCCGTTATACATCCTGCTGCTGGTAGTGGTTTACCTCAACGCGCCATGGTTTATCGGCCCCGGCGTCATCGACGCAATCAAGGCCGCGCCCTGGCTGGCATACCTCTTTCTGGTGCAGAATCTTTTCCACCTCACGCTGCCCCCGGCCATCGGCCCCACCTGGGCGTTGTGCATTGAAGAGCAGTATTACTTCCTGTGGGCCCCGCTGGTCCGCTTCCTTCGCCGCCCATGGATGCTGGCGTGCGCTTTGATTTCCGCACTGGTGGCCGCGCCCATGTTTCGCATGAACCACTTCGCCTGGATCACCCCGACCCATACGCTCACTCATCTCGACGGCCTGGCGTGGGGCAGCCTGATGGCCCTGGGGCTTCACACGCTGCCAATCGCCCGCCGCGTGTGGCTCTGGATTGGGCTCGCAGCCATTCCACTGGGCTTTCTGGCAGCCGCCACCGTGGCCGGCGGAACCGCGTTTCTAGACTCCGCGCTGGCCGTGGGCTTTGCCGGCTCGGTGCTGGCCTCCATTGCCTCGACCGGCGCGCGCAATCCAGGGAACGCCGTGCTGCGCCGAGGACCGCTGGCCTTCTTTGGCCAAATCAGCTATGGCCTTTACATGACCCACATCGTGGTGTTCATCTACTTCGGCTGGTTCGATGCGCGCATGGACCGCTACGGAATCCCGGGGAACCTGGCCGTCGTGGCCTTCCGTTTGGTCGCATCTACCGCCGTTGCCACCGCGCTGTGGTACGGATTCGAGTCGCAAATCCTGAAGCTGAAACGCCATTTTTGACAACAAAACCTGCGGATTTGGGCCAATATGGAATAGAGACGCACGCAGCCACAGCCGAGAGAACCCCAGTGCATCCAGTTCCCGCCATCTCCAGAGTCGCCCTCGCAGGCCTGATGATTCCCGCCTGCATTCCTCCGGGGTTGAATCCGGCGAGCCCTGCTCGCCCTGCACAGACTGTTTCGCCTCAGACCGCGCCGACAACCGCGCCGAATGCGGCCCCGACCGTTCTGAGAGCCAATGCGAATCTCGTCCTTATCGATGTGGTGGTGACCGACCGCGGCAGCGCCGTCCATGGCCTCAATCGAAGCCGCTTTCACGTCTTCGAGGACGGGCGCGAGCAGGCGATCACAACCTTCGACGAGCACCAGCCTAACCCGGCGCTCGCGAATGCCGCAACGCAACCCGCGCTGCCGCCCCACACCTATACCAACATCCCCGCATATCCCCCCTCGCCAGCGGTGAACGTGCTGCTGCTGGATGGACTGAACACCCCCATGCAGAACCAGATGCAGGTGCGCCGGCAGATGATTGAGTACATGGGCAAGATTGAGCCAGGCACTTCGCTTGCCATTTTCACTCTCGCTTCAAGGCTGCGAATGGTGGAGGGGTTCACTACCGACGCGGCGCAACTGGCCCAGGCGCTGAAGAGCGGGAAGGCCGGCCCGCAGGCGTCGGTGATGCTGGATCCGCAATCGGACCAGGCATTCGACTCGAGCATCGGCGCCATGGCGGCCCTGAACCCAGGCTTGGCTTCGGTGGGCGGCGGCGACAACGCCATTGTCGAGATGCAGCAGTTCCAAGCCGACATCGCGGCATTCCAAACCGACCAGCGGGTGCGGATGACGCTGGACGCGATGCAGCAGTTGGCGCGCTATCTCAGCGGCGTACCGGGGCGCAAGAATCTGATCTGGTTCTCCGGCTCGTTTCCCATTGCGCTCGATCCGGACGACTCACTGAAGAATCCGTTCGAAGGCATGCGCAATTACTCCGACGATATTCGAGAGACCAGCGAATTGCTGAGCGCCGCGCGCGTGGCCGTGTACCCGGTAGACGCGCGAGGGCTGATGACGCCGCCCACGGCCGACGCATCTTACGATTCTTCCACCAACCTTATGACTGCCACGGTGAATGGCGGCCGTGGCGGCTCGCGCTCCACTGCCACCGCGAACAAGCCAAGTTTTGCCAAGGACAATGCGGCCTTTACGAAGGCGACCATGCAGGAACAGGCCACGATGGAGCAGATTGCAGAGCAGACGGGCGGGCACGCCTACCTGAACACCAATGGGCTGAAGGAAGCCGTGGCAAGCGCTGTGGCAAACGGGTCAAGTTATTACACCGTGGGCTATTCGCCCGCTGGGAAGCCGTTCGACGGCGAGTTCCGCAAGATCCAGCTCCGCGTTGACAATGGCGAGTATAAGCTCGCCAACCGGAACGGATACTACGCTGACCCGATTGACAAGCAATCGGCTCAAAATCCGCGCGCAACCAGCTTGATTATGGCGGCTACTTTGCATGGCGCTCCGCCTTCCACGCAGATTCCATTTCAGGCGCGGATTCTTGCCGCCAGCGACCCGCTGCTGCAAGGCGCAAAACTGCCGGAAGGCCAGGCGGGCGAGGCGACTGCTACCCTGAAGGGGCCACTGCATCGGGTGATTGCGGAGATAAAGGTGGACCCGCGCGAGCTGGACTATGAAGAATCGCCGGATGGCACGCACCGGGCCAAGGTCGAGTTTACGATAGTGGGCTACGATGCGGAGGGGCACAGGCTGAATTACCAGGATCGCGGATTTCAGGTGAATCCCACTCCCGAGCAGTATGCGCGGGCGCTGGCGACGGGTATCTCGATTCGCATGGCGCTCGATCTGCCAGTTGGAAGGGCCTGGCTGCGCATCGCGGTCCACGATCTCAACGCGGACCGGGCCGGGTCGCTGGAGGCGCCGGTTCCGCCTGGGTAATTGCAGGTTCGGCTACCGTTTTCCGATCAAATGGAAGAAAAGGCATTACCAGCGAAGTGAAATGCCGGTCGAATGGCGTGAGGACTCTGAAGAATGAGAATGTTTCAAATCGCAGTCGGCCTGGCGCTGGGTGGAATGGTTGCTTCGGCATCCGCGCAGGCTGCGCCGGAACAGCCGCAGAGCACACCGCAAGTGGTTCTGAACGCTCAGGCGTACACCGTTCTGGTGGACGTGGTGGTTACCGAGAATGGCAAGCGAATCAGCGGGCTCGACCGCAAGCGTTTCCACATCCTAGAAGACGGCAAGGAACAGACAATCTCATTTCTGGAGGAACATGCGCCGGAGAAGATGCCCCCGGCCCAGAAGCATGCGCCGCTGCCGCCTCACTACTACAACAACCTGCCTTCTCGCCCGCCTGGGAGCGCCGTGAACGTGCTGCTGCTGGATGCATTGAACACTCCGATGGGCAACCAGATGGATGTGCGCCGCCAAATGGTGAAGTACCTTGGAACCATTGAGCCGGGCACGACCATGGCAATCTTCACGCTTTCGTCGCGGCTCAGGATGATTCAGGGATTTACCAGCAACGCCGGCGAATTGATGGCTGCGTTGAAGAGTGCAAAAGGCAATCCGCAACAATCGGTATCGCTGGACGCAGTCTCCGGAGGGGCGTTCGATTCGGCAATCGGCAACCTGCAATTGATGGGTTCAGGAGCCGCAAACGCTGTCACAGCGATGCAGCAGTTTCAGGATGCTTCAGATACGTTTCAGACGGACCGTCGCGTGGGATTGACTTTGGAGGCAATGCAACAGCTTGCCCGCTACCTGAGCGCGGTGCCGGGACGCAAGAATCTAATCTGGTTTTCCGGGGCATTTCCGCTCTCTCTGGGCCCGGAGACGATTTCCAATCCAGCGGCCGGTTCGAGCAGTTACGAAGTTCAGGTGAAGACTACGGTTGAAATGCTTGCCGCGGCTCGGGTCGCGGTTTATCCAATGGACGCCGCGGGCCTGGCAACCCCAGCCGTTTTCGACGCGGCCAATAGCGGCCCGGGGGGAATGCAACCCAGCAGCAGTTCCAGGAACAACTTCCAGGCCTCGGATGTGCATTTTACGATGGAAGAAATTGCCGACCAAACCGGCGGGATGGCGCTGTTCAACCACAACGATTTTGCTCGCGGCGTGGCCAATGCGGTGGAGAACGGCTCCAGCTACTACACTATCGGCTACGTACCGCGGACCCGCGACTTCCATGGAGAATTTCGCAAGTTCAAGGTGCGGCTCGACGACTGTAATTGCCAGCTCGCCTATCGCCGGGGCTACTTCGCCGACCCGCCCGGAATGATCGGCAGGAAGGGCCTGACGCAAGCCAGCCTGATGACCACGGCCACGCTGCACGGCGCGCCGCCATCTTCGCAGGTGCTGTTCCAGACGCGCGTTCTCCCCGCCACCGACCCCACGTTCAAGGATGCGAAGCTTACCGAGGGCCCGGCAGGCGATTCAGCGAATACGCTCAAGCCGCCGGTTTACCGTTTCGTAGTCGACATGGTTGTCGATCCGAAAACATTGATGTTCGACACAGCGGTGGACGGACGCCGCCAGGGTGCGCTCGAGTTTGCACTGGTTGCGTTCGACGCGAATGGAAAGCGGGTGAACTCCATGGACCGCGACCTGCAAATGGCGCTCAAGCCCGACGAATACGCGCGAGTGACAGCCGCGGGGGTGCCGGTTCGCATGGAATTGGATTTCCCCGCCGGGCAGGATTTCCTGATCGTCGCGGTTCACGATCGCCTGGGAAATCGCGTCGGGTCGCTGGAGGTTCCATTAGCGGTTCCGGCAAACTGAGGCAAGTGACGCCGGCCCGAAGGTTGCCGAGTGTTCACCTTGGCCAGCGGCCCACAATCACAAACATCGCCATCAGGAACAGCACCACGCTGGGCGTAGCCGTCTCATTGCGCCGCGCGTGATAAATGCCCGCAATCACCATCAGCAGCGCCAGTCCGGTGGCCGCGAGCCGGAGAATAATGTGAGGAGGCCAAAAATCGTACGGCAGCGCCACTCCCACCGCCCCCACTATCTCAAGCATGCCCACCTGGGCGGCAAGCCCCCGCGACATGCCAATCTTGTGGCCGTTGTAGCGCGCTTCTAGCGCTTTCACTACTTTGTCGTAGGCCAGAACCTTGCTGCATCCCGTAAAAAGAAAAACGCCCGCCATAATAATCTGGACAATCCAAAGCAGCGTGTTCATCTCTTCGTCCGCCTCCCGCGTAAAAGGCCGCGGCTGAACTTCAAAAGCCGCCAAACTATCGGCGTCGCAGTTGATTGAACTTCTAATTCAAGGTGGATGTCAAGAGTGATTCGGTACATCTTCGGGCCTGAATCATGATTCAAACTGAGCAGAGCGCAAAATCCCACAAGATGAGCCGCTATGTTACCCAATTGTGACTCGAATCACCCATAACTGTAATCTGTGGCTGCTAGGCTTTTAACGTCACGCAATTCAACCGTTGCGAGGTGCACTATGACCCACGAATCTGAAATCGAGAAAACCGGGAGCGAATTGGCGGGCAAAGGCCCGCTCACGCCGGAACTGTTGGCCAAAATGGATGCCTACTGGCGCGCGGCCAACTACCTTTCCGTCGGCCAGATTTACTTGAAAGACAATCCATTGCTGGAGCGGCCGCTAACGCTGGAAGACGTGAAGCCGCGCCTGCTGGGCCATTGGGGCACCACGCCCGGGCTCAACTTTCTTTATGTGCAGTGGAATCGCCTGATCCGCGAACGCGACCTGAACATGATTTTCGTCATTGGTCCAGGGCATGGCGGTCCGGGAATAGTGGCGAACACTTACCTTGAGGGCTCGTACTCCGAGGTTTACCCGCACATTGAGCAGAACAAGGACGGCATCAAGCGCCTCTTCCGCCAGTTCAGTTGGCCTTACGGCATTCCCAGCCATGTGGCCCCGGAGACTCCGGGATCGATTCACGAGGGCGGCGAACTGGGCTACTCGCTGGTGCATGCATACGGCGCGGCGTTCGACAATCCCAACCTGATTGTGGCCTGCGTAGTGGGCGATGGCGAGGCGGAAACCGGCCCGCTGGCCACCAGTTGGCACTCCAACAAATTTCTCAATCCGGCAACCGATGGAGCAGTACTGCCGATTCTGCACTTGAACGGCTACAAGATTGCGAACCCCACCATCCTGGCGCGCATTCCCCATGCCGAGTTGGAGAGCCTGATGCGCGGATATGGATATGAGCCGTTCACGCTGGAAGGCGACGACCCGCTCGTGATGCACCAGCAGGCCGCGGCTGTCTTCGACACCATGCTCGACCGCATAGCCGCTATACAGAAATCCGCGCGCGAGGAAGGCTCAACCGAGCGCCCGGCATGGCCCATGCTCATTATGCGCACGCCCAAAGGCTGGACCGGACCGAAGGTCGTGGATGGCAAGCCGGTGGAGAACACATGGCGCGCGCACCAGGTGCCGCTGGACGGAATCTTTCAGAACCCGGAGCACCTGCGCCAGCTCGATGAGTGGATGCGCAGTTACAAGCCCAGTGAACTGTTCGACGAGAAGGGCCGTTTTCGCGAGGATCTTGCGGATATCGCACCCAAGGGCCGGCTGCGCATGGGAATGAACGCGCACGCCAATGGCGGACTGTTGCTGAAGCCGCTCAACGTGCCCAACTTCCGCGATTTCGCAGTGAAGATTGAAGGCCGCGGCGCGCACGACTTTGAATCCACGCGCATTCTGGGGCACCTGCTTCATGCGGTGATGCAGGCAAATATGGAGCAGAAAAACTTCCGCGTCTTCGGACCCGACGAGACGGCTTCCAACCGTCTGCAAGACGTAATCACCGGGACCGGAAAAGCCTGGATGGCCGAGACGCTGCCGGTGGACGAGAACCTGTCGGAGACCGGCCGCGTAATGGAAGTGCTGAGCGAACACATGTGCCAGGGCTGGCTCGAGGGCTATCTGCTGACCGGACGCCATGGCTTGTTCTCCTGTTACGAAGCCTTCATCCACATCATCGACTCGATGGCTAACCAGCACGCCAAGTGGCTCAAGGTTACGCGGGGAATTTCATGGCGCAAGCCCATCGCCTCGCTCAATTACCTGCTCAGTTCGCTGGTGTGGCGGCAAGATCACAACGGCTTCAGCCATCAGGACCCCGGCTTTATCGATCACCTGATGAACAAGAAGGCCGACGTGGTGCGCATCTATCTGCCGCCCGACGCCAACACTTTGCTCTCCGTTGCGGACCATTGCCTGCGCAGCCGGAATTACATCAACCTGATTGTTGCCGGCAAGCAGCCGGCGCCACAGTGGCTCACTATCGACGAGGCTATTGCGCACTGCACCACCGGACTGGGTGTGTGGCAATGGGCCTCGAACGACGAAGGCGGGCCGGAGGTGGTAATGGCCTGCTGCGGCGATGTGCCCACGCTGGAAGCTCTGGCCGCCGTTTGCCTGCTGCGGGCACGCGTTCCCGACCTTCGCATTCGCGTGGTCAACGTGGTGGACCTGATGGCGTTGCAGCCTACATCCGAGCATCCGCATGGCCTTGCCGACGAGGATTTCGATCGTCTGTTCCCGGTGGGCGTCCCGGTTGTGTTCGCATTCCACGGTTATCCATGGCTGATTCACCGGCTCACTTACCGCAGGCACAACCACGACAACATTCATGTGCGCGGATACAAGGAAGAGGGCACAACAACCACCCCCTTCGATATGTGCGTGCTCAACAACATCGATCGCTTTCAGCTCGCGCTGGACGCAATCAAGCGCGTGCCCCGGCTCAAATCGCAGGCCGATGCCGCCGAGCAATGGTATTCGGAACAGATTCAGAGGCACCGCCTTTATGTGGCTGAGAACGGCGATGACCTGCCAGAGATAAAGAACTGGCGGTGGCTCGATAGTTCGACGGCGAACAAATCGACTTCGCAAAGCACCGAAAAATCCGCCGGCGAGTCGTCTGCGGGCGAGGATGTGGCTATGTGATCCGGCGTCCATTTCCGGCCGCCATCCTTCGCGTTCGTTGCGAAGGATGGGCGGCCACGGACCTCAACGCGAGTTAGTCACGGCTAACTCACCAACTTACTCGGCTGACTCGGTCAGCCCTAACCGAAAAGGTCATCCTTCATGTCATCTTTGCCCGTCCTCGTCTTGAACAGCGGTTCATCTTCCATCAAGTTTTCAGTCTACGAAGCCAGCGATGGCCAGCGACAAAAGCTCCACGAGGGCGCGGTGGACGGCATTGGAACCGACCAGGGCAGCTTCTGGATCAAGGACGCCGCGGGCAAGAAGCTGGTCGACCAGAGCCCCGCGTTGCCCACGCGCGCTGAAGCCTTTGCGCTGGTGGCTGGCGCCTTGCACTCGGCCGACTTCCCCGCCCCGGCGGCCATCGGCCATCGCATGGTTTGCGGCGGCCCAACCGTGCAGGACAATCAGCGCATTACTCCTGAGCTTATCGATGAGATGGAGCGCTACACGGCCTTTGCGCCGCTGCACACGCCCATCGCCTGCTATATCATGCGCGAGGCTCTGCGGCTTTTTCCCGGCGTGCCGAACTTCGTTTGTCTTGACTCCTACTTCCATCGCACCATGCCTGAAGTGGCCCGCCACATGCCCATACCCGAGGAGTATTCCGAGATGGGAGTTCGCCGCTACGGGGCGCACGGCATCTCGTACGAGTCGATCGTGTACCAGTTGCAACCCAACGTGCCCCAGAAGCTCATCGTCGCGCATCTGGGCAACGGAGCTTCCATCTCCGCCATCCGCAACGGCAAGTGCCTGGACACTTCCATGGGTCTGACCCCAACCGGCGGCATCATCAGCGGAACGCGCACCGGCGACATCGACCCAGGCGTGCTGCTGTTTATATTGCGCAAAATTTGCGAGACGGCCACCAGCGCTTCCGATGCCGCCGATAAGCTGGAGACCGTGGCCAGCAAGAAGTCCGGCCTGCTTGGAGTCAGCGGGCTCTCAAACGATATGCGCGACCTGCGCGATGCCATCAAGGCGGGCAACGCCAAAGCGCGCCTCGCCGTGGACAAATTCACCTGGACGATCGCCCGCTGGATCGGAAGTTATGTGGCGGAGTTGGACGGGCTCGACATGCTTGTCTTCACCGGCGGCATCGGCGAAAACGACATCGCCAGCCGCGCCGAGATTTGCGCCGGCCTGGGCGCGCTGGGCATCGTGATCGACCCGTCCCGCAACAACGTGCGCGGCGCATCGGTCATCTCAGATGAGAATTCGCCGGTGACGGTGCGCGTGATTCCACCGGCTGAGGACCTGATGATCGTAAATCACGTGGTGCGACTGCTGGAGTAGCAGTCGCCATCAGACCAGCCGGCCCGGAATTCATCCCGAATGCCGCGGCAGAGCAAGCACCTTCAGTTGTTTACCGACCTTCTCAAAATCAGGATCGGCAGTGACCAGGGTCGCATTCATGCGCATCGTCAGGGCTGCTGCAAAGCAATCCGCATAGCCGAGTTTGTAATGAAGCCTGATTGCGGCTGCCGACTCGGTCTGCGCCTCGTCAACAGCGGTGGACTCTACTAAGGTTCCTAACGACTTCAAATCCTCCGTCGCCCGAGGTAATCCCACGTGTCTGGCTAGCGTATACAGCGCCTCTCCCCAATTGATCAAAGAGATGAATAGCCGTGCCTCACCCTTGGCCGCCCGATGAATGAGCAAGGCTACCTTTTCCTGACCGATGCCGTCGGACAGGTACCGAATGACCGCATTTGCGTCAAGGACGTAGACCCTTGTAGAGGGCTTCAAGTTTTTTCTCACCTTTCTGTTCGTCAAGACGGCGTGACTCGGCCAAATCCGCCTCCAGAGGCAGTCCAGCATACTTCCCTCTCAAAGCCAAAACCGCTTCGTAGCTGCCAGATTCGATCAGCAATCCCGTGCCTTGTTTCTTGAAAACAACTCGGACTCCCGCCTTCCAGCCGAATTCCTTGCGCAATTTGGCTGGAATGACCAACTGCCCTTTGGAACTGATGACAGCCGAATTCTCCATAATGTCTTACCTCAAGGTAAGACAAAGTGTACGCCTGATGCGGCCCTCGTTCAAGCGGCTAGCCGCATTGGGCGGCCATCTGTTCTACACTATTGGGTTCCATTCGGAGTCTTCCTTCATGCCTGTTACCGCTGTTTCATCCGATACGCTACAACTGCCTTCGCCAGCCCTGCGCCGCTTTGCCTGGGGCGTGCTGGTTTACTTCATCGCCGTCATTTTGTGGGGCACGCTGGTGCGCGCCACCGGCTCGGGAAACGGTTGCGGCAACCACTGGCCCCTTTGCAACGGCACCGTCATGCAGTTCTCTCCCAGCGTAAGCACAGTGATCGAGTTCACGCATCGCCTCACCACCGGGATCTCCGGCCTTGTTGTTGTCGGTTTGCTGATTTGGGTACTCAAAGGCACGGTGCGCGGCCACCTGGCGCGCGCGGCAGCCTGGGCCTCGGTGGTGTTCACGGTGATCGAGGGCATGCTGGGAGCGTTCCTAGTCAAGCTCGGCCTCACGGCGCAGAGCCATTCGCCCCTGCGTCCGGCTTATCTTGCCCTGCACCTCGCTAACACCTTGCTGCTGTTGGCCGCGCTGACGCTCACCGCGCACCTGCTCAGCCGCAACCAGGGCTATCTGCGCGGCAGCATCCATTTGGTATCGCCCTTCGGCGCCGTGGCGGGCGTCTTCGTGGTCATGATTGTCGGGGTCACCGGCTCCCTGGCCGCGCTGGGAGACACGCTCTTCCCCGTGTCCTCCCTGGGCCTGGCATTCGAGCAGGATTTCGCTTCCACCAGCGGATGGCTGGTGCGCTGGCGCTGGATGCATCCCACGGTCGCGTTCCTGGCCAGCATCTTGCTGCTTTGGCTGCTGGTTCACGCAGTGCGCCGCGGAACGCACTGGGATAATCGCCGCCTCTCCGCGCTGGTGTTGCTCCTGCTGGCTACCGTCTTTTCCCTGGGCCTGCTGGACGTTGTGCTGCTGGCCCCGCTGTGGCTCCAGGTGGCGCACCTGCTGGGCGCTGATACGCTGTGGGTCTCGCTGGTGGTGCTTACGGCAAGGCTGACGCTGCAACCGAAAGAAGCGGTGTGAATGGAAGAAGCGACCTTAGACTTTTACGAATCTCTGGCGGATTATTACCACCTGATCTTCGAAGATTGGGACAGATCGATTGCGCGCCAGGCAAGAGCGCTGAACTCGATACTTGCCAATGAAATATCCCCCGGCTCTCTGAGAATCCTGGATTGCGCGTGTGGGATTGGAACCCAGGCTATTGGGTTTGCCAAGGCGGGTCACCAGGTTGTGGCATCCGATTTGAGCCGAGCCGCGGTGACTCGCGCAGAACGCGAGGCGGATCAACGCAGTTTACGCATCAAGTTCTATATCTCCGACATGACGTCTTTGGCCCAGATCGAAGAGTCCGACTTCGATGTGGTGGCTGCCCTGGATAATGCCCTGCCTCATCTCTCGGTTGATGGAGTGAGGAAAGCGGCTAAAGCAATGGGATCAAAACTTTCGCCGGGCGGGCTGTTTCTCGCAAGCACACGAGATTACGATCGACTCATAACTGAGAGGCCAACCATGGAAAAGCCTGCGTTTTACGGCACCGAAGGAGAACGCAGAATCGTTCATCATGTTTGGGATTGGATCGATGAATCGCGGTATGTTATTCACTTTTACATCACAACGCAATCGGGAAAAATATGGACATCTCGTCACTTCGTTTCAGAGTATCGATGCTTGCTCCGCGATGAGTTGTCGAATGCGTTGGAATGGGCAGGATTCCGAGATATAAGATGGCTCATGCCGGAAAAGAGCGGATTCTATCAGCAAATTGTGCTGGCAAGAAAAAGCGCGTGAACGGAGTGCGCATGAGGGTCGGCGGACGCTACCTCCCTCTGATCTCCCTATTCCCTACTTCACCAGCACACCCGCCGCCACATAATTGCTGCCATCCACGCTTGCTGGCAGCGAAGGCAACTCGGGCGTCGGCGTCAGGTTTTCGATCACACCATCGCGCAGCAACACCGTATCCTCGACCTTGCCGCCACGGATGCTCGGGTTCCACGCGAAGGCCTGATTGTCGACCACCACCTCGGCTCCTTCAGGCGTCGCAATCCATTCGCGCTCCCAGTAGCCGGTTGGTCCGCCCTGGTGATGGAAACGCTCTTCGCCGGGAAAGCCCTGCGCCGCATACGCCGCCTGGGCAACTTTGAAGATCTCGGCTGAGGTAGCGCCAGCGCGGCTTGCATTCAGCAGCGCGGCATTCACCTGCGCCGCTGCTTGAAAGCGCGCCGCAAGCTCCGTAGGCAGATCGCCGAAGTGAATGAACCGCGTGATGGAGATAGCCAACCCCCACTTGCGCGAGCAGAGATTCAACATGCCGTATTGCTTGAGGCGCTTGCCCCGCGCCACGGCGTGCTTGTATTTGAGTATGCGATCATCGACCGCGTAGAGATATACCGAAGGCAGAATGCCGCGCCGCAACAGCGCGTTTGCGGTGATGGCTTCCAGGTCGTATTCGCTTAAGCCAGGCTCAACTTCATTCAGAGCCTCCACCGTGGCAGCCGCTGTTTCCGCGCCCAGCCAGCGGTAGCGCGCAATCTCTGTCTCGCTGAGCGCCGCGCGCAACGGGTACAGATTGACCGGAGTAAGCCCCGCGCCAGGCGTATCCGAACCAAGCGGACCGCCGGCCAGTTTCGTCGCGGCGGCAGGTGTATCGTCAGCCCACCATGGAAACAGCACCGGCTCAAAGTCCAGCGCGCCAAACTCCTCGTCGTTGAGGCGCGGCGCTTCATTTTCGGTGGTGAAGTAATAGCGCTTACCCGCCGCCGTCACCAGCAAAGAAGCCACGCCCGTTTCGCACGGAGTCAGCACCCGCAGCTCTACCGCGCCGCCTGTCAACCATGCCACATTCTCGTTGCGCCGGATGAGAACGCCAGCAAGGCCCTGCGCCTTCAGCCATTCCACCAACTGCTCGTGCTTGGCGTCCAACTCCGCATTCCACGCGGCTTCGGTGACTACAGTAGTGCCGCCGACGATCAAGCTCTTACCGATTCTCTTACTCATGATTGCGTCCTTGCCAAGGGATTAAGGAACAGGGAATAGTTGCCTCGCCGCAGAGTGAACTAGCATTGGATTAAGCGACCTCTGTTCCCTATTCCCCATTTCCTGTTCCCTTGTTTTCTCAGTCTTCCAGCGCCGGGTGGTAGTGGCTCTCCCACCCCAGATAGCGCGCGGCCTCGTGAACGGCCTTCGATACATCGCTGAAATTAGCGGCCACATGGTGCTCGAAGCCTTCGCGGCAAATATACTTCAGCAGCTTTTGCAACTGCGGAATCTCCGCCACGCCCGCGCCGCCAAAGGTTTCCAGCGGATCGTCGGTGAATTTGCCCGCACCGGTATAACCGCGAATCACGCCGCGGCGGTCGTCTGTGGAGTAGCGCGCGTAGCTCATGGCGCCGGCCTTCACGCGGCCCACGCAGGTGCCGAACGTGTTCTCCTTGCCCACCGTGCCCGCGATAATCTCCTGGAAGTCCATCTTCACTTCCTTGAAGAAATGCTTGGGCAGATTGGAACAGTGAAAGCACACGCACTTGTCGGGATGGCTGCCGTAGTTGTTGTTCCAATCCAACAGTGCGGAAGGCGTGCCGCTGGCCAGCGCCAGCATGTACATGCTCAGCGTTCCGGGCACGTCTACCTCGCAAGCCGATGGAATCAGGTTGTTGCTCATCATGCTCATAATGGTGCAAGGAACCACGCCGAAGAACTCTTCCATCGAGGTCCAACACTGCACGGCGCTGATGGTCACGTGGGTCTGTTTCATCCAGCCATCGATGACCGCGCCCAGCTTTGACATTTTCATGAGCGCATCTTCGGGAATTCCGGCTGTCGACACATAGCTCTTGATGGCGGCCAGCTTGGCTTGCGCCGCATCGTCGCTGTCCTTCATCTTGTGGATGCGGCCAAAGACTTCAGACAAATCCAGTGTCTCGATCGAGATGCCGCTGGTCTCCAGAATTCGTTCCGAATAACGCACCGTGTTGAAGGCAGTGGGCCGCGCACCGATTGCGCCGATGCGCAGATTTTTCAGCCCCTTGACGATGCGGCATACCGCGGAAAACCACTCCAGGTCGGCTGCGAATTCCGGTGAGCTGGGGCTCTCAGTGTGCAGCGTGGTAAGCGAGTAATCGATGCCGTATTGCATCATGTTGTTGCACGCGCTCATCTTGCCGCAAAAGCTGTCGCGCCGCATGGCAATGGTCATGTCGTCGGAGCGATCCGGAGTGGCCTGCACCAGCACCGGAACCTTTAACCCCGAAAGCCGGATCGCGTCCACAATACCACGCTCTTCGCCAAAGTTGGGCAGCGTGACGATAATGCCGTCGATCTCCTCGGCGTGCTTCTTGAACAGCTCCGCGCAGAGCTGCGACTCGGCGTATGTTTCAACCGCGCCATGCCTCGACTCCTCAGGGCTCAACACGATCGCCTTGGCGCCGGCGGCTTCTAGAACAGAGATGATTTCATCGCGGCCCGACTTGGCCAGATGGCCCGGAAAAAAACCGCGATTCCCTACGACGATTCCGAATGTCATGGTGCGTTGTGCTGTCATGTCTTGCCTGCTCCTTGTTTGCTGAAAATGCTATTGATCAATGCGGCTGGGACGGAAACGAATGAGGTAGAAGAGGCCGACTAGCAACATCAGGGCTCCCCACCAAACGGACGCGTGGTAGTTCTGGACAGCCATGGTTCCAGTGCTTAGCTCGTAGAGGCCGTAGCCGAGAATCAGCGCGCCGTAAGCGGTGAGCAAAACGCCAATGAAGAACCAGATCGGGATGCCGGAAGAGTGCATGAGTGCTCCTTACCAGAAGTAGATATTGAGGGCGAAGAAGATAACGATGGCGATCGCCGTCCAGAACCATTCGTTCTTGTAGAAGGGAACCGGCTCTTCGGTGGGCAGCGGGGTTACGCCATAGACCACGCTAGTGAGCTCAGAGAGCGGCTTCGGCTTGGTAAACAGGCTGACAATCACGTTGACGCCGACCGACGTTGTAACCGACCAGAGGGCGCGATACATGTTCTCGGCCATGTCTTTGGCATCGGGTGAGATGGCGACATAGCGCAGAGCGGAAGGATCTGCTTTGACCCAGGCCCACAGGCCAATGGAGGTGAGAGTTCCCATGAGCAGGCCCCAGAAGCCGCCGGCCTTTGTGGCGCGCTTCCAGAACATGCCCAGCAGCACCACGCCGAGCAGCGGCGAGATAAAGAAGCTGAACAGCGCCTGTACATAATCCATGATGCCGGCGGCATTCATCACCAGATACGCTGCGCCAATGGAGATGACCACGCCGACAATGGTCACGATGCGGCCCACAAGAACATAGTGCTCGTCTTTGGCATGCTTGACGATGTGCGGCTGGTAGATGTCATAGGTGAAGATGGCGGTGAAGGCGCTGACATTGCCGGCCATGCCGCTCATGAATCCGGCGATAAGTGCGGTGATGCCCAGGCCGAGCAAACCTGGCCCAAGGTATCGGACCATCATCAGCGGCAGTACTTCGTTATAACTATGCAGGCCTGCGCCAGGGTGCGCGGCGACCACGTTTTCACCCACCAGGTGCATCAGGCTGCCATCGGAGTTCTGCAGCACCACCAGACCGAGCAGGCCGGGCAGGATGACGATGAACGGCACAGCCATCTTGAAGAACGATCCGATGACCGGGGCCAAACGCGCCGAACGCAGGCTGTTGGCGGCGAGCACCCGCTGCACAACGAGAAAGTCGGTGGTCCAGTAGCCGAAGCTGATGGCAAATCCCAAGCCGAAGACGATGCCGGTCCAGTGAATGCCCATCGGGTTATCGGCGAAGTGGCCCATGCTGCGCCACATGTGTGTGTAGTCTCCGGCGGGGGTGACGCCACTGGCGATGTTTTGGGCCAGGCGGGCCTTGAAGCCGGTCCAGCCGCCGGTTTCGATGAGTCCGAGGATGGGGACCAGGAGCGCGCCGCCCCAGATAAGCACGAACTGGAGAACTTCGTTAAAGATGGCCGAGCGCAGTCCGCCAAGCGCGACATACGCGGCGACTGCGAGGGAACTGACGATGATGGAGAAGTTCAGATCCCAGCCGAGAACGATCTTCATCACTTCGGCCATCGCGAACATATTCACGCCGCTCATGAGCACGGTCATGAAGGCGAACGAGACAGCCGCCACGGTGCTGGATCCCTGCCCGTAGCGGAGTTTCAGGTAGCCGGGCACCGAGTGCGTCTTGCACACATAGTAGAAGGGCATCATCACCATGCCCAGAAAGAGCATGGCGGGAATTGCGCCCACCCAGTACCAATGCGCTGCGAGAATGCCGTACTGGTAGGCCGAGCCTGCCCAGCCCATCAGTTCCAGCGATCCCAGGTTGGCGGAGACGAAGCTCAAGCCCGCGATCCATGCGGTCATTTCGCGCCCGGCCATGAAAAACTCTTCGCTGGTGTTGGCTTTGGACTTGAGGTAGAAGCCGATCCAGATCACCATCACGAAGTAAATCGCGATCACGGCCAGGTCGAGCGGACTCAAGTGCGCAAGCGAGGGAGCGCTGAGCGCGAGGAACGCCGCGGCAGCCCGAGGCGAACCCGCGGCTGCGATGGAGGCTGGGACTAATCCGAACATTCTAGTCACCTGAAAAGTGAGAATTCGTCCTTGGAGTGCGCTGCGGAGCCGACGGACGTTCGACCCTAAGTAAATGGCTTTAGTCCTTTGCTTGTCAAGCGGCAACGCCCCTGAAAGAAAAAGCGGGTTGCCGCAACAATAGATGCCGGGAAACCTTTCCATTCCCGCAGTCGCCAAGCCTTCGCCATGGGGCTCCGGCTTCTCTCGGCGGCGCCACGTCCATGCATTTCCCCCTTGTCAATGCGGCCAATCGGCGATACCTTGAGATATGCGACCCTCATTCTCCCGCATCCGCCGCCACTATATTGCAACCATCGCTGCGCGCCCGCGTACAAGACGATTCCCTGTTCGGCCCACCCTCGCACCAAGGAGCCTTGCCTATCATGACCTCGCCTATTGTTGACCCCACCGGTTGTAGCGGCTTCTCGCGCCGCACTTTCTTCCGCTTTGCCGCCGGAGCCTCGGCTCTGGCCAGTATGCCCATCCTCACTGAGGCCCATCTCGCGCAAGCCCAGCGGCCCCATTTCTCCGACCCCAACAAGGGCATCCACATCGACGCAAACGAGAATCCGCTCGGACCCTCGGAAGCCGCGCGCAAAGCCATGATCGATATCGTTCCCCGCGGCGGACGATACATGATGGGGATGGAAGAAGACCTGACCAGCACGTTTGCAAAAATTGAGGGCATCGATCCCGAGTCCGTGATGGCGTTTGCCGGCTCCAGTGAGCCGCTTCACTACACGGTGCTGACGTTTACCAGCGCCAGCAAGCCGCTGGTTGTGGCCGACCCCGGCTATGAGGCGCCAACCTGGGCTGCGCAGATTGCCGGCGCGAAAGTCATCAAGGTGCCGCTCGCCGACCCCACCGGTGCGGCCTCGCACGACATCAAGGCCATGCTCGCCGCCGCCTCCGCGCCCGGCGTCATCTACATCTGCAATCCCAACAACCCCACGGGCACCTGCACCTCGCGCGCCGACATCGAATACGCCGTCGCCAACGCGCCCAAGGACACAATCCTGCTGATCGACGAAGCCTACATCCATCTGTGCGATGCGCCGCGCTCACTGGATTTTGTCAAAGAAGGCAAGAACGTTATCGTGCTGCGCACCTTCTCCAAACTGTATGGGATGGCCGGAATCCGCATGGGCTTCGCCATTGGACGCCCCGACCTGTTGAAGCAGATTTCAGTGCATGGCGGGTTCAACGCGCTGCCCATCACGGCACTGGCCGCGGCCAAAACCAGCATTCTTGAAACCGACCTGATCCCCACGCGCAAAAAGATCATCGGCGACATCCGCGTGGACAACCTTGCCTGGCTCAAGTCGAATGGGTACGCCTGCACGCCTTCTGAGAGCAACTGCTTCATGGTCGACGTGAAGCGGCCGGGCAAGGAAGTTCTGGCGGCCATGGCGGCCAGGGAGATTTACATCGGCCGCATCTGGCCGGCCTGGCCAACCCAGGTGCGCATCACCGTAGGCACGCACGACGAGATGATGGCCTTCCGCAAGGCATTTACTGATGTCATGTCCAGCTCGACCGCCGGCCTGGAGCCTACGGCCTTGCCGCGCAGATATGCCGAGAGGCCGTTTACGCATATGTCGTGATGAAGGCAGTGAACAGCGATCAGTTATTAGCTCAGGTTCAGCGGAAACTTCCTCACCACACAGGCAGTCGGAAGACAAGAAAAACCCCGCCTCGCAGCGGGGTTTTTCTTGTCTTTCAAAGTGACAATCCAGCCAGTTCTTTCGGGTCAAAATGAGGAACAGCGGACAGTGATCGGGAATCTGTTCACTGTCCGCTGGTCACTTTTTCGCTGCCCTTAATAGATGATCTTCAATGCCAACTGGACATTGAACGGTTCTCCCGGCCCAATTCCCGGAGAATAATTGCCAGAGCCGATCGTGGACCCGGTTGTGCCGAATCCGGATCCAGATCCGAAGTAGTCGTTGCAAAGCTGCGTGCAGGCCGGGCTGGCCAGATTCACGCGGTTGAAGAGGTTGTACATTTCGGCGCGAAACTGAACATCAACCGGGAAATCATGAACATCGAACTTGGTGTTCTTGAAGACCGACAAGTCGAAGTCCGAATAGCCAGGTCCGAAGATGCTGTTGCGGGCAATTGTGCCCCATGTGTTAGCCGCCGGCGTCGCAAATGCGTTGGGGTTGAGCCACTGCACAAACTTGCCGCCGTTGCTGTTGGTCTGGATCGAGTGAGTGATGCCGGCAAACGGATCGCCGATCTGGTTCACACGTTGCGTGTATTCGTTGGTGCCGCTCGTGTCGTTGCTGTCGTAGATGGTGATCGGCTGGCCGCCCTTGAAGGCAAACGCCGAGTTAAAAGACCATCCGCCGGTGAGAAGCTTTGGGCCGCCCAAGGTCGGTACATCGTAATTGATGTAGCCCACCAGAGAGTTGCGCGTATCGAAGTCGGAGTTCCCGTAGTCGCCGGGATCGCCCTGAAGATTGTTCTTGAAGTTGTAGCTGTCCTGCGGCAGCGCGCCGCGATAGGCCGTAACTTCATCCAGATTGTGCCCCCACGTGTAGGACGCCTGCGAGGTAAGCCCGTGGTAGTTGGTGGTGCGGAAAACTGCCTGCAATGAGCTGTAGTTTGACGTTCCAATACTCTCAACCTGATTAATGTCCGAGTAGTAGTTACCGCCGTAGTTGCCGCTGTATGGACCAGCCGCGCCGCCCAGGTAGGGCTGATTAATGTTCAACAGGCTAAGAAGCTTGCGCCCTTCGCTGCCTACATAACCAATCTGGAGGAACGCCTTGCTTCCCAGCGATTGCTCAATTTGTATGTTGAAGTTTACGTTGTAGGGTGAACGGAAGTCATTGGCCACGCTGAAAACACCGCACGGGTTGGCGGCGAGGCAAGCCAGCGTTGCGGTAGGAATAATTTCCTTTCCCGGCACGATATTGGTTGCCCCGGTGGTAATGGTGAACACCGGGCTTGATCCCCCAGGATTGCCCTCCAATCCGTTCGGGGCACTGTTTCCTGGACGGTTATCGAGGAACGGGTTCGCATTCGGCGTATCGAAGAACATGCCGCCACCGCCGCGGATTACCATTCCGATTCTGCCTTTCGGCTGATAGCTGAATCCAACCCGCGGGCTGAATGAGTTCCAGTCCGACGCATAGATCGAAGGGATGTCCTGACCCACGAAGGCGAGACCCGTAGTGGTCAAGTCGGGACGGAAGACCGACAGATCTTTCTTGTTATCGGTCATCGGCTGCATGTAGTCAAATCGGAAACCGAAGTTCACGTTCAATGCGGTCGTAACCTGATAGCTGTCCTGGCCAAAGACATCGAACCCGTGCGAAAGAACCAACCGCTCAGGATTGCCCACGGCGATCGATCCCTTGGTCAAATAGCCGGCGAGGAAGTCGGCAAGAGCTGCCACATCCTGGTCACTTGTGTTCCATGGCACTGAGCCGTCTCCGTTCGGTCCCTGATTGCCAACAAAATTGAAGGAGCCGATCGCATGGCGGTGGTAAAACTCGTCCACCTGTGCGCGCCGATATTCGCCGCCCATGCGAAGCTGATGCTTGCCCTTGGTCCAGTTAAGCGCCTCATCAAGGTTGCCCGTGATGTCCTGGCGACCTTCAGGCGGCGTGTTTCCGGTAGGTTCAAAGTCGTTGCCGATGTTGATATTGGGAGAGTTGGAAAATGGTGCGCCGGTGACAAAGCCGTCGGTTGCAACGCTGGAAAAGCTGGTATTGGCGTCGGAGAACGTCTGGTGAAAGTAGTTCACTCCCGCCGTAACCGTGTTGCTGATGGAGGGGGTAATCGACCAGTTGTGACCAGCCGAGTAGTTGTAAACGTGGATGGGGCCAATTTCAAAGAAGTAGGGATTGACAGCCGTTGTGACCACCGGGGCGGTCTGATTTCCCTGGCCCATGAATGCCCGGGCATACACGCTGTGCTTGCTGTTGAACGTGTGATCTACCTTGGCCACGCCATTGTAGCTGTACCCGAACTCGGGCGCCGAACCCTGTATTCCGCCGGGCTGTGTCCCGGTAAGGAGATTGGCGGGCCAAAGAAGAGGTATCAGGCTCGCTGTGGCCGAATCGACTGGAACTCCCGCATTCGTCAGCAGTGCCTTGGCGGCCGTTTGGTAATACTGGTTCGGTTCATAGCCCGTAGCGCCGGTGGCGATATTGAACTTTTGCTTCTCAAAGTTGGTGAACCAGAAAGTGTGGTCCTTCCAGAACGGCCCACCCATGGATGCGCCCCACTGCACGTTTTCCAACGGCTGCTTGGGTCCAACGCTGAATGGGTTCGTAACCGCGAGCGCCTGATTGCGCTCGTAGTAGTAAATCGAGCCGTGTAGCGCGTTGGTTCCGGATTTTGTGACCAGGTTGACGCTGCCTCCGGGATTGCGGCCCACCTCAGCCGAGGACTGCGTCTGGAGACTGAATTCCGCGATCGAGTCGATCGGCAGCGTAACGCCGGCAATGTTTTCGACGCCGCCCTGGTTCACCGCTGGAATATTGTGCCACCAGTCGTTGTTGTCCGCGCCGTCAATTTGCCAGTTCACCTGGTTCCCGCGCGTTCCGTTCACTGAC
>Ga0302202_10001378_pt1 | contig 30021 bp, 30 predicted proteins | sample II_Bog_N3_3_FD_194579 | JGI IMG/M metagenome (GOLD analysis project Ga0302202, IMG submission 194579) | Peat permafrost microbial communities from Stordalen Mire near Abisko, Sweden - II_Bog_N3_3 | ecosystem: Environmental > Terrestrial > Soil > Wetlands > Peat | place: Sweden: Abisko...
ACCCCGAATTTGTGAAGCGGTCGACCGCGGCGGGCATAATTGGCTATTGGGCGTTCCTGACCGGAAAGAGGGTAATCTACTTTGGCCGGAAAGGCGAACAGCACATCGAGGAGTTCCCAAAGCAGCAGCCATGAATTCTGGCCTAGCCGTTTTCCACGCGCGCCTTTATTTCCCAGTACGCCGCCTCGATGAGTCTGCGGAGCGATGCGGCGACTGTGGCCGTTCCCGGGGTCAGCTTTACGTGGCGCATTCGCTTGCCTGTGCCTCGCAGCAAGCGGGCCGGGTCCGGCAGCGCCGCGCCTTGAAAGAACCCCACGTTTACGTGCGAGCTGAATACATTCACGTAGCCAAAAGGCGCATCTCCCAGGCATGCAACCGGACAGCCGTCATGCAAAAGTTCGCGAACCTCGTCCCCGCATTTTCGCATCAACTCGAACCACTCATGCGCGATAGCGCCCAGTTCCCCCCCATGCTCAGTCATCCACGCATCGATGGCGGGATCGTGTTCCAGAGTGCCGTTGAATCGCAGCAACTGTGTTTTCATCGCTCCATCTTCGCCTTCGGTTCCAGTTTACCTGGGACTTCAGCGCGAATAACGATGTTCGCTCATTAAGAATTGCGTTGACCGCGGTTTCCCACTTGTACTAAAGTTGCGCCAGCCTTCCCAAGGCTATTTCCCTGCTCGCAAAACAACTTCAACTCTGGAGTTTCCCCCATGACTTTACATTCTCCGCTTCTGTCCAAGGGTGTCACTGGATGCGCTCTCGTGCTGGGTTTCATGCTGGGTGCGTCCGTCGAGGCTTCCGCCATCACTGTTCGTCAACCGCTAATCAACGACAAGATCGATGAAACGCAGCTTGTGACGCTGCCGGGAAACGTGCGCCCGGAAGCGAACTCGAGCCATGACCGGGGCCCAGTTGCCGATTCCCTGCCTCTGAATCATCTGCAACTGGTGCTGGTGCGGCCCGCGGCGCTGGAAGCGGCGTTGGAAGACTACATGCAGAAGGCGCAAACGCCCGGCAGCTCGAACTATCATGTCTGGCTTACGGCCGAGGAGATTGGCGCGAAGTATGGCCCGGATTCTCATGACATTGCAGCGGTACGAGGCTGGCTCGACTTACACGGGTTGAAAGTGAACAGCGTGTCGGCCAGCGGCATGATGATTGATTTCTCCGGCACGGCCGGACAGGTGGCCGAGACCTTCAAAACGGAGATTCACTCTCTGGATGTGAACGGCGAACTGCACATGGCCAACATGCGGAACCCGCAGATTCCCGCGGCGCTGGTACCGGTGGTGGCTGGCATCTCGTCTCTGAACGACTTCCGCCCCCATCCGATGATGAAGCCGGTCCACAATGCAACGGCTGTGACGCCGACGCGTACCGCAACCAAACCCGCTTACACAGTAAACGCCGACTATCAGCTTGTGGCGCCGGCCGATCTTGAAACCATCTATAACTTCAATCCCGTGTACAAAAGCGGCGTGACGGGCAAAAAAGAGACGGTCGTCGTAATCGAGGATACCGATCTTTACTCGAACCAGGATTACGCCACGTTCCGCAAGACATTTGGCCTGGACGGCTACAAGAACAGCACGTTCTCAGTGGTGCATCCCGGCGGCTGTACCGACCCCGGCGTGAATGGCGACGATAGCGAAGCCGTCATTGACGCGGAGTGGGCCGCTGCGGCGGCGCCGGATGCAAATATCGTACTCGCTTCGTGCGCCGATACAACCGACAACTTCGGCGGGTTTATCGCACTGCAGGGTCTGGTCGACTCGCACACTCCGCCGGCCATTGTAAGCATCAGCTACGGCACATGCGAAGCTGCCCTTCCGGCAGCATTCAATCGCTATATCAATGTGCTGTATCAGCAGGCAGCGGCCGAAGGTATGTCAGTCTACGTGGCGGCCGGAGACGAGGGTGCCGCTTCTTGCGACGCAGGTGGGGCAGCGGCGATAAACGGCATCGCGGTGAGCGGGTTCGCGTCCACGCCTTACAACCTGGCCGCCGGGGGCACCGATTACTCGGACACGTATTCGGGCACCAACAGCGATTACTGGGGCGCGACCAATTCGGCCACGTACGGTTCGGCGAAGTCCTATATTCCCGAGATGCCGTGGGATGACTCCTGCGCCAACGGGCCGTTGTTCACTTACCTTGGCTACGAAACAGCTTATGGGGCCTCCGGCTTCTGCAACTCTGAAATTGGAGAGACATATTTCTCAGAAGTGGTTGCGGGCAGCGGCGGGCCGAGCGGCTGCGCGTACGGCGCCACCAGTCCAAACCCAGGCACGCCGGCTGTGAGCGGAACCTGCCGCGGCTACGCCAAGCCAATCTGGCAGTGGTTTTTGGCCGGTGTTCCCAATGACGGCGTGCGCGACATACCCGACGTTTCGCTGTTTGCGGCAAACGGGGTGTGGGGCCACTATTACGTGGTCTGCTACTCCGACCCCGCGAATGGAGGAGTGCCCTGCACCGGCGCACCCGACACCTGGTACGGCGCAGGGGGAACTTCGTTTGTATCGCCGATCCTGGCCGGCGTGCAGGCTCTGCTGAATCAGAAGACCGGCTTCCGCCAGGGCAATCCCGACTACGCCTACTACGCGCTCGCGACTCTGGAATATGGATTCAAAGGCAACCCCGCCTGCGACTCCAACAAGGGAACGAATGCCTGCATCTTCCATGATGTGACCTTCGGCGACAACGATGTGAACTGCCTGGGAACGTTTAGCTGCTACGATCCGTCGGGGCCCAATGGAGTGCTTTCGGTGAGCTCGACGAAGTTTGAGAATGCTTACGGCACCAACAGGGGTTGGGATTTCGCAACGGGCATCGGAACGCTGAACGTGGATGCGCTGGTGAATGCCTGGTTCGACATTTATTGATTCCAATGGCGGTCGAGGGACTTGTTCCCTTCTGGCCATCGATATGGGTGCTCCCTCCCTTTTCGCAGCTTCTTTGCGGATAGGAGGGGCACCCTCGCTTTTTCTGGCGACTTGAGTAGAAGTTTTGCGCAACAATAGTTTCCGGATCGCCGACAAACCGCCCGGAGGCGAGTAAACCCCAAGCTGATGATCCACCGCAAAGTTCACACTAATCACTGTGAACCTTCACAAAACGTCGTCTTAGGGGAGAAGGCGCCATAAGACGAAAGCGAGAAGGAAGAGGCCAAAACAACACATGGTGTTTCGCAAGCCCTCGTTTAGAGAGTTGTCGGCAACTGACAGCAGCTCATCAATGGGCGATCCGGCAGGCTGGTCTGAGATGTTGCCCTCAAGATAGAGCTTGTTGACCTTTCGGTGGCGGATAATCGCCCCCCAATATGGGTAGACAACGTTTGGGGCTAAGAGCGCCAGCAACAGTAGCCATCCAACAGACGAATGCCGGGCGAGTTTGTCCCAGAATCTCCAAAGTACCGCGACAACGGCGAGACAAATCACAGCGAGAAGAGCCGTGTTAATCAAGAACATCCATGAACGAAAAGGCGATTGGAAAAAGAAGCGATTAGGTTTCCGATTGGATATCGAACGTGCTACCGGCTGGGGTCCGTTCATCGCACACTCTCCTTGCTGATCCGCTTGTCACCGAGTCTAACTTACCTGTCTCAAAATCCCGATCTCGGAAATCTAGCAAACGCTCGGAAGGCAGCAGTTGTAGGACGTGATTCCGGTCGGATCACCGGCAATCCGGAAGCAATTCCCCTCGCCTTAGCGCCTATGGTTTGCACGCCCCTGCCAACTAAGCAACCTTTATAATGAGTTCCTTGCCCAGCGCATGGAAGGCTTCGGCGATGCGATCCACCTTGGTGGCGTGAGACAAAGTGGTCAGCCGGTTGACCTCCTGCTTGCTGGTCTTCAGGCGCTTGGCCAACTCCGCCGGACGCACATCCTGGCGAATCATCTCATTGAGCAGAGCGCACTTCAGCGAGAGGCTCACGGGCAATGCGACGAGGTATTCCCCATCCTGACGGGCGCTGGGAGCGGGACTGATGCGGCGCTCGTCAAGGTAATGCTCCAGTGCCAGTTCCAATGCCTCGGCAGCGTATTTGAGCGCGTCTTCCAGCGTTTCGCCATCGGTGATCGCCTCGGGAACATCGCGGAAGGTCACAGTATACCCACCCTCCTCGGGGAGGCAAGGCGTCAATTTGGCGGCATATTGCAGCATCATTTTTCCCCTTTCAGGCCGAGTTGCTTCTTGATGTTTTCAACCGTGCCGGTGGGCATTTCGGTGCGATGGGTTGGCATCACTGTGCTCTTGCCATTCAGGGTGACGTACATGTGCGAGCCCTTGCCTCGTGAGCGATCGAACTTTGCGCCCTTGCTCTTCAGCCACCTCTGGAACTCGGCGCTGTTCATGGATTCATAGTATACAAAAATGTTTACCTAGTCAAAGGCAAGGCGCTCCACATCCCGGTTTTGGGCCTTTGGAAGGACCTGGGCGGACCGCGTTGGTTGATGTGGTCTGGATCACACTTTATCGCTGGGTGGGTGGGTGTACACTCGGCTTCGTTGCTGCGATGCGAGTTGGAACCATGCCAGTGGAAGAAGAACTTCTCACCCAGAGCTATGCGCGCGGACCTGAGCGGCCGCTGCTGGAGTTGACGATTGGAGACCTTCTGCACCGAACCGCGGACCGCTTCCCCGATCGGCTGGCAGTGGCTTCCATGCACCAGGGCAAGCGGCTTACCTGGGCTGAGCTCAGCGCCGAGGCGGACCGGGCGGCGCGGGGGCTTTGGTCGCTGGGGATACGCCGGGGCGACCGCGTTGGGCTGTGGTCTACCAATTGCATTGAGTGGATTGTGATGCACATGGGCGCGGCGCGCGCCGGGGCGGCGCTGGTGAATGTGAATCCGGCTTACCGGTCGCACGAACTGCAGTACACGCTCACGAAATCGAGGATGAAGGCGCTGTTTCTGTGGCACAAGGACAAGCGGGCCGACTACGAGGAGATTCTGGGGCGGGCCCGGCATGGGCTGAGTCTGGAACTGGAGCATACGGTCTACTTCGACTCGCCGGAGTGGGGGGCGCTGCTGGAAGCCGACGGCCGGCTGCCGGAACACGTGGCCATGGACGACGTGGCGAATATTCAATACACCAGCGGGACGACCGGGCTGCCCAAGGGCGTAATGCTGACGCACCACAACATTGTGAACAATGGGCAGTTTCTCGCCGCGGGATTTCACTACACCGAGCTGGATAAGATTTGCGTGCCGGTGCCGCTGTTTCACTGCTACGGGTGTGTGATTGGGACCATGTCGGCGGTGAATTCTGGTGCGGCGATTTTGCTGCCGAATTGGACGTTCGACCCGCGAGCCACGCTTAGGACGGTTCATGAGGAGCGGGCGACGTCGGTGTATGGGGTTCCGGCAATGTATGTGGCGGAGATGGCGCTGCCGGACTTTGCCAGCTTTGACCTGAGGAGCCTGCGGACCGGGATGATGAGCGGCGCGCCTTGCCCGGTGGAATTGATGAAGCGGGTGCTAAACGAGATGCACTGCCGGGAGTTGGTGATTGCCTACGGGCAGACGGAGACCTCGCCGGTGGTGACGATGAGCGACGCGGCCGATTCGATTGAGATTCGGGTGAAGACGGTTGGGCGGCCGATGCCGCGGACGGAGATCCGGATTGTTTCCCGCGGGACCGGGGAGACGCTGGCAGTGGGGCAACAAGGCGAGGTGTGTGCGCGCGGATATGCGGTGATGAAGGGCTACGACGGCGATCCGGAAGGCACGGCGATGGTGATCCACCCCGACGGCTGGCTACACACCGGAGACCTGGGGATTATGCATGAGGATGGGTGCATTCACCTGACGGGCCGCTCGCGGGACGTGATTATTCGCGGGGGCGAAAATATCTATCCGCGCGAGGTGGAGGAGTTTCTTTATACGCACCCCAAGGTAGATGAGGCGCAGGTGGTGGGGATTCCCAACGCGCGGCTGGGAGAGATTGTGGCGGCGTGGGTGCGGCTAAGGCCGGGCGTGGAGGCTACCGAGGAAGAGATTCGCGATTTTTGCCAGGGACAGATCGCGTACTACAAGATTCCGGCGCATATACGGTTTGTGGACGATTTTCCGGCGACTCTTTCCGGCAAGATACAGAAGTACAAGATACGGGAGTTTGAGATTGAGGCGCGGGGGTTGCAGGCGGAGGCTGAGGCGGCTACGGCTTGAGGGGGTTGAGAGTGTGGATTCGATCGCATTGGACAATATCGATGCGAACAAATTCGAACTGGGTTCGTGCGATACTTATAGCGCATGCGCACGATGTTGGAGGCCCCTATGACCGCCGTTTCCGTTCGCTTGCCGGAAGACCTCAAAGCTCGTTTGGATCAACTATCGCAGCGCACTGGCCGGAGCAAGACTTATTACATGGTAGCGGCCATTGAAGAGCATATCGGCGACCTGGAAGCCCTCCACATTGCCGAGCAGCGCTTGATCAAACACCGCGCGGGACGAAGCAAGTCCTATACCCAGAAGGAAATGGAAAAGCGGCATGGCCTGGCGGATTGAGTACGATGCGGGCGCGGCGAAGGATCTTTCAAAGCTCGACAAACAAATTGCGCGGCGCATCATCAAATTTCTCGGCCAACGTGTAGCGAAACTGGACGACACACGCAGTATCGGCTAGGCGCTGAAGGGTTCCGAGCTCGGTGATTTCTGGAAATATCGTGTAGGCGACTACCTGGTCATTGGAGAAATACAGGACAAAATTCTACTCATATACGTAGTCGAAATCGGTGATCGCAAAGAGGTCTACCGGTAAACTTGTACGGCCTTAAAAACCCAGAACTGCCAGCCGATTTCATAGTCGCCCGATTCGCGGGCAGCATCCCCCAGCGGAGAATCGCGTTAATGCGGGACTGGTAGCCTCTGTTCTGCGATTTCAGCCAATTCAGCGTATCGACCGCAGGTTGCTTCGCCAACATGGCGGCTGACTCCAGGAAAAATCGCGATGGAACCCACAAAAGCGTTATCAATTGGTCCTGAAGGGGGATTGCCGATTGCAATGGGTTGAATTCTTCTAGTCCTTCGGGGGAACTTCATAACGAAAGACTGCGGTTCCCGCTCCGATTCGGACAGTAAGATGAATCACAACTTCAAGATTCGGGTCGTCATCATGCGGGCGGTCATCCTCGTGCTGGCGGGAGTTGGGGTTATTTCCGGCTATCTGCTGGGTCGCGCGCTGGCCATTCAGATGGCCGACAACAGTCTGGATCAGTCCGCGAAGCTTATGGTGGCCCAGGAGGCCGAGTCGTCGGTGGTAGCGCGAAGCCTGCTGGAGAAACTGAAGGGTTCGCCGTATCCGCCTTGCTCCGAAGCCGAGATCGCCTATTTGCGGGAACTGGTTGTCCGTTCGGATTATCTGAAAGATACCGGCCGCATTCAGGGCGGCAAGATCGTGTGTTCGGCGACCGCGGGCCACCCGACGGATGCAATGGAGCAATTGAACGCGAGTTCAAGCTTGCAGGACGGGATCATTGCTTACAGCAATCTTGTGCCGGTGACGGTCCCCCGCCTGACGAGGAACGGCTTGCAGCCTGGCGCCGCCTACGTTGTGTTTGGCTCGAGCACTGCTGCCAGCCTGGGAACCGTCCCCTTGCATAGGATCGCCACCATGAAAGACGATACGAGCCAGCAATCCGACGATTCGGCTGGCGGCGCATCCACCGAGAAGGAACCCGATGTGAGCACGGAAGGGATGGTGCGCCAGGGAGACACGCTTTACGCGACACGCTGCTCGACGGTTAATAACACCTGCTTTACGGCTTCCACCTCCGTCTCGGAAGCCTTGGCCGGCGAGTGGATGACGCTTGCCGGAGCCATGGTGTTGGGCGGCGCATTCAGCGCTCTGCTCGGAATAGTATTTTCCATGATGTACTTCCGCGGCGGGAATATGGAGGAGCAGCTTCGGCGCGCCGTTGCCGGGGGCCAGTTGCGGGTAGTCTATCAGCCTATTGTGGATTTGGCCAACGGACAGATTGTGGGAGCGGAAGCGCTGTCGCGGTGGACCAATGAAGAAGGCATCGACGTGAGTCCCGATGTCTTCATCAAGATCGCCGAGGAACATGGCTTCATTTCAGAGATCACACAAATGGTCGTTAAGCGGACTTTGCGCGATTTCGCGGAGACGCTTATCAGCCGCCCGAGCTTTCGCGTCAGCGTGAATGTGGCGGGGGCAGACCTTTCAGACCCTGACTTTTTGCCCATGCTGGATGAATCGGTGAAGCGCGCCAAAGTGAGCTCGAAGAGCCTGGTACTGGAGATTACCGAAAGTTCAACCAGCGAGAGCGCCCAGGCCATGGATACGATTCGTGCGCTGCGGCACAGGGGCCACAGCATCCATATCGACGACTTTGGCACCGGCTGCTCGAACCTGGACAGGATGCTTTGTCTTTGGGTAGATACGATCAAGATCGACAAGGCGTTTACCAGGGTGATCGGCACGGAGTCGGTGACCGTGGCTATTCTTCCGCAGATTCTTGAAATGGCCAAGTCGCTCAACCTGGAGGTTGTCGTCGAGGGAGTGGAAACCGATCGCCAGGCAGATTACTTTTCGCCATCCTCAAGACAGCGCATCTTCGGCCAGGGATGGCTCTATGGACGCCCAGTCTCAGCCGAGGAGATTAAGGCTCTGCTGGCCGGCGACCGGAGCCCGGTGGCGGCTAAAGAGGAATTGGCTTTGGCGTGGAGTGACGGAGCACAAGTTCTGGAGACGCCGGGCCAGTTCTGGCAGCAACCTGAGCCTGCCGGAATGTTCATCCAGCAAACTGGTCTCCCCGCCATCGCATTCAGGCGGCGTGGGCAATCGCGGCGGCGCGCTGGATGGCTACCACAGTAATGTCGTCTTGCTGACCGAACTGGATCGCTGCTTCGACAATGGCGGCAGCAGGCTGCGTGGAAAGTTTGAGGCCGCGCTCAAATCCGAGGAGCTCTCCTTTCTGGTTCTGCGCTTCGATTACGCCGTCGGAATAGAAAGTGAGACGGCTGCCCGGTTCGATGCGGAACTGTGAGGTCTGATAGCGCACCCCGGCGACTACACCCAGAGGCAGCGCGCCGGGCAACTCCAATTCTTTCCCGTCGAGATAGGGTGAAAGATGTCCGGCGTTGGCGATTGTCACGCGCCCATCGGCGAAGATGTGAGCCGCGAGAGCCGTGGAGAAGCCGTCGCCGGAGCGTCCGACGAGCCGCTCGTTCAGGCCGACGAGCAATTCGGCTGGATCCTGTGTGTACTCGCTCAAGCCGGAAATGGCCCCCACCAGCACGGAGACCAGCATGGCGGCGGGGAGCCCTTTGCCCGCCACATCGCCCAACACGATTACCATGCCGCCTTCGCCGACGGGCAGGATCTGGAAGAAGTCGCCGCCCACCTGCTGCGATGGCTCGTAGACCGTTTCTATGGTGAAGCCCGGAATGGTGCTGCGATGCTCGGGCACGAGAACTTTCTGCACTTCGTGGGCGGCGGCGAGTTCGGTGTCGAGACGCGCCTGGCGACGGCTCATGGTGGAGAAGCGGAGCAGAATAATGACGGCCAGAGCAAGGGTGGAGAGAAATCCCGCCACATCGCTGAGGGACACAACAAAGGGGCCAGCAGGGAAGCGGTCGATGAGGTTCAGGCCGCGAAGCGCAAACGACCGCGAACCCGGAAATTGAAACAGCGTGCCCAGTGCGACTTCGGCATAGATGTAGAGGCTGAAAAGGGTGAGCGGAATGAGGAGGATTCCGGCCTCGCGGTTGCCGCGGTAGAGGTGCATGGCAAGCACAATTGGAATCACGACGGAGAAAAGGATAGCCATTGGCAAGACGCCGAGAATTTGAAGAACCGGCGGCGCCATAAAGAAAAGGCCCTGCATGGAGCCGAGAGATAACAAAACACCTGTCAGCACCAGCAGCGTGCGCCAGCGCCAGCCCATGCGCTGGTGCAGGAACGCAAAGTACATTGAAACCAGTATGAATGGAATGGTAAGGCGCACCAGGTCCCCGGGAAGCTCCCAGATTGCCGGAACGTCGCGAAACATGGCAATGGCCGGGACTGGGCTTTCGGCGAGTGCTTCTACGCCCGCGGCGAATATCCATAGGTATTCCGGCTGGCGGCGCTGGGTGGTATACAGGACCAGGGCGACGAAGCCCACGCCGATGACGAACAAACGGGACAGCAAGAAGACGGCGTTTTCGCCAATGATGGCAAGCCAGTCGTCTCGATAGAGGGCGTTCTGCTGGCCGAGAGTGAGGTTGGTGTAGTAAAACCCAGGTGCCTGGGAGCCCCATTCTGCCTCGGAGATATGGACACGCATGGCAATGAGCAGCGAGCCGGAGGCGATCATCCGGTCTGGAATGCGCCTGCGGATTCGGGAGGTGAGCGTGTAGGGTGCATAGGGTACAACCTGGCCGGACGCGATAAAGCGCTCGCCGTTGACGTAGATCTCGTAGGCGCGGGAGATGGACTTCTCCCGGAGCGCAAGGCCAGTATCGGTGGGGCTGACCTTGACCCGTAGACGATACCAAACCACTTCAGGATGGCTGTGAGGAAAGACAGAATTGAGGTAGGAGTGGGGATCGAACAGCGTCCATTGTGAGTCGTTGAAATCAGGGTTGGCGTAGGCGGGATCGTCGCCGGCGTGGACAAGCCAGGGCACGCCCAGGTCGGCAGGCTCACGGAGGTTCGTGGCGTCGAAGCTTGATTTCTGCGCGCGCGCGGCGGAAGCGGCCAGCACGATGAGAAGGAGCAGGCTGAGAGCCTGGAGTGGAGTGTGCCGGCGAGTGCGCGAACCTGTGCGGCAGATCATGGATTTAGACCTGTCTCCTCGTTCGATCCACTTTACCATCCAGGCGTGCGAAAACCGGAAGCAAAGCTGTCAGGCGGCGTTGGCGATGGCGGCGGCGCGCTGTATGGCTACTACCGTGATGTCGTCGGACTGGCCGAACTGGCGAGCGGCCTCGACGATTGCCGCGGCGGGCTGGGTGGAGAGTTCCCTGCCCCGATCGAAGCCGAACAACTCGCCCTTCTGGTTCTGTGCTTCCACCACGCCGTCTGAGTAGAAGGTGAGACGGCTTCCGGCCGGCATGTGGAAGCGGATTGCCTGATAGGTTGCGCCGGGCGCCACGCCGAGGGGAAGCGCGCCGGGCAACTCGACCTCGCGGCCGTCGAGGTAAGGCGAAAGATGGCCGGCGTTGGCAATGGTGACGGCGCCATTTGCGGTAATGCAGGCGACCAGGGCGGTCGAAAATCCGCCGCCGGTGCGGCCGATGAGGCGCTCGTTCAGGTTGGCGAGGAGCTCGGCAGGGTCGGAGGTGTATTCGGCCACTCCGCGAATGGCTCCGACGAGCACAGAGACCAGCATGGCGGCGGGCAGCCCCTTGCCGGCCACATCGCCGACAACAAGAAGCAGGCCGCCCTCGCCTGCCGGGAGAATCTGAAAGAAGTCGCCGCCGACCTGCTGCGCCGGCTGGTAGGCGGAGTCGACGGTAAAGCCCGGAATGGCTTCGATTTGCTCGGGAAGGATGACCTGCTGGACTTCGCGGGCAGCGGCTACCTCGCCTTCAAGCACGGCTTGCTGACGGCTGATGCGGGTGGAGCGCAGGACCATGATGATGGAAAGCGACAGCAGGTACAAGATATTCGAAAAGAGAAAGCTGGTCAGGAAAAAGGGCCCGGCCTGAATATTGAGAATGACGCTTAACAAGCGGACGGCCGAATCTTCAAGCGCTGGAAACTTGACCATGAAGAGATAAACCAGCAGCACATAATTGCTGAGGCTCTGCAGGATGACGGGAATCAGCAGGATGCCCGCCTCCCGGTTGCCCCTGCGCAGATGCACGATGAGGAGAACGGGAACGACGCCGGCTTGGAGGATGACAAGCGGCAGGGTAGCCAGTTCTCCGGCGAGGCGGGGCAGGCTGCCATGCGCCGTGCTAATGGCGGAGAGCGCGATTCCGGCGGCTGCAACCGCACATGCCGAACGGATCCACCAGCCAAAGCGCAGCCGGAGAAAGGCAAAATACATGAGGATGGTGAACAAACCGGACGCAATATCCAGAGGCTGGCGAAGCAGATCCCAGTTAGCGGGAACCGTGTGGAACGACTCATAGAAGGTCAATGGCAACACGCAAGCGGCAAGGAAAAACTGGAGGAATATCCACAGATACTCCAACTGCCCGCGTTGCGAAGAAAACAGCGCCAGGGCCACAATGCCAAGACCAAGGCCAAGCAGAGTCAAGATCCAGTCTGGCGCGTTCCCGCCAATAACGATGAGCCAGATGTGCTCCCAAAGGGAATGTTGCATGCCGAGGGTGAGGTTCGGAGCATAGAAGCCGGGGAATCGATCGTCCCAATCCCAGCGGGAGAGATGGACGCGCAGTGCGATTACGAACGTTCCGGTGGCTAGCTGGTGGTCGGGAATTGGCTCGAGCAAATGGGCTGTAAACGTATGGGCGGCAAACGGCGCAACGTTACCGACTTTCATGAGGCGCTCGCCGTTGATGTAGACCTCGAACGCGGAGGAAAGATTGGCCTCAGCCAGAGCCAGGCCGGTTTGGCCGGACGCTACTTTTACGTGCAGCCGGTACCAGATAACTTCGGGGCGGCTTGTAGCATTCGGGAACAGCGGCTTGATGGCGGTGCTGGAGTCGAAACGCGTCCAATGCGAGTCGTCAAAATCGGCGCGGGCGTAGGCGGGGTCGTCGCCGCCATGGATAAGCCAGGTGGCGGCAAGATCGGTGGGCTGGCGGAGATTTGTGGCGTCGAAGGTCTGCCCCTGAACCGGGATAGCCAGACAGAAGATGGCAATCGCGAGCGCCGCGAATAAGAGCGCATTCGGCCGGGGCACGCCGGGGCGCGGATGGAGAGACATGCGGCTTACATGAGAGAGCAAGCGGCCTCCATGAGGTTCCGTTCCACCGTACCATTCCTGTGTTGCTGATTCCAGAGGATTTTTCGCCGCGAAGCGACTGCCGGGTGCTGAGCGGGTTATCGCTTCCGGGTGCGACGCCACACGACCAGGCACAACAACAGAAGAAAAGCTACGGTGGAGGGGATTCGGGCCAAATCCAGGGTGGTCATAGGCGGCTCCCAGGGGCTCATCTGGCGCGATGGATGGGTTCGACCTGCTTGCCGTAACGACCGCGGAGGGCGTTCCAGCGGATGATCGCGATCTCTTCCAGCATCTTCACGCCGTCTTTCAGATAGCTCATGCGGGTCCGCTCATCGTGGGCCCAGCTCACGGGCACCTCGACTATGCGATAGCCGCGCTTGAGGCCGATGAAGAGGATCTCGGGGTCGAAGCCCCAGCGCTCGATGGTCTGGAGCTGGAAAACGGTTTGGGCGGCCGCTCGCGTAAATGCCTTGAATCCGCATTGGGTGTCGGCAAAGCGCAGGCCCATTACGCCACGGGTGACGGCGTTGAAACAACGTCCGAAGAACTGGCGGTAAAGGGGCTGGCGATGGATCTGGCGACCCTTTTCGAGCCATCTTGACCCGATCGCGATATCCGCGCCGGCGGCGATGGCGGCGAAGAGACGTTCCGCCTCCTCGATGGGCGCTGAGAGGTCGGCGTCCGTGAACATGACCACTTCTCCGAGCGCCTGCAACAGGCCGGAACGAACGCTATAGCCTTTGCCGCGGTTGCTGGGGTTCTCAAGCAGGCGGACCTCGGGAGCATTGCAGGCAAAGGCGCGGACCACGTCGGCGGTTGAGTCGCGGGAGCCGTCGTTGACTACGACGACCTCAGCGGACCAACCCTGCGCGCGGACACACTCAACCACCGACTGGAGCGTGGCGGGAATGCGGGCGCTCTCGTTGTAGGCCGGGATGACAATACTGTACTTCGGATACTGGGTCACTTGAATGTAACTCGCCTGACGAGTCTCCCTTCGGATTCGATTTCCGGACTGGTTCTGGGGAGACTCTGGACATCATATACTCTGGGGACGGGGTTCGACGGGTGCTGGCTAGGCGAGACAGCACCGGTTGACTCAACAAAGCGAGAAAACCGCGGTTGGCTCGACAGAGCGAGACACCTGCGGATGATTCCCGTCAAATTCCCACAGGGATAAGCTCTTTTTCATGCTCTGGGATGGTGAATGCGGTTATGCTGGGAGCGGAGGCCTAAGGGACATGACAAAAGCAGACCTGGTGGAAAAGGTTACCCGCCTGGGCGACCTGACACGCCGCGATGGCGAGGTCATCGTTGAAACAATCTTTGGGTCGGTAATTGGGGCGCTGCAGAGCGGCGACAAGATTGAGATCCGCGGCTTCGGTTCTTTTCGCATCCGCCAGCGCAATCCCCGCATTGGACGGAACCCAAAAACCGGTGGACGGGTCGAGGTCCCGGCCAAGCGAGTACCCTACTTCAAACCCTCCAAGGAACTTCGCGACCTGGTGAATCCGAACGAAGCGGCCGGTGCCTGAAGGCGGGTGCGACGGCGCCGGTTGAGCGGTGATTCCGATCCCCTGGATAACCGCACCCCGGAGCGGGCGTCGAATCTGCTTGAAGCCCTGCGGAGTTGCTTCGGGGCTGAAACTATTTTGATCCAGTCGGCTTTTGCGGAGGTTGAAATCCTCCGACTCGCCCGTAGCCAGCTTTCCGCAGCCGGTCGAGCCGATGTTATACCGGCCTTTCCTGATTTGCTCTCATCCGGATTTCCTTCCTGGCCTGCCAGCGGTTGAGCCAGTCGAGCAGAAAAAGCGCGGCCAGAAGCGGAATGAGCCAGATGACGCGGCATCCGTAGCGGTCGTCCACCATCGACAAAACTCCAGTGACAAAGGCGTTGGCTGCGACGATTGCCCCGACGACAACCGAAAGTCCGGCGAGCTTGGGATTGGGATGCCGCCAGAGGAACGGAATCGACACAGAAACGATGACGAGCGACGCGAGCACGGTGAAGAACTGGATCGACGTGAACTGATCGAGCGGAAGAAGATTCCGCTGCTGCCGGCTGGCGAGATACCTGGCGCGCGACTGCGGGAGCACCGTATCGAATTGGTCCAAAAGCCACAGGCTGGGATCGAAGCCATAAATGCCGAAAGCCTTGAGCTGATCGAGAAAATTAGAGCCTGACTTGCGAAGCTGTTCGCGCGGATAGGCGCGCAGGACGGCCTTCACGAAGGGCATTTCCTGCTGGCAGATCTGGTCCCTCAAGCGGCTGGAAGCGCCCGCATACGCTCCGTCGTCTCCCCAAAGAAAGTCGTCCGGATCGTCGGAATGCAGCGGCATGCGGTTGCAGATTGCAAATTGCGCGAGAGCGCAGTGCGTCTCAAGAAACTCCCGGCCGGGGCCATCCGCGATGACGCGGGCCATCAGGTAGGGTGGGCGTTCGCCGTTCAGCGAGGGCTTTCCGTAGAGATAGCCGTGGAGCGCAAGCTGGGCCGCAGCCGCCACGGCAAGAATGGCTGCCGTCTCGGCCACGGACTTGATGCGCGGGAGAAACCTGCGCCGTTCCAGGGCGGCGTAGATGGCCAGGAGGAGAATGAGTCCGCCCGCCAGAACCAGGTGCGTGGCATGAGCCGTGATGCCCCAAACGGCGATGGGATAGAGGGAAAAGCGCTCAGCGCGGGAGAGCGTTTCCGAGGCAAACACCAGCAGATAATAGGAGAGATAGACGAGCGGGCCCAGAATATCGGGCATGATGAACACCGAGAACCAACTAGTACCCGTGAGCAGGCTGAGCGCGAGAACGACGGCCAGGTAGCGCAAGACGGTTTGCCGCGGCGCGACGGAACGCACCACGAGCCACAAGACCCAGGCAACCAGAAGAGATTGCAGGAAGACGATGGGCCAGGGTGAGATGTTCCAGTGAAAGGGCAGAATTCCCAAGCTGTAAAAGAAGGAACGTACGCCATAGTACGAAGAGAACTGGTGCAGGAAGACGGCCCGCGCCACAGTGCGGCCATCGTCGAGATAAGTCATCGAGTCGGGGTAGAGGAGCGGAAAGCCGTTGTAGAAAGCCGGCCAGCAGAGGAACAGCGCGCCCAGGATGACCGCGGCGAGATGCTGGAGGCGCGTCCGGGCCGTTCGCGCTGGAGCTTGGATTGGCTGGGCTGGCCCGGCTTGCGACATGGCTTGGATTCCTATGGGGGATCGTTCGTGGGAACGTCCACCATGGTAGCATTCGCGCGGCGCTGGTTGGCGACTGGGTAGTGGCGCAGTTTTCGGTTTGTGGGCCACCCGACCAGAACGCGCCGCGCAGGCTGAAGAGGCGCCAGAAACCAAACCTCACTCGTTCTCTGAAGTTATTGGCTGCAAACGATAGGTCAGACCTCTCGGGAGGAGAACATAACCCTCGGACTCAAATGCCCCAACTACGAGCCTGTATGGCTTTGGACGCGGCGGTCCATAAAAGAATCCAATCCCTGTCAAATCTGAGTTGGAGTCAACAAATGATGGAAGGTCGTCAGGCGAGTTGATTGGACCATTGAAAACCAAGATCGTGAACTTGCGGGTGACACTTGTGCGAATGACCGCGACTGCAAAATCGATTTGACCATCCCCATTGAAGTCTCCACTGACGACGTAAGGATGATAATCGGGAACAGGCTTCCACCGTCCTCCATAACCAGTTGTGCGCATAGTGCGCAAATCTTCGTCGCAAGCGCAGTCCTTGTCAGTCGCCTGGCGAAACCCTGGATGCATGTTTAGCCAAGCCGATACGACGCCCTTTTGATCCGTGCTGAGGATATGGCTCGCGTGGGCCGGTAAGACCAGAGTCAAACCGAGGGCTACTGAGAACATCCAGTGTAGGGAAATCATGGCCTAAATCTTAGTTGATCTAGCAAAGTCCGCCAACCGGGCGAACTGTCGGAGACTCGGAAACTGCGCCACTGCCCGCCGACTGAAATAGCCCAGCGCAGCTTCAGCTTTGCTGTCTGCCGCCGGATCCGGAGGGCGGTTGCGCGGACCCCTTTTGCGCAGCCGACTCGGAAAGCAGCGCGATGGCGCGCAGGGTTAATTGCGTGTTGCGGTTCGAAACGCCGAGGATGGCGACGGCGAGGCCGCCCGTCCACAATGTCATTCCCAAGAAGGTTGCGATATAAAGAAGGCGCATATCCATCAGGTTCATCATTGCCGGCGCCGAAATGGCGCAGGCCAGAACGATAAACACAACGGCGATGATCTTCATCCGCTTTTGCCGGCGGTCGACGGCGTCAAGAGACTTGCGGAGAACAACTTCATACGCTTCTGTCATGGAATTAGCTCCTTTGCCTGGGCGGCGGTTCTTAAAGCTTTCAATCCGTATGCGAGCCGGGATTTGACCGTGCCCGCGCTCAATTCGAGAATGGCGGCGACCTCTTGAATGGTGAGGTCTTCGAGATAGTGCAGGATCATGACCGCGCGGCTTGCCGGCGAGACCTTTTCCAGCAGCCGATTGAGTTGGGCCACGAGAATTGCCGTGCTTTCGTCGCGACGGTCGGGAAGTTCATCCAATTCGACGTCTTCTTCGTGCCGCGTCTGCCACTGGCGCTTTCGCCGCAGGTAGGCGAACGAGGCACGAGTGGCGATGCGGTAGGCCCAGGCACGGAAGAATTCCGGCTCCTGAAGCTGACGAAGATGGCGGCATATCTCCAGGAAGACGTCCTGCAAAACATCCTCCGCGCCGTCCGGGCCGACGAGGCGGCGGATGTAGTGATAGAGGACTGCCTGCACTCCCTGCAGCAACTCTTCAAGCGCATTACGGTCTCCGGCCTGGGAGAGGAGAACCAAATGCGCCTGATGGATGCGGTCGTTCAAGAATCACCTTCCACTAGCTGAGAGGCGGCGGACCTGCGGAGTGTTCGGAATCGGGCTTGAGAAAGTCGATGATATTTTGTCTGGCGCGGTCTAGGGGCGGATCCCGATTACGCTCAACATGCGGCCGGCGCGGCCTTTAGAGGCGCGGTGCGAGAAGAAAAGATCCGATTGGCAGTTTGTGCAGCCGCCAACGGATTGGATAGAGCGAGCTTTGAGGCCGGAGGCGAGCAACTGGCGGCGGTTGGCTTCAACCAGGTCAAGGTGCAGGCCGGGGCCGATAGGCGAATGGCCCGGAGCGCGCTGGGTGAGAAACAGCATGGGATATTTGGTTCGAACCGGGTCAGTGCTATAAACCTCGCGGAACAAATGGTCCGCATACGAGAACTGAGACTCGAACTCGGAGAGCACTTCTTCGCCCACGGCGTAACAGCATGCGCCGATTCCGGGGCCGATGGAGGCAATCAGATCCTCAGGGCGGGAGCCATATTCGAGGCGCATTCGGCCCACGCCGGACTCGACAATGCGCTTGACGGTGCCCCGCCAGCCGGCATGGAAAGCAGCCACTACGCGGCGCTTGGGGTCGGCCACCAGAACCGGGATGCAATCGGCTGTCTGGACGGCCAGCAGCAGGCCGGGGACGTTGGTCATCAGGCCGTCGCCTTTACACGGAGCGGGGCGAGCCGCGTGTGCCGCGCCGGCCAGGACCAGAACGCTGGAGTGAATCTGGCGAATCGTCACCAGGGGCGTGTCGGCATTTCCGGTGATCGCCTCGGCCAGAAGGCGGCGGTTGGCGAGGACAGTGACCCGGTTGTCGTCTGTCGTGAAGCCAAGGTTCAGCTCGCCGGGCGCGTCGTCTGCACAGTAAGCCCGGCTAAGGCCGCCCCTTCGGGTACTGAATCCGTGCCAAAGCCAGCTCTGTGTTGAGCTTGTAGGCTTCTCCCAGGCGGGAACGGGCAACCACTGGACACCGTTTGGAGCGATGCGAGGAACGGGCCTGGCCGGGATAAGTTCCTCCGGCATGGCTTGCTCAAAGCGCTTGGAGCGGGCGCCGGCGGATTTATGCGCCAGTTGCGAAGACTCGTCGCCGGGGATCGGCGATTTGCGGCGCAGGTTCCTGACCAGCCCCGCTGAGAGAAAAAGCTGATCGATCTCCAGCAATTGCGAGTCGGGATCGGGAATTCGATCGGGTATTTTGGGCATCCGCCTTTAATTTTAGCGGGGAAACAGGCCCGAAGCAGGTCGGGAAAAAGACAGCGCCAGAATTTGGGCCCAAACGAGCGAATGGGCCTGCCTTCCGGCAGGCCCGCTCGAGAGGCATTTGAGGGAGGGGGTCCAGGGGGGGGAGTTGAGAAGAGATCCAAAAAGGATCTTCAAGAAGGAGTGGATACCTTGCTTTGGAAGGGATTCATTTCGGGGAAGCCTCTGCTTGTTAATTAGTGAGATGCAGAAATTGAGAAAAGGTTGCGAGGCCTCCAGAATTCTCTACTAGAAAAAATTAGCTTCTCAGTCGATTCGTCTTTCAATGCTCCGTGAGAGTCATTTTTGGGTTTCGAGTTCGGACTGACAGCGCCAGCTCGACGGGTGTATGCTCTAGACCAATTATGAGCATTCGACTTTCGCAATCCTTGGCGCTCGCAACTTTGGTTTCGATCGCGGCTGCCGCTCAAGCGCAGCAAAACCCCAAGCCCAAGCCCGAAGATACCGAGATATGGACGCCTGTACCGGCGATCGTGACTCCGGGCGCTGCCGACGCCGCGCCGCCTTCCGACGCGATTGTCTTGTTTGATGGCAAGAACGAGGACGAGTGGGTGAGCGCCCAAGACCACACACCGGCCCAATGGGTGGTTGCCGACGGAATCCTGACCGTTAAGAAAGCGTCGGGCGTGGGAAATATCGAGACCAAACGGAGGTTCAAAAATTACCAGCTTCATATCGAGTTCAGAATCCCCGCAACCATTACCGGCAGCGGACAGGCGCGGGGAAACAGCGGCGTTTTTCTGGCTTCGACGGGACCGGGCGACGATGGGTACGAACTGCAGGTGCTGGATGCATACAACAATTTGACCTATGTCAACGGGCAGGGCGGCAGCATTTATAAACAGAGCGCTCCGCTGGTGAATCCCGCGCGCAAGCCGGGCGATTGGCAGACTTACGACGTGGTGTGGACCGCGCCGGCGTTCAACGAAGACGGTACGCTGAAGACGCCGGCGTACGTGACGGTATTGTTTAACGGCATACTGGTGCAGAATCACTTCGAGCTGAAGGGGCAAACGCTTTATATCGGCCAGCCGTTTTATAAAAAGTACGACACCGCGCCGATTAAGCTACAGGCCCACGGGGACAAGAGCGAGCCGCTCAGCTTCAGAAATATCTGGGTGCGGGAGCTGAATTAGGTGCAAAGCCGATTCAGCCCACAGGCGACTTTGGCCTGGCCATCCGCTCAATGTTCCCGGTAATAAGCCCGACGGGGAGAAAGCGGACCAGGTTCGCCACAAATCTGCCAGCAAAATAAGGCACAATCGTGCGCTGCCCTCGCGCCAATGCAGCCACGCCGATCCTTGCCACATCCTCAGCGGTCTGTTTGCCGCCGGGCATGAAACTCTCCGATCGTGCTACCTCAAAGAACTCGCTCTCTGTTGGGCCGGGACAGAGGGCCGTGACCTTGACGCCGAACTGTGCAACCTCGGCGGCGAGGCCCAGCGCGAAGAACCGGTCGAAAGCTTTGGTGGCCGCATACGTTGTGAGGTAGGGCACCGGTTGGAAGCTTGCCGTTGAAGCAAGCACGAGGATCCATCCGCGGCGGCGGCTGACCATGCGCGGAACGAAGAGCCGGGAAATCCGCACCATGGCCTCGCAGTTGACGGTGATTTGGCTGATTTCCTGGTCGATCGGGCTGGATTGAAACGCTCCATACTGGCCGAGGCCGGCATTGTTGACGAGAATGTCGACCGTGAGGCCGGCGCCCTCAGTGGCATCGTAGAGCTGCTGCGGCGCGGCAGGATCGTTGAGGTCGGCGACAATCGTCCGGACTTCGGCTCCGCCGGCTTCCAGTTCCTTCGCCAGTGCATCGAGCCGGTCTTTGCGGCGTGCGGTGAGAATGAGCTTTGCCCCGTAAGAAGCAAGCTCCCGCGCCAAGGCAACACCGATGCCCGCGCTGGCCCCGGTGACCAACGCCCACTTGTCTTTGAAGTCCTGCGTTTTTGCCATGATGCGACCATGATAGCTTATGGACCGTTTGGAGACGTGGAAATCAGCGATAGACTTCGCGCCGGTTGCCGATGCGGACCACTATGATGCGAACTCGCGCATCCTCAATCTTAGCTATCACCCGGTAGTCGCCGACGCGGTACTTCCAGTACTTCTTCAGGTCGGGTCCGTGAAGTGCTTCGCCGAGGCTGCGAGGGTCTTCGAGAGCGGCGATGCGCTCGACAATAAACTTCGCGATTCGGCCGGCAACCTGCTTGTCCAATCGATCGAGATTTCGCTGCGCTTCCGGCGTGAACTCAATCTTCCAGGGCATAACGCTTCACGATCTGCTCGATTGGAATCAGCTTGGCTTTCCCTGATTCCACTTCCTGCCAGGCCTGCTCCGCAAGGTAGTAGTCCTCGATGTCGTTAAGCTGTTCCAGAATCGCCTGACGGGCATAAAAGGACTTTGTGCGGCCGGTCTTTTTTGCCAGGGCATCGAGGCGCCTTTCGATTTCTTCGGGGAGACGGATGGCAAGCATGGAGCCCTCCTTCAGGGTTGCTATACAAGCATAGCACCGCGCATTTTCAGGAGGTGCGCTTCTCCCGTTCCGTCTTTACTGCCCGCTTGCCTTTCGCACCGGGCTTCGTGTTCTTTTCAACGCGCAGCTTCCAGGCGGTGTGGAGCGCACCGGTCAGCGTGTCCTCATCTGCCGCGGACAAGCGGATGTGCGTCATGCCCATCCTTCCCCAGCCACCGGCGATGGGCAGAAATATCCTCGGCTGCTCGTGGACAAAGGCTGCCTGGTGTTCCGGTGTGAGCATCAGGTTGCCGTATCCCTCGCTGATGGAGGCGAGGGTGGCGAAGATGCGACCACCGACACGAAAGTCGGTTGCGCCAAAGTGTGCCCCCTGTTCGGCGCCTTCAAAGCTCAGGGCGATGCGGCGAAAATCGGCTTCAGTCATTTCAAGGCTCCCACAGATCATCAGTCAACCCGGAGTGGGATCGCTCTATACCGCCGGACAAGGCCGGAACGGCGACCAGTCAATTCCCTGCTGGAATTGCTCATCCGGCTCGAAAACCTGATTGAATGTAAATGCGAACTGGGTTGGGCCATGCGATTCCAGGTGCTCAATCCGCCTTTTGGCTTCGTCGATGCCCGGTATGTGACCCGCAGGCACCCACCACAGCGCGGAGTAGGCGCCCGCAAACTTCTCAAACCATGCCTGCCGTTTTCGCAACATTTCTACATGGGCCGTTTTGAACACGTAATGGCGAAGAGCCTCGACGGTCTCCCATACAGACATGTTCAGGATCGTCCGTTCATCCGCGTAGGGACGCAGATACGTGGCGTTGCCCTCATCGGTCTGAAGGCGCCAAACGAATCCAGGGCTTGAATCGGCCAGGGCGTTGATCTCGGCCAACCGATTCACAAATCCCGCCATAATGGGGTCGTCGAGCTCGGCCCGGATACGGCCGATATTGACCTGGGCAATTTGATACTGGCTCATCCTGTCCTCCTGCGGTCGTGACCCTTCTCTAGACGCCTGCAGATATTAGCTCTCCCTCAAACTCCTCGTTCAGCCAGTTCGAGAACGCCGAAAACGCTTCGTCGCGGCCAAGGAAATCGCGAACCATCTGACGTCCGGGCCTGGAGCCGCCCTGTTCGAGCACCATTTTGCGGTAACGCGCGCCGGCATCGCAGCCCAGCAAATCTTCAGGGTCGAACTGGGCGAAGAAGTCCAGCGCGATCACCTTGTCGAAAGCATAGGTGTAGTAGTTCGACGAATACCCCATAAGGTGGCCGAAGCTTGCGTACATGCGGTTGCCATCGAGCCACGTCCAGGGCTGCAGAGACTGGTAGAGCCGTTTGGTGGTGCTGTCGAGGTCGAGCCCGGCAGGGTCCTGATCGTGTAGGTCAAGCGATAAAGTGGTGTAGTAAAGTTGCGCGCGCACCCAGTCGGCGCGACCAAACGCCCCGGCAAGCTTCATCCTCCGAATCGTTTCCGACGCGAGCGTCTCTCCGGTTTGGTAGTGTTTGGCGAAGGACTGCAGCAGCTTTTCGTCGCGGAAGAACTCCTCAAGCATTTGCGACGGCACTTCGATGAAGTCGCCCTCGGTGGCGAAGCCGGAGAGACACGCCCACTCCGTTTGGCCGCCGAGAATGGCGTGCATCAGGTGGCCGAATTCGTGGAAATAGGTCACCACGTCGCTGTATTGAAGCAGGCCGGGGTCATTTTCGTCGCCCTTGGGGAAGTTGCAGATGAGAGCCGCTTCGGGCATAGCGCGTCCGCGAACGCCGGTGACAATGGGTGCGGCGGAGAACCACTTGTCCTTGCCCTCGCGAGGGTGCATGTCGAGGTAGAAACGGCCCACGCATTGGCCGCCATCGAAGACTTCAAAGACTGAAACATCGGCGTGCCAAGCCGACGCTGTGGATGGGCGGAATTCGATCTTGAACAGCCTCGCCGCAGTATCGAGAACGCCGGCCTGAACCTGCGCGTAAGGGAAATAGGGGCGCACGGACTGCGAGTCGAAGTCGAAGGCCGAGCGCCGGAACTGCTCATACCAGTAGCCCCTGCTGGTGATGTCGATTTCACCCAATCCGGGCTCGCGTTGGCGGGCAAAGCCGACGATCAGCTCGTGTTCGCGCCGGGCGCCGTCGTGGCTGGCCTCGTTCAGTTTCGAGAGGAACGTACGCACGTTGGCGGCCGAGCCCATCATCTGGTCGGCGGTAGCCAAGTCGGCCCAACTTCGGAATCCGAGCACTGTGGCGATCTCCTGGCGGGTGGCCAACAGGTCCTCAAGTATCTGCTTGTTGGCCGGATACGCGCGCGTGTTATAGGCCAGGAACATGCGCTGGCGCAGTGCCTCACTGGCGGCAAACGTCATTACCGGCTGCATGTCGGGCGGGTCGGTGGTGATCACGATTTTGCCGTCGGCGTTGGCCTGATGGCGGGCGAGGTAGTCCGGAGGCAGGCCGTCGAGTTCCGCCTCGGTGGCCTCGATGGTCTTGCCGCCCTCCTGAATGTTGCGGCTGAACTCAAGCGAAAGCCGAGTGGCTTTTTCATGAAGCGACTGCAGGTGGTTCCGCGTGGCCTCGTCCTTATCCACGCCGGAGAGCCGATAGCTGAGCAGGGTGCGCTGGACAAGATGTTTTGTGGCCGCGCTCGAGCCTTCCAGGTCGATTGCCGTAAGCGCGTCGTAGACCGGCCGATTGAGGCTGAGCGCGCTGCCGGCCATGGAGACGCGCTGGGCTTCGGCTTGCGCCTGGTCGCGTACGGCCTTGTCCGCGGCGACGGAGTTGAGCACACCGGCTTGCGCTCCGGCCAGGCTGAGTTGCTCGATGGCTTCGTCGTAGAGGCGCAGCGAATTCGCGGGCGTGCGCGGGCCTTCGACGGCTAGCAGGGCGGCAAGCGCGGCCTCGTGCGCGGCCAGGCGTGCGCCGACCCATGCGGAAAGCGCCTCGGCGGAGGCAGCTCCGCCGGCATCCCACGCGTGCAGGGAATCGGTTGCGGCCGGGACGACTTCATTCTGAATGGGCATGATGAGCGAGTTCCTCCAAACTTCTAGGGTGCCATACTGAGGCGGGCTTGTAGGGCCGCAAGGCAAGAACAATTTTCGGCTGTTGCATAGTGGAGGCAACAACATTAAGATGCGTCAATCGATGCCCATGCCCAGAACGACCCACACTTCGCTTGATTCCACTCCCCGGCCGCCGGTTCCGCGCCTGCGGCTGGGCAAAATTTGCGTGGCGATTCAGGCCGGTTCGGCGGCGGAAATAGTAGAACGTGCCGAGCAAGCGCTGAAGGACTCGAAGTTTCTCGAATTCCGGCTGGACTCGCTTGCTAAACCGGCGGCGGCATTGCCCGAGTTGAAGCAATTCCTTTCTGGCCACCGTGACATAACGGCGATTGCGACCTGCCGACGAATGGAATTTGGCGGCCACTTCGTGGGGTCTTTGACTGCGGAGCTGGATGTGCTGGCCAAGGCCGCCGAATCCGGCTGCCAGATTGTGGACCTTGAACTGGAATCGGCCGAAGAGGCAAGGCCGGCGCAATTGGCCAAGTTTCGAGTCAGGCTGCGGGCGGCGGGGACGGCGCTGCTCATCAGCACACACGACTTTGCGCGCACCAGAAGTTTGGAGGAGCTGGAGCAGACGGCGCGGCGGATCGAGGCTTTTGAGCCGGACTTTGTGAAGGTGGTTTCCACGGCGCGGTCGCTGGTCGATAATCTTGCGATCTTGCGGCTGATAGAGAACCGCTCGCTGACGGCGCAGGTAGTGGGAATCGCCATGGGCGAAGAAGGGCTGGTAAGCCGCGTACTGGGACCCAGAGCCGGGGCTGCCTTCACGTTTGCGTCGCTGGAAGACGGCACCGGGGCCGGTGCGGCGACTGCGCCGGGACAGGTTTCCGCACGGACGCTTCACGATCTCTACCGCATGGAACATCTGGACCAGGCGACGCGCATCTTTGGCGTGGCGGGGAACCCCATCGGCCACTCGCTCTCGCCGCTGATGCAAAACATGGCCTTCCGCCGCGAGAACGTGAACGCTATTTTGATGCCGCTGAAAGTTCGCGTGCTTGCCGACCTGTTGACCCTGGTGCGCGACCTGCCCATGAGCGGCGTGGCCGTAACCATGCCGCTGAAGCAGGAAGTACTGCCCTACCTGGCAAATATGGACCCGCTGACCAGCCGCATTGGCGCATGCAACACGCTGCGCACAGGGGCGGACGGCAAGCTCTACGGCTTCAATACCGATGTGGCCGGGGTGGTGAGACCTCTCGAAAAGCGCCTGAGTCTGAAGGGCGCGCGAGTGGCATTGCTGGGTGCCGGCGGAGCGGCGCGGGCCGCGGTGTTTGGCCTCGTCGAGCAGGGCGCGGAAGTGTTTGTGGTGAATCGCACGCACGAGGCGGCGGTTGCGCTGGCGCGGGAAGCGAAGGCCAAAGCGCTGAAGCATGAGGTGTTCGGCAGGGCCCATTTCGACGTGCTGATTAATTCGACGCCGTGCGGGATGGCGGGTTCCAAGCAGCCGCTGCCCATTGAGGAGAGCGAGCTGAATGCGGGGCTGGTGTTCGACATGGTCTATAACCCGCTGGAGACACCGCTGCTGACGCTGGCCAGGGCACGAGGGATTGCGACGATTAGCGGTGTGGAGATGTTTGTGCAGCAAGGGGCGCGGCAGTTCGAGATATGGACCGGGAAGCCGGCTCCCGAGGCGGAGATGCTCAGGGTGGTGGAGCTGGAGTTGCGGCGACGGGGGTGATCTTCCTGGGGTCCGGCGCTCAGCCGCTGACGAAATAAAACGCAATTCCTGCGCCGATCAGGACAAGCGGCCAGAACTTGATGGGAATGAAGAATAGCCCGTCTTCCTCTCGGAGAACGGCCTTTTGTGGAGAAACGTCGATTGCGCCGGCGAGAACCTCCTCACCCCGAGGCACCAATGCCTTTACGATAGCCGCCGAAGTCCAGAAAGCCGCCAATTTGGGCCAACCGTGATGCGCATAATAGTCTTGATCGTGGAAGTAGGCGCCGGTTAGGTAGTCCGTCGCAAGCAAGCATCCGGCGGTCGTTGCTCCGACCATCCAACCTCGTCCTTTCCAGGAAAGAAACATGAAAGCCATTAAAGCACAACATGATCTGCGCGGAGTGAAGAATGGTGCTGGACCCTCGCAGGCGCGGGCCGCCGAATGCCAGGTCTCGGAAATCGAGACCTTGAACTCCCGTCTTGACGCGCAGCCTTCTCGATTGTGAACCTCGGGAATCGTGTGAGACTGTCAGCCTTCTTCTCCTGCCGAAATCCCTTTCAGCTGGCCGACTACCCGCTCAAGCTCTTCAACGATCCGATTTCCCCCAGCATCCTTGAACACTTTCAGCAGTTCATCGAAATACCAGAGCTGATCGTTTCGGCCGCGTTTGAATCGTGCCCAAATCAGCGGCCCGATCCCCCGGTAGTCATCGAGAATTGCTTTAGCGTTGTAGAGCTTGTCCGCCGCTGAGATGAGTTGGATATCCGCCGGCTCGTCCCGGAGACGTTCAATGTAAGCTTGCTTGCGCTCCAGCCACGGCTGCTTGTTGCTGGAGTCGCCGGAAAGACTGTCTGACAGCCCATCGACCATGCGGGCCACGTTCGAACCGAAGTTGTGCTCGATGTCGTTGAGCCGCACCTCGCCTCCGTGGTCTTCGGCAGCGTCGTGAAGGATGGCGGCGATGACCATATCTTCCGTAACAGGGAACGCGACATGGCCGGCCTCGCCCATGACCAGGGTCGCGACCCCCAGCAGATGCGCCATGTAAGGAATATCGGTGCCCTTGCGCCGCTCGATGTGCAGGATGCGCGCATAGTCCACGGCACTGGTAAACTTGCCGCTCAGGTGGAGCTGACTGGCTTCATTCTTCTTCAGTTCGGTGATTCCCGCCGCCATAATGCCTCAATGTGGATACTTCGTTTGTATTTAACAGTTGGAGCCGGCCCGCTCCAGTTGCCGGATTTCCCCTTACCGAGCTTTCTTCTTTCCAGCCTTGGCAGCCTTGGCCGGCTCGCCCTCCACGTGGCCTACCGGAATCGGTCCCATGTCGGGTCCGATACGTTTTACCTGCGTGTCGATCATTTCGTAATGGATGGTTCGCGGGTTGAGCGGACGGCCGATGCCTGTCTCGGGGTCGACGGATACGTCGGGGCCGCTGGCCAGCATGAAGCTGAAGGCTGGCACGTTGACGCCCTTCTCGGGCCGGAATCCTGTGCGCACCGGCAGATAGCCCTGGATGGGATGGAGCCGGAAGGCCGTCTCATAGCGGTGTCGCTTGGTGCTCCAGGTAAACACGCGAATCTGGTCGAAGTCGAAGGGCAGGCCGGACTTTGGCGGACTGAGGACGGTGACGTACTCGGGAACCTGCGGGTTGGGCGGGTCGGAGTCGGGATCGTTGACGCGGGTGAGCACGTATGCGCCGACTATGCGCTGGCCTTCGGCATAAATTCCGATTTCGTCGGGCACATCCACATCCATGCGGCTTGCCAGCAGCCAACCCGTGTGTCCGGCCGAGTCGCGTATCAGCCACCAATCTTCCATTACCGGAGGGGGCGGCGCTTCCGCACCAGCCATGGATGAGACTGCCGGCGCGGGAACCGGAGGGTGCTTTGCGGGCGGCTGCGTGGAAGGCGCGACGGTGGGTTCAGGGGATGGGGTCTTTGCGAGTTCGGATGGCTTGGGCGCGGCTGGTCTCGAAACCGCTCCCGAACCTGTAGCGGCATTTTTGGGAACCGAGGCGCGGGCCAGCAACTGCACCTTGGCACTGCCTGCGAGCAGATAAAAGTGATCGGTGTCGCGGCCCGGGAGAATGTGAAGATTTACATCGTCGCGGAGGATGGCGGTGGCCACCACAGGGTCGTCTTTGTGCCGGGTGGAGAGCTGGGTGTATGAATCGAAGGTTTTGGCGTCGATCACCGCCCGCTCTTCAATCCAGCCGATCTCGTTCTTCTCCGTCTTGACTTTCAGGAACCGGCGCCCGCGTTCGAGCACTTCGAGCCTTTGGCCGTTCGCTACTTCGGCCACACGATTGGACACAGCGGCGACACGATCGTGCAGGTACATCTGGCGGGCGGAGACATACACGGTGTCGTGCTGTTCCTGGTGAAATCTTGAACAACCGCAGAGAACGGCGAGCAGGCACACGACAAGCAATGGTGCCGGATAGGCCCCGAAGAGCCGATGAGAACGGTCGCGAGGGATTGGAGATTGCGTGCGCACAGCCAGTGGCGGTCCTCTTGAGGATAGCAGAAGGGCAGTGGTTAGTTGTCAGTTGTCAGCGGCCAGTGCCTCGGTCAGCTCTCTGACGGCCTCTCTACGTGGTCAATGACAAGATTCTCGACAGGTCCCTTTTCCGCTGTCAGTTTCAGGCCAAGCTGCTCCTTCACTGCATCAAAAATCGAGGGACGGTCCCGCAATTCCGGAGGCAAGCTATCTTTGGGAACATCGGGCGGGAGCTCCGGTGCAAATGACAGCGTGAAGTTATAGCTCCTGTCGAGGCCGGTCTTGTTGATTGCCGTCCGGTCGTCGCGTTGTAATTGCTGTCCCAGCCACCAGCAAACGTATTGCATGAGAACCCTGACCCCGTTCGCTTCTCCGCCCGCGCCAAAAGTAATCGGTATCTTAAGATCCTGCCCGCTCTGGTTTTCCGTCATCTTCAGCCCCAATTTATCGACTCTCAGAGCATATTCGGGGCCTTCCTTGATTTCCTTGTGAAATTTCAGGTTGAAGCGATCTGCCAGCAGGTTCTGAAACATTATGTGAAGATCGTCGATGCTCCCTGGATGGTCGGTTCTGGCCTCGATATCGTAGCTGTCGGTATTGAGCCAATCTGGACCGCCCTCAATATGCCGCATGGGCACCCTGTACATCAAGCTGATCATGAGCTTCACGGGAATGTTTATCACCGTATAGCCATTCCCGCCGGGCAGCGGCTTTACCCCGCCGCCTCGCAGGCCCGGCTCAGAAAGCCTGACCGAAGCTACATCGAATCTAAGAACCTGTCTAGAAACTGCGACTGTCAGGACTGATTTGAAATGGCGCCGGGGTGGGTGGCACTCCGGCTCGGGGTCCCGTGCCATTGCTGAGAACCGGCAGTCGGGAGCTAGATGATATCAGTGCTAGCACTTCCCTTACTTTGTAAAGGTTTACACGCGCAATTTTGCGTGCGAAAACGCGCTTATTTGTGCGCTTTTTGCATCAAAAACGCCTTAAAGCAGCCTTATTTGCACTATTTTTCACCGGTTTGCCGGAACACATTAGCACATGCTGCGACGTCCGCTTGAACGGCGCTGCATACGCAATTAACGCAATACCCTGCGGCGCGCCAGGCGCATGGTTCTTGTCTTGAAAGGGCCGAAATCACACTGGGCTTCAAGCCTTGGAGGATTCTCTGCTGTCGCATCTTCGGCATCCCCGCAGAGTTTTTGGACACGTTCTAAGGCGCGCCGGATTTTCCTGGCATTGGGCAACAGAAATCAAGGCCCCGCCGAGTACGACGGCCAGACTGTACGATCGTAGCTTGAGGACGGAACGCTGCATTCTTCTCACAATTGTCAACCGTCCACTGTGCCCTTTTCACTGCTCA
>Ga0302202_10001379_pt1 | contig 30005 bp, 24 predicted proteins | sample II_Bog_N3_3_FD_194579 | JGI IMG/M metagenome (GOLD analysis project Ga0302202, IMG submission 194579) | Peat permafrost microbial communities from Stordalen Mire near Abisko, Sweden - II_Bog_N3_3 | ecosystem: Environmental > Terrestrial > Soil > Wetlands > Peat | place: Sweden: Abisko...
GAGTCTTCCGATTCACGCAGCGAGCGCCAGCCGGCGTATTCCGGGGTGGTGAAGATCTTGGTCAGGTCGCGCGGGTTCGACAGTTCCTGCCACGAGCCCATGCCCATCACGGTCGGCGAGGCGGCGGCAATGAACGGCGCGTGCATTGCCGCGCAGACCTTGGACAGCTCGCCGAGCAGCTCGACATCCGGTGGCGACTGGTCGAAGTAGTAGTCGCCCACCAGGCAGCCGTAGGGCTCGCCGCCGAACTGGCCGTATTCTTCTTCGTACATCTTCTTGAAGATCGGGCTCTGATCCCAGGCCGTGCCCTTGAATTTCTTCAGGGTCTTGTGCAGTTCCGGCTTGGCGATGTTCAGCACGCGGATCTTCAGCTGTTCGTCGCTTTCGGTGTTGTTGACCAGGTAGTGCAGGCCGCGCCAGGCGCTTTCCAGCTGCTGGAACTCAGGGTGATGGATCACCTGGTTGATCTGTGCGGTGAGCTTGGCGTCGATGGCGGCGATGATCGACTCGATGGACTTGATGGCGTCGTTGGACACCAGGTCGGTCTGCGCCAGGGCCTGTTCGGCCAGGGTGCGCACGGCGCCCTCGACGGCTTCGCGAGCGCGCTCGGTCTTGGGTTTGAACTCCTGCATCAGCAGGTTGGCGAATTCGCTGGGCTCGGTGGTGGTGCCGGGCAACGCCTGATTGTCTTGCTGCAACTGGGTCATGATCGTTCGTCCTGATTAAGCGCTGGGCTCGGAGTCCTGGGGCTTTGGCGCACTCGCCAGGGCCTGGAGCAACGCCGGATCCTTGATGGCCTTCATGATGATTTCTTCGGCGCCGGTCTTGCCGTCCATGTAGGTCAGCAGGTTGGCCAACTGGGTACGGGCCTCGAGCAGCTTGTTCAGGGCATCGACCTTGCGCGCGACGTTGGCCGGACTGAAGTCCTCCAGGCTTTCGAAGGTGATGTCCAGGCTCAGGTTGCCTTCGCCTGTCAGCTCGTTCGGCACGTGGAACGCCACCCGTGGCTGCATGGCCTTGAGGCGCGAGTCGAAGTTGTCGACGTCGATTTCCAGGAACTTGCGGTCGGCAACCGGTGGCAGCGGCTCGACGGGCTTGCCGGCGAGATCGGCCATCACGCCCATGACGAAGGGCAACTGGACCTTTTTCTCGGCGCCGTAGAGCTCTACGTCGTACTCGATCTGGACCCGTGGCGCGCGGTTGCGCGCAATGAATTTCTGAGAGCTGGTGTTCGCCACGTTGTTGCTCCTGGTCGCTCAAGCGACGGTGTTGGCGTTATCGGTGGTTGCCGTTAACTAAGCGGCGCGGTCTCGGCGGGCTTAGTCGCCCTCGGGGCCCCGCAGGTTTTCAAATTGGGACAGGCCGTCGGGAATCAGGTTGCGCACAATGGTCGCGAAGTCGGCGTGCACCAGGTTTTTCGCCCGGTTCAACAACACCGGCAGCGGGCTGGAGGGCTCGTGGCGGGCGTAGTAATTCAGCAGTCGCTCGAGGCTGCGCAGGACGTCGTCGCGATTGCCGATCTCGCCCGGCGCCGCGCCGCGCGGGGTGATCGGGGCGGCAGGTTCTTCGCCATGCACGGCGGGCTCCGAGGCGTATTCGGACGCGGTCGATTCGCCGGTGTCAGTGTCGGGTGCGTGTTCGGCGAGGATCTGCAAGGCCAGCTTGAGGGGTTGGCGCAGGGCGTTGAGGTCGACGCCCTCGGCCGAGCCGACCTGGTCGCTGACGAAACGCTCGATGGCGTCGACGGCGCCGCGGGCTTCGTTGAGCGCCGCGCGCACGGTAGCCAGCTGCTCGGGGTCGCTGTCGCGCAGGGCGCCGGACAGCTCGTCGGCGTTCAGGCTTTCGTCGGAGAAACCTTGCAGGCCGCTGGCATGCAGCGCCGCGCGCAGGCTCACGGTGCCGAAGGCCCGGGAGCGGGTCAGCAAGCTTTCGCGCAACAGGCGGATATTGGTCTCGCAGGCCAGCCCCGAGAGCGCGTTGATCCGCACCGTGGGGTCGTTGTCGTCATCGGCGTCGAGCAACGGATAGAGTTCGGCCCAGTACTGCTGGAGCATCTGGCTGACCAGCGTCAGGGCGTTGGCGAGCCCCGGCAGACCGTCGAGGGCCAGGGCGCTTTGCACGAGAAAATGGGTGATGCGCAGGTCTTTGCTGCGTTGCAGGAGCAGCGTGCTCGACTGCTCGATGGCGCGCCACGCTGGAGGTTCGGCCGCTTGCACCGAGTCGCCCATGATGCGCTCGGGTCTACCTTGGGCATCACGCTCCAATTGCAAGAATTGCGCGTCATATTCCAGGTCCTCGCCACAAGGCGAGTTGGCTGAAACAGCGGCGAGCAACAACGGCACATCCACCAAATTCGATCTCCTTATCGGCCTGCGGGATAGTCAGGCATTTGTTCCGAAAGTTCCTTCAGAAAACTCTCATATTTCTTGCTGGTATATACGCAGTGATATCATTTAGCTATTACGCATAAACAAGAAGTTGTGCATTTTTGGTGTAGTAGTTATAGCTTGTCAAGGTAAGCTATCGGCCCTTTGTTACCGTTGTGACACACTCGTCAAGGCTATCGACTGCTGAGTCAGACCGTGTGCGTTTTTCATAATTCTGTAGGTAGAATTCGCTAGAATCGGCGAACTGGCTGAAAACGATAGGCTTTTTACAAGATTCTGGTGGCCATGGCGGGGCCCGGTGCAAGGTGTTTGTGCCGGGCGGCTCGTGCGTGGATGTACTGCAAGGAGGCGCAATGTCGCTGTGTTTGACTATCACTAGTTATCACAAGATCACCCCAGGTCAATGTCCGGAGAAATCCATGGACACCGGAGTGATGGCAATTGGCCGTGCCCCCGAGAATGACTGGGTTCTTCCCGATCCGGAGCGGCTGGTTTCCTCGAAACATTGCGTTATTCAATACAAGGATGGCCGTTACTATCTGACGGACACCAGTACCAATGGCGTGGAGTTGGTTCAGGCCGGTATTCGTTTGCGTCGGGGTAACAGCGAGCCGTTGCAGGATGGCGAAATCATCCGTATCGGTGAGTACGAGATCCGTGCGCGCATCGATTTCAACCTGCAACTGGCCCAGGACAGCCTGTCGGGGGGCGACTCGTCCAACAGTTTCGAAGCGTTGATGGGGCGGGCGGCCGCCGTACCGACAGCCTCGCCGGTGAATATCCCGGCCGCGCATTTCCAGGGCGGTTCGGCGATGGACACGCTGCCGGACCTGTTTGATTTCCTGGCGCCGGCGAGCGTGCCTCCGGCGACCCAATCGGACCATGTGCCGGCGCAGCAGCATGACTTTCGTCCGCCGACGCCGGTGGCCATTCCGGCACCCGTGGTGGTGCCAAAAGCGCCGGGCGCCGGGGTGATTCCCGAGGACTGGGATCTGCTCGGCGATACGCCCAAGGTGCCGGTCAGCGCGCCGATTGCCGTGCCCGTTCCCGTGGCGATTGCCGAGGTTGTCGTCGAGCCGATATCCGCGCCGACATCGATTCCCACGCCCATGCCCACGCCGACAGTGGCTCCGGTCAGTCAACCGGCCCCCGTGGCGGTGTCGAGCGGTGCGCCCCAAGCCGATTTGCTGCAAGCCTTCCTGCGCGGTGCCGGCCTTGATCAGTTGCGCCTCGACACCGCCCAGGTGGAGGCGCAGATGGAGGCCATCGGTCGCAGCTACCGGCTGATGGTCGAGGGGCTGATCGATGTGCTGCGGGCCCGCAGCAGTCTCAAGGGCGAGTTCCGCATGCAGCAGACGCTGATTCGCCCGGTGGAAAACAACCCGTTGAAATTCGCCCCGAATGCCGATGAAGCGCTGCTTTTGCTGCTGCGTCACGGCAACCAGGCGTTCATGGCGCCGGACCAGGCGGTCAGGGACAGTTTCGATGACCTGCGGGCACACCAGATGGCGGTGATGGCGGGTGTCGAGGCGGCGATCAAGCACCTGCTCAAGCGTTTCGAACCTTCGGAGCTGGAAACCCGCATGGGCAAGCCCGGTGGGTTGTCGAACCTGTTCAGCGGTTCGCGCCAGGCCCAGTACTGGCAGCAGTTCACCGAGCTGTACACGAATATTTCCCGTGAAGCCGAAGAGGATTTCCAGGACCTGTTTGGTCGGGAGTTCAGTCGGGCCTATGAGGAACACAGTGCGCGGTTGCGTCGGGGATCGGGGAGCCTGTAGGCGCGGGGGGGCCTGGATGGTGGGCGGTGGTCTCGCGGGCCTCTTCGCGGGCAAGCTCCGCTCCCACAGGACCGAGTCACGCCGCAAACTTTCGGTCAGGCCCGGACATTGTGGGAGCGGAGCTTGCCCGCGAAGAGGCCAGTACCGGCACCACAGCTCCAACGGTTGGTTGCAAAACAGGATTTAACGGAAAGTTCATAACGTCATTGAGGACGCAGGATGATTCACCGAGTGTTACTGGCCGCAGCCCTCACGCTGCTGCTCGGCGCATGTGCCAAGGACGCGGCTGCCCCAGCGCCCGCTGACGCCCCCGTGGCCGATAGTGCCACCGCTTCCCTGCATTTCCACGCCATTGGCGGGCTCAATCCCGGCGCCGACGGCGTGCCCGCACCCGTGCGCGTGCGCATCTTCGAGCTGAAGAACAGCGCCAACTTCAACCGCGCCGACTACTTCGCCCTGGCCGACCGTGCCCAGGCGACCCTCGGTGCCGATCTCATCGATCAGGACGAAGTCCTGGTCCAGCCCGGCGAGCAACTGGACATCGAACGAGCGCTCAACCCCGCGACCCGCCAGGTCGGCCTGGTGGTGGGCTACCGCGAAGTCGACCAGGCGCTGTGGCGCACGCTGCTGACCATCACGCCCAAGCAACTCAACGACTATCAGATCAGCCTCGATGTGCGCGCCGTGCGCAGCGCCATTGTCGTGACCCCAACCCGCCCCGCCCCTTAGGCAAACGGAGAAGCCATGTCCTGGAACAATCGAGTGGTCTGGTCGGAAGGCATGTTCATCGGAACGCAGCACTTCCAGCAGCATGACCGCTATCTGGAAAACCTGATCGACGCGCGCAGCCGGCCGCTGGCCGTCGGCGCCTGGGGTTTTTCCGAGCTGCTGATCGACCAGGGTTTGCTGGCACAGGGCAAGCTGGCCATCGTCTCGGCCCGGGGCCTGCTGCCGGACGGCACGCCGTTCAACATCCCTCACGATGACCTGGCACCGAGCCCACTGACCATCGACGAGAGCCTGCGCGACGGCCTGGTCTACCTGGCCTTGCCGCTCAAGCGCGCCGGCTCGCGGGACACCGTCGACGAAGGCGAGGCACTGGGCGGTGCGCGTTACCTGAGCCAGGTCCGCGAAGTCCGTGACGATAACGCGCCGTTCGAAAACCGTGCGCCGGTAGCGTTGGGTTCGCGGGCCTTGCGCCTGTTGACCGCCGAGGATGGCCTGGGCGATTACGCCGCCATCGGTCTGGTGCGGGTCAAGGAAAAGCGCGCCGACCGCGCCCTGGTCCTCGACGACAGCTATATCCCGCCGGTGCTCGATGTGACGGCGAGCAAACCGCTGACGGCGTTTCGCGGCGAACTGCTGGGCCTGCTGCACCAGCGTGGCGAAGCCCTGGCCGGGCGCGTGGTGGCCTCGGGCGCCGGCGGGGCCTCGGAGATTGCCGATTTCATGCTGCTGCAACTGGTCAACCGGGCGCAGCCGCTGATCAGCCACCTGAACCAGATCAGCCCGCTGCACCCGGAGCGCCTGTACAGCGAGCTGGTGAGCCTGGCCGGCGAGTTTGCCACCTTCTCCAGTAGCGGTCGGCGCCCGGCGGCGTTCCCGGCGTATCAGCACGATGACCTGGCGCTGAGCTTCGCGCCGGTCATGCAGGCCCTGCGCGAAGCCTTGTCGATGCTGATCGACAGCAAGGCGACGCCGATTCCGATTGTCGAGAAAGCCTATGGCATCCATGTGGCGATGCTGGCGGACCGCGGCCTGATCGACAACGCCAGCTTCATCCTCGTGGTGCGTGCCGATATCCCCAGCGAAACCCTGCGCGGGCGCTTTGCCCAGCAAAGCAAGGTCGGCTCGGTGGAGCACATCCGCGACCTGGTCAACCTGCAATTGCCGGGCATCGGCCTGCTACCGCTGCCGGTGGCGCCACGGCAGATTCCGTTCCATGCCGGGTCCACCTATTACGAACTCGACCGGGGTAGCGAGCACTGGAAACAGCTGCAGAACTCCGGCGGTTTCGCCTTTCATGTCGCCGGCGATTTTCCCGGCTTGAACCTGGCCTTCTGGGCAATCCGAGGGTAAGCCGCGATGAATGCCAATGATGATCTGTCGGGCCAGCCGTTGCCTGCCAACGACCGTACCCAGTTTATGCCGCGTCCCGGTGGCCGGGCGCCGGAGCCTGCCCGCGCCGAACCGGCGGCACCGCTGTCGGTGCCGGCCGCGCCGTTGCCGATCGGCCAGTCCCAGGGCCTGAATCCGCTGGAGAGCGCGGCGGGCCCTTTGCTGGCGCTGCTGACGCGCCTGCGCAACACCATCGCCCATCCGGCGCCGGCCAGCCTGCGGGCGCAGTTGCTGGCCTACCTGCGCCAGTTCGAAGAGCGCGCCGAAGGTGCCGGTATGGCCCGCAACGAGGTGTTGCTGGCGCGTTACGCGCTGTGCACCGCCCTCGACGAAGCCGTGCTGAGCACGCCGTGGGGCAGTGCCGGTGACTGGGGCAAGCAGAGCCTGCTGATCACCGTGCACAACGAAGCCTGGGGCGGCGAAAAGGTCTTCCAATTGCTCGACCATTGCCTGCAAAGCCCGCGCGAACGCCTGTACCTGCTGGAGCTGTTGTACCTGTGCATCTGCCTCGGATTCGAAGGCCGCTACCGGGTGATGATCGACGGTCGCAGCCAGCTCGATGCCCTGCGCGAGCGCACCAGCGCGGCGATCCGCAGTGCCCGTGGCGAGTATGAGCGTGAGTTGTCGCCGCACTGGCGTGGCCTGGCGGTGGTGCGTGATCGGCTGAGCCAGTTCATGCCGCCCTGGGTCGGTATCGCCATCGGCCTGGCGCTGTTGCTGGTCCTGCTGTTCGGCCTGCGCCTGAAGCTGGCTTCCGACGCCGAGCCGGTGTTTCGCAATATCCATGCCCTGGGCGAGATCCCGGTGCAGACCATCGACCGTCCGGTAGTCCAGCCCAAAGTGGTGGAACGGCCACGCCTGGCCGGTTTCCTCGCCGATGACATCAAGGCCGGCAAGGTCGCCGTGGAAGACAAGGTCGACCGCTCGGTGGTGACCATTCGCGGCGACGAACTCTTCGCCTCGGCCAGCTCGAGCATTGTCGACGACTACCAGCCGCTGATGCTGCGCATCGCCGATGCCATTCGCAACGTGAAAGGCCAGGTGCGGATCACCGGGCACAGCGACAACCGACCCATCGCGACCCTGCGTTTCCCGTCCAACTGGGCGCTGTCCCAGGCCCGGGCCGAGCAGGTGCTGCAGATCCTCGCGGCGAAGACCGGCACGCCTGCACGCTTCAGCGCCGAAGGGCGCAGCGACACCGAGCCGTTGGCCTCGAACGCTACGGCCGAGGGCCGGGCGAAGAATCGTCGGGTAGAAATCACAGTCTTGGCGGAGGGAGTCGAGTGAAGGCGTTTTTCGGTTTTGTCGTTCGCTGGGTGATCCCGCTGCTGGGGCTGATTGCCCTGAGCCTGATCATCTGGTTTGTCGGTCCGCTGCTGGAAGTGCTGGTGCCGGAAGGCCGGCGCTGGACGTTGATCGTGCTGATTTTCGCGGTGTGGATCGCCTACCGCGTGTTCCGTCTGATCCAGGCTCGGCGCCAGGCGGCCAAGGTCATGCAGAGCCTGGCTGCGGAAACGCCGCCGGACCCTGCCAGTGTCGCCACCGCCGAAGAGCTGGCGACCCTGCGCCAGCGCATGGCCGAGGCCCTCGCGCTGCTCAAGAAAGCCAAGCTCGGCGGTGACGAACGTCGCAATCTCTACGAGCTGCCGTGGTACGTGATCATCGGCCCGCCGGGTTCGGGCAAGACCACTGCGCTGGTCAACTCGGGGCTGCATTTCCCCCTGGCCGCGCAGTTCGGCGCCGGGGCGATTCGCGGTGTCGGCGGTACGCGCAACTGCGATTGGTGGTTCACCGACGAAGCCGTGCTGCTGGACACCGCCGGTCGCTACACCACCCAGGACAGCCATGCCCAGGTGGACAAGGCGGCCTGGCTGGGTTTTCTCGACCTGCTGAAAACCCAGCGTCCGCGACGGCCCATCGACGGCGCCTTTATCGCCATCAGCCTGTCGGACCTGCTGCTCAGTACCGACGCCGAACGGGCCGCCCATGCCACGGCGATCCGCGCCCGTATCCAGGAGTTGTACACCCAGCTCGGTGTGCGTTTCCCGATCTACCTGATGCTGACCAAGCTCGACCTGGTGCCGGGGTTCATGGAGTTCTTCGACGCCCTGAGCAAGGAAGAGCGGGCTCAGGTCTGGGGCATGACCTTCGACCTGGACGACGGCAAGAACGCCGCCGGTCCGCTGGCGAGTTTTCAAAAAGAGTTTGCCGGGCTCGAGCAGCGCCTCAATGCGCGGCTGGTGGAGCGTCTGCAACAGGAGCGCGACCCGGCGCGGCGCGACCTGATCTACGGTTTCCCGCAGCAGTTCGGCGCGTTGAAGACCTGTCTGCAGGATTTCCTCGACGGCGTGTTCAAGCCCAATGCCTATGAAGATCGCGCCTTGCTGCGCGGTGTGTACTTCACCAGCGGCACCCAGGAAGGCAGCCCCATCGACCGCCTGATCGGCGCCATGGCCCAGAGCATGAACCTCGACCGCCAGCAGCTGGCGCGCCAGAGCGGCAGCGGGCGCAGCTACTTTATCGAGAAGCTGTTCACCGCCGTGGCCTTCGCCGAGCGCGGGCTGGTGGGGGTCAACCCCAAGGTCGAGCGGCGGCGCAAATGGCTGGCCCGTGGGGTGCTGGCGACCACGGCCGCAGTGGTGCTGGTGGTCGGTACGCTGTGGTGGGTGAGTTTCCGCGCCAACGAGGCGTATATCGCCCAGGTCGACCAGAAGGTCGCTCCCCTGGGCCAGAGCGTGCAGGCGCTCAGTCCGGCGCAACGCGACGTGCTGGCGGTGCTGCCGCTGCTCAATGCGGTCAAGCACCTGGCGGGTGACGCGCCGGGCTGGGCCGAAGGCCTGGGCCTGTACCAGGGCGACATGCTCGAAGCCGAGTCCGCCAGCGTCTATCGCAAGTTGCTGATCGCGGTGTTCGCGCCGCGTCTGCTGACCCGGGTCGAAGAACAACTGCACGGCGGCGGCAATTCGGACTTCCTCTACGAAGGCCTGAAGGCCTACCTGATGCTGGCCGACAACGAGCATTACGACCCGCAATTCATCAAGGCCTGGATCGCCCTCGACTGGGACCGCAGCCTGCCACGGGATTTGCCGCCGGAGCAGCGCGTTGCCCTTGGTGAGCATCTGCAAGCCCTGTTCGAACGCCGTCCGCCGAATGCCCGGCTGGACGAGCGACTGATCGACGACCTGCGCCGTCAACTGCAACAGCTGCCGGTGGCGCAGCGGGTCTATGACCGGGTCAAACGGCAGAAACTGCCGGACGGCGTGCCGGACTTCCGCCTGAACGAGGCCGCCGGGCGGGATGCGGCGCTGGTGTTCAGTCGCAAGAGCGGCAAGCCCCTGGGCGATCCCCTGAGCGGCTTCTTCACCGCCAAGGGTTATCGCCAGGCCTTCCTGCTGACCAGCCTGAACCAGGCCAATACCGTTGCCGAAGAGCAATGGGTGCTGGGCCGCGACCCGGCCGAACAGCAGAACGTCGCCAGCCTGGCGGCGGATGTGCGGCGCCTGTATTTCCAGGACTACCTGCGCCAGTGGGATGCCTTGCTCGCCGATATCGACTTCGTGCCCATTACCAGCGTGGCCCAGGCCTCCGATGTGCTGCGGGTGATTTCCGGGCCGACCTCGCCGCTGAAAAAGCTGCTGGTGGCGGTGGCCAAGGAAACCGATCTGCAACAGGAAGAGCGCCAGTTGGCGGCCCAGGGCAAGCCGGTCGAGGGCAATGTCGACCAGCTCAAGCAACGCCTCGGTTCCCTGCTTGGTCAGGAACAGGCGACGGGCAACACCGCGCCGGTGGAGACGCAGGATCCGGTCAGCGCACACTTCGCCGAGCTCAATGCCCTGGTCAACAAGGGTGAAGGCGAGCCGGCGGCCATCGATGCCTTGCTGGCGGACCTGAATGCGCTTTATGTGCAGGTCAGCGCCATGTCCGGCGCCAGTGGCGATGCGCTGCTCGGTGAGGCGAAGAACCAGGCCTCGGCCGCTGCCACACGGGTCAGCCTGAATGCCGAACGCCAGCCACCGCTGGTCCAGGGGCTGGTCAAGTCGGTGGTCACGTCCACCACCAACAGCATGATGGGCGGAGTGCGTAATCAACTGAACGCGGCCTGGACCAGCGAAGTGCTCAACGTCTACCGGCAATCCCTCAGCGGCCGTTATCCGCTGGCGCCCGGCAGTGCCCGGGATGCGACGCTGGAGGACTTCGGCCTGTTCTTCGGGGTTGGCGGGGTGATGGACAACTACTTCCGCAAGTACCTGCAACCCTACGTCGACACCTCGGCGACCCCTTGGCGTTGGCAGCCGGGGGCGGCGCAGAAGCTCGGGATTTCCCCTGGCGTGTTGCAGACCTTCCAGCGTGCCGCGGCGATTCGCGATGCGTTCTTCCGTTCCGGTGGCACCCAGCCGACCGTGCGTTTTGAACTCAAGCCGGTAGCGATGGATGCGTCCATCACCCAGTTCCAGCTTGAGCTCGACGGCCAGCAGGTCGGTTATGACCACGGCCCGAGCCGGCCGGTGGCAATGCAATGGCCGAACCCCGGCAGCGTCGGCGTGGTGCGCCTGTCGATCACGCCGCCGTCGGCCAGCGGGCGCTCCGGGATCACCCTGGACGGGCCCTGGGCCTGGTTCCGCCTGCTGGAGCAATCGGACCTGGTGGCCGGCAACGCGCCGGATCGTTTCAACCTGCGGTTGCAGGTGGACGGCGCGAGCATCTCCTACGAGTTGCGCGCCAGCAGCGCCTTCAATCCCTTCAAGAGCCGCGTGCTCAATGGCTTCAGCCTGCCGGAGCGGTTATGACGACGGTGGGTTTCTACGGCAAGCTGGCCAGCCGCGGCGACTTTGTCAGCCGTGGCCTGCCGCAGAGCTTTATCCAGCCCTGGGATGCCTGGCTGGCTTCGGGCTTGCTCGCCAGCCAGCAGCAACTCGGTGCTGACTGGCTGGGCGTGTACCTGGTCAGCCCGCTCTGGCGTTTTGTGCTGGCGCCGGGCGTCTGCGGGGCGGACGCGGTGGCCGGGGTGTTGATGCCGAGCATCGACCGGGTCGGGCGCTACTTTCCGCTGACCGTGGCCGTGGCCCTCGATTCCGGGCATGCCCTGGCGGCGGTGGTCGGTGGCGCGGACCTTTGGTTCGAACGGGCCGAAGCCCTGTTGCTGGCGACACTGGAAGAAGACGCCGGTTTCGAGGCTTTCGACCAGGGGGTCCAGGACCTGGGCGGCCTGCCGTTCGCCAACCGGGCACCGAGCAGCGAGTTCGCCGGTTTGCAGCGCTTTGCCGCGCTCGATGCGCCGAGCCGCGCCAGCGCCCTGGCCGAGCAGGCCTGCGTCGGCAGCAGCCTCTGGTGGGGACGGGGGTCGCAGCGGATCGAGGCGGGACTGATGCGTTGCGCGGGCCTGCCGGCGACCGCCGATTTCGGCAGTTTCCTCCTGGGCAGGGGGGCGTCGATCTAAATGGCTCACACACCTGCAATCACTTACCAGTCGGCCAGCTACAGCCATGTCGGCATGGTTCGCCAGATCAACGAGGACGCCTGCCTGGAACTACCCGGCGCCGGGCTCTGGGTGGTGGCCGACGGCATGGGCGGGCACGCGGCGGGGGACTATGTCAGCAGCCTGATCGTCGACACCCTGCGGCGCATTCCGCCCTCGGACTCCCTGGCGCTCTACACCTCGGCGTTGCGTTCGCGGCTGGCCGAGGTCAACGCCGCCGTGCGCGAGGAAACCGCCCATCGCGGCGTGGCGATGATGGGCAGCACCGTGGTGCTGTTGGCGGCGCGCGGGGCCGAAGGCGTTTGCCTGTGGGCCGGCGACAGTCGCCTGTATCGCCTGCGTGACGGCCAGTTGGAAAGCGTTTCCCGTGATCACAGCTATGTCCAGGACCTGCAGGACAGCGGCCTGCTCAGCGAGGCCGAGGCGCGGGTGCACCCACGGGCGAACATCGTCACCCGGGCGATTGGCGTGGAGGCGCAACTGGAGTTGTCGATGGTGCCGTTCCAGGTACTGCCCGGCGACACCTACCTGCTGTGCAGCGACGGCTTGAACAAGACCGCCGAAGACGCCGAGATCCGCGACGTGCTGGCCCATGCCGACCCCTATGACGTGGTCCGCAGCCTGGTGCACCTGGGCCTGACCCGGGGCGCCCCCGATAACATCACGGCGATTGTCGTCAAAGCCACCTGAAGACCCCCGACACCATGGAAATTCTGATTCCCGGATTCGATATAGGCGAGGAGATTGGCGAAGGCGCCATGGCAACCGTCTATCTGGCGACCCAACGGTCGCTGGAGCGCAAGGTGGCGCTGAAAGTGATGGCGGCCGCGCTGGCCGCCGACCCGACCTTCTGCGAGCGTTTCCTGCGTGAAGGCCGGACCCTGGCGCGGCTGTCGCATCCGAACACCGTGACTATCCACGACATCGGCAATGTCGGTGAGCTGTATTACATGGCCATGGAGTACCTGCCCAACGGCACGCTCAAGGAGCGGATCGCGGCGGGCCTGAGCCCGGAGCAGGGGCTGGGCTATGTCCGGCAGATCGCCTCGGCCCTGGGGTATGCCCATGCCAAGGGCTTGGTGCACCGGGATGTGAAACCGGCCAACATCCTCTTTCGCGCCGACGGCACGGCGGTGCTCTCGGACTTTGGCATTGCCAAGTCCCTGGACGACCGCACCCAGTTCACCCAGGCCGGGTTTGCCGTGGGCACGCCGAGCTACATGAGCCCGGAACAGGCCCGGGGCCAGGACCTCGATGGGCGTTCGGACCTGTATGCGCTGGGCGTGGTGCTCTATGAAATCCTGGTCGGCAAGTTGCCCTATATCGGCACCGATGCGTTGTCCACGGCCCTGGCGCACCTGACCGAGCCGCTGCCGGAGTTGCCGCTGCAGCATGGGCGCTACCAGGAAGTCCTGCGCCAGCTGCTGGCCAAGGACCCGGCGGAGCGTTTCGCGGATGCGACGGCCTTGCTGCGGGCGCTGGATAACCTGCCGGCGGAAAACCTCGACGCGACCCTGGTCCAGCCGTTGGCGATTGTGCGACCGGCTCCGACTGTGCCGCCGGCCAGCGACCTGGGCGGACTGACGCCGGTGTCGATCGAGATTCCCACGACGGCGCCGACGGCTGCACCCACACCACCACCGCGACCCGCGACCAAGCCGGTGCTCGACCTCTCCGCCGAGTCCGGACAACGACGTGGCCCTGTGTTGACGCTGGTCGCCGTGGCGGTGGCCGCCGCCCTTGGCCTGGCGGGCGCTGGTTACTGGTGGTTGGGGCGTGACAACCATCCCGCGACGCCAAGCACGGCTGCGCAGCCGCCGGCCAAAACACCCTTGGTGTCGAGTCCGCCACCGGCTTCGAACCCGCCACCGGTCCAGCCGCCCAGCGTGATCCAACCCGTGGCGGCGGATCTCGACGGCGGCCAGCGGCCCCTGTTGATGGCCGGCAAGAAGACCCTGTTCCAGCGGGTCCTGAGCAAACCCGGTGCGAGCTTTTCCAGCGAACCGGGGGCCAAGCCGGACAAACCGCTGCCGGCGTTCTCGGTGCTCTACGTCTACCAGCGCAAGACCGTCGACGGCGGCACCTGGCTGCGGGTCGGCGCGGCCACTGACGGTCGCAGCGAGGGTTGGTTGCCGCAGGATGCGGTCAGCGACTGGAAGCAGAGCCTGGTGCTGAAATTCACCGAGCGCTCCGGGCGGGCGCCGGTGATGTTCCTGCGTGACGCCGCCGATATCGACAAGCTGCTGGCCAGCCCGTCGGCGGCGAAGAACCTGTTGCTCAATGCGCAGAAAAACCCCCAGGACAATCAGCGCGTGCTGGCCCTGGAGCCGGCCGCCAGCGCGGTGCCGCAGAACCAGTTCTACCTGCTGCCGATTTTCGATTCGCGCGAAAGCCTGGATGAGAACGGCCAGCCGGTGCAGTTGCTCAACGTCGCCTCCATCGACCCCGGCAGCACGCCGAAAGCCCTCGGCAACGGCGCCGCCCCGGCCGTCGCGGCCGATACCTTCCGCACCGCCATCGTACTGGTGGTGGATACCACCGAGTCGATGCAGCCGTATATCGATCAGGTCCGTGACGTGGTCCATGAGCTGCAAAGCCAGATCGCCCAGCGCGGCGAGCTGGACAGCGTGAGCTTCGGCCTGATCGGCTTTCGCAACAATATCCAGAAGACCCCGGGCCTGCAGTACCTGACCAAGACCCTGGTGACCCTCGACCAGGGCCGCGATCCCGAGCGCTTCCTGGCGTTGGCGCGGGACGTGAAGGCTTCGACCATCTCCAGTCACTCGTTCAACGAGGACTCCTTTGCCGGGGTCATGCAGGCGGTCGATGGCATGGACTGGTCGGGCTACGGCGGCCGGCTGATCCTGTTGGTCACCGATGCCGGTTCGTTGCGCAAGAACGATCCCTACAGCAGCACCAAGATGAACGAAGCGGAGATCCGCCAGGCCGCGCTGGGCAAGCAGATCAAGATCTACGCCTTGCACCTGCGCACCGATGCCGGGAAAAAGAACCACGCCTTCGCCGAGCAGCAGTACCGGACCCTGACCGCCGATGCCAACCCGCAGATCGGCGACCTGTATATCCCGGTCCAGGGCGGCGACGTGCACAAGCTCGGCGAGCGGGTCGGCGAGATCGGCTCGGTGTTCGCCAACCTGGTGCACCAGGTGCGCAGCAACCAGACCCAGGCCGTGCCGCTGCTGGCCGCTTCGCCGAGCCTGGCGGACAAGTCGGCGGCCATCGGTTATGCCATGCACATGGATTTCCTCGGCCACAAGGCCGCCAGCCAGGCGCCGCAACTGGTCAGCGCCTGGACCGCCGACCGCGACCTGACCAACCCGGCGCTGCCGGCGTTCCAGGTCTGCGTGATGCTGACCAAGCTGCAACTCAACGAGCTGCAACAGTCGCTGAAACTGATCGTCGACGCGGCGCGCAAGACCCAGACCTCGCCCAAGGATTTCTTCCAGGAAATCGCCAGCGCCAGTGCCTACATGAGCCGCGATCCGCAGGCCCTGCGCAAGGGCGGCAACCTGGCCGACGGCGGCCTGCTCGGCGAGTACCTGGAAGGCCTGCCGTACCGCAGCAAGTCGCTGAGCATGACCCAGGACCTCTGGCTGTCGCTGAGCGTGGCCGAACAGGAAGATTTTATCGACGAACTGGACTCGAAGATCCGCCTCTACGAAACCTTCCACAACGATGTGGCCAATTGGGTCCGGTTCGGCGATGCCGAGCCGGGTGATGCGCTGTACCGCGTGCCGTTGTCGACGTTGCCGTGATGATCAGTCTGCGAGAAGTGCGCAAGACGCGGGGCCAAGGTGCCCAGCGCTACAGCCTGGAGGTGCCGCGCCTGAGCCTGGTGCCTGGCGCGCAATGGGCGGTGGTCGGGCCCAGCGGTTGTGGCAAGAGCACTTTGCTCGATCTGTTGGCGCTGGTATTGGCGCCGGACCGCGCCGGTCTGTTTGTCTTCGACGAGCCGACCGGTGCGCAGGATATTACCGCGCTGTGGCGCGAGGGCCGGCACGATCGCCTGGCGGACCTGCGCAGCCGGCAGCTCGGTTATGTGCTGCAGACCGGCGGCCTGCTGGGTTTTCTCGATGTGCGCGGGAATATCGCCTTGTCGCGCCGATTGTTGGGCCTGAAGGAAGACGGCAGCGTCCAGCGGCTCGCCGAGCAACTGGAAATCGCCGATCAACTGGACAAGAAACCCCAGGCGCTTTCAGTCGGCCAGCGTCAGCGGGTCAGTTGCGCCCGGGCCCTGGCCCACGGTCCACGGCTGCTGCTGGCCGATGAACCGACGGCGGCCCTCGATCCGCTGAATGCCGGACGGGTCATGCAATTGCTGTTGAACCAGGCCCGGGAGCAGGGCGCTTGTTGCGTGATCGCCACCCACGACGAAGCCCTGGTACGCGACCTCGGCGTGCCGGTGTTGCGGATTGCCTGCCAGCGCGATGGCGACGGTGGTGTGACGGCGGTTCTGGAGCAGACGCCATGACTCGCGCCACTCTGATCGCCGGCCTGGCCTGGCAGGACTATCGCACCGACTGGCGGCTGTCGGCCTGTGCGGTGCTGGCCCTGGTGGCGGTGATCGCGCCGTTGCTGGTGCTGTTCGGCCTCAAGTTCGGCCTGGTCAGCAGCCTCACCGAACGCCTGGAACGCGACCCGACGGTGCGCGAGATCATTCCCCTCGGCGGCGGGCGTTTCAGTGCGGCGTTTATCGCCGGGCTGGGGCAGCGGGAAGACGTCGCCTTTGCCTTGCCGCGGACCCGGCAGATCGCCGCGACCGCCGACCTCTCGACCAGCGCCCAGGGGCCGGTGGTCAATGTGGAAATGCTGCCCACCGCCGAGGGGGATCCCCTGCTCGGTGCCTTGCCCGCGCCGGTCGGCCTGGCGGCGATGCTGCTCAGCCAGACGGCGGCGGAGAAGCTCGGGGTGAAGGCCGGCGACTGGTTGCAGGTGTCTTTCGGCCGGCAGGTGGCCGGTCGCCTGGAAAGCCGCCACACGCAGATCCAGGTCCAGGCGGTGTTGCCGCTGGAAGCCTTTGAACGCGATGCGCTGTTCGCTCCGCTGGGCCTGCTGGAGGCCGCCGAGGACTATCGCGACGGCCGTGGCGTGCCGGTACTCGGCTGGGCTGGCGAACCGGCGGGCACCGCCGCGCAGCGGGTCTATCCGGGGTTTCGGCTGTATGCCCGTGGGCTGGCCGATGTCGAGCCGCTGCGGCGCTATTTCGCCGAGCGCAACCTGCTGGTCTCGACCCAGGCCCAGACCATTGCCCAGGTGCAATCCCTGAGTCGCAACCTCGGCATCGTGTTCTGGGTCATCGCGGCATTGGCCCTGGCCGGTGCCTTCGCGGCGCTCTTCGCCGGTGCCCTGGCGGCGGTCGAGCGCAAGCGCCGCGAGTTGTCGGTGCTGCGTCTGCTCGGTCTCGGCACGGCCGCGTTGCTGCTGTTTGTCGTCCTGCAAGCGTTGTACAGCGGCCTGTTCGCGGTGCTGTTGAGCGGCCTGCTCTACAGCGTGGCGGAGTGGGGCCTGAACCGTTTGTTCGTACAGGCGGCCGGCGAGTACGCCAGCCGCCTGTTATTGCCGCATTACCTGCTGGCACTTTTCAGCGTGCTGGCGGTCTGTGCTCTGGCTGCCGCCCTGGGGGGCTGGCGCGTGGCGCGGATAGAAGCTTCGGAAGGAATCAGAGATGTATAAGTTGCGCAGCGCGGCCCTGGCGGTTCTCGTCGCTTCCCTGTGCCTGGGCTCCTGGGCGCGGGCCGATGAGGACAGCGAAAAACTCGACAACCCCAAGCCCCTGGCCGACGACATCAGCCTGCCGTTGCCCTGCGAGGGCGAGATGGTTTTCCGCGCGGTCTATGTGCTGGCGCGCGGCACCCTCGACGACCGCGAGATCAGCCTCGGCTATCCCTTCAGCGAGGACGAGCCGGGCTACAAGCAGTCGTTTATTTCCGGTTATCGCCGGGACTTTATCAATGGCCAGTTCACCCTCAAGGACCTGCCCGACACCTGGCAGAAATCCATTGCCCCGACCCTGCCGAAGACCGACGCCGACTCGCCGCTCAAGCCGATGTTCTATTTCATCGGCAAGTACACGGTCACGGCGCGCCAGTACGCGTTGGTGATGGCCCAGGCACAAGCCCTGGCCAGCGGCGAACCGGCGCCGGCCTGCGATGCGCCGAGCGGCGTGGCCGGGCGTCTGCCCAAGGTCAAGGTGTCGCGTTTCGACGCCGAGCGTTTCTCGGCGGTCTACAGCGCCTGGCTGATGAAGTATCACCGTGACCTGCTACCGGTCAGCGGCCGTGGTGCGTCAGCCGATGATGGCGGCCTGGGCTTTGTCCGCCTGCCCACCGAGGTCGAGTGGGAATTCGCCGCCCGTGGCGCCCAGGCGGTCAGTCGCCAGGACCTGGAAGGCCGTCTGTTTCCCCGTCGCGCGCCGGGTAGCGACAGTGACGGGCCGCTGTCCGACTACGCGGTGTTCAACCAGGTCGCCGGCGGCACCGGCCAGGCGGCGCGGCTGATGCCGATCGGCACCAAGCTGCCCAACCCCATCGGCCTGTTCGACGTGATCGGCAACGCCGCGCAGATGGTCCAGGAATCCTTCCAGCTGGTGCATGCCGGCCGCCGCCAGGGCACCTACGGCGGTTTTGTGGTCAAGGGCGGCAACTACCTGGAAGGTGAGGGCACGCTGTTTACCGGCATGCGTCGCGAGTACCCGCTGTTCGCCGCCGATGGTACCGAGCAGAGCAACGAGACCACCGGTTTCCGCGTGGCCGTCGGCGCGCTCTCGGCGCCGCGCTCGCGCTACAAGGAGCTGTTCAGCCAATGGCAGCAGGAAGGCCGGCTGGCGTCCCTGACCGACGCCATCGACGACGCCCAGGACCCGACCAAACGCCTCGACGGGATCATTTCCGCCAGCACCGATCCGAAGTTGCAAGCCGAGCTGGGGCTGGTCAACGAAGAGCTCAAGCGCAACGTCTCGTTGATCGCCCGCCAGCGTGAAGAGGCGGCCGGCAACCTGATCCAGTCGGCGGCCCTGGTGGCCGAGACGGTCAATAACTACAACATTCGCCTGACCAACCTGAAGAAGAGCCGCCAGCAGGCCGTCGATGCCAAGGACGAGGCTGCCGCCAAGCTGTTTGCCGGGGCCATCGAGAACGGCACCAGCGCCCTGGACGGCGCGGTGGCGATCTATATCGACAACCTGGCAACGGCCACGCGCTACACCGATGCGGTGATCCAGGCGCAATTCCAGCGGGTCAAGGAAGAACTCAATCGCAAACCCGTGCTCGGCAACAGCCTGGTCGCACGGGCCACCTTGTTCGTTCGTCATGTCGGGGATTACCGCAAGCAACAGCGGGCCGACCCGGCGGCGATCTTGAAAGCGTTACTCGCGTCGACCGCTCAGCAGCCATGAGCGGTGGGTATCCGGCGAGTGTAGAGGGGACTCGGACGGCAGGGTGCCGTACCGGGCAGTCAAACCAAAAAAGGGAAATAAACATGATCTTCTCCAGCAAACCCCTTGTTTCGACCTCCAAGTGCCGCGCCGCGCTGTGGGTTGCCGCCGGATTCAGCACCGTGCTGATGGGCGGTTGCGCCACTTCACCGACCTCCAAAGTCGGCGCGACCACCAAGGTCGAGTTCTACCCGACCTGCTACGAGCCGGTGCAGCACCTGCGTGCGACTGACTCGGACATGACCAAGTCGATCGCCACCGGCGCGGTGATCGGTGCCCTGGGCGGTGCCGCTCTCGGCGCGCTGACCGGCGACGACTCGGCCAAGCGTGGCCGCAATGCCGCCATCGGCGCGGCCGGCGGTGCCCTCGCGGGCGGCGCGGCGGGTTACTACACCGAGAAGCAGAAGCAGATCACCGATGACAACCAGCGCATCGGTTCCTACGCCCTGGACATCAACAAAAGCGCCGCCGACATGGACCGCAACACGGCCTATGCCAAGGCGTCGCAGAGCTGCTACCAGCGTGAGTTCGCCAACCTGGTTTCGGCGCGCAAGGCCAAGACCATCGGCGACGCCGAAGGCCGCAAGCGCCTGGCGGAAATCGTTTCCGGCCTGAAAGAGTCCAATGACCTGATCGTCGCCGTGAACGGGCGCTCGGCCGAAGACCTGAACAACTACACCCAGGCCTACGAGCAGGATCTGCGTCAGGTCGGCGTGCAGCGTACCGACGTGGTCACCGTGGCGACCGCCGACAGCAACCCGGTCGTGCCGACCACCACCAAGGGCAAGAAGGTGAAAGTGGCGAAGAAGGCGCCGCTGCCGGTCGTGCCCAAGGAAGCGGTCGCCACCGAGAAGACCATCCAGGACGCCAACGCCAAGAAAGCCGTCAGCCAGGACGTGGCCACCAGCGGTCAGTCCCAGGTCAACAGCATGTGCAAGAACCCGGACCTGGGCGACTGGGCGCCGGTGCCTTGCCCGAACGCGTAAGGGGCAGATCGTCTGACAATTTGTCGGTATAAGCGTTAAACGCCTGCCGATCTCCCGGGTAACGTGGGAGATCGGTGGCGTTCTTCAGGTAAAGCGCTACACTGCGCCGGCCGTTACTCTTTTCTGCCGAGGCTGTGTGCATGAAATTTCGTTTTCTTCTCTGGGCACTGGGTCTGTTGATGGCCCGGGCCAGCCGTAAAAACCCCGCCTTCCAGCAACAACTGGCCGACAAGGCCCTGGTGTTCCAGCTGCAGACCCTGGACGGCAAGGTCGCCCGTCACTTTATCGTCAAGGATCAGCGCATCAGCAGCCGCTCCGGGACTTATCCGGAGCCTGCGTTTGCGATTGTCTTCAAGGATGCCGCCTATGGCTTCGCCACGCTGCAGGCGAAGAACAAGCAACTGGCGTTCATGACGGGGATTCAGGACAAGTCGATTCAGATCAAGGGCAATCCGGCGCTGGTGATGTGGTTCCAGGGCTTGATGAAGTACCTCAAGCCGCGGAAGAAGAAGGCCTGAGCCTTCGGCGCCAGGCTTGCTGGCGCCGCTTCAGCCCTGGCTGAACTGCGAAGCCAGTTCGCGCAACAGCACTTCGGCTTCCAGCACCTTGTTCACCACATCGTCAGCCTTGTCGCGGGTCAGGCCCAGGCGCTCGAGCAAGGCATCCGGGATCTCTTCATCCGGGCCCGAGCCGATATTGCGGCTGCGCAGCAGGCGCACGGCCAGGCACACCAGGTTCGGATAGGCGGCATAGTCGCCGTCGTAGCTCGGGTCGTGCTGGAAGCGCAGCGCGGTGGACAGCTCTTCCGGCATATCCCAGTAGCGCATCAGCCAGGCCCCGATCTGCTCGCGGCTGATACCCAGCAAATGCTGCTCGATGTAGCTGTGGCACAGGTGCGGGTTGACCTCCAGGTGCCGGCAGATCAGCGAGAAATGCGGCGGGAAGACGTGAGCCAGCAGCAGGTAGCCGAAGTTGTGCAGCAGACCGGCGAGGTAGGTCAGGCCGGCTTCCGGACGCTGGGCGCGCGGCATGGCACGGGTCAGGCCTTCGATCACCGCGGCGGTGTAGATCGATTGCTGCCAGTAAGGCGTGCTGTGTTGCGGGTGGTCCTTGGGCAGGCTCAGGGTCTTGCCCAGGGCCAGGCCCAGCGCCAGGTTGATCACCAGGTCGAAACCGAGCACACGGACAATCGCGTCTTCCACCGAACGGATCTTGCCCGGCGAGGCGTAGTAGGGCGAGGCCGCCCAACTCACGACCTGGGCCGCCAGCGCCGGGTCGGTTTCGACCACGCCGGTGATGTCGTCGATGGTGGCGTCGGGGTCGACCCGCAGCTTGATGATTTTTTGCGCGGTTTCCGCCAGGGGCGGAATCTCGATGGTCGCTTCCAGGCGCTGCTGGATCCGCCGCGCGGTGAAGGCTTGCACGGCCTGGGTGATTTCCTCGCGGTCATCGTCCGGGCGGTCGAGGTTGGGGCGGATGCTGGCCACGGATTCGCCGAAGCTGGCGGCACTGGCCTTGCTCAGCATGCCCTTGAAGTCGTCGCTGGAGATTTCCAGCAGCAGTCCGGCTTCACCGGAGTCGATCAGCAGGCTCGGTTCACGCAGCAGCTGTTCTTCGTAGAGGCACGGCGAACTGGTCAGCCCGGGCAAGCCCGGCAGCAGGTGCAGGCTGTGTTTGCCGAGCATGCGCTCCATGCGTTCGGTGGGCACCGCTGTCAGGCGCCGGCCGGTCAATTCGGTCAGGCGATTGAGGTCGAGCAACTGGTCCTGGGGAAACAGGACCATGAGTGCACCGACTGCGTCGTCGAGCAGCACGGCCTGGACCTTGCGCGCGGCCGGCAGACCAGGGTGGTCCAGGACCTCGCTATAGCGGATGGCGAGCTTGTCGAGCAGCAGCCGGACCACAGACGGGGTGTGCGGGGTTGCATCGATGAGGGCAACTTCTGTCATGGTCTGTATCCGGGTTCCTACAATTTTCCCAGTATAACCAGCTTGGCCGCGCTAATGGTCTATAAACTGTGAGGTCTATCACACTTGGCCGTATTGCTGGCCGTGGCGCAGCCAGCGTTCGAGCAGCGGACTGACATGCTGCGGCCAGCGTGCGATCAGGGCTTGCGCGGCATCGCGGACCGCCGGCAGCAGATCGGCGTCGCGCATCAGGTCGGCAACCTTGAATTGCAGGAGCCCGGTCTGGCGGGTGCCGAGCATTTCCCCCGGGCCGCGCAGCTCCAGATCCTTCTCGGCGATGATAAAGCCGTCGTTGGTCTCGCGCATGATGCCCAGGCGTTGGCGACCGATCTGCGACAGCGGCGGATGGTAGAGCAGCACGCAGTGGCTGGCGGCGCTGCCCCGGCCGACCCGGCCGCGCAGCTGGTGCAGTTGCGCCAGGCCCAGGCGCTCGGGGTTCTCGATGATCATCAGGCTGGCATTGGGTACGTCGACGCCGACTTCGATCACCGTGGTCGCCACCAGCAGTTGCAGGGCGCCGGCCTTGAATTCGGCCATCACCGCGGCCTTTTCCGCTGGTTTCATGCGTCCGTGGATCAGTCCGACACGCAGTTCGCCCAGGGCCGCGGTGAGCTCTTCGAAGGTGGTCTCGGCGGCCTGGCAGGTGAGTTCTTCGGACTCTTCGATCAGCGTGCAGACCCAATAGGTCTGGCGGCCTTCGGCGCAGGCGGCCCGCACCCGTTCCACCACTTCGAAGCGCCGGCTGTCGGTCACCAGCACGGTGTTCACCGGCGTGCGGCCCGGCGGCAGTTCGTCGAGGATCGAGGTGTCGAGGTCGGCATAGGCGCTCATCGCCAGGGTCCGCGGGATCGGCGTGGCGGTCATGATCAACTGGTGCGGGCACATCCGTCCGCCGACGCCTTTCTGGCGCAGGGCCAGGCGCTGCTGGACGCCGAAGCGGTGTTGTTCGTCGATGATCACCAGGGCCAGGTTCTTGAACTGCACTTCGTCCTGGAACAGCGCGTGGGTGCCGACCACCATGGGCGTGCCGCTGGCGATCTGCTCCAGGGCGGCGACCCGCGCCTTGCCCTTGAGCTTGCCGGCCAGCCAGGCGGTTTCGATGCCCAGTGGTGCCAGCCAGCGCTGGAAATTGATGAAGTGTTGTTCGGCAAGGATCTCGGTCGGCGCCATCAACGCCACCTGGTAACCGGCCTCCAGGGCCTGCAAGGCGGCCAGGGCGGCAACCACGGTCTTGCCGGCGCCGACGTCGCCCTGGATCAGCCGCAGCATTGGCTCCGGCTGGCTGAGGTCGTAGGCCACTTCGTTGCCGACCCGTTGCTGGGCGCCGGTCGGCGGGAAGCCGAGGTTGGCGAGAAACTGTCCGGGCAGCCGTTGCGCTTTCGGCAGGGCCGGTGCGCGCAGGGCCTTCAGGCTTTCGCGCAGGCGTTGCTGGGACAGTTGGTGCGTGAGCAGTTCTTCGAAGGCCAGGCGGTGTTGAGCCCAGTGATGGCCGAGGGCGAGTTCGTCGACGTCGGCATCGGCGGGCGGCTGGTGCAGGTAGCGAATGGCTTCATCCAGCGGCGCGAGATGATAGTCGCGGGCCAGTTCCTGCGGCAGCCAGTCCGGCAGGCTGCGCGGGCCGAGCATCGCCAGGCTTTGCTGGCAGAGCTGGCGCAGGCGTTGCTGGGTCAGGCCTTCGGTCAGCGGGTAGATCGGCGTCAGGGTGGTGTCCACCGGCGGCGGTTCGTCGCCGCTGATGGCGCGGTATTCCGGGTGATAGATTTCCAGGCCGGAAGCGCCGGGGCGGGCTTCGCCGTAGCAGCGCACGTGGGTGCCACGCTTGAGGCCGTCCTTTTGCGCGGTGCTGAAATGGTAGAAGCGCAGGCTCAGGCTGCCGGTGCCGTCGTTGAGGCGCACCAACAGGCTGCGGCGCTTGCCCATGACCACGTCGGCGCCGCTGACCACGCCTTCGACCACGGCGTCCTGGCCCGGACGCAGGGCGCCGATGGGCACCACGCGCGTGCGGTCCTGGTAGCGCAAGGGCAGGTGGAACAGTACGTCCTGGAGATTCTCCAGGCCGACCTTGGCCAGCTTCTCGGCCATGGCCTCGCCGACGCCCTTGAGCGCCGTGACCGACACTTGCGACAGTTCAGCCACGTCGATCAGCTCGCTGCGGGAGGCTTGGCCACCGAGCACAGGCGGATCGAGTCGGCGAGGATTTCAATCGCCTTGGGCCGCGGGAAGCTGGCGCGCCAGGCGATGGCCACGGTACGGAACGGCACCGGCGGCGTCAGCGGACGCACTTCGATCACGCCGGCAGCGTAGTGATGGCTGTCCACGGCCGACAGCGGCAGGACCGAAATGCCCAGGCCGGAAGCGACCATGTGGCGGATGGTTTCCAGGGAGCTGGACTCGACCGTGGTGTGCTTGGCCGCGTCGCCGCCCTTGGTCAGGGTCGGGCAGGCTTCGAGGACCTGGTCGCGGAAGCAGTGGCCTTCGCCCAGCAGCAACAGGCTCTTGTCGTTGAGCAGGGCGCTGTCGATGGTTTCCTTCTTGGTCCAGGGGTGCGAAGCCGGCATCAGGACGTAGAAGGGTTCGTCGTAGAGCGGCAGGGTCAGCACGTCGGCTTCGTTGAACGGCAGGGCGATGATCACCGCGTCCAGTTCGCCGTTGCGCAGCTTGTCGCGCAGCACGTGGGTGAAGTTTTCCTCGATGTACAACGGCATCTGCGGGGCGACCCGGTGCAGTTGCGGGATCAGGTGCGGGAACAGGTAAGGGCCGACGGTGTAGATCGCGCCGACTTTCAGCGGGGCGGTCAGCTGGTTCTTCCCGGCCTGGGCCAGTTCGCGGATACCCTGGGCCTGTTCGAGGACCTTCTGCGCCTGGGCAACGATGGTTTCGCCGACGGGAGTCAGGCGCACGGCGCTCTTGCTGCGCTCGAAAATCAGCACACCGAGTTCGTCCTCCAGCTTTTTCACGCCGACCGACAGGGTCGGCTGGCTGACATGACAACGCTCGGCCGCGTGGCCGAAGTGTTGTTCCTGGGCGAGGGTGACGATATAGCGTAGTTCTGTAAGAGTCATAGCGAGCGTCCATGAGGTTGCCGGGCCAAGCATAACGGCTGCAATCGATAGACGCACGTTATCAGACGCAGGAAGAACGACGATTGTCGTTCAGGGCGGTTTTAGTGGGTTTCTATTGGGTCGTGCAGCTCGATTCTGCGGGAGCGAAGCTTGGAGTGGCCTGGGCCAGCTTCGTTCCCACAGCGGCCTAGCGAGCGCGCTTGTCGATGGAATAGACGAACGGCGCGACGATCTCGATGCTGCCGTTGGTCAGCATATCGGCCGGCGGCTTGGGCAGCGGTTGGGCACGACGGATCATTTCCAGGGTGGCCCGGTCCAGATCGGCGTTGCCCGAGCGGCCCACCAGTTCATACGAGAGCACCTTGCCTTCGGCATCCACGACGAAACGCAGACGGTTCAGACCTTCCTTGCCCCGTGACTGCGCTGCCGGCGGGTACTTCTTGTACTTGCTCAGGTGGGCCAGCAAGGTACCTTCCCAGCTGGCTTTCGCCGCGACCTGCTGGGGTGAAGGGCCTGGCGCCGGTGCCGCGGATTTTTCCGGTGGTGTGTTGGTCGGCGGCGTGTCGGAAGGTTTCTCTTGCGTCGGCTGTTCCTTCACCGGCTCTGGTTTCACCTGGGGCTTGGGCGGTTGCGGCTTGGGTTTGGGCTTGACCGGCTTGGGCACCGAGATCGTCGGCTTCGGTGCTTCGGCCAGCTTGGGCAGCGGCAATTCTTCCACGGGCGCGGGCGGCTGCGGTGGCGTGATGACCTTGGGCGGTGCCGGTGGCGGTGGAGCCGGGGGCAATGGCGCCAGTTCGACCATCATCGCTTGTGGCGGCAGCTCGATGGGTTTGGACACCGACCAGTTCAGCGTGGCAATGATCGCTACCGCATGAATGCCCAGCACCAGGCCCAGGCTGGCGCCGTAACGCGTCAGCTTTTGGCGCGTATTGATCATTTCTTGGCTGCCGTCTCGAGTCCGACCAGGCCGACCTTCAGGTAACCGGCGGCGCGCAGGGCATCCATCACGCGCATCAGGTCGCCATAGTCCACGCCTTTATCGGCCTGGAAGAAAATGGTCGTGTCCTTCTTGCCGTGGGTGCGGGCGTCGAGCGTCGGGCCCAGGGCCTCGGCCTTGACTTCGTCTTCACCGAGGAACAGGCGCTGGTCGGACTTGACGCTGAGGAACACCGGCTTTTCCGGTCGCGGTGCCGGCTTGGCGGTGGACGCAGGCAGGTCGACCTTGATGTCCACGGTGGCCAGGGGGGCTGCCACCATGAAGATGATCAGCAGTACCAGCATCACGTCGATAAACGGCGTGACGTTGATTTCGTGGTTTTCGGCGAGATCGTCGCCGCCTTCGTTCAAATGCAGGCCCATGGCTGATTACCCCACTTTCACCATGTGCGGCGCTTGTGCGGAGCGCTCGGACGGTTGGTGGTCGAGGTCACGGCTGACCAGCAGCAGGACCTGGGCGGAGGCGTCGGAGACCTGGGCCTTGTAGCCGGCGATGGAGCGGGCGAAGACGTTGTAGATCACCACGGCCGGGATCGCGGCGACCAGGCCCAGGGCGGTGGCCAGCAGGGCTTCGGCGATACCCGGGGCAACCACGGCAAGGTTGGTGGTCTGGGTCTTGGCGATGCCGATAAAGCTGTTCATGATGCCCCAGACGGTGCCGAACAGGCCGACGAAGGGCGCGGTGGAACCGATGGTGGCGAGCACGCCGGTGCCGCTGCTCATGTTGCGACCACAGGCGGCAACCAGGCGCTCGAGGCGGAAGCTGACGCGTTCCTTGATGCCTTCCCTTTCGCGGCTGTTGACCGACAGGTGCATTTCTTCCAGGGCGTCATGCACCAGCAGGTGGGCGAGGGTGCCCTCCTTGTTGGCGGTTTCGCTGGCTTCCTTGAGGGTGCGGGCCTTTTTCAGGGCGAGCATCTCGCGGCGCAGGCGACGTTTGGCGCCCAGCAGTTCGAAGCCCTTGGCAACCCAGATGGTCCAGGTGATTATCGAAGCGATGGCCAGGCCGATCATCACGATCTTGACGATGATGTCGGCGTTCTTGTACATGCCCCAGGGCGACAGGTCGTGGGCCATGCCCAGGCTGTTGTCTTCGGCGGGCAGTGCGTCGGCATCCGTGGTGTCGGCCGGTACGCCGGCGTCAGCCTGGGCTGGAGCGGCGGCGCTCGGTACGACGGCGGGGGCGGCATGATCAGTTGGCGCCGCGGCGACAGCGGCCGGCGCGGGGTGCGAAGCGGCTTCGTCGGCGAAGGTCACGGTCGGCACCAGCAACAGGCTGAACAGCAAGGCTGCCGTGCGCAATGGGCTTTGGGTTGACGAAACGGGGCGTGGATTGCGTGTCATGCTGGCCGGACCTGAGAAAAGATAGAAGAGGGTCTTGTCCTTCCAGGCCTCGTGGGGCCGAGAACATTTGGTCGGGCATTATTGCAAGTAATTCTTGTTAACAGAAGTAATAGCTTCTCTTTTTTTCTTCCATTGCTAACCGCTGGTCAATTTTCAGCGCCATTTTTTCGCTTTTTTCCTGGAGATCCGTGATGTCTGCTCCCTCTGTTCTGATCGCCGGTTGCGGCGATGTCGGTAGCCGCCTGGCGACGCAATTGCTCGCCCAGGGTTGGCAGGTCCATGGTCTGCGGCGCTCGATCGAGCGTTTGCCGGAGGGTGTCCTCGGGGTGGCCGGTGACCTGTTCGCCGAGCAGCGGCCTGAGACCTGGCCGAGTGGCCCGCTGGATTACCTGGTGTATTGCGCCGCCGCGACCGAGCACGATGAGGCGGGTTATCGCGCAGCCTACGTCGAGGGGTTGCGGCATGTATTGAGCTGGCTCAGGCAATCTGGCCAGCGGCCACGGCGCCTGCTGTTCGTCTCCAGCAGCAGCGTGTATGTGCAGCAGACGGGCGAGTGGGTCGACGAGACTTCGCCGACCGAAGCCGAGGGTTATTCCGGGCGCTTGATGCTGGAGGCCGAGCAGGTGGCGCTGGATAGCGGCATTCCGGCGACCCGGGTGCGCCTGACCGGTATCTACGGGCCGGGTCGCGAGTGGTTGTTGACCCAGGTCCGGCGCGGTTATCGGGTGGCGGTGGAGCCGCCTTTATATGGCAATCGGATTCATGCCGACGATGCGGCTGGCCTGCTGGCGTTTCTGCTGGAGGCTGATCGCGACGGGAAGGTGCTGGAGGATTGTTATATCGGTGTCGATGATGCGCCGGCGCCGCTGGCCGAGGTGGTGGGCTGGTTGCGCGAGTACCTGGGGGTGACCGAGTGGGCCGAGGATGCCAGCGTTCGCCGCACGGGCAGCAAGCGTTGCAGCAATGCCCGGGCGCGGGCCCTGGGCTGGGCACCGCGTTATCCGAGTTTCCGCGAGGGTTATGCGGCGATTCTTGAAGGGCGCTGCTGAGTTATTTCTCCAGCAACCATTGGCGAGGGCCAGGGTTGAGCTGCGGCTGGTCATCGGGCTGGGCCGAGTTCAGCGCCTGGAAGATTTCCAGTTGCTTGCCCTTGCGCACGAAGATCCAGGCCGCGCCCTTGTTGCCTTGCTGCAACCAGATGCTGTCGTTCTCACCGCTCATGGAGGCGCAATCGCCCGCCAGGCACAGGGCGTAGCGGTCGGCGCCGGGCAAACCTTCGAGGCGTCCGTCCGGCAGGAATTTCACCTGGCCGCCTTCGCCCGGGCCGCTGCTGATCTTCCAGTCGCCACCCATGTAGGCCGCGTACAAGGCCTGCTCGAAGCTGGCGCCCACCGGCGCATTGGCCGGCAATTGGGTCTCGGCCCGCACGAATGGCTGTTCAGGCTCCGAATCGCTGGCGCTCTGGATCAGTTCCTTGCCGTCGCGCGCCAGCGCAGTACCGGCGCTGCCGTAGAAATCGACATGCCACTGCTTGCCGTCCGCGCGCACATGGCCCTCGGGGCGTTCGAAACCGTTGCTGTAGCGGGCCTGGCCGTTACGGGTGTCGATGCTCCATTCCAGGTTCGGCCCGTAGGTTTCCAGGGCCTCGCGCAAGCTGCCCTTTTTAACGGCGGCATCGATGGCGGCCTGGTTGATCCAGGTGCCGCTGATGTCGTATTTGGCGGGGTCGCTGGCGCAACCGCCGAGCAGGAGGGCAAACACCGAGAAGGCAAGCGCTTTGCGCATGGTGGAATCCTTTGCAGACGAAGCTGGCGCAGCGGGAGGGCTGCACCAGGCAGTGCGGGGTTGTTCGAGGGTGGGGCGGTTACTCGAGGACCAGGATCGCGTCCATCTCGACCTGCGAGCCGCGTGGCAGGGCGGCAACACCAATGGCGGCGCGGGCCGGGTATGGCTGCTGGAAGTACTTGCCCATGATCTCGTTGACCTTGGCGAAGTGGCTCAGGTCGGTGAGGAAGATGTTCAGCTTGACGATGTCCTTGAACGAACCGCCAGCCGCTTCGGCCACGGCCTTCAGGTTTTCGAAGACCTGTACGGTCTGGGCTTCGAAGCCGTCCACCAGTTCCATGGTTTTCGGGTCGAGGGGAATCTGGCCGGACATGTAGACGGTGTTGCCAGCCTTGATCGCCTGGGAGTAGGTGCCGATGGCGGCTGGGGCTTTGTCGCTGCTGATAACGGTCTTGCTCATGAACAGGTTCCTTGTAATGGGCGGCTACGTAGACGGGCTATTGAGCTATGCGCGCATGCGGGTGATGCGGATCACCCCGGTCAGGGCGCGCAGTTTCTTGATCACGCGGGCCAGGTGCACGCGGTCGTGCACGCTGACCACCAGTTGGACCACGCTGATGCGACCATCGCGTTCGTCCATGCTGATTTTTTCGATA
>Ga0302202_10001383_pt1 | contig 29949 bp, 29 predicted proteins | sample II_Bog_N3_3_FD_194579 | JGI IMG/M metagenome (GOLD analysis project Ga0302202, IMG submission 194579) | Peat permafrost microbial communities from Stordalen Mire near Abisko, Sweden - II_Bog_N3_3 | ecosystem: Environmental > Terrestrial > Soil > Wetlands > Peat | place: Sweden: Abisko...
TAGGAGTGAAGTCCATTTCTTAACCTTCAGCAATTCAAAGATTCCTTCAGCGCGGAGCGGTTGTAGCACCGCTTGCAGCTGTTTTGGCGTTGGGTGCGCAGGTGCTACAGGTGGCGAATCCAACGACCAAAAAACTTTGAGCTATCATATTGATATTATCGGTGTTTAGACAATCGGAATTAACCAGATGCCGTCGAGGGCGAGGCATGTTGCATTCGGTTGAAGTGACGCGTGCGGTGGTGGATGCCCTGCTTGAGGGGCGCCCCCCTATCAAGCGCTGCCTGCTTGGACCGTGATCGCATGGCGTTTCAAGTACGCGGTTGGCGGGGGGTGGTTTCGATGGGGCTTCATCACTGTCGCCGGCCATCGAACGGTTGGGGCAGCCCTTTTCTTTGCCCGTCACAAAAGCGTGTAGCGCTCCTCGAAAATCACGAGAGCCCGCTAGCCACCGCATCCCCCAACAACCCCTCCCTCGCATCCCGAGTCTTCGACGTCAACAGCATCCGATACTGCCCCGGTGTCATGCCAAACCACTGATGACAGGCCCGATAAAAACTACTCAACTCCCGAAACCCCACCCGATACGCCGCCTCCTGCAAGCTGCAGCACAGATTACCCAGATGAAACTCCGCCTGACCCCGACGTGTTTCATTGGCCAACTCCTTATACGGCTGCCCAGCCTTCTGCAGCAGTCGCTGCAAGGTCCGCTTGCTCATGCACAGCTTCTTGGCCATGTCCTCAATGTGCGGGACGCCCTCGCTCAACGACTCCAGAATCATCTTGCGCACTTCCCCCGGCACCGAGAAATAACGACGGGTCGACAAATGCATCTCGGCAACCAGCTCATGCAAGGTTGCCAACTCCTTGTTCGCCGAAGAAAGCGGTTTTTCCAGATCGCTGTTGGCCAACACAATCGAATAGCAGCTTGCGCCGTACTTCACCGGGCAATGGAATGTTTGCTCATACACCGAAACATCCGCCGGAATCGAATGCATCACACTGATTCCGCGCAACTGAAGCGCCGGGCCTACCAGCATTCGACAGAGGCCGAACATCGTGGCAATGCCGGCATCGCCGTATTGGCGCGGGACCTGGTTCGCGTCCAGAAAGTGGCAGGAGAACCGGTGTTGCCCGCCCTCCTTGTGCAAGGACATGGCGATAGAGGTGTCGAGCAGGGTCACAAAGTGAACCAGCCGTTCCAGCGCCGCGTACAACGTGGCGCTGGACATCATCACATAACCCACCACATCGAAAATGCCGGGGCCAGTCTGCGAGGTGGCGCGCAGGCCGATGTCGGGGTCGTGGGAGAGTTCGGCGGCCAGCGTATAGAGGCGGTAGAGCTTGACCCGCGGAATCCATGATTCGTCGAAGCTCAAGGCCTGCACGTCCAGGTCCACGGTCTGGCAAAAACTGTCGATGTCCAGCCCCGTCGACCGCAAGGCGTCGATCATGAAATGCGCTAATGAGGGGATGACCTCAGGCATGGACGTTCCTTGATGGTTGCTGTGAAGCACAGCGTGGCTGGCGGTAGACTATCGGATTCTGCCGACGTTCACGTTAAAGCGTTGTCCATATCAAACGAAGCAGATGGCGCCAGATGCCAAGGTCATGGCGCCGAATGCGATTGCCGGGCACTGCGGCGAGGGTCAGATTGAGCCCCGGGCTGAGCCCAAGCACACCCTGCTGCTTGCCTGGCTCCGTTGCCGATTATGGAGTTACTTCATGGCTTTGCACCAGACCGTAGAAACGCGCGATCCCTCCATTGAAGACGTCTACTCAAGCGGTGCCTCAGAGCGCCGTTTGCCCAAATACCGCTTACCCGACCACTCCACCGCACCCTCGACGGCCTATAACCTGGTACGCGATGAGTTGCTGCTGGATGGCAACTCCCGGCAGAACCTGGCGACCTTTTGCACCACCTGGGTCGAGCCGGAAGTCCAGCAGTTGATGGCCGACTCCATCGACAAGAACATGATCGACAAGGATGAATACCCGCAGACGGCCGAAATTGAAAACCGTTGCGTGCATATCATTGCCGATCTCTGGCATGCGCCGAAGTCGTGGCAAACCGTGGGCTGCTCGACCACGGGCTCCAGTGAGGCCGCCATGTTGGGCGGCCTGGCCCTGAAGTGGAGCTGGAAGAAACGTCGCGAAGCCGCGGGTCTGTCGACCGATAAACCGAACTTCGTGTGCGGCCCGGTGCAGATCTGCTGGAAGAAATTCGCGCGTTACTTCGACGTGGAAATTCGCGAAGTGCCCCTGCGAGACGGCGCGCTAGGTCTGCGGCCCGAAGACTTGCGCGAGTTCTGTGACGAAAACACCATTGGTGTGGTAGCGACGCTGGGGGTCACCTTTACCGGTATTTACGAACCCGTGGCGGCACTGGCCCATGAACTCGATAGCCTCCAGCGTGAACTGGGCCTGGATATTCCCATCCATGTCGATGCGGCAAGCGGCGGCTTTATCGCGCCCTTCATTCAGCAAGAGCTCAGCTGGGATTTCAGCATTGAGCGCGTCAAGTCGATCAACGCTTCGGGCCACAAGTATGGCTTGGCACCTTTGGGCGTCGGCTGGATTATCTGGCGAGCCAAGGCCGACTTGCCGGAAGACCTGATCTTCTACGTGGATTACCTGGGCGGCAACATGGCCACCTTCGCCTTGAACTTCAGTCGCCCCGGCGGCGAGATCATCGCCCAGTACTACAACTTCCTGCGTTTGGGCCGCGAAGGTTATACCCGTATCCAGCAAGCCTGTTCGGACACCGCCCAATGGCTGGCGTCGGAGATCGCCAAGATCGAGCCGCTTGAATTGGTCTACGACGGCAACGGCGGCCTGCCGGCGGTGTGCTACAAGCTCAAGGACGGTATCGAGCACGGCTTCACGCTCTATGACCTTTCCGAACGCGTGCGCATGCGCGGTTGGCAGATTGCCTCGTACCCACTCCCGTCCGATCGCCAGGACATTGTGGTTCAGCGAGTCCTGGTACGCCATGGCGTCAGCCGGGATTTGATCGCGATGCTGCTGGATGATCTGCACAAGGCCATCGCCTTCCTGCAGAAAAATCCGATCCCGCATTCCGAGGCCGGGCCTACGTTCAGCCATGGTGCCCTGTCGGCCGTCGATACCACGGCCAACCTTTAACCCCGCCTGACTCCGACCACCGGGGCGCGACTTCCATCGCGCCCCGGTGGTCGTGCCCTTTATTGCAAATAGCTTAAGGAAAGCAATGTGAATTGGCTCCAAAGCACCCTGCGTGCCTACCCGGAGATGGCGATTTTCCTGTCCCTGGGTTTGGGATTCTGGTTTGGCGGCAAGTCATTCAGGGGGTTCAGCCTCGGGGCGGTGACCTCCACCCTGATTGCCTCACTGATCATCGGCCAGGCGGGGATTGTCATCTCGCCTAACGTCAAGAGCACCTTCTTCCTGATGTTCCTGTTCGCCGTCGGTTATGGCGTGGGGCCGCAGTTTGTCCGTGGCATCGCCAAGGATGGCTTGCCACAGGCGTTGTTTGCCGTGGTCATGTGCGTCCTGTGCCTGGCGGCACCGATGCTGGCGACCTGGATCGCCGGTTACGGCCTCGGTTCGACGGCCGGGTTGTTCGCCGGTTCGCAGACGATCTCCGCGTCCATGGGCCTGGCCACCGATGCCATCAACCGGCTGGGCCTGGACGCCGAGCAGGCGCGACAGCAACTCGATTCCATGCCGGTGGCCTACGCGGTCACCTACATTTTCGGCACCGTCGGTTCGGCGCTGATTCTGGCGTTGCTGGGGCCCAAGCTCTTGCGTATCAACCTGGTCGAAGCCTGCAAGGATTACGAACTGAGCATGGGCGGGCACCAGGACATCGCCAGCGAAGGCACGGCCTGGCACCGCTACGTGCTGCGCGCCTACAAGGTGCCGGAGCACAGTGCATTCGTCGGCCTCAGCGTCCACCAGGCCGAAGCCCACTCCCATGGCAAGCGCGTGTTTATCGAGCGACTTCGGCGCCAGGGCAAGATCGAGACCCTGACCTCTGAAACCCTCCTCATGGCCGGTGACATCCTGGCGGTGGGCGGGCGCAATGCCGACATCCTGGAGTTGCTCGGCCATTCCGAAGCCGAGGTGGACGATCCCGAATTGCTGGTCGTACCGGCCGACGGGGTCGATATCTTTGTCACCAACAAAAAATACGATGGCCAGACGCTGGAGCAACTCTCCCAGTTGCCGGCGGCCCACGGTGTGTTTATTCGCCGGATCAAGCGTGGCGCCATCGCCGCCGAGTTGCCGGTATTGCCCAAGACGGTCATTCACCGTGGCGACATCATCACCCTGGCCGGCCTGACCGCGGACACCTCCGCGGCCGCCAAGGAGCTGGGCCAACCCGACCGCAAGAGCGACATGGCGGATGTGGCGTTCATCGGCCTGGCGATCTTTATCGGCGCGCTGATCGGCGCGGCGGTGTTCACCATCCATGGCGTGCCGATCACGCTCTCCACCGCCGGTGGCGCGCTGATCGCCGGCCTGGTCTTCGGTTGGTTGCGTTCGATTCACCCGACCTTCGGCAGAATCCCCGAGCCCACCGTCTGGTTCATGAATTCGGTGGGCCTGAACGTGTTCATTGCCGTGGTCGGCATCAATGCCGCGCCGGGCTTTGTCCATGGCCTGCAGACCCTGGGTGTGAGCCTCTTCCTCTGGGGCATCTTCGCCACCTCGGTGCCGCTGATCCTCGGGATGTTCATCGCACGCTACGTCTTTCGCTTCCATCCCGCCCTGGTGCTGGGTTGCTGCGCGGGTGCGCGCACCACCACCGCCGCCCTGGGCATGATCTGCGAGACCGCTAAAAGCAACGTCCCGGCCCTGGGTTACACCGTGACCTATGCCGTCGGCAACACATTGCTGACCATCTGGGGAATGGTGCTGATCGTCATTCTTTCCTGAGATTGCCCTTCCGTATTCCCGTGCGGCCACTGGGTCGCACGTCAGACAAGGCCCCGTTCATGACCCATGATTACAGCCAATACGCAGCGCTGAGCCCCTTTGAGCTCAAGGATGAACTGATCAAGGTCGCGAGCAGCCGAGAGAATCGCCTGATGCTCAACGCCGGGCGCGGCAACCCTAACTTTCTCGCCACGTTGCCGCGCCAGGCGTTCTGCCAACTGGGGTTGTTTGCCAACCACGAGGCCGAGCTGTCGTTTTCATTCCTGGGCAACGGCATCGGCGGACTGCCGAAAGTCGAGGGCATCGAAGCGCGCATGGACCGCTTTCTGGCCGACAACGCCAGCCAGCCGGGCGTCGATCTGCTGATGAAGATCACCAGTTATGTGCGCGACCAGTTGGGCCTGGACGGGCCGGCGTTTCTCCATGAAATGGTCGAAGGCATCCTGGGCTGCAACTACCCGGTACCGCCGCGCATGCTGAGCATCAGCGAAAAAGTGGTGCGTGAATACCTGGTCAAGGAAATGATCGGCGGCAGCGTCTCGCGGGACGACTTCGATATTTTTGCCGTCGAAGGCGGCACCGCGGCCATGACCTACATTTTCAACAGCCTCAAGGAAAACAAGATCATCCGCGCGGGCGATAAGGTGGCGATCGGCATGCCGACGTTCACGCCTTATTTCGAAATCCCGGTGCTGGAAGATTACGGCCTGGAGGTCGTGCATATCGATGCTTCGCCGGAACTGGGCTGGCAGTATCCGCAGTCCGAACTGGACAAGCTGCTGGACCCGGCGATCAAGGTGTTCTTCGTGGTCAACCCGAGCAACCCGCCGTCGGTGCGCATCGATGACCGCAGCCTGGCTTATATCGCCGAGTTGGTGGAAAAGCAGCGTCCGGATCTGTTCATCATCACCGATGACGTATACGGCACCTTTGCCGACAACTTCACCTCGCTCTTTGCGACCTGCCCACGCAACACCGCCCTGGTGTACTCGTTCTCCAAGTACTTCGGTTGTACCGGTTGGCGGTTGGGCGTGATTGCCCTGCACAAGGACAATATCCTCGACCAGCAAATCGCCGCGTATGACGAAGATAAGCACGCCTCGCTCAACCTGCGTTACCAGACGCTGGTGCCCGATACCGCGAAATTGAAGTTCATCGATCGGCTGGTGGCCGATAGTCGCTCAGTGGCGCTGAACCACACCGCTGGCCTGTCGACGCCTCAGCAAGTGCAGATGGTGCTGTTCTCGTTGTTTGCCCTGATCGACAGTACCGACAGCTACAAGCAGGTGTTGAAGAAACTGATTCGCCAGCGTCACCACGCCCTTTATCGCGAGCTCGGGGTGGCTATCCCGGTGGACGAGTTCGAAGTGGAGTACTACACGCTGCTGGACTTCGAGCAGATTACCGAAGACCTGTACGGTGAGGCATTTGCGCGTTGGGTTCATGACAATGTCGACCCCAATACGCTGTTGTTCCGCATCGCTGATGAGACGGGGATCGTTATGCTTCCGGCTACTGGCTTTGGCACCAAGAAGCCGGGTGGGCGTTTGTCTCTGGCCAATCTCAATGAATATGACTACGCCAATATCGGCAAGGCTTTGCGCAAGCTGGCGGATGGCGCTTACGAGCACTACAGGGCGTCGTTGGAGAAGTGAGAGCCGTCTGAACGCGACCTCGGCGCGACAAAGCCAGCTATCGGCCAGAAGCAAACATTCAAGCGTTTCGAACTATCTCGTCCCAGACGGTGGGGGTTGAGAAAAGCTCCTCGAGCAGCCCCACAAACGCTTTGACGTTGGGGCTGCCTCGTCGACTTTCCGGCCACAACGCCGTGATAGAAGCCCGGTCCACCGTAAACTCGGGAAAGAGCGGCTTCAATTCCCCGCGAGCCACGTAGGGAGCCGCTACATAAGTCGGTGACATACCGATTCCGCCACCCGCTGCCACCACGGCTGCAACGGCATCGCTCGCATCGATGACGATGGCCGAATCCGGTGCCCACTCGACCACTTTTCCGTCCACATTGAACGGCCAGCGCAATGCCTGGCCGGAGCTTTGATAACGAAAGTTCACGCAGTCGTGGTGCGCCAGGTCACTGAGCTCTAACGGAGTGCCGCGTCTGGCCAGGTAGGCCGGTGAAGCAAAAGCGGCTATCCGATGAGGCCCCAGTGCTTTCGAGATCAGTCGCGAGTCCGCCAGGTTGCCCACGCGTACCGCGACGTCGATGCCTTGCTCAATGATGTCCGAATACGGGTCGCCCAGGCGCAGGTCGATGGCGAGCTTTGGGTAACGCTCGCGAAACCTGGGAATGGCTGGCGCCAGGATGTTCAGGCCGATAGGTGGCGGCGCGGTAACCTTCAACGTGCCGGAAGGTTCGGCCCGAGAGGCAACGGCGGCCTGATCGATCTCTTCCACCTCGCGCAAAATGCGCAAGGCCCGCTCGTACAAATCCCGTCCTTCCGGGGTCAGGGTGAGCGAGCGGGTGGTCCGGCTGAACAGCTTCAGTGCGAAGTGCTGTTCAAGGCGTTGCACGCTTTTGCTGATGGCTGACGGTGAGACAGACAAATCGCGGGCTGCAGCGGTATAGCTGCCCAGGGAGGCGGCGCGGGCAAAGGCAATGAGACCGGTAAGGCGGTCCAACCCTATTTGTTCCTTCATGGCATGAGTAAAGCGACTTATGCCCTAATTATCAATCTCGACCCAAGGCTTTAGCCTTTCTCCCATCGACGCCATCCAGGCGTTCAAGGAGATGGACCATGACGACCACACCTGCGCTCAATCAAGCTTTGCCCGCCAATCTGCATGGCCGGACCGTGGTGATTTTCGGGGGAACGTCCGGCATCGGTTTGGCTGCCGCCATTCAGGCCAAGGCCGACGGCGCACACGTGACCGTCATCGGTTCCGATGCCACCCGTGCCGAGCAGGCTGCCCGCGACAACGGTCTGGACGCCTGGCGTGCAGCCGATGTCACCGATAGCCAAGCCATCTACGCCGCCTTGGCGGATATCCCGAAAGTAGATCACCTGGTGCTCCTGGCCGGTACGTATGTGGTGGGCAAGGTGCTGGATGCCGGGATTGATCACATGCGCCAGGCATTTGAGGAGCGTCTGTGGGCTTCGGTGCATGCCATTCGAGCCCTGGGCGAACGCCTGGCGAAAGACGGTTCCATCACTTTTATCTCCGGGATGTTGTCGGACCGCCCCAATGCCCATGGCACCGCCGTGTTGGCTGCTGCGTCAGCTGCCATGGAAGCGCTGGCGCGAGGCCTGGTCCTGGAGTTGGCGCCGATTCGGGTCAACACGCTGTCACCGGGTCCAATCAATACCCCCATTTTCACTAAAGCGCTGGGCGATGGGCGTGATGCGTTCGTGGCGACGCTGGAACAGTCACTGCCGTTGCATCGTCTGGGCACCGCAGCAGAGGCGGGCGCTGCGGTTGTTTTCCTGATGACCAACGGGTTTATGAATGGCGCCACCTTGAATATCGATGGTGGCGCCAGGCTGGTCTGAGCGGGTTAACCGCCGCCTGTTCCAGTGCGATCAAACGAGCGGTTGTCTACGGTGAGACGTGATGGTCTGAGGTCGATCCCTCAAGCAGCGCATCTACCACAGCCCTCGCCATCTCTACCGAATGAAGCATGCCCCAGAACAGAGACCGTTCCACCGGATTCGTATGCAGGCTGATTTCGTCTCCATTCAGTTCGGCTACTGCGAGCAATTTCGAAACGTAGGTCAGCGCGTCCTGAGCTTGGACACCTGGCTGGATGGCAAAAATCGTAGGTCTGAACGGGTCATCGTAATCGATGGTTTTAGAGAGGGTCAGACCGAGGGTATCGAGCAAGCGGGCCGCATCCGGCCGGGTTGATTTCACAGGAACGTTGGAAACGGGAGGTGGATCGGGGGTGATTTTCTTAGCCATGGTGAATCTCCAACAGGTTAAGGAGATCGCCACTCCTGCTGCGAGACAAGGGTGGCGAACTGTACGCAGGTTCGCAGACCGGTCTGTTGGACCACCGGCAGGCATAAGCCTCCTGCGCACAGCCCGCCATAACGCAGACATGAAAAAGCCGCTTACGCGGCGCTGTGCGCCAACAGAAACCGCCGGGCTGCGAAACCCGCATCGCTGATTTTGCAGCAACAACAGGAATGTAGACCCAGCAGCGAGCGCACACAACATTCTCCCACGACCAAAACACGTAGGAAATATTAGTTTTTTTGGAAGGCCATTTCTCGTCATGCCGCCTTGGGAGGCGTCCCTCCGAGTACGCATATACATAGGTAGTCGTTCGATTGATTGAGTCCGTGTGTTCTGGAATGGGGGGCTGGATGGTCATGGAATCCACATACAGGTCCAAGCAGCGAGCCATCTATCGGGTGAGACCCACGAGGATCAATATTTTCGGGGCCGTTTTAGAAATGAGTAGAAAATATTTTTCTCAGGTGTGGACGTTTTGTGGCCGCTATCGTGGCCAGATCCAGGCTTAACCCCTCCAGATAGGCCAAAGCCACGCTTGGCTCTACTCAATCAGTATTGAATGGCTGCCCTATCGCGTACGGTATCATAGTGTAATACCATGAATAACAAGCAGCTCAGCACCCTGAAGGCCGTCTTCTCGAAGCCCACTCCGGCCACGCTGGAATGGGCTCGTATCGAATCGCTGTTTGGTGCCGTCGGCGCCAAACCATTGAAGGCAATGGGTCGCGAGTACGATTTGAACTGAACGATGCGGTCGGAACCTTCCACCGACCACACCCCGATAAAGAAGCAAAGCCTTACCAGGTTCGTGATGCTCGGGCTTTCCTTGAACAAGCAGGAGTTACCCCATGAACGTGATGAATTACCAGGGCTATGCCGCCCGAATCGAGTACAGCGAAGAGGACGGCCTTTTTGTCGGTCACATCGCAGGCATTAAAGATATCGTTGGATTCCATGGTGAGTCGGTTCAGGAGCTTCGAGCAGCGTTTGAAGAGGCTGTCGTCGATTACCTCGACACTTGCGCCAAGCTCGGTCGTGCTCCACAGAAGCCCTACTCTGGAAATCTGAGCCTGCGACTGGCTCCGGCGCTTCACGCCACAGTGGCTGTCAAGGCGCAATTGGCTCACAAGAGCATCAATCAGTGGGTTTCTGATGTCCTGGATCGCGAAGTCCACGCCTGAACCTTCTCGCGCCAGGTGCGCAGCCGTCTCAATCTCTTTCTAGGTATTCGGTCCCGACTCGCTCGAAATCGATCAGAAAGAAGCCTTGGATTTTTTACGTGTGGACACTTTGTGGACGTTTTCAGCTTTTTGAAAGCACGAAAACTAAAGGTCCAGAAACGCCAAAGCCCCGCATTGCGGGGCTTTGATGTATGGTGCGGCACCAGGAGTCGAACCCGGGACCTACTGATTACAAGTCAGTTGCTCTACCAACTGAGCTATACCGGCGTGTTAGGGCGACGATTATAGCGATTGGCGAGGTTCTGTAAACCCCTGATATCTGACTATTTTTGCGAAGGCAGCGTTCTCGTGATCCGCCCACACCAGCAACCCTAGGCTTTGCTCCGATCCACCGACCGCGCCGCCTCGATCGCCATCAGCAACCGGCCCGCTATTTCAGCCGCCTGCTCGGCCGATGCCACGTTGGTAAAGGTCATCAACAACCCACCTTCCTGCCCAGCCGCCACCTGCCAGCGCGACAACGGCTCAATCGACAATCCCGCCGCCCGCGCCTGCTTGGCTATGCGGCTATCCGGCACATCAATCAACACCCGCACCAGCAGATTGATGCCCCCGGCCTGCGGGTCGACCTTCAATATCCCGCTGCCCACCTCTTCCAACGCCTTGACCAGAAACGCCCGACGCGCGCTGTACAACTGGCGCATCTTCTTCAAATGTCGGGTGAAGTGCCCCTGGCTCAGAAAGTCGCTGGCCGTCGCCTGCAACAGTTCCGGGCAGCGATTGCGCCACAGCCGCGCGACCTGCTCAAAACGCTCGACCTGTTCCCTCGGAACCACCAGATACGCCAACCGCAATCCCGGAAACAGCATCTTGCTGAAGGTCCCGGCGTACAGCACGCGGTCATGCACATCCTGGCCCTTCAGTGCAGGCAGCGGCCGCCCTCGATAACGAAACTCGCTGTCATAGTCATCTTCCAGTACCCAACTCGACTGCACTTGCGCCCAATCGAGCAGGGCCTTCCGCCGATCCGGGCTCAACGCCACGCCCAATGGGCTTTGATGAGCCGGGGTGACCACTGCCAGCCGCGCCTTCAGATTCAGGCGGATACCGTGTTCCACCCGCAGACCGTCGGCATCCACCGGCACCGGCACCAGCTGCACGCCGCGATTGAGCAGCATCTGCCGCGCATGCACATAACCAGGGTCCTCAAACCAGCAACCCTGGCCCGCCATCTCCAGGCTTTCGCAGACCAGTTCGAGCACGGCGTTGTAACCGGTGCAGATAAACACCTGATCCGGCGTGCACTGCACGCCTCGATACAACCCCAGGTACGTGGCAATGGCCGAGCGCAGCGGCGCATAGCCTCTCGGGTCGCTGAAGCCCAGACCGGCGATATCGGTTTGCCGGGCACGCTGGGTGATCAGTCGGCTCCAGAGTTTTCGCGGGAACGCATCCAGCGCCGGAAGTCCCATTTGCAGGGGCCGCGGTTGATCCTGTTCCGTCGGCGCCACCGTTTCTGCTGACGAACTCGGGACCGTCTTCACCGGCAGATCGAGGGCAATGACCGTCCCGGCCTGACCACGCGCCGTCAGGTAACCCTCGCTGATCAGCAGCTCATAAGCCGCCTCAACGGTGCCCCGCGCCAGGTTGAGTTCGGTCGCCAGGGCACGTACCGAAGGCACGCGATCGCCGGGGCGCAATTGGCCTTCATCGATAGCGCTACGAATGCGTCGATAGACCACCAGGTATTTGGGCAACCCCGGTTCAATGGCGGCTTTGACTATGGGCATGGGGTTTTCCGTGGTCATGCAGAACGGACGCAGTTTAACCCCATGGCTGGCCCGATTCAGTAGCGCTCATGTCCCAAACGGCTTGCTCGATCTTGGCCCTGTTGGCCGGTTTCAACGCGCCGCAGACTGCACCCCATGATTTCACCCACCTCAAACGGGAGCCAACCATGACTCAACGTCTCAACTACTTCGACGCCGCACCCCTGGGCTACAAAGCGCTGTTTGGCGTTAAAAGCTATCTGCAAAGCTGCGGGCTCGACGCGCATTTGATCGATCTGGTGTACCTGCGGGTTTCGCAGATCAATGGCTGCGCCTTCTGCATCAGCCAGCATTCCCGGGACCTGATCAAGCTGGGCGTGAGCCTCGACAAGGTGCTGCTGGTGCCGGTCTGGCGCGAAGGCGGTGGGTTGTTCGACCGCCGTGAATGCGCCGCCCTGGCCTGGGCCGAAAGCGTGACCCGGGTGCACGAAACCGAGGTGCCCGACGAGGACTTCCAGGCCGTTTGCGCTGTGTTCGGCGAAAAAGAAGTGGCCGATCTGACCCTGGCAATCGCCCTGATGAACGCGCTTAACCGCGTCGGCGTCAGTTTTCGGCTGGTGCCGGCCAGCGTGCGTCAGCATGGGGAAACGTCCAATGAACAATGATCTCGAATACGCGCTGATCGAAAGCAAAGCCCAGTGCCGCGAGTGTTTTGCCGTGATGCAGGAACTGCGACCGCATCTGACCGACGTGGAGTCCTTTGTCGAGCAGGTCTTTCGTCAGGGCGAGCAGGGCTTTCGCCTGCTGGCCTTGCGCGAGCAGGGTCAGGTGATCGGCCTGGCTGGGTTTCGGATGACGGAGAACACCCTGTATGGGCGCTTTGTCTATGTCGATGACCTGGTGGTGACGGTTTCGCAGCAGCGTCGCGAGCTGGGCGCCGGGCTGCTGGAGGAGGTGCGCCGGCATACGCGAGCCTTGGGTTATCGCTATCTGGTGCTCGATACCGGGATGCATATGCCGTTGGCGCAACGCTTCTATTTCCGTCAGGGGTTGTTGGCCAAAGGCATGCACTTTTCCCAGGACCTGAATGCGGGGCAGACGTTATGAGCCGCGCCCTGTTGTTGAATTTCAGCCCCCATGGCAAGGCCGCCCGGGTTTATCGCCTGGCCGCCGAGGTGTTGCGCGACTGGCCGGGCCTCAGCACGCTCATGGATCGCCAACTGGGCGCTGAGCCGTTGCCCGTCTTGACCGGCGACTACGCGGCGGCCGTAACCTCGGTAGCCGGTATGGAAAACGTGGCGATCCATGCGTCCGAACGGCAGATCGTCGAGCTCGAAACCAGCGATCTGCTGGTGCTGTGCACGCCGCTGCACAATTTCACGCTGCCCGCCGCCATGAAGCTGTGGATCGATCATGTGGTGCGCATTCAGCGCAGCTTCGGTGTGAACGGCGCGGGGGAGAAGTTTGGTCTGCTCAAGGATCGGCCGACCTTTGTACTGGTCAGTTCCGGGGGCTTGATTCAGGGCGAACAGGCTCGGCAGCCGGACTTTCTCACGCCTTATTTAAAGGCGATCCTCAATTCCATTGGCATTCATCAGCTGACGTTTATCTATCTGCAAGGCACCGTTCGTGGTGGTGAGGCAGTTGAGCAAGGCGTGATGGCCGCTCGGGAGGCGTTGTTGGCCGGGCTTCAGGCAAATTGCTGGAGCCGGCTTGCTGGTGATGAGGCCTGTGAGCCTTGCATCGCCTGATCGGACGAAATCGCCAGCAAGCCGGCTCCTACAGGTTTGTGGTGTTTTTGGAAGGGGGCTTCAGGCTCGGGAAAAGGCCGCGTTATATCGCTTGACTGGAATGCTTATGCACAAGTGACAGGTCGTTAAGGCGGATGAGGATGCGAGTTTGTGGACGCGTTCTCATCACGTCGCAACTATCTGTTTTTCCGGTGCTTTATTTTATGAACAAAAAATGACCAGACAGCTTTTTCCTCTGTAGGCTTTGTTTTCCGGGCGTCTGTGGGAAAAGCATCAACAGAGTTATCCACAGGCTGCGCTGCGGGATCTGACCGTTAATGGCGCTCTGCCAGTAGCAGAAGATTGCGCGGCGTCAACGGGCTTTCGCAAAATAAGCCCAGGCGTACCGCATAGCCTTGCTCTTCGAGGAACAGCGCGCGGTCCAGCACCAGCCAGAGTTCCAGCGGGCGGCGGAACAGACCGCGCAGCAGTTCCAGATTGCGTACTTGCGCCAGCCGTTGCCAGCCCGCGGCTTCCAATTCCGCCCAGTTTTGCTCGCCGACTGTGGATAACTCCTTGAGCGCGGCCAGGTCGCGGCAGTAGTCGGCGAAGGGTTTGTCGAGCCAGGCGCTGGGCAGCGAGGGCGTGGGCAAGTAGTCGTCGGTTTGCCGCAGACGGCGTTGCAGCAGGTCGAAGGCCAGGCGCCGGGCCATGGAGGTGTCGCGCTGGCGACGAACCCGGGCGCCGGCGGTAACGGTTTCGCTCAGGGGCAGGGCGAGGTCGTCCAGTGATAGATGCAGGGTTGAGGCTTGGGCTGCGGCGGACAGAGGTTGGTAGTCGGCGGCGCTGATGCGGTTGTAGCAGCAGGGGGCGATCGCCAGCTGGCGGCAGCCGGCATGGCTGGCGAGTTGCATCAGGCGCACGTGGAGGTCGCCGCAGGCGTGGAGGGCGACCGGGGTGTGCTCGGCGCTCAGGCGTGAGGCGGCATCCGGTGCGAGGACGTCTTGTTGCAGGTGTTGGGCGGGCAGGCGGTGGTGCTGGCTGAGCTGCTGGCCGCTGGCGATCAGAGCCGGGTCGTATTCGAGGCAGGTCAGGTGTTGGCCGGGTTGCAGCAGGCGGCGGCCCAGGTGGCCTTTGCCGGAACACCAATCGAGCCAGTGGGTCGGCGATTGGGCGAAGTCCAGGCGGCTGGCGAAGGCTTCGATCTGTTGCCATTTACGCCCGGGGACGTCGACGTTCAGGCGCTGATTGGCGGGGGGCAGGGCGTTGTCGGGGAGGGCTCCGATGGCGGCCAGAGCTGCGGACTCGGCTGCCAACGCGGAAAAAGGCGCGGGGGCGGCGAGGTGTTCCGGGTGGTTGTGGCTGGCTTCGGCATCCTCGAGGCTGCGTTGGCGTAGCCAGGTGGCGAGTTGCGGGTGTTGGGTTTCCCACGGCAGGTGCAGGTGGGTGAAGGGACGTGGGCGCCAGAGGTGTTGGTGTGCCGAAAGGAATGCGTCCAGGGCCTTGAAGCGGGCTTGCAGGGCGGGGCCTTGGAGGATCGGGGGCATGCTGTAGGTTCCGGGGTGGCTGGGCTGGCCTCTTCGCGGGCAAGCTCCGCTCCCACAATAGATTTGAGTCGTACCTGGGCCTTTCGCACGGCTGAAAAAACTGTGGGAATCGTCCCCAGGTCTTGTGTGCGACTAAAAAACTGTGGGAGCGGAGCTTGCCCGCGAAGGGGCCCTTGAGACCACCAAAAATCTTAGGGTTTGGGGCAAAGGATTATGAGTCCTTTGCGCCAACCAAGTCACCGCCCCTGACAGGCATCCACCCGCATCCAGCGCTCCACCTGCTTGAACGCCTGCACCAGCAGGAACGAGATCACCAGATAGAACACCCCCGCCGTGAAGAACATATCCACCGTCAGGTAGTTGCGCGCAATGATGGTCCGGGTCATACCGGTCAGTTCCAGCAGCGTCACGGTACTCGCCAGCGAGCTGGCCTTGAGCATCAGGATCACTTCGTTGCTATAAGCCGGCAGACCAATCCGCGCCGCGCGCGGCAGGATGATGTAGAACATCGCCTTGGCCCGCGACATCCCCAGCGCCCGCGCCGCTTCGATCTCACCCGGCGGAATGGCCTGGATCGCCCCCCGCAGGATCTCGGCAATATACGCGGTGGTATGCAGCGTCATGGTCGCCGTCGCACACCAGAACGGGTTGCGCAGGTAAGGCCACATGAAGCTGTCGCGAATTGCGTCGAACTGCGCCAGGCCGTAATACACCAGGAACAGTTGAACCAGCAGCGGCGTCCCACGGAAAAAGAAGATATAGGCGTAGGGCAGGGACCGCACATACCAGAGCTTCGAAGCCCGGGCGATGCCCAGCGGCACGGCCAGGATCAGTCCCAGCACCACGGCGATGCCCACCAGTTCCAGGGTCAGGAGCGCGCCCTGGTAGAACTTCGGCAGCCATTTGAAGATGACTTCCCATTCCATTATGTGGTCCTCACAAAACCGCGAGCGGCACGTTTTTCCAGGAAATGCATGCCGGTCATGGCCAGGACGGTCAGGCCCAGGTACATAAAGGCTGCCACCAGATAGAAGGTGAACGGCAACTTGCTGAACAGCACGGCGTTCTGCGCCTGGCGCATGATTTCCTCCAGGCTGATCACCGATACCAGCGCGGTGTCCTTCATCAGGATCATGAACAGGTTGCCCAGCCCCGGCAGGGCGATGCGCCACATCTGCGGCATGATCAGCCGGGTGAAGATCCGCACCTTGGACATGCCCAGTGCAACCCCCGCTTCCCGATGCCCTTTGGGAATCGCCAAAATCGCCCCGCGAAACACTTCCGTGGCGTAGGCGCCAAAGCACAGGCCCAGGGCGATCACCCCGGCGGCGAACGGGGTCAAGGCCAGTTCGGGGTTACCGAACGCCTCGCCCAATGCGCTCATCAACGTGACGGTGCCGTAGTACATCAGCAGCACCCAGAGCAGTTCCGGCACGCCACGCACCAGGGTCGAATAGGCGCCCCCCAGCCATTGCAGCGGTTTGTACGGTGAAGTCTTGGCCAAGGCGCCGAGCAGCCCGAGCACCAGTCCCAGACACAGGGCACAGAGCGCAAGCTTGACGGTCATCAGCGCGCCGGCGGCGAGCGCCGGGCCGAATCCATAGAGATCGATATTCATGGGCAGAGGCAGGCTTTACCAGGGACAGCCGACACCTTGCGTTGAGGTGCCGGCCATCGGGGCAGGTCAGAGGATGCTGAACGGGAAGTACTTGTCGTTGATCTTCTTGTAAGTACCGTCGGCGATGATTTCCTTCAGCGCGGCGTTCAGCTTCTCACGCAGTGCGTCGTCTTTCTTGCGCACGGCGATCCCGATCTTGTCGCTTTCTTCCACCGGGTTGCCCTTGAACTCGTAAGGCTTGCCGGCGTCGCTTTTCAGCCATTCGTAGTTGACATATTTGTCCGCCAGGATGGCGTCCAGGCGCCCGGCCTGCAGGTCGAGGTAGGCGTTTTCCTGGGTGTCGTAGAGCTTGATGGTGACGTCGTCGCCCAGGTGGTCATCCAGCCAGCTACCGGCCAGGGTCGCGCGTTGGGCGCCGATGATCTTGCCCTTGAGCGAGGCTTTGTCGGTCTTGAAGTCGGCGTCTTTCTTGGCGGCGATGAATTGCAGCTTGTTGGAGTAGTACGGGTCGGTGAAGTCGACGGCCTGCTTGCGCTCGTCGGTGATCGACATCGAAGAGATCAGGAAGTCGAATTTCTTGGTCTGCAGGGCCGGAATGATCCCGTCCCAGTCGGAGGTCACGACGGTGCACTCGGCTTTCATCTTGGCGCACAATGCGTCGCCGATGTCCTTGTCGAAGCCCACGACCTGGCCGCTGGCATCCTTGTTATTGAACGGCGGGTAGGCGGCCTCGATACCCATTTTCAGGGTTTCGGCAAAGGCACTGGCGCTGAAGGCCATGGAGACGGCAGCGGCCAGGAGGAGTTTTTTGCAGGTCTGCATACGTGTTGCTCCGTTAGCGGTTGCTGGACATGAATTGTTTGCAGCGCGCCGACAGCGGGTTGTCGAAAACCTGCTGCGGGGTTCCTTGTTCTTCCACCAGGCCCTGGTGCAGGAACACCACTTCACTGGACACCTGGCGGGCAAAGCCCATTTCGTGGGTGACCAGCAGCATGGTGCGGCCTTCTTCGGCCAGGGCGCGGATTACAGCGAGGACTTCCTGGACCATTTCCGGGTCGAGGGCCGAGGTCGGCTCGTCGAACAGGATGACCTTGGGCTGCATGGCCAGGGTGCGGGCGATGGCCGCGCGCTGTTGCTGGCCGCCGGACAGTTGCGAGGGGTAGGCGTGGCGCTTGTCGGCGATCCCGACCTTGGCCAGCAGCGCTTCGGCGACTTCGATGGCCTCGGCCTTGCTCTGGCCGAGCACCCGGCGCGGCGCCTCGATGATGTTGTCGAGGATGCTCATGTGCGGCCAGAGGTTGAAGTTCTGGAACACAAAGCCGATTTCGCTGCGCAGGCGGTTGATCTGCTTGCCGTCGGCGGCCACCAGCTCACCGTTCTTCGCGGCCTTGAGCTTGAGTTCCTCGCCATTGACCAGGATCTGGCCCTGGTGCGGGTTCTCCAGCAGGTTGATGCAACGCAGGAAGGTCGACTTGCCGGAACCGGAGGAACCCAGGATCGAGATCACATCACCGTCGCGGGCGGTCAGCGAGATACCTTTGAGTACCTCCAGCTCACCGTAGCGTTTGTGCAAGTTGCGGATTTCAAGCGCGGGCGTGGCCTCAGCCATGTGCGGTCCTCATGTGTTCTGTCGTGCTCCTGCTATTGGCGGCCTTCCTGGCGAGCGCCAAGCTAGCATAGGGAAAAGCCGGTGCAGGACGGATGGGTGACAGGTTGTCGCATCGGCACAGCAGTCTGTCGCCCCGGCAACAACCGAACAGCCGTTTGATCCGTGTTCCTGACTCGGCAGTCGCTTAAAAAAGGGCGCGATGGTGCCAGCTTTGGCCAAGGGTGGGAAGGGTAAACCCGCTGAGCGGGCATAGGCTCGCCCCGAAATGGGGCGTTACGCTATTTTTTGAGTGTTTCTGGTGCGACCAGCAGGTCTAAATCTGGGTGCCTCGGTAACGTCTTGGCAAATAGCCATTAATCTCAATAGGTTACGAATTTCCTTTGGTCGGGTGTGCAGGCCACGGAAACCGGACTCCTGTAACATTTTGGCGCAAATATTGCGTAAAAAATAAAATACGCCCCCGTTGGATTCCTTCTACAAGGTTTTCGGTGTGTAGGGCGCGCTCTTCATTGCATAGGTAGTCTCAATGAGCAGGACGCAAGTTTCCAACAACCTGGAGCAAGGCCTGAAACCGCGGCATGTGACCATGCTGTCGATTGCCGGGGTGATCGGTGCGGGGCTGTTTGTCGGCTCCGGGCACGCGATTGCCGAAGCCGGCCCCGCTGTACTGATGGCCTACGCCGCCGCCGGGACCCTGGTGGTGCTGGTGATGCGCATGCTCGCCGAAATGGCCGTGGCCTCGCCGGATACCGGTTCCTTTTCGACCTACGCCGACCGTGCCATCGGGCACTGGGCCGGTTTCACCATCGGCTGGTTGTACTGGTGGTTCTGGGTGCTGGTGATCCCGCTGGAGGCCAACGCCGCCGCGACCATCCTGCATGCCTGGTTCCCCAATGTGGCGATCTGGGCCTTTACCCTGATCATTACCTTGTTGCTGACCGCGACCAACCTGTTCAGCGTGAAGAACTACGGCGAGTTCGAGTTCTGGTTCGCGCTGATCAAGGTGATTGCGATCATCGGCTTCGTGGTGCTGGGCCTGCTGGCGATCTTCGGCTTGTTGCCGGGTAGCCAGGTCAGCGGCGTGTCGCATCTGGTGGATACCGTGGGCTTTATGCCCAACGGCCTGGGCGCGGTGCTGGCGGCTATGTTGACCACCATGTTCTCGTTCATGGGTACGGAAATCGTCACCATTGCCGCCGCTGAATCGAAAGATCCGGGCAAGCAGATCAGCAAGGCCACCAACTCGGTGATCTGGCGTATCGGCCTGTTCTACCTGGTGTCGATCTTTATCGTGGTAGCGCTGGTGCCGTGGAATGACCCGAGCCTGGCGGCAGTCGGTTCCTATCAGGTGGTGCTGGATCGCATGGGCATCCCGAATGCCAAGCTGATCGTTGACCTAGTGGTGCTGGTGGCGGTGACCAGTTGCCTGAACTCGGCGCTGTATACCGCTTCGCGGATGCTGTTCTCCCTTGGCAAGCGCGGTGATGCACCGGCTGTGGCCAAGCGCACCAATGGTAGCGGCACGCCTTACTGGGCGGTGATGTTGTCGACGGCGGCGGCCTTCCTGGCGGTGTTCGCCAACTATGTCGCGCCAGCGGCGGTGTTCGAATTCCTGTTGGCCAGTTCCGGTGCCATTGCGTTGCTGGTGTACCTGGTGATCGCGGTGTCGCAGCTGCGCATGCGTCGTCAGCGTATGGACAAGGGCGAGAAGATCGACTTCAAGATGTGGCTGTTCCCGGGGCTGACCTGGGCGGTGATTGTGTTCATCGTCGCGGTGTTGGCGGTGATGTTGTGCCAGGAAGCCCATCGCGTCGAGGTCCTCGCCACGGGCTTGCTCAGTGTGCTGGTGGTGGCCGCCGGGCTGCTGGTGGCACGCCGTCGCCGGCTTGAGAAAGCCGGGCGGGTGGTGTTGAACTGAGGCGTTGTGGCGGCTAGCCGGCGGCTTTCTGTAGCGCCTGCGACGCCGCCACATAGTCGGCCTGGAAGGCCGGGCTTTCGATCCAGGCCAGGGCCGCTTCCTCAGTGGCCTCGGTGGACCACTGGCGGTATTCGATCAGTGCCGAAAGGATAAAGTCCGTCGCTTCCTCCTCGCCTTCCTGTTCCAGCACCAGTTCCAGCAACGGGTCCTCCAGGAACACGCTGCACATGGCCAACTGGCTGCCGTGCTCGGCGTCACGCATTCTCTTGAACAGATCCGTCAGGTCGACCGACGCGAAGTCGATCCGGTCGTCATCCACCGGCAGCGTCTCGGCCGGCTCGCTGGCGCGGCGGGTGCGGTTCTGCTTGGCCTTGGCTTTCGCCCGTTGCGCGCGTTTGTCTTGCTTGTTCTGGGATGCCATGGGCTCGGGTGCTTTCACAAAGTGGTAAGCGGGCAATTATCCTCCGTGAGCCGCCGCAATTCCAATCTTCCCCGGCGTTCCCGCCAGCAACTCGCCCTTCTCCAGCCAGTTCAGCGCAATCGGCCAGAGCTTTTCCTGGTACTGGCTACGGAAGAAGGCGAAATGTCCCACCTCTGTCTCGTCGATATCCTCCGGCGCAATGCGCAGGTGAGTCCGGCTGCTTGCGCTGAAATACGCCAGCAGCCGTTCGATGGCGGCCACGGTGCCGAACGGGTCGTCGGTCAGGCTGACCGCGAGGATCTGCGCCTTGACCCGGGCAAACGGCAACGCCAGCAGCTTGCGTCCGCTGGGGCGTTTTTCGTAGCGAGCGGTCGGCGTGCTCCAGTCGCGTACTACCCCGGCCGGTGTGTCTTCCAGCCAGCCGAGGCGCTTGCCGGGGAAATAGCCGTAGAGGCCGGTCAGCAGCGGCATGACCAGGTGCCATTTGCCGAACATCTTCCAGCGGGTGGCGGGCGCATAGTCGCGCCAATAGGCGAATTGCGCGCCGACAGTGACCACCCGGCGAATCAACGGGCCCGAGGCCGCCAGCCCGACCGCGCAGCCGCCGAAGCTGTGGGCGACCACATCGATGGGCTGGCCGGGATATTCCCGCGCCGCCCGTTGCAGCATGGCTTCGAAATCCAGCGCGCCCCAGTCGGTCCACGAGGCCTTGAGCCCGCGCAAGGTCGCCGGTCGCGATTCGCCGATGCCGCGATAGTCGTAGGTGAGGACATCCATGCCATTGGCAAACAGGTAGTCGGCAAAGCGCGAGTAATGCCGGCAGCGCACCGAGGTCGCGGCATTGATGATCACCACGGGACGCACGCTAGCGCTGTCACCGTGACGCCAGGCGAAACCGCCCAGCGCGAAGCCGTCGGCAGCCCGCTCAACAAAGGGCTCGGCGCACAAGGCGTCGGGCGAGAGACAGGGCTGGCGGTTGATCGAACTCATTGGACGGCTTCCTGGCATGGAATGTGTCTGGTCATTTAACGGTATTGGCGCCCCAATACAGTGCTTGCAGCTGGGCAAATTGATGGCAGATACTGCGGCTTCTATCGGTGCACGAGGCGCTGGCCTGCTGGCTGCGGCTGTTTCAACAAGGGAATGCCATGTTCCAGATAGACCGTAACAGCAAGACGCTGTTGGTGGACCAGATCAGAAACGCGATCATTGCCCGTATTGAATCCTTCCAGTGGGTCCAGGGAGGGCGACTCCCGTCTGTGCGTGCGCTGGCCAAGCAGCTGGGCGTCAGCATCTTCACGGTGAGCAGCGCCTATGAAGACCTGGTCGCGCAGCACATCATCGAGTCGCGTCCGGGGGCGGGTTATTTCATCCTGGCCTGCCATTCGGTCGGTCCGCTCAAGGACGTTGACACGCTGGTGCCACCTTCCAGTGAGCACTCGAGTTTTCTCTTTCGTGCACTGGATCCGACGCAATACGATATTCCCGTCAGCTCAGGCTACCTGCCACCGGCCTGGCTGGCCGACGCGGTCCCGGCTTCCGTGACCGGGCGGCTGATTCGTAACACACTTTCCTGCACCACTCCAGCGCCCGCGGCCGGCAGCCAGGACCTGCGGGCAGTAATTGCGCGCAAATTGCGCGAGGTCCATATCAACGCCTCCAGCAGCCAGGTCGTGGTCACCATGGGCGCCACCCATGCGCTTTCACTGCTGCGCAGTATCCTGCTGGGGCCCGGGGACTATCTGCTGGTGGAGGATCCCAGTTACCTGTTGCTGCAACTCAAACTGATCAAGGAGCGGGACTTCAAGATCATCACCGTCCCCCGGCTGAATGATGGTCCGGACCTGGCGGCGATGGAAGCAATGTTGATCAAGTATCGACCGAAACTGTTCCTGACCCAGACCCAGGTGCACAACCCTACGGGCGGCAGTACGTCTCCGGAGAAGGGGTTCAAGCTATTGTCGCTGGCCCGCCAGTATGATTTTCATATCATCGAGGACGATATTTTCGGTGCGCTGTCGTCCCGGCAGACGCTTCGGCTCGCCAGTCTGGATGGCTGCGAAAGGACTTTCTATATCAGCGGTTTCAGCAAGGTACTGAGCCCGGCGTTGCGCCTGGGCTATGTGGCGGCGCCACTGGCCTTTGTCGAGCGGCTGGTCGAGCAGAAAATGTACAGCGTGCTCAGCGGCTCGGCGATTGACGAAACCATCGTGACCTACACGCTGGAGTCCGGTCGTTATCAGCATCATCTGGATGCGCTGGGCCAGCGGGTCATGCAGGAGCGCTCAAGGGCACGGGAGTGGCTGGGGGCTGTCGGTGTGGTGTTTGACGAGCACGGCGCTGAAGGTTTGTTTCTCTGGGGGCGCCTGCCGGAGTATGTGAATATCCCGAATCTGGTCGAGCAGGCCCATCACGCCGGAATATTGCTGGCGCCAGGCTCCTTGTTCAGCAATACCAGTGAGTATGAGCAGTACATCCGCTTCAATGTCAGCCACTGCAATCATCCTGGATTCAAGCGTTTTCTCCAGGCGCATATCACGTCGGTGCTGTCCATCGAACACGGTGCCTGAGAACGTCGCACGCGAGCTCAGGCGTTGGTTGTGCTGCGCAGGATCTGTCCGCCAGCGGCTTCGATCATCGAGCTGAGCTTTTCATACTGGCCTTCGGGGATGAAGGCCCCGAGAAAGACCGAGCCGAGGCTGCGCTGCCAGAGTTTGAAGTAGCGCTCCAGGCTCATGACTTCGCTCAGGTTCTGGTAGGAGAAGATGGTGCCTTCAAGGATGATGACCTCATCGCTGTCCTGCAGATTCTGAATGCACAGCTCGTCATCCACTTCCGAGTTGTTGATGGTCAGTCTGATGTTCTCTATCCAGTGCAGTGGCCTGCCGTCATGGCTCAGCCACACGGCGGGTTCGGCATAAAAGGATTTCAGTGCAGATCCAGTGGTTTTCGTCGACATGGATGGCTCCTGTTCACTTTTTCTCGGCTTTGAACCGCAGGCATGTGCAGTCCAGTGTCCATTGGCCATTGCTGTCCAGCAAGTCGGCAGCCAACTCTTCGGTCACTTCATTCAAAAACGCATCTTGCGATTCGACGGGCAGCAAGGCCAGGTAGCGGGCACCGAACTTTTGCAGCCATTGGGCAATCGAACAATCCAGGGTCACCGGGCGTTCGAACCAATGAATTGAATTGACATGGAACCCCGCGTTTTCCAGCACCCGCTGATAAGCCCCGGCTGTAGGCAGATAAAGCTGATCGGCGATTTCGAAGTCAAGGGATCTACGCGCCAGTGAGTCGCGTAGCGCGCGCCGCAGGATTTTCTGGTGTCCGGCCCCGGCGAATTCGCCGACGAAACGTCCCCCTGGTTTCAGGGCTTCATAGATCCCGATGGCCACCTGGTCCGAGCGCTGCATCCAGTGCAGTGCGTCATAGCTCAAGACCGCGTCGAACTCCTGATAGAAGTACAACTGTTCGGCATTGCCATGGCGTACTTCCAGTCCTCTGGATCGGGCTGCCGAGACCAGTCCCGGGTCGTTGTCGAACCCCACCACCTGATTCCCTCCGCGTTGGAGTTGTTCGCTCAGGTAGCCGTCGCCGCAGCCGATATCAAGGAGCAGTTCGCCGGGCTTGGGAGCCAGCAGTTCAAGGACTGCCCTGGCAGTATGGTCTATCAAATGGATGTCACGTTCATCCCGCACTGCCCCCCTATGCTGCGATTCACCGCTCGGACAAAAAAATGTCGAAGAAGTCATGCTCGAGATTCCATTCTAGGGCGAGGGCGGCGCGGCCACCGGGCGAGGAGTCAGGTACGTTTGGACAACCAGACCAAGATGATGACAATAGCGCAGACTAATGGCGTCAGCCAGTTCCAGGTTTCGCCCATCAACCAGATCGAGAAGCCGAAGGTGAAGAACGGTTGCAGCAACTGCAGCTGGCTGATCCGCTGGATGCCACCGAGTGCGAGGGCACGGTTCCAGGAAAAGAAGCCCAGCAGCGAGTTGACCAGCGCCAGGAACAGCAGGGCGGCGACGCCGGTGCCCGGCAGGTGGGCGATGGTGTTGCTCTCGAAGAGCCACAGGCTGGCCGGCAGCAGCACCGGCAGGCTGATGACCAGGGTCCAGCACATCACCTGCCAGCCCGGCAGTTCCTTGGACAGCGCGCCGCCCTGGGCATAACCGAAGCCGGCCAGCGCAACGGCACCGAGCAGGGCGAGGTCACCGATGTAGATGTCGGAAACATTCGACTTCATCACCGTGTACGACATGACCACCAGGAAACCCAGGGTGGAGACCGCCCAGAACGCCTTGGATGGCCGGGTGCCGGTGATCAGGGTGCCGAAGATCGCGGTCGACAACGGCAACGCGGCCAGGACCACGCCGCCGTGGCTGACGGGCACAGACTGCATGCCCAGTGCCGTGAGGATCGGGAAGCCGTAGACGATCCCGGTGGAGGTCAGCAGCATGCGCTTGATCTGCGAGCGGTTCGGAAGCCTGGCGCGACCAATGAGCAAAAAGGGAATCGCGGCGAGGGCCGCGATCACCGAGCGAAAGATCCCGACCTGGACGGCGCTCAGATCGCCCGCGAGCATCTTGGCCGCGGGCAGGGTCATGGCAAAGGCTGCTACTGAGATCAGACCCAGGAAGTAGGCTTGCAGGTCTTGACTCTTGGTTTCTGGAACGCTGGCTACGTTGGCTTGCGTCATGCTGACGGCTCCTTTTTGTGGTGGGGAGGGCTCCGGGGCGGCCGGGTATCCGTAAATATGTTCTTCAGGGCGTGGAGGGGTCATTTGCGCTGGCTTTCAACCACAGGCGCAGCTCCGTCTTGAGGAGTTCGCCGTAGTTGTTCCTGAGCACTACGTTGCGCAGGTCTGTCGGGTAGATGGGCGCGTCGCCGTAGATGATGGTCCTGATGCCCTTGCCGTCGTAGCCTTGGAGGCGGGCCTGCTCGACTATGTAGGTGAACATGGTGGGGGCCATGAATAGCGTGATATTGCCGAACCCACTCGCCAGTTCGAACAGTTCATCGGCCTTGAAGTCGCGGGACTGCGGGACGACATGGCGAGCGGCCCGACGCACATGGATCAGGCTGTAGAGCCCGGCGCAGTGAGACATCGGTGCGGCATAGACCACGACCTCATCGGCGTCGATCGGATCGAGATCGGGCGAACAGTCCTGCGACATGGCCGTCAAGTTGCCGTGGCTGAGCATCACCGCCTGTGCGTCGCCTGTGCTGCTGGGGGTGTAGAACAGCCAGGCCAGGTCGTCGGCATGCCGCGGATAAGGTGTGTCCGGCGGCGAAGTGATCGAGGTGAGTGCGCCCATGTCCTCCCGGTCCAGTTCGTGGCACCCCAGGGGGAGTCTCTCGGGGGCGAATACCTGGCCGCCGTCGGTGAAAATCAGCCGGGCGTCGGCGTTGCCGACGATCCAGCCGGCCTCGACGGGGTGCAGCTTGCAGTTGATCGGCACTGCCACGGCACCGGCCCACCAGATGGCGTAGAGCAGTTCGAGGTATTCGCAACAGTTCTTCATGAACAGCACGACCCGATCGCCGGGGGCGATGCCGTGCTCGTCGATCAGATAAGCGGCCCGGTGTCGGACCAGGGCGACAAAGGCTCCGTAGTTGGCGACTAGCTGCTGCCCTTCGAACAAGGCCGGACGCTTCGGGTATCGAAGGCCGGCTTCATCCAGCCAGTTGGCGATATTCATGCTCGGCTCCTGCGTGCCTGAAGGACAGGTGCACACTAGTCAGCCAGGCGGGCCCAGTACCGGTACGGTTGGGAGTGAGCGCAACGAACTGTATTGTTTGCCGACCATGACAGTTGTTGTTGGCGTCTGTCAGCCGATAGCGCGTGGCTATACGGATGGCGGTATCCGGAGAGGCAAGCGGCGTATTTTTCGCAGGGGCCAATCACGCTATTGCCGCTTCTGGCGCAGCAGCTTTTGCGTGGCCACTGCACGTTCGCGATTTAGCTCCGCTCTCAGTTCTTCTTCCGTTGGCAGCACAAGTTTGTACTTGCTGGCGAACAGTTGTTCGTGGCCGTGGAGGACTGAGTAGCGCACCAGTGATTCGTCTTTTTTCGAGCAAAGGATGATACCGACCGTTGGTCCGTCGTCCGGGCCGCGTTTGAGGTCGTCATACATGCGCACATACATGTCCATCTGGCCTATGTCCTGATGACTCAGTTCTCCCCGTTTCAAATCAAAGATCACGAAGCATTTGAGCAAGTAGTTATAGAACACCAGGTCGATGTAGAAGTCCTTGCTGTCCGTGCTCAGGCGTTGTTGGCGCGCCACGAAGGCAAAGCCTTTGCCCAGTTCCAGAAAGAAGTCCTGTAATTGATCGATCAGCGCTTGTTCCAGGTCGCTCTCCAGCAGAATGCCGCCGTTCGGCAAGCCAAGAAATTCAAGTAGCACCGGATCCCGGACAAACTCTCTCGGGTTGGTTTCGTGGGTGTCGATATGGGCAGTTGCTTCGTCCTGCACGGCATCACGGTCGCGACTGGCCAAAAGGCGCTCGTAATACAGAGTACCTATCTGCCGTTCCAGGGAGCGCGTTGTCCAGTTCTGGTTGGCGGTTTCATGCATGTACCAATGGCGGGCAATTTCGCTTTCTACGCGCAGCAGGGTGCGATAGTGGGTCCAACTCAATTCGGTACGCACTGCGTTCCAAATTGGAAAGTACTGATAAAAGCCTCGCATGTGGCGCAGATTGCGCTCATCGAATCCCCTGCCGAACTCACGAGTCAGCGTTTTGGCCAGGGCTGGCAGTAATCGCTTTCCGTAGGCGGCCCTTATCGCTCCTGCCTGTTCAAACTCGACGATATGTCGGCCAATTTGCCAGCAGGTTTGTACCTGAATCGTGTCCACGGCCCGTAGAGCCCGCTGTCGGGCCTGGCGAATCAGTTCACCAAGATTGTCGAGCAAGGGCGCAAGCTGTGTGTCGTGGTCGATGGAAGCAATTGTTTTGCTCATGAGATGTCCTCTTCGTTGGGAGCGGGTGAAGAGGGTGGCAGCAATCGAGCTGTCTGGCGGTTGCTATGAAAAGGCCATGCTTTCCTTGTTCTGTAGGGAGTTTCTATTTCGGTTGACGTCTGTTTTCAGTGCGCGCCCGCCCGCCCTAGTGTTTCCGCGACCAGTTTTCTTTTCCTTAGCCGCTTGAGCGCAATCGGCTAAAGCCTTTCCTGATGCTGGCTATGAATCAATGCGAAATACCCTACCCCGGTTTCGGCGAGCTCTTTAGGGGGGGACTTGCAGGAGGAGGAGACGTTAGCTGTGCGCCGAGATTTTTCAGGCAACAAAAAACCCGCACTAGGCGGGTTTCTTGTGGGCTTTCAGATGATGTTGACACCACCTGAAACTAATTAGTGGTGCAGAGACGGAATCGAACTAGTGGTTGCAGGTCTCGTATTTACTGGGTTGTATTGGTTTTTAGTTTGATTGATGCCCCCAGATATGCCCCCAAAACGAAAAGTACCCACAAGTTCGGGGCATTCTTGGGGCGCTTTCTAAATACGCACAAAAAAGCCCAGCAACTGCCAAGCTTGGTTGATAGGCGACCAGTACGCGCGCGATGCGTGACATGAACCTGAGGATTACTCAGGGTCTCATGGGGTTTTACCTTAGCAATACTCAACCCCTCATGGGGTTCGCCTCCTCTTCGGCCCGGTCGATAGGCCACCATGCAAGCGACAACGGCCACTGGTGTATAGGTCACGGCGTTTACATGGCGTACCTGCTCGCGTCTTGGCTCCACAGCGTAAACCGTGAAGCTCAGGCGGGAATGGCAAGTATGACGGTAGTCCGTGTGGCATTCCTGCTGCAAACCAGGCCAGCGTTATGGCCTTGCTGGTCTTGTTGTGCTTTACCCACCGTTTGCGCAGTTCGGCTTGATCGTTGATCACTGGTGCGCAAGGCGTGCCCGATATGTGCAGCACAACCTTTCCGTTGCCCATCGTGGCTCCCCTAATGCATGCAGTCGCGGCGATTTTCCGGGCTTACCTCGCAAATTTCCTTGCCGTCTTTGCTCAGCTTTAAGAAGTACTCGACCCGCCCCTCTCCTTCGACGATCTTGGTACGTGAGACGACCACGTCGCCAGGACCGCTCCCGCTCATCCCGAAGTAATGGCCATCGACGTAAACCACTCGACCGTATGCGAAAAACTTGGCCCTCGGCGTCTCGCCCTGTAGAAGGGCCACCATATCGAGAGTAAAGATCGAGGACGAGTTGGCGCCGGTATGCGCCTCTATGTACGCCAGATTGCGCAGCTCGTCGTATCCGCCGATATGGAAGCCCTCGACCTTAAGCTCAGGGTCCATCGCAGTCGATACCAGAACGAGCCTGTGGATAGCATTTCCTTCTGTCTGGATCAGAACAATCGCAGCTTCTGGATCTCCGCCGTCTGGGCGCGGCTTGTTTGCGGCGATCAGCGCGACGTTGCTCAGGGGGTGAATGCCGGATGTCATCGTCAGGCCTTGGCCGGCAGCCGCCTGGGACACGTCTTCTCCCAGGTAGCAGAGTCGGTCCCGGTATGTATTCAGGATGTCAGCGCCAGGTCCGTGGAGCGGCATGTTGAGACTAAGGCGACCCATGCGATCCAAGTCGTGCTCATATATAGACGCACAATTCAGCGTCACATTATCCGGCGAAGCCAAAGCTGGGGCCGCCACTAGGGCGGCAGCAGGGAGCAGGAGATAGGCAAGTGCTTTGAGTACGATTTTCATGTTTTCCCCCGTTTATCTGTCAGTGGGCATGATGCCCGATCATTCCGATTCTCGTCCGCTGCACCGGTAAACGTATTGCGACCGCCCACCTTCGTCGTGGCCGTAGTGCCACCAAACGTGGCCGTCCTCTTCGCTTGTAGTGGGCGGAGTGGTCAGCCGCTGTGAAGGCACGCGCTCAAGATATTGGCCGGTGCGCGCGCTCCTGGTCATGCCATCCATCATTGGAAGGCTACAAATAGGACAAAGGCAGTAGCAGATACGGCCAGCTCGACGGTGGTTGCGGTGATGCAGGTGCGTCGATGCGCCGATCCGCGCCGATCCCGTTTTATGGGACTGGCGCGCAAGGCCTGCCCGATAGGGCACTGCGCCGCTGCGCTAATGGGGGGTATGGGGGGCAGCGCGGCGCACTTTTTAGCCCTCATCATTGGCGCTCTGATCGTATGCGTCCGGCCAAGTCATCTATCGAGCCCCGCAGGGCCAAGACATGGTGTGCACTTAAATTTAAGTGGGCACCAGTTCTAGCCTTTTAAGCGGGTATTTCATGCAG